>Ga0255758_10000204_pt1 | contig 65347 bp, 60 predicted proteins | sample 011ome_24_FD_179958 | JGI IMG/M metagenome (GOLD analysis project Ga0255758, IMG submission 179958) | Coastal salt marsh microbial communities from the Groves Creek Marsh, Skidaway Island, Georgia - 011513CT metaG (version 2) | ecosystem: Environmental > Aquatic > Marine > Intertidal zone >... | reverse complement strand
AGGCCCTGCTGACAAGCAGAGCGATCTGAGAGCAGCCGAACTTATTATTGCCGTCGGCCAAGGTAAGGCAGGGCCAATGACCGATGTGATTGGTTGGCGCCTAGATGATGTTGTCGACCTGGTGAGGGGCAAAAAAGGCACCGTTGTTCGGTTGGATGTAATCCCCGCTGCGGGCCGAGCGGACGAAGCTCGGCGACTCACCATAACCCGAAACGAGGTCCAACTTGAAGAGCAGGCCGCTCAGTCAAAAATAATTGAAATCAATGGTTTAAGCGGCTCTCCTCGCAAAATAGGTGTTATTGATATCCCCGCGTTTTATCTAGACTTCGATGCTTATCGCAAAGGGGATCCAGACTTCAGATCGACAACGCGTGATGTCGCTAAGTTGGTGAATGAATTGAATGACGCGGGCGTCGATGGTCTGGTGATTGACTTGCGCGGTAACGGGGGTGGCTCGCTACGTGAAGCCAATGAGTTGACCGGCTTATTCATTGAATACGGACCCACCGTGCAAATTCGGGGTACAGGTAGTCGAGTTTGGCGAGACGGAAAGCGCCGGCGTGGTCCCTACTATGATGGACCGGTAGCGATCATGATTGATCGACTGAGCGCCTCGGCCTCGGAGATCTTTGCAGGCGCCCTGCAGGACTATGGGCGTGCGATTGTCGTCGGAGATCGCAGTTTCGGTAAAGGGACCGTACAGACGCTATTAGACCTGCCCGAAGGGCAATTAAAGATCACAGAGAGCAAGTTTTATCGCATCTCAGGCGACAGTACGCAGCACCGGGGTGTTATTCCGGATATAACCTACCCTTCCCTGCTGCAGCACGATGAGATTGGCGAGAGTTCCCTTGAAAAGGCTCTCGATTGGGATCGTATAGCACCCGTTCGGCACAAGGACTACGGTGTTGTCGACGCCATCCTCCCTACACTCGTGGCAAAACATACTGAGCGTGCGAATTCCGATCCTGACTTTCAATATATCTGGGACCAGAAGGCCTTGGCTGAAAAGGTCCGGGGCGCCGAGGTATTGCCCCTGAATGAGGCTGCACGTATCGCGCAGCGAAAGTCGCAAGAAATCCAGTACCTGGTAATAGAGAACACGCGCCGAAAGGCGAAAGGCCTGGATACCCTCGCCTCCCTGGATGAGCTCAACGAAGAGGGAGATGATTCATCTGATGTGCCACTAGCGAACGCCGAGGAGCCATCCGCGGTAAGCGATGACGACGACACTGATGAGGAGGTAGACGCGCTCATCACTGAAACCGCGCGCATTCTCGCGGATGCCATTAACCTCAGTGGTCCGGTTATGGCGCGAGCAGACAGTCGCTAGGGCCAACTACTCGCTAGGGATGGTGTCGGCACCAAAGTAAGGGATAAGTGCGGACGGAATGCTGATTGAGCCATCGCGCTGTTGCCCATTTTCGATAACGGCAACGAGTGTACGTCCTACGGCCAATCCTGAGCCATTCAGTGTGTGCAGTAATTCAGGCTTTCCTGTCTCTGGGTTTCTCCATCGAGCCTGCATCCGGCGTGCCTGATAGTCTCTGAAATTAGAGCAGCTCGATATTTCGCGGTAGGCATTCTGGCCAGGAAGCCAGACTTCCAAGTCATAAGTCATAGCTGCGCTAAACCCTAGATCGCCCCCACAGAGCCTGACTTTCCGGTAGGGAAGTTCTAATGCCTGCAATACAGCCTCAGCATGTCCTGTTAGCTTCTCGAGCGCCGCATCTGATTGCGATGGTCTGACGGCCTGAACGAGCTCAACCTTCTCGAACTGATGCTGTCGAATCAAACCGCGTGTATCTCTTCCGTAGCTGCCCGCTTCGCTTCTGAAGCAAGGCGTGTGTGCGGTGAACTTTATGCCGTCTTCGCCCAGTTCAGCACCTTCGAGGATGCGATCGCGCAACATGTTAGTCACGGGGACTTCCGCGGTCGGAATCAGATAATAGCCAGAGTCACCCTCGAGCTTGAATGAGTCCTCCGCAAACTTAGGTAGTTGTCCCGTACCGTAGAGCGAGTCACTGTTAACAATGAACGGGACATAGACTTCGGTATAGCCATGCTGAGCCGTGTGTAAATCAAGCATGAAATGGGTCAAGGCGCGTTGTAGCTTGGCAAGTTGCCCTTTCATGACACTGAACCGACTGCCGGTTATTTTGCCAGCCAACTCGAAATCCAGTTGACCAAGTGCCTCACCGAGGTCCGCGTGATCTTTGGCTTCAAATGACATCTCACGCGGCGTTCCCCAGACAAGGATTTGCTCGTTATCTTCCTCGTCAACACCCTCCGGAACCGCTGCATCTGGCAGGTTAGGTGTCTCCATTAGCAGTTCGTCTAGGGCTTGCTGTACCGTTTTTGCTTCTTCTACGGCCGCATCCAACTCCGTTGAGAGTCGCTCAAGCGTCTCGTTGACCTCAGCCTTGGCGTCATCGACACTCTTGCCCTGGGCAATTAAGGCACCAATCTGCTTTGATGCTTTCTTCCGCTCAGCCAGTAACTCCTGAGATCTGACATCCGCCTCTTTGCGTTGTGAGTCGAGGCGCACGAACTTATCTAGAGGAAAGTCAAAGCGCTTTTTCTTGAGCGCCTCAGTGATGCCTTGTGGATCTTTTCGGACGTGCTTGATGTCGAGCATGATAGGGGTCAGTAACAGCCTGTGTGGGGCGCTAGTTTAACGCCAAATGAACTTTAATCGAAGGTCGATCTCGCCAACTCCACACCCGCGAAGCAACTTATCAGGCAGAGAAACACGGTGAGTGAGGCATACAGTACAGCTCGAACGACCTGCCCTTCTTGAAGATCCGCGAGTAGCTCCAGGGAAAACGCCGAAAACGTTGTAAAGGCGCCCAAAAATCCAACCGATATACCCAACCGGGCTGCTTCGGGCAGATTCAAGCGTTCTGCTCCCACAAAAACCAGACCGATAAACAGGGACCCGAGCACATTGACCGAAAACGTCGCCATATGCAGATGACCGCTTCCTAAGCCGATTACCCAGTTTCCCACCCCAAACCGGGCGAGCGCCCCGAGTGCTCCGCCTAGTGCTACAGAAAGGTAAATCACTCCAATACTCCAGAGAGTCCGGTACGGCGGCTAGATTCATCGTAAAAGTCGGCATCACGGGGGACTGTCAGTTCGAACGACGACACCGGAACCAGGGGCTCCGAATCCAAGGTGAATACGAACTGCGTCTCCTGCCCCAGCGCGTCTTCAAAAAGAACGACTATCGCACCTGCATCGGTGGAGTGGACGGCCAGCGCTTTGATATCGCCACCAAGATGGGCGTTGATAGTGTTGTCATCAGGTTTCAAAGACATCGCGCCACTCCAGATAGACGATATCGGCAAGTGGGCAAAGTCAGGGGCATCTCGCAGTATGACGACGTCCAAATCCTTGTCCCACTGCCAAAACCCATTAGGTGTCGCAATGAGAACCTGTTTATCAGGTGCTTCTATGTCCCAGCGAAAATGGTCCGGTTTGAGGGCTAGGAATCGACCTGAACTTACAAACGCAAGGTCACCATTGACGTCTCTTACTGTTTGCTCAAACGCCCCGCTGGCTTCATTTTTACCCTCGAGTGGCCAGGAAGACTCGTTTGCCGCAGTAACTGGAGCGAGAGTCATACAGAAAAGGCAAAGGCCCCAAAGTCTGATCACTCGTCACCACCGGGTGGTGGTGGCGCTAATACCTCACGCTGCCCATTTGTGCCCATACCCGAGACGACCCCCGCAGCTTCCATGGTTTCAATCAGCCGAGCAGCCCGGTTATAGCCAATACGCAATTTACGCTGCACCGATGAAATAGACGCTCGTCGGCTACTGCAGACATAATGAACCGCTTCGTCATACAAGGCATCACTTTCAGGGTCGTCTTCAGATGATGCGGCGGACTGTAACTCCTGTGCGGTTACGGGCGTCTGCCCACCTTCATCTAACAGGCCGTCTATGTAGTCGGGCGTGCCCCTGCGTCGCCAGTCTGCAACAACTCGGTGTACCTCGTCATCAGAGCAAAACGCGCCGTGAACCCGCGTGGGCGTACTGGACCCAGACGGCAGGTACAGCATGTCCCCATACCCCAACAACTGCTCTGCGCCTCCTTGATCTAGGATGGTGCGCGAGTCAATTTTGGATGACACCGAGAAGGCCATTCGAGACGGGATATTGGCCTTAATCAGACCCGTGATGACGTCAACTGATGGTCGCTGTGTCGCCAGCACCAAATGAATGCCCGCTGCCCTCGCCTTTTGCGCGATTCGGGCAATCAGCTCTTCAACCTTCTTCCCGACAATCATCATCATATCGGCGAACTCATCGATAACCACAACGATGCTGGGTAATGTTGTTAACGCCGGTGCTGACTGCTCCTCTCCCGTAAGCTCTAACACGGGATCCGGTATCCAGAGGGGATCATCGATGGGCGTGCCGGCTCTTTCGGCGTCCTTCACCTTGCGGTTATAGCCCGCGAGATTCCGCACACCGAGCAAAGACATTAGCTTGTAACGCCGCTCCATCTCTGCCACACACCATCTGAGACCATTTGCTGCGTCTTTCATATCCGTAATGACCGGCGTCAACAGATGCGGTATCCCGTCATAAACAGATAGCTCCAGCATCTTTGGGTCAACCAGTATCAAACGCAGTTCATCGGGCGTTGCCTTATACAACAGACTGACGAGCATGCAGTTCACACCAACGGACTTACCCGACCCCGTGGTTCCCGCCACCAGTACATGAGGCATCTTTCCGAGGTCGGCGACAACCGGAGTACCGGATATATCGTGTCCCAAAGCCAAAGTCAGAGGCGACTTAGCCTCATCAAAAATGTTTGAACTGAGTACATCCCTGAAGTTGACGGTCTGACGGTCTGCATTAGGGATTTCAATGCCGACAACACTTTTACCCTGAATGACCTCCACCACACGCACAGAGTTAACTGCTAGCGAGCGCGCCAGGTCCTTGGCCAAATTCGATATGCGACTGACTTTGACGCCGGCCGCTGGTTGAATTTCAAAGCGAGTGACCACTGGGCCTGGGTAGACAGACACCACCTCTGCGGTAATCCCAAAGTCAGCCAGTTTGAGCTCAAGCAGCCGCGACAGTGATTCCAGCTCTGCATTTGAATAGCCTCTTGGACCATTATTAGTCGGAGGATCTAGCAACTCGAGCGGCGGCATCGGCATCAGCTCAGGCAACTCGAATAGACGCTGCTGTTTTTCTTTCTCCGCCTTTTTACTTGATGAGTCTAATAACTTCGGTGGCTTAATCTTAGGCGGTGGCCGTAACTTCGCTTTTTCCACGTGTTCGGCAATTTGGATACTGCGCTTGCTCTTTTCCTTTCGTAGTTTGCGACGATCGCTGAGATCATCCAGTTTGCCGCGGAAAAAAGCCCCGATCGCCAATGTGAATGCGCCGGTTTTGTCGGCAACCTTGATCCAGTCGATATCGAGGGCAAGCGTGCCGCCTAGGAGCGCACAAAAACTGAGTAGAAGTCTTGCTCCAAGATCTGAAAACGCGGCGGTAAACCAGTTCGCAATGGCCATTCCAATAATTCCGCCACTGCCTTGTGGTAGCGAATCACTCGTGGGGAGAGCCATGGTGGCCAAACCAGCAGCTGCACCCAAGAATGCCAGCCAGCCGAAAACGGCAATGGCTCGATCTGAGTGTGTCGTATGCACCGTGGATGATGGCTTAACACGTCGATAGGCCCAAAAGAGCAGTGCTATCGGGATGATGCCAGCCAGAACTCCCGCGAGAGAGAACGCGATGTCGGCTAAATAGGCCCCAACCACACCGCCCTGGTTCACCAGATCCCCAGCGCCACCGCTGGAGCTCCAGCCCGGATCCGAGAGATCAAAGGTGCTCAGGCTTAATACTGTGAAGCAGGCCGCCGCTACACCCGTAAAAACTCCGATCGTAGCCAGCGCTCCTGGTGCGGTGGCCTCTGGTTCTCCCTTCGCTATTTTTGAAGGCGCGTTGTTGGACGGCACTGCGTTTCCCCCTTACCGGCTTGTCGTATCATATCACAAAGAAAAAACTCAATTTCCATAAAATTTCATCTATTTTTCAGTTACTTAGCTCTTTTTTTGCCGGCAAACTGAGGCCATCCCATTTCCCGACTGCAAAGAATGCGCTACCCTCCCCGCCAGTTTAAATTGTCCATGGATAATCTGCGCGAATGAGTACATCTCAACACCACCGTTTAGTTATTTTAGGGTCCGGTCCCGCCGGCTATACCGCTGCCGTATACGCGGCGAGAGCCAATCTTTGTCCAGTCGTCATTACAGGCATGCAACAGGGTGGACAGCTGACCACGACAACGGAAGTGGAGAATTGGCCAGGCGGCCCAGAGGGACTACAGGGGCCTGCACTCATGCAGCAGATGCAGGAACATGTTGAGCGCTATGAGGCTTCCATTATCTTTGATCATATTGACTCAGTTGACCTTAAAGCGCGCCCGTTTACGCTCAAGGGATCAGGTGAATACACCTGCGATGCACTCATCATTGCGACCGGGGCGTCTGCACAATATCTGGGCTTACCTAGTGAGTCAGCGTTCATGGGTAAAGGCGTTAGCGCATGTGCAACCTGCGATGGGTTCTTCTATCGCAATAAAGAAGTCGTTGTTGTCGGTGGTGGTAATACCGCAGTCGAAGAAGCGCTTTACCTTTCGAATCTCTGTAGCAAGGTGCATCTAGTTCATCGTCGCGATGCACTTCGTGCAGAAAAAGTACTGCAAGACCGATTGTTTTCACGAGCTGAGGAAGGTCGAATCACGCTTAACTGGCACCGACAGCTTGACGAGGTGTTGGGGGATCAATCCGGCGTCACTGGTGTCCGCCTGACTTCTACGATTGGTTCTGACGATATGGATATTGCGGTCGACGGTGTCTTCATTGCCATTGGTCACAAGCCTAACACCGATATTTTTGCGGGTCAGCTAGACATGGCGGATGGCTACATTCGCACCAGCTCTGGGCTCGATGGCAATGCCACTTTGACCTCTGTGGCGGGTGTATTCGCTGCCGGTGATGTCTCCGACCATGTTTATCGGCAGGCTATTACATCCGCTGGGTTTGGATGTATGGCCGCTCTTGACGCTGAAAAATTCCTGGATGCGCAATAGGCGACTCGGGTGACGGGAGGAATGGAACCCTTTCCTCCCACAAGCGCTGCACTAGAAGACCCCAATGGCCTTCTGGCTGTCGGTGGTGATCTCAGTGCTTCTCGGTTACTCGAGGCCTACAAACGCGGGATTTTCCCGTGGTATGAACCCGGGGAACCCATTCTATGGTGGACGCCTCAACCGCGCGCCGTTCTCCGTCCGGCCCAGTTTCACGAGTCAAAATCGCTTCGTAAATTCATGAAGACGACTGATTGGAGAGTCGACTACGACCAACGTTTTGAGCAGGTCATCGAGGCATGCGCTGCGCCCTCTCCCGGGCGCGAGGCAACGTGGATCAGCGACGATATGAAGGCTGCATACCTTGAGTTGCATCGTCTCGGATACGCGCACAGTGTCGAAATACTCGATCACGATTGCCTCGTTGGCGGCTTGTATGGTGTCAAGCTCGGTAAGATCTTTTTTGGTGAATCGATGTTCTCGCATGCTCCAAACGCATCAAAGGTGGCCTTGAGGGCGTTATGTGAACTGGGCTCGCTTGGTGGCTTGAGCCTTATTGACTGTCAAATGCCGAATGAGCACCTTGCTTCGCTCGGTATGACCCTGATTCCGCGTGAAAACTTTGAAATGGAGTTGAAAAACGGTATCACCGTGAGCGATATTGGTAGCGGACCCACGTTGACATCGGCGTATGTTTCATCACCACTCGATGTGCAGCTCAAAGTAGTCAGGGAACAAATGTAAAAAGCTATGACCGCAAATCTTAGAGAAATAAAGGTCTTTACAACGTTTCCACACCGTTGTTCCTACCTTCCCGAAAAGGAAGCGACCACACTTTTCGTTGACCCTCGCCAAAAGGTGACGCCCGAGCTGTATACAGAGTTGTCATTGATGGGTTTTAGGCGGAGTGGAGACCACATCTATCGACCGCATTGTCACAGCTGTAATGCCTGTACGGCGGCGAGAGTGGCTGCTGACGATTTCATCCCTTCACGTAGTCAGCGGCGTGTCATTAACGCCAACGCAGATTTGCGCCTGACCATCACCGATTCGGTCATCGATGACGAGGCCTACAACCTATACGAGCGTTACATCGTTGAGAAGCATGCCGATGGTGACATGTTTCCACCCGATCGAGAGCAATACGAATCGTTTTTGAATAACGGTCTAGGGTGCACGCAGTACTTCAGACTGTATGACAAGGACAGACTTGCTTGTGTTGCGGTTTCGGATCAGATGCTCGATGGCCTTGCTGCCATCTACACGTTTTACGATCCCGAATTCGAAAAACGCAGCCTGGGAACGTTTGCGGTCTTGCTACAGATATCTCACGCAAAGAAATTAGGTCTGCCCTACGTGTACCTTGGCTATTGGATCGATGGTTGCAGGAAGATGAGCTATAAGACGCGCTTTAGACCTATCGAAATGCTGTCAAACGGCCGGTGGCATGGAGACGGCGACTCGTCCACCAGCGGGCTATCGACTATTCCTGTTGTGAATGTACCAGGGGACGTGCGCGATTAACGCTCTCGGTAGGTAATCCTGCCCTTGGTCAAATCGTATGGAGTCACCTCAACCCGCACCTTGTCTCCAGTCAGGATACGGATGTAGTTTTTTCGCATCTTTCCTGAAATGTGTGCTGTAACGACGTGCCCGTTCTCCAAACGCACACGAAAAGTGGTGTTGGGAAGCGTATCGATGATCTCCCCTTCCATTTCGATCTGATCTTCTTTAGCCATTAAACCTACCTAGTAAACACATGAATGGCGCGCACTCTATAGGAAAGTGCGCGTCAGGAAAATAGTGATGTGGTTTTAAACGCGTCGCCTAGGCCGGAACCGCCTCATCAGCCATCTCTGTCACGGCTTCAACGACGAGTCCTTCACCTTTGCCATCGACCGTCACCTTCGCGATACCGCCTTTACGTAATGATCCAAACAGCACCATGTCGGCAAGCGGCTTCTTGATGTGCTCCTGAATGACCCGTTCCATCGGGCGAGCACCCATATTGGGGTCGTAACCCTCTTCAACCAGCCACTCCCTCGCCGCCTCGTCAACCTGAAGCTGAACCTGTTTCTCATCAAGCTGGGTTTGAAGGGCTGTCAGGAATTTATCGACAACGGTCAGGATGACCTCTTGGCTTAGCGGCTCAAACGGAACGATGGCGTCTAGACGGTTCCTGAATTCGGGCGTGAACAACTTGTTAATCGCCTCCACAGCATCGGTACTGTTGTCCTGGACGGAGAAGCCGATCGAGCGTTTGGAAATGCTTTCCGCACCGGCATTCGTTGTCATGACGACAATCACGTTCCGGAAATCAGCTTTACGACCGTTATTATCGGTCAGCGTCCCGTGATCCATGACTTGCAGAAGAAGGTTGAAAACCTCCGGATGCGCCTTCTCGATTTCATCTAGCAAAACCACCGAGTGAGGGTGCTTTGTTACCGCATCTGTGAGTAAACCACCTTGATCGTAGCCCACGTACCCTGGCGGGGCACCGATAAGTCGGGACACCGTGTGTCTCTCCATGTACTCCGACATGTCAAAGCGCAACAATTCAAGCCCTAGCTGCATTGCCAGCTGCTTTGTCACTTCTGTCTTACCTACCCCAGTTGGACCAGCAAGCAAAAAACTACCAATCGGTTTGTCACCTGATCTCAGTCCCGCACGGGCTAATTTGATGGCGCTCACAAGCTGACTGACGGCTTTGTTTTGACCGAACACTACGAGGGAGAGATTGCTCTCAAGCTTCTCTAAAAGCTCTTTATCATCGCTGGTAACGGTCTTCGGTGGAATCCGCGCTATTTTCGCGATGACCGCCTCGATATCGCTCGGGCCAACGACTTTTTTGCGTTTACTGACCGGCTGAAGCTGCTGGTAGGCCCCTGCCTCATCAATGACGTCGATGGCCTTATCGGGCAAGAACCTGTCTGTGATGAAGCGTGCAGCCATTTCTGTTGCGGTGCGCAGGGCCTTGTCGGTGTAGCGCAAGCCGTGGTGCTCTTCAAAACGGGATTTCAAGCCTTTGAGAATCTTGTACGCATCGTCGACGGATGGCTCCAACACGTCGACTTTCTGAAAGCGTCGGCTAAGCGCCTTATCTTTGTCGAAAATGCCGCGGTACTCGGCGTAAGTCGTGGATCCGATACACCGAAGCTTGCCAGAGCTCAGCAAGGGCTTGAGCAAATTGCTGGCATCCATCACACCACCAGACGCTGCGCCAGCCCCAATAATGGTATGAATTTCATCGATAAAAAGAATGGACCCCTCTCTACTCTTGAGATCAGCCAACACGCCCTTGAAGCGTTTTTCGAAATCACCTCGGTATTTTGTCCCAGCGAGCAAGGCGCCGAGATCCAAGGAAAAAACCTCTGCGGTCTTAAGGGTGTCAGGGACTTGTCCGTCAACAATAAGTTTTGCCAACCCTTCGGCAATGGCTGTCTTGCCCACCCCAGACTCGCCGACGAGCAAGGGATTATTCTTACGACGTCGAGCAAGAATCTGCGCCACTCGCTCGACCTCATCAAGGCGACCAATAAGAGGGTCTATCTGGCCCTGCGCCGCTTCCTCGTTAAGGTTCGTCGCGTATTTCGCAAGCGGACTCTCCTCTTCTGCATCGACATCAGCAGTACCACCGCTGGATGATAGTTCATCGCTGTCGTGCTCTTCGTCTTCATCCGACTTACTCACGCCATGCGTGATGAAATTGACGACATCCAGGCGCGATATGTCCTGTGTCTTCAGAAAATATACGGCCTGACTCTCTTGCTCGGAGAAAATCGCCACAAGCACATTAGCCCCGGTGACTTCCGCTTTGCCTGAACTCTGCACGTGGAAAACCGCTCGCTGCAGTACGCGTTGAAATCCTAGCGTCGGCTGCGTGTCAACATCCGACTCACCTGATACCAAGGGTGTTGTGGCATCGATAAACTCAGTTAAATCACCCCGGAGCGCTTCGATGTCGCCGCTACAGGCCTTTAACACGTGTTGCGCCGCACTATCATCGAGCAAGGCCAGCAAGAGATGCTCTACAGTAATGAACTCGTGCCGCTGCGCTCGGGCCTGTTTAAAAGACTCGTTCAGGGCTCGTTCAAGATCTTTACTCAGCACTAACCATTCTCCTTACTCATCATCTTCTTCGTCTTGCGACGGTTCCACTTCACACAATAACGGATGACCGTTGTCGCGTGCTGCTTGGTTAACTAACTCAGCTTTGGTCTCTGCCACATCTCGTGTGTAGATACCGCAGACGCCTTTGCCCTGGGTATGCACTGCCAACATGACCTGCGTCGCTTTTTCTCGGTTCATAGAGAAAAAATGCTCCAATACCTCTACGACAAACTCCATGGGTGTGTAGTCGTCGTTAAGCAAAACGACCCGGTAGAGCGGCGGGCGCTTAAGCTTCGGCTTGGCGGGCGCTAAAGCGAGGTCACCCTCCTCCTCACCTTTCCCGGGCTTGGCGGCCATCAGTTCAATCTCGCGGTATCTGTGTTGATCAGTCATCGTTTGTATGTGTAACAGCGTTACCCCAGTATAGTCCAGTACGCAAAAGAAGGACTCTTGGTCCTTATCTTGTCGTCAGGAATTTTCGTTTATTGCAAAAAAAAAGCCCGCGTCCGCGGGCTTCTCATCGAACAAACGATCTCGACTTACATGTGATCAATAATGGCGTCGCCAAAGGCTGAACACGAAACCTCAGTCGCATTATCGGTCAAACGTGCAAAGTCATAGGTAACCGTCTTTGCCTGAATTGCACCGTTCATGCCATCAATTACCAGATCAGCCGCCGCATTCCAGCCGAGATGTCGAAGCATCATTTCAGCCGAGAGAATAAGTGAACCCGGGTTGACCTTATCCTGGCCAGTGTACTTCGGTGCGGTACCGTGGGTGGCCTCGAACAGGGCGATATCATCTGAGAGGTTCGCGCCTGGTGCTATACCGATCCCGCCGACTTGTGCTGCAAGCGCGTCTGACAAATAATCGCCATTAAGGTTCAGCGTTGCTATGACACTGTATTCGCGAGGGCGAAGCAATATTTGCTGCAGCATGGCATCAGCAATGACATCCTTGATGATAATTTCCTTGCCACTGTTGGGGTTGGTGATCTTGACCCATGGGCCTCCGTCCAACAGTTCACCACCAAACTCTTCCATGGCAAGCTCGTAACCCCAGTCACGGAATCCGCCCTCGGTAAATTTCATGATGTTGCCTTTGTGCACGAGAGTGACCGATGGCAAATCTTGGTCGATTGCGTACTGGATCGATTTTCTCACCAGCCGCTTTGTCCCCTCTGCGGATACCGGCTTGATGCCAATGCCAACGTTCTGAGGGAACCGAATTTTCGTTGCGCCCATTTCGTTGATCAGAAAGTCGACAACCTTTTTGGCGTCATCACTGTCCGCTTGGTACTCGATACCCGCGTAGATGTCTTCGGAGTTCTCACGGAAGATCACCATGTTCGTATCTCCCGGGCTCTTCAATGGTGAAGGCACACCCTCAAACCAACGTACGGGACGCAGACAGGTGTACAGGTCCAATTCCTGCCGCAAGGCGACATTTAAAGAGCGGAAACCTCCACCCACAGGCGTCGTCAGTGGGCCTTTAATTGCGACGAGGTAAGACTTAATCGCCTCAAGGGTTTCCTGTGGAAACCAATCACCTTCGTATAGCTCCGCCGCTTTTTCTCCGGTGTAAATCTCCATCCACGCGATTTTTTTCTCACCCGCGTAGGCCTTCTCGACCGCCGCGTCGACGACTTTAATCATCACCGGACTAATGTCGATACCAATACCGTCACCCTCGATGTAGGGGATAATCGGTGTATTTGGAACGTTGAGGCTATGATCCTCGTTTGCTGTAATTGGTGTTCCCTGTTCTGGAACTTTAATGTGCTGATACGCCATGGTAGTCAGATCCTTACTGTTGATTGACTGGCTGGCTGAGCGCTACGGCTCGCCCCCGGATTGAATCATGTAACGCGATTCGCTTATTGTGAGTCACATCGCGCTTCTTTTTGTTATGTCGTAAGTTTACCACTTTTTCATCCGAACCAACGCTATGAGTCAAGTACTCCTTTTCAATAAGCCTTTTAACGTTCTAAGCCAGTTCACGGACAAAGAGCGGCCGGAAGACCCGCGGGCAACACTGGCGAACTTCCTCACCGCGCCAAAGTACAGGGCGGCTGGCCGCCTTGATTATGACTCCGAAGGCCTGCTAATCCTCACGAATGACGGGGTTTTACAGCATCAGCTTGCGAACCCACAAGGAAAACAGTGGAAGACTTATTGGGTTCAAGTCGAAGGTGAAGCAACCCAGGAACTCTGCGATACACTCGCCACGGGAGTGGACCTAAAGGACGGTAGATCACTCCCAGCGCGATGCAAACTTCTGAAAATACCGACTATTTGGGATAGAAATCCACCGATTCGATACCGCGCATCGATACCCGATAGCTGGATTGAGCTCTCGATCCGCGAAGGTCGCAACCGCCAAGTGCGTCGGATGACGGCGGCAGTAGGATATCCCACCCTCCGACTCGTCCGTAAGAGCGTCGGGCCCTTTCACCTCGGCGATTTGCAACCGGGTGAGAGTCGATACGCGCAGGGAAACCTAACCGGGAGAGGTTCATGAGTGACACCGAGCGTTTTCTACCGCATGCGACGGTTGCCACTGTTCTGGAACAGGACGATAAGTTTCTACTTGTCGAGGAGCTGAGCCAGGGCCACCGGGTACTCAATCAACCCGCAGGTCATCTTGAGCCGAATGAATCATTGATTGAGGCCGCTGCAAGAGAAGTTCTAGAGGAGACAGGCTGGCATGCGGAGATTTCCGCTTATCTTGGCGTCACCATCGTCAATGCTGCTAACGGAATCTGCTATCTGAGGCATAGCTTCGTTGGCATCCCTCTGCAATTTGACGCCACCTATCAACGCGACTCGAGTATCATTGCGACGCACTGGATGTCGCGAGACGACGTCCAAAACGCAGATCAACCACTTCGTCACCCGGTCGTTTTGGATGTCATTGATCAATATCGTGCGGGTAGCGCAGTCACATTGGATTTGGTTCGCCAGCTATGAGTCTAAATAACGCGACTAAAGTTATTGTCGGCATGTCAGGAGGCGTTGACTCGTCTGTCTCTGCACTCCTGCTTCGGGAGCAGGGTTACCAAGTCGAAGGCCTCTTCATGAAAAATTGGGAGGAGGATGACGGCACCGAATACTGTACCGCCAAGGAAGATCTTGCCGACGCAGAAGCGGTAGCTGAACGCTTGGGAATCAAGTTACATGCCGCCAACTTTGCCGCTGAATACTGGGATAATGTGTTCGAGCATTTCCTACAGGAGTATCAAGCTGGCCGAACACCCAACCCAGACATTCTCTGTAACAAAGAGATCAAATTTCGGGCGTTCCTCGACTACGCCCGAATACTCGGCGCTGACAAAATTGCCACGGGGCACTACGTCCGTAAAGGTGAACGTGAGGGGAAGGCAACGCTGCTTAAAGGTCTTGATGGCGCGAAGGATCAAAGTTACTTCCTCCATCAGGTCGGTCACGATGCCATTGCTGACAGTCTGTTCCCCGTTGGCGAACTAGAAAAACCAGACGTGCGAAAACTAGCGTCTGACAATGATTTTAAGACCGCCGGGAAAAAAGACAGTACAGGAATCTGCTTTATCGGAGAGCGCCGGTTTTCGGATTTCCTATCGCAGTATTTAAAAAAGAATCCAGGACCGATCAAGAATCCCGAGGGCGAGGTCATTGGCGAGCATGAAGGCCTGATGTATCACACCATTGGACAGCGACAGGGAATGGGTATTGGCGGTCTCAAACACGCCAGCGAGGCACCCTGGTATGTTGCCGACAAAGATGTGGAATCCAATACACTCTGGGCATGTCAGGGTAATGATCATCCCGCGTTGTTCGCGACAGGCCTTGAGACGAGCGATATCTTCTGGATCGCCGGGGATGCCCCAGGGGCCTCGTTTCGGTGTTCGGCAAAGATCCGATACCGCCAGCCTGACCAAGAGTGCACGGTGACGGTGACCGAAGCGGGTTATGTCATTCGATTCGATAACGCGCAAAGAGCCATTACTCCCGGGCAGTCCGTTGTCTTGTATAAAGATGATGAATGTTTGGGCGGGGGTGTCATTGAGACCGTGACCAATCGCGTCGAGAAACTGGCCTCGTGAGTCAGTTCACGCCACTTCAACAGCAAGTGATTGCGCTAGCGGGCGTCGTTCAGGCGGCCCGAATGGTTGATCAGGTAGCGAAAACCGGGTCCTACCCCACCGCTTTCTTTGAGGCGTCCCTGCGATCATTGTTCGCCTTTGACGCGCCAACCGTCGACGCCGTTTACGGAAATATTCAAGGGGTAAAGCTCGGTCTTCGAAGTGTGGTGGATATGCTCACAGATGCCACTAATCAGGATCACGTGGCGATGGGGGCTTACCTTAGAGGCCTGCTAAAACTCGAGGAGCAATTCGCCAAACGTCCCGACCTGCAGGAAGTCGTGGCCTCTAGATTGGGGCACGTAAACTTCAAAGCACAGCATTTCAGTGATGACGCCGTCGAGCTCGCCGCCAGTATCAGCGCAATCTATCAGGACACCATTAGCCACCTGCCCTACCGAATCAAAGTAAAAGGGAACGTTCAGCACCTTGAGCAAACGAAAAACGCTGATTTAGTTCGTACGATCTTACTAGCCGGCTTACGTTCTGCTCATCTCTGGCGACAGCTTGGAGGAAGATCGCGTCATTTTCTTTTTAAAGGCGGAAAGCTTGCCGCAACCGCGGAAGAACTTAGTAAGCAATTATCGCCAGTAACGGACAACGGGTCGCTCCATTAGGCCCACTGCGTGGTAAACTTACTCGCTCGCCACGGAGCCGAAATATGACCTACGACACTGCAACTGCACTATCACCGTTGGACGGGCGATACGCATCGAAACTTGATCCGCTACGCACCGTTTTCAGCGAATATGGCTTAATAGCACGTCGGTTGGAAGTTGAGGTCAGATGGCTGCAAAAGTTGGCCGACACATCAGGTATACCAGAGGTTAAACCACTCAGCGACACGTCGATCGCTCATCTCGAGGCCGTACTCGCTGCATTTTCCTCCGAGAGCGCCTCTGAGGTGAAGGCGATTGAGCGAACCACGAACCATGATGTTAAAGCGATTGAGTATTTCCTGAAGGACGCGATTGCGTCGGACACGGCGTTGGCGGATGCCAGCGAATTCGTGCATTTCGCCTGCACAAGCGAGGATATTAACAACCTGTCGCACGCTCTAATGCTACGTGATGGCATTCCCGTTTTAACCACAGAAATGCGCGCCATCATAGACGGCATCGACGCCTTGGTGAGTGAGCATGCCTCGCTCCCCATGTTGAGCAGAACACACGGACAAACCGCAAGCCCCACCACACTGGGCAAGGAGATGGCCAATGTTTCCGTTCGGCTACGCCGGCAGTTGCAGTCTGTGGAGTCGGTTAAGCCGCTGGGGAAATTCAACGGCGCGGTGGGTAACTACAATGCTCACCTTAGCGCCTACCCTGATGTTGACTGGCCTACCGTATCCAGGGAATTCGTAGAATCGTTGGGTCTTGAGTGGAACCCGATGACAACTCAGATTGAGCCCCACGACTACATGGCGGAGCTGTTTCAGGCGATTACACGGTTCAATACGATTTTGCTCGATTTTGATCGGGATGTGTGGTCGTACATTTCGCTTGGCTATTTCAAGCAAAAGACAGTTGCGGGTGAAATTGGCTCCTCCACCATGCCTCATAAAGTCAATCCCATCGACTTTGAAAATTCCGAGGGTAATCTGGGACTTGCAAACGCCATTCTGGCTCATCTGAGCGAGAAACTACCCATCAGTCGTTGGCAGCGCGACCTCACTGACAGCACCGTTCTCCGGAATATGGGGGTTGGTTTTGGTTATTCGCTTCTCGCCTATACATCGACACTAAAGGGCATTAGTAAGCTACAGGTAAATCCCCAGCGCTTAGCTGAAGATCTTGATAACGCATGGGAAGTACTGGCAGAACCTATTCAAACGGTGATGCGCCGTTACGGCATCCCCGAGCCTTACGAAAAGTTAAAGGCCCTGACCCGAGGTCAGGCAATCACTCAGGAAACCTTACAGTCATTTGTATCGACCCTTGAGCTCCCCGAAGATGTTAAGCAGGATCTCATGCAACTGACTCCTTCTGGCTACGTGGGCCTAGCCGAATCATTGACTGACACCTGGGGTAAATAACTCGGGTGATTTCGCCACGATTCGATTTCAATGCGCAGCTGTTTTTGGACGAGTATTGGCAAAAACGCCCACTGCTCATCAAAAATGCACTGCCCAACTTCCAGTCTCCCATCAGTCCCGAAGAGCTCGCGGGCTTGGCAATGGAGGGCGAGGTTGACAGTCGAATCGTCAGTCGAGTAAACCATCAATGGCAGCTCGAGCAGGGACCTTTCGGCGACGCTGATTTTTTACGAGATGGCGAGTGGAGCCTTCTTGTTCAGCGGGTCAATGAATGGTTTCCCGAGGTGGACGCGCTCAGAGGTTGTGTGGATTTCCTACCCACATGGCGATTTGATGACGTCATGGTGAGCTATGCGACAGAGGGCGCCGGCGTCGGACCCCACTTCGATCAATATGACGTATTCCTGCTCCAGGGTGCGGGTCAGCGCGTTTGGAAAGTGGGGGCTCGATGTGACGTTGCGACACCCACTATCGACGCCGACGGACTCACACTCATCGAAGAATTCGATGCCGACCAGATGCACCTTCTTAGCCCGGGAGATGCGCTCTACATTCCACCCGGATTTGCGCATTGGGGTACGGCGGTTGGCGAAAGTATGACCTTCTCTATCGGATTCAGGGCGCCACGACTCGCCGACTTGGTCGCTCGGCTATCCGATAGTGTGATCGATTCGTTACGTGAAGACTTGCTGCTTGAGGATAAAGACAGCATGCGCGTGCAGGCTCGCCCGGGTGAAATCACCGAGCAGCACCTTATCAATGCGCGAACGGCAGTATTTAACGCCATGGAGGCGCTGAGCGACTCGGACTGGTTTCCAGAACTGCTATCGGAAACAGATGAGGAACCACCAATCAATGAGGAACCGATGACTCCTACCGTCGCGCTGGTGCCTAATCAGCGCCTGCTCTGGCGCGACGTGGGCGATCACATCGCGGTATTCCTGTCAGGACGAAAATATCGGCTGTTACTCAGCGACGAAATGATGCTTGTAACCCTGAGTTCAGGCCAGTCACTGGCGACAAGCCAACTGACCGGGTCTCAAGTGGACGTTCTACAAGAGTGGTGGTCACTCGGTTTTATCGAAGAGCCCCAAGTAGATACCGCGCACTAGCTTTCGAGCAAAATGCCGACCTCATTGCCCTCATAGTGCACTTCGTAAATAGGCAGGGAGCGACAGTGTCCTGCGGTGTGCTGACCTGTCTCGAGACTGAAGGCGAACTGGTGTCGTGGGCAGTAAATGACTCCGCCCTCAATGTGCCCCTCTTCCAGAGACTGTTCTTGATGAGGACAGACGGCACCAAAGGCTACTATCTGGTCGTTTTCTTTGGAGAGGATCAGGTCGGTTGAATCGATCTTGAATCGCTTACGGTAGCCCTCCTGAACATTGATTAACTTATCAAGCGCAAGGAAACGCATGGTCTACTCGGCTCGCAAGCGCTGAATGATTTGAGTCGCCGCAGTCACAGGGGTGAGTTCGCCTCTACCCACTTTCTCGCGTAACACTGGCATTATCTCGCCGACGCCGGAGTGGTCCGTGAGTTGCTGACGCAGCATTTCGTCCGTGAGCTGCCACATCCACTGAAGATTCTGCTCGGCGCGCTTACGGTCAAACGCGTGGCAGTCCTGAGCCTCCACCTGGAACCGCTCCATCATTGACCAACATTCTTCGATGCCCTGACGCTCTAGCGCAGAACACGTGTGGACCTCAGGCTTCCAGAAATCGCTACTGGCCAGAAGTGACATGGCGCTCTGGTAATGCAGTTTGGTTTTACGAGCCAAGCTCTCACTTTCACCGTCCGCTTTATTGATCATGATGGCGTCCGCGAGCTCCAAAATACCCTTCTTGATACCCTGGAGTTCGTCCCCACCGCCCGGCAGCAATAGGATCAAGAAAAAATCCACCATGCTGCCGACCTGATGCTCAGACTGACCTACGCCCACAGTTTCCACCAACACCACGTCGAAACCTGCTGCCTCACACAACAACATGGACTCCCGGGTTTTGAGTGCCACGCCCCCCAGGGCTTTACCTGCGGGTGACGGACGGATAAACGCTGACGGGTCCCGCGACAGGTGCTCCATACGGGTTTTATCGCCAAGAATCGAGCCGCCCGCCATTGGGGAGCTAGGGTCGACCGCTAGTACGGCCACTTGATGTCCCTTCGCGATGACGTGCTGCCCAAAGGATTCGATGAACGTTGATTTTCCAACGCCGGGGACACCGGTAATACCGACACGCAAACTATTACCCGTATGTGGTAGCAATTCGTTGAGCAGTGCCTGCGCCGTCTCGCGGTCCTGTGGGCGGGAACTTTCTACAAGCGTAATGGCCTTGGCAAGCGCCCGCCGATTGCCTGCAACAATAGCTTCAGCGGTTGGCGTTAACGGCATCCAAAACCTTTCGTGCAGCATCGGGAATAGGCGTGCCGGGGCCAAAGATTAGACTGACGCCAGCTTCGTAGAGGTAGTCATAATCTTGCTGTGGGATGACACCACCAGCAATAACGACAATATCCTCAGAGCCTTCCGCCTTTAAAGCCTCAATGAGTTGCGGCACCAGTGTTTTATGACCTGCCGCTAAACTGGATGCTCCGACAATATGCACGTCGTTCTCGACGGCTTGACGTGCAACCTCCTCAGGGGTGGAGAACATCGGTGATAAATCAACGTCAAAACCGACATCCGCAAAGGCGGTAGCAACCACCTTAGCGCCACGATCATGTCCGTCTTGCCCCATTTTCGCCACAAGCATTCTTGGGCGTCGGCCGTGCTCTTCGACAAAGCGCTCAATATCCATTGTGATTTGCTTCCAGTTTTCGTCTTGCTCGTAAGCAGCACCATAAACACCTGAAACCGTCTGTGCACTGGCTACAAACCGGCCGAAGTGCTGTTCGAGTGCATCTGATATTTCACCCACGGTAGCACGCCTCCTCGTCGCTTCAACAGCCAGCGCGAGCAAATTGCCCTCTCCTTTCTCTGCTGCCTGTGACAAAGCACGAAGGCTGGCTTCAACTGAGGCAGCATCACGTGTGCCTCGAATCCGATCGAGCCTGTCAATTTGAGAGTCGCGAACTGCATCGTTATCGACTTCCAATATGTCTACCGCGTCCTGCTCAGTGATCTGGTACTTGTTGACGCCAACGATGACATCCTCACCGCGATCAATACGCGCTTGCTTCTTGGCCGCAGCCTCTTCAATTCGCAGCTTGGGCAGACCCGTCTCAATCGCTTGTGCCATGCCACCGGCTTCTTCGACCTCAGCAATCAGCGCTCGCGCTTTTTCCGCAATGTCATTTGTCAGTGATTCCATCATGTAGGAACCACCCCATGGGTCGACTACCTGACTGATTCCGGTCTCCTCTTGAAGGACCAGCTGTGTATTACGCGCAATTCGGGCTGCGAAGTCCGATGGTAAGGCGATGGCCTCATCAAGCGCATTGGTATGCAGGCTCTGCGTGCCACCAAAAACAGCAGCCATCGCTTCTATCGTGGTTCGTACGATATTGTTGTAGGGATCCTGTTCCGTCAGCGACCAGCCTGATGTCTGGCAGTGTGTTCTCAACATGGAGCTCTTGGGGTTTTCTGGTGAAAACTCGCCAACAATTTCTGCCCACAGCAAACGAGCGGCGCGCATCTTGGCGATTTCCATATAGAAATTCATACCAATGCCCCAGAAGAAAGAGAGTCTGGGGGCGAACTCATCAATGTTAAGGCCAGCCGCGATTGCGGTTCGAATGTACTCTTTGCCATCGGCTAAGGTGTAGGCCAGCTCGAGTGCTGCGTTAGCCCCCGCCTCCTGCATGTGGTAGCCAGAAATAGAAATCGTATTGAACTTGGGCATGTTCTTGGAGCAATAGGCGATAATATCGCCGATAATGCGCATGCTCGGAACCGGTGGGTAAATGTACGTATTACGCACCATAAATTCTTTCAAAATGTCGTTTTGAATCGTTCCCGCAAGCGCTTCAGGGCCGACGCCCTGCTCTTCCGCAGCCACGATATAACCCGCGAGGACAGGCAGTACAGCACCGTTCATCGTCATGGATACTGATACCTTGTCCAGCGGAATGCCGTCGAACAGGATCTTCATGTCCTCGACAGAATCGACGGCGACACCCGCCTTACCCACATCACCTGCAACTCGTGGGTGATCGGAGTCATACCCTCTGTGAGTCGCTAGATCAAAGGCCACAGAGACACCCTGCCCGCCGGCCGCCAGTGCTTTGCGGTAGAAGGCATTACTCTCCTCCGCCGTCGAAAACCCCGCGTATTGCCGAATAGTCCAGCGCCGACCAGCGTACATGGTCGCCTGTGGTCCACGGATGTAGGGACTGAGTCCTGGCATGGTATCCGTATAGGGAAGCTCAGCCGTGTCCTCAGCGGTGTACAGCACTTTCATTGGAATGTCTTCAGGCGTAAACCAGGTGAATTCGTCTGGCGTGAGGCCCTTACTCTGCTTCTCAACCAGTGCTGCCCAAGCGGCCTTGGTCGCCGTGTCTGGGTTGTAAACCGACATCAGTGATCATCTCCCAGCTGCGGCTCAGATAACTCAATCAGGACGCCGTCACAGCTCTTAGGGTGGATAAAGATAACGCGAGCGCCGTGAGCACCTGGCGTAGGCTCATCACCTATGAACTGGTATCCCTTGTCTTTGAGGCGAGCGACATCAGCGTCAATATCGTCGGTTCGAAAACACAGGTGGTGGATCCCGCCGCCTCGCTTCTCTAGGTATTTGGCAATTGCCCCTTCGCCACGAAGCGGATGAACCAGCTCGATACTAGTGGGGGGTAGCGGGAAGAACGCCGTCGAGGTCTTCGCAGCCTCGACTTCCTCGGTACCTTCGTACTCGAGTCCGAAGTCGGCCATAAAGCGCTGAATAGCGGCCTCAAGGTCGGGTACCGCAATCGCGATATGATCTAAACCTGTGATCATCTAATACTCCGTTTCTAAATCACGCAGTTCAGCAGTTCCTGCGTGCTTTTGGCGCGTCGAGCTGCTAGTTCTTCGTCTGAGACGTCTTCAGGCTTCTCATCAGGCGTCACCTTGAATATAGGTTGCCCCTTCTTGATGATGACTCCGTCCCCTTCAACCAAGACGTCGTCAATTCTACCGTCAAACGGTGCATTGACCTTGTTGAACATTTTCATGACCTCAACAATGAACAACGGATCGCCCGTCTTAAACGTCGATCCTGCCTCAACGTAAAGTGCTTCACCGGGCGCTTCCCGGCCGTAAAACATGCCGCCACTGGTGGCAACAATTTCATCGGATTTTGCAACCGGTGGGGGTGCCAATGCTTTTGCCATGGCGTCCTGGTGGTCATCGTCGAGTAAACGGTCGGGAATGTGGATGCTCAGATCAGCATTGACCTTAAGCTCGTAGAATCCCGTCTGTGCCGCCATGGCCGGCAGCAGAAGGAGAAGAGACAAACCTGCCTGATGTCCTGCATGAGCCGAGCGAATTGCCTGCCACTGGTCTTTGGACACGCCTTCTGCTGAATCCGCTGCCAAGTCGCCCGCTAACGCCTCCCAAGAGTCGGCGTTCAATGCATTAGCGGCATCCATGTAAAAGGTCTCAGCGGTATCCAAAAGGCTGGCGTCTTGCGACCAGATCCTCTCTGAGGCGGCAGCTGAGCCTTCACTATCAAGGTTCAAGAAGTGATAGGTATCGACCAGCACATCGACAGGGTTCTCGGTGAAGGTGACTCGACCGTCGTCAAAAGCAAACGCGTCTTTGTTGGCACTCAACCAGCCCGATAGCGTATGAGGACAGGACAATAGCTTTTCAATCGGACGCAAAACCAAGGTCTTCTTCGCATCGAGAACCTGGCTGTCATTACTCGTACTGGCCAGAGAGTAGCCACGCCAAGCAGCTTCAAGATCGATCTTCCTCGCCACTGCGGCGAGCTCACCCACGGCCGTCAGGTACGGCACGATGAACTTCGTAGTCGGTCGCGCGTGCACGGTCCTGCTCAAGAACCAATGGACAAGGCCATAATGGAAATTAAGATTGGTACTCAAGTCTCGGCCCCGAAGCGTGGTGACCCGCAGAATCTCAGCCATTTCCTCATAGGCAGTGAGTCGGCTATCCCCCACACTGAGAATCAAGGCAATATTGGAGTCATACGCGCCCGCCAGCGTGTACTTCATGAAGACGTCCGTATCAGGATTGTGGACACAGATTCCCTGGTCATCCCGAATCTCACCTTCAACTGCATCTGACCAGTGCTCTATTTGGCCCCCGGCATGCGGTTGCAGTGCATCATTAGTTGCGTTCATCCGCGCTTCAAGGCTGTCGTTGTTCCGCAAAACGCGTTCTGGAGGCGGTAGCTTGGGCCCGTGCGCGGCTAATAAGACCATTGCCTCAACCAGTGAATTGACAGTGAAACTCTCGCCCCCGTTTTCGGGGTTGCTGAATTTAAGCGCGTAGCAGAGCTCAGAAACGCGGTGTTCTACCTGAATACGGGTATTCATTTCCATGAAGAAGTGGCTGTCGGTATCAACGATGCACTCAAAGGTAGAAACCGAATCAAGACCCACGGCAGCACCGAAACGAGAGGCTTCCTCTTCCATGGTATCCAAGGTAATGATATCAGCTCGTAGGACCTCACCGTGGTCTGTCAGACCTGCGGCATCGGCCTCGTCGGCCGCTTGAATAAGCGATTCGCGCGTCACGGAGACTTCGAGCAGCTTTTGCTCGTGCATTTGCAGTGAACAATCGCGACCGCCCAGCGTTGTGCACCACTCTCCGTTGCCAATCACCTGGATTTCTTGGTGACGTGTTGACTCGATGTTGAGTTCAACCAAGACATTCTTGTTGTCACCAACGCCCGAGGCCTTCACTTCCTGCAGAATTTCCTTAACAAGCTCGCCGGTGCGCTCAGCGTCACCCCGCTCCACGATCCGCTGCCCCTTACCGCCGCCGCCGCCAATGGCTTTCAGGCGAACGCGATTATTGGGGTACTGATCATTCATCCCCTGCACTGATTCCTGCAGTGTCTCAATAAGCTCATCAATGGTGTACAGATCAATCCCGGCTTTATAAGAGGCTCCCAACACGCGATCTGCCAGATCCTCGAGCTCCTGGCCCGTCAGGTCGACCCCTTCAAGACCGTGCTCGTTACACAAGGCGCTGAGGGCTTCCACGGTCGGGTGCTTCTTTAGCAAAGTCAGTGCCGTTGCGTTGTCTACGCCAGGTGTGACTGAAACGCCGGCCTTTAGCGCCGTTCGCTTGGCCTCATCTTTTAATCCTGCTTGTCGAACAGTTCTGGAGCAGGGGCCGATGAAGTTGAGCCCTGCATTCTCCATGGAGGCGACCATGGTCTCGTCTTCCGCCATGAAGCCGTAACCGGCAAAAATAGCGTTGTAGCCATGATCTTTTGCAATCTGAATAATCTCTTCGATACGCGCTTCACGATCAGCCTTATCGACCCCCGAGTAATCACTCACACGGTGCACTCGATGGGGGTCACCAATCACTCGAAGCTCTGGCGCTATCGCTCGCGGATAAACGATCGAATCTTTTTCGGACAGCAAGATACCGTAATCGGTGATACCCATCTCAGTGAAGACATCCATGGCCTCTTTTCTGATAGGCCCCCGACAAATAATCAGTGGCTTGATGTGAGTGCAGTCAAATTGGCGCACCCAAGCATCATCGCTGCTGCCAAGACGACGGTCTTGATGAATCAGCGGATTATGTAAGTAGTGTTCGTTTGACACAGCAAAACTCCAATATAACTCGCTGATTTTTAATGAAATTCGCGCTGAATTCCGCCCATGGGTTCAGGCGTGTAATGGCGCAGACAGAACATAAGATGCTTTGCGATGACGGCTCTGAGGTCCGTCGGCATAACGATTTGCGATACTGAACCGAGGCTCAGTGCCTCTTCCGGATTCATAATCTCGCGTTCATAACGCTTCGCCAACTCGGCTTCGGCAGTCTTGGCCCATTCACTTGCCGTCACTGACGCCTGAGCCGCTGCATCTGCCTCGGTAGCCCCTTGCTTTATCAGGTCTGCCGTGGTCTCGGCAACGCGCTGAGGTATCGCTGAGCGAATCGCCTTGAGCTCATCTTTGTAGACATACTCGACGCCCGCAGGGCCCATCACTGCCACACGGGTTGTAGGCAGCGCGACAACCAAGTCAGCGCCCGTTGGGTAGTTATTGTAGGACGCATAGGCACCGCCAAATGCATTCCTTATCAAAATCAGAAAGCGTGGTGTCCTCAGGTCGACAATGGCATCGAGCATCGCCCTACCAGCCTGCACGATACCTCCGTGCTCCTGCTCCCGACCGGGCAGGAAGCCAGTGGTGTCCTCCAAAAACATCACGGGAATATTGTAGAGATTACAAAAACGAATGAATCGCGCATTTTTGAGCGCTGCGTCGATATCTATCTGGCCTGACGACACGGCAGAATTGTTGGCTACAAAACCCACCACATGGCCGCCGATCCGCCCCAGACACGTAATTGTATTCTTGGCTCGCTCCTCCTGTATCTCGAGGAAATCACCGTGATCGCAGAGCTGCTGAATTATGATCGAGCTATCGACGGGCGTATTAAATCCCGTGGGTGATTCAAAGGCGGTTCTCAACAAGGTATCGATATCGCTGGTGCTTCGATCGATAGGGTCCGAACACGCCTGAAACTCAGGCGCCTTGGCATTACTATCGGGTAGATAGCGAAGAATTTCTCTGACCTTCCGGAGCGCTGCGACCTCATCTTCGACCACGAAATCAGTAACGCCCGTCTGACTATGAACGCCCGGACCACCCAGCTCATCGGGGGTTATATCCTCGCCAAGTACGGACTTAACGACCCCGGGTCCAGTCAAACCGAAAAAGGTATCTTTCGGCTGGATAAGAAAGCTGCCCTGCCTTGGCAAGTAGCTGCCACCGCCCGCATTAAACCCAAACATGCACATGATACTGGGAACAACGCCCGAAATTTTCCGCAGGCCTGTAAAGGCTTCGGCATAACCATCAAGACCGCCTACACCGGCCGGAATATAAGCGCCCGCCGAATCATTCAGGCCAATCAGTGGGATCTTACGCTGGCCTGCCAGCTCGAATAATCGAGCAAGCTTCTCACCGTTCGTCGCATCCATTGATCCAGCTCGAACAGTGAAATCGTGCCCATAGATCGCAACATCCCGGCCATCTATGGAGCCAATGGCGGTTACTAAGGAGGCACCGTCCAGGTTTGGACCCCAGTTCTGGTAAAGGATCGTGGGCTCATCATCAACTAAGAATTCGATTCGCTCCCACACGGTCATTCGATTCTTACTGTGTTGACGCTGAATATTGCGATCAGTCGCTGCTGATTGTGGGAGTGCCTGCAGCTCGAAGCCCCGCGACACCGCGGCTTGATAATCGGTAGCGACCGACGTTGCTTCGTCGGTGTTTTCAAAAGGATTGGTGAGTGTTGCTGTCATATCGTTATCTGATGTTAAGTCCATTCTTTTTCCTATAGCGCAGCCGATATAGGCACCGCGATATCCCGCGCAAATTCCCCAAGACTAGGATTCATACGCACACGAGCCGTATCCGATGACCGAGCGCATAATCGCACACTATGTAAGTAAAAAACCTCGTCCATTAGTCCTATTTCTGACGCCTAAAATCGCTAAATGCGCGGAACGTCGAGTCTTGAGCAAAACTCGCTACGCTCCTCGGGATCCGCAATAGACATCGCATGGCGGACAAACTCGGGATCGAGGTGCGGTGCGAGCTGCTCGATGAAGTCAAACATGAACCCTCGCAGGAAGGTGCCTCTCCTAAATGCAATACAGGATAACAGCGGAGAGAAGTAGTTCGGGGAGCCGATGCGCACTAGATCGCTGTCCGAGTGGGCCTCAAAGGCCATGGTCGAAATAATACCAACGCCCAATCCTCGTCTGACATAGGTCTTAATGACATCAGCGTCGGCCGCTGTTACCACATAATTCGGTATTAGGCCGCGTGCTTCGAATCCTTCGTCAATTCGATAACGACCTGTGAAGCCCTCGGTATACGTAACGATGGGGTACTGCGCCACCTGCTCCAGCGTTGGGTCCGACATTCCCGTTAACGGATGCTCCTTAGGCACCACGACGCAATGTGACCACCGAAAGAACGGCAGGGTTACCAGGGACGTGTATTGCTGCAGGGCTTCGGTTGCAATTGCGAAATCGACAGCCCCCTTTGCAGCCATTTCAGCTATCTGATGCGGACTGCCCTGTTTTAACTCCAATGAAACATCAGGGTGATCGGCCACGAACTGCGCAATTGATTCGGGGAGCACATAGCGCGCCTGCCCGTGCGTTGTCGCCACCGACATGCTCCCCGCTACGTTGTCCGAGTAGTCCTGTGCTATCCGCTTGATGGATTCCGTTTTCCGCAGAATTTCACCCGCCATGTCGATAATGGCTTCGCCTGCAGGCGTGATGTGGGTTAAATGCTTGCCACTGCGAGCAAAAATCTCGACGCCTAACTCACCTTCCAGTAACCGAATCTGCTTGCTGATGCCAGGTTGTGACGTGTACAGACTTTGCGCTGTGGCAGATACGTTGAGATCGTGGTGCGCCACTTCCCAAATATACTTGAGTTGCTGGAGCTTCATTAAGCACCTCAGGGAATTAAAAATCGCCTGTTAAGATACTTTGGTTCTAACCAGCTGTATAGACTCGATTAAGTTTCGTTTGCGACACCGTGCGGTACATGTCCCGTTGCAATGTGATCGGCCGCCAACTCACAATGGGTTTGCTGATCATCAAAAAACACATCCGCATCATAAGCTTTCAAGAATTCGACCTTTGGCAGTCCGCCAAGGAAAATGGACTCATCTAGACGAATATCCCAGGCTCGCAAGGTGCGTATAACCCGTTCATGCGCAGGTGCAGAGCGCGCAGTGACGAGCGCGGTCCTTATTAACTGTCCCTCCTCGGGCAACGACTGCTGCAACACATGCAATGCACTGAGGAAGCTTTTGAAGGGGCCTCCCATCAAGGGCTCGTTTCGGTGCGCTTTTTCGCTTGCCGTAAACGCCTCAAGCCCTTTGGATTTGTAAACTTTCTCTGCCTCATCCGAAAACAGGACCGCATCGCCATCAAAAGCAAAGCGGATGGTCGAACTCGCCGAGTCGTCGACCGGCTTAGACACTAATGTTGCCGCCGCTACGTTGTTTTCCAGCGCTTTACGCACATCAGCAGATTCAGAAGATAAGAATAAGTGACACCCGAACGCCTGAATATAGCGCCAAGGTGACTCGCCGCCGCAAAAGGCAGCGCGGGTAATCGGCAAGCCGTAGTGCTCAATAGAGTTGAAGATTCGTAGTCCCGTATCCGCAGAGTTTCGGGATAACAGCACAATTTCGACACCGAGCGGCTCAGCCAGAACGTTATTCAAAGCCAGAAGTTTCTTCGCCAGAGCAAATGCTTGCCCTCGTTCGAGGGGCGTATCCTCATGTTCTATCTGATAGGCGGAATACGCCTCCAGCCCCTGTTCTTCATAGACTAAGTGTTCAGCATCCAGATTGAACAGCGCACGCGATGAAATCGCTATCACTAACTTCTCTGGTGCTAAATTAGACATGCGCTCAGTCTTCCTTTCCAACCGAAGCTATTCGCTAGGGACTTCTTTACCCGAGGGTTTTCGCGCGAAGTACTCGCGGGTCAGCGCGAACACCACCGGTGAAAGCAGTAGAAGTCCGATAAGGTTTGGAACAGCCATGAAGGCATTTAGCGTATCAGCTACCAACCAAATCAAGCCCAGATCAGCACCGGCACCCACGGGAATCGCAAGCACCCACAGCACCCGAAACGGCATGATGCCTTTTGTTCCAAAGAGATACACGACGCAGCGCTCGCCATAAAACGCCCAACCCATCATGGTTGTGGTCGCAAAGACCACCACACCAATGGTCACAACCCACTCACCACCCGGCAAAACGGCTCCGAAGGCCATCGAGGTCAAGCTAGCACCTGAGACACCGGACTCGAGCACGCCGGTTAGCACAATCACTAAACCCGTCATGGTGCAGACGATTAGGGTGTCAATCATTGTGCCCAGCATGGCCACAAGACCCTGTTCGACAGGCTCGTTGGTTTTTGCCGCCGCGTGTGCGATTGGCGCGCTGCCGAGGCCTGCCTCATTAGAGAAGATCCCACGTGCGACACCAAAGCGTATGGCCGCCCATACGGTTGCACCTGCAAAGCCTCCAGCAGCCGAGGCACCGTTAAACGCACTATCCACAATCGTGGCAAATGCGGCGGGCACCTCAGAGATATTCATGAGAATGACGATCAAGCTCATGATGATGTACGAGATAGCCATTGCGGGCACGACAGCTCCCGCCGTGTCTGCGATCCGCTTGATGCCACCGAGAATGACGGCACCCACCATCACCATGAGAACCAGGCCCGTGATCCACCAGGGAACGCCTGCGTTATCCGTCAAAACCTGGGCTACGGAGTTCGACTGAACCGTATTGGCGAGACCAAACCCTGCCGTGGCACCAAATAGGGCAAAAGCAAATGCCAAGCCAGTCGCAAACGCACCGTAGCGAGCGCCTAGGCCATTTCGGATGTAGTACATGGGCCCGCCTGAAAAACCGCCCTGATCGTCTTGCTCTCGGTAACGGACCGCGAGCACACCTTCAGCATACTTGGTCGCCATCCCAAACAAGGCCGTGATCCACATCCAAAACAGAGCGCCCGGACCACCCAGTGTGATGGCCGTGGCGACGCCAGCGATGTTACCGGTACCGATGGTGGCGGACAGTGAGGTCATCAATGCTTTAAAGGGAACAATGTCGCCCTCGCCCCGACCTGACACCCCGGAGAATAATAAGGACACAGCACGCGGCACCTTGCGCAACGTCATGAAACCCAATCCCAATGTGAGATAGATTCCTGTGCCTAGCAGCAGAATAAGCATGGGGAGGCCCCACGCTACCGCATTCACTTCCTGGATTATGGTCTCAAGCATCGTCCTGCCTCGTATTTATTATCGTGTGAAAAGCAACTCAGGCGCGCCCCAGCGCCGCCTGAACTGCCGATGCATGGGGGAAGATACCGAATACCCCGCCTGTGTGCATAAAAATGATATCGGATGCCTCGGAGGCAAAGGTGTTTTGTGACAGATCGGTGATCAGCCCATAAAAAGCCTTACCCGTGTAAACGGGATCCAGGGCAATACCCTCGAGCCTCGAAAGCTCTGCCAATACGTCAAAAATCTCGTCTCCCGCCCTACCATAACCCGGCCCAATATAGTGGTCGTTTGTCAGGGTTTTAATGGGCTCATTGGGAAGCTCGGAGCGATAAGCCCGCAAGTTCTCCCAATCTTCCTGGGCCTTCGCGTTGAAATAGTCTTCATCATCACAAACCGCATAGCTGATGACATCAGCGCATAAGCCGTGCAATAACACGCCTGCATTGAGTCCCGCTTGCGTACCGCCCGATCCGGTGGCATGAACGATGGCTGTCTGTGTGAGATCGTGCCGATCCATATCTGCCATCAATTCTTCCACGGCCAGGATATAGCCCCAAATACCCACGGCATCGCTCCCTCCGATGGGTATCGTCAACGCTTTTTCACCCTCTGCGGCCCAGCGTTTCTCAGCTTCAGCTAGGTGAATGGTCATCTCGTCGCCCGTGGTGCGGCGCGAAACATAAGTAATACGGGCATTGAGCATCTTGCTGAGCAGGTAATTGCCACTCAGTTCTTGCTCCTCACCCCTGAGTATCAACTCACACTTGAGCCCCAATTGCGCTGCGACAGCGGCTGTTGCACGGCAATGGTTGCTTTGCAAGGCACCTGCAGTCACGAGCACCGTGCATCCGGCAGTCAGCGCTTCAGCAGCCAGAAACTCGAGCTTTCTTACCTTATTGCCAGTCAGTAGCGAGCCCGTTAAGTCATCCCGCTTGCACCAGATACGACGACCTTGCCCCCATCGCTCAGAGGCGCGCCTAAGAAGCTGAAACGGTGATGGGAGAACCGCTAGAGGCTCTCTGAGGGGGTAGTTAACGATGGCGCTACGCTCCCAGTGTCTTAATGGTGCCCTTTGGCAAGGTTGCAGTGACGTGGGTTCTTTGAAACTTCAGGTCAACCTTCTCCGAGACGTTTACGACTACGTAAAGGTCAGACAAATCCACGATTTTCCCCATCAAACCAGAACTCATTAGAACCTCGTCACCCTTGCTCAACGCATTGACCAGTTCGGCATGCTCCTTTTGGCGCTTTCTTTGAGGTCTGATTGTCGTGAAATACATAAAAACCAGCAGACCAATCATCATGACCGGAAGGAACCACTCGCCTCCCGCTGGTGGTTGGTTAGCTGCCTGCGCATGTGCCTGACTTATGAACATATCGTAAACCCCATATAAAACAGTTAGTTAGGTGATTAATGAATATTAAATTCTATAGTGCGAAATCGATAGTAACAGGCGCATGATCGGAGAAACGCTCATCGCGATAAATAGCAAAATCCTGTCCGGTTCCCGACAAGCCCGGTGACACAAGCATATAGTCCAGTCGCCATCCCGTATTATTGGCCCATGCCTGTCCTCGATTGGACCACCAAGTATACAAATCGGGCTCTGTCGTCATTTGGCGAAATACATCGACCCAACCCTGCTCCTCATAGAGCTTCGTTAACCATTCGCGTTCATACGGCATAAATCCCGAGTTCTTTTGGTTGCTTCGCCAATTTTTTAGGTCAATGTTCTGATGACAGGTATTCCAGTCTGCGCAAATGATAAATTCCCGCGGTTCCTTTAGTAGCGCCTCCATGTGTGGGGTAAAGCGCTCCATAAAAACGTCTTTTCTCGCCTGAGCGTCATCATTACTCGAGCCTGACGGCACGTAGAGCGAGATGACGCTTAATCCCTCGAAGTCAGCACGTAAATAGCGACCCTCTGAATCAACCGGTTCCCATCCTACTTTAACCTCGATGGCTGATGGTTCCTGCTTCGCGTAGAGGGCTGTGCCGCTATAACCCTTGCGCTCAGCATCGTTGTAATAGCAGTGATACCCATCGGGGCGAAACGCATCATCCACCAGCTGGTGTTCCTGTGCCTTGGTCTCCTGAATGCAAACCACATCCGCATTCTGCTTCGCTAACCACGCGAAAAAACCTTTACGATGGGCCGCTCGAATGCCGTTGGTGTTGCAGGTAATGACTCTAAACACGTAATTCAGTCCTTTTTGATGCCTTGCACCATCGATTGAGCACCCTTAATGAAGTCTTTGGTCTCTTTGGAGTCCTCTTTGCCGTCGCGAAGCAAGCGCATATCGATGGGAACCGTGATGCCCTTTTCCGCCCCCGGCCGGACCTTTATCGCGTTGTGCCAGCGCAGAAGGTGCTCCAGACCGTCAATATCGATACCACTCCAGCGATGCGTTCGGACCCACGCCCAATTGGCCATATCGGCAATGCTGTAATCACCGGCAAGGTATTCGGTCTTGCCTAACTGGGTATTTAACACCTCGAATAATCGGCGTCCCTCACTTTGATAGCGATCGATAGCAGGTTGAATTTTTTCCGGGAAATATCGGTAAAAGACGTTTGCCTGGCCCATCATTGGACCCACACCACCCATCTGAAACATCAACCATTGAATCACGCGGGACCGACCCACAGTATCGGCAGGCAGGAACTTTCCTGACTTCTCCGCTAGGTGAATCATGATGGCGCCGGATTCGAAGATCGAAAGATTGTAATCCCGATCGAAGATCGCTGGGATTCGTCCATTGGGGGAATGCGTTAGAAACGGCTCCTGCTTCTGCTCACCCGACCTCAAATCAATGGTGTGCACCTCATAATCAAGCCCCATCTCCTCCAGCGCAATGGACACCTTGTGACCATTGGGTGTCGGCGATGTATAGAGGTCGATCATAGACCCAGCTCAGCAATGGTGTTTAAGACCACTTCATGGTGGTCCTTAGTTTTAAACTTATTGAGGATTTCACGAAGATTACCTTGCTTGTCGATCAGGTAGCTCGTTCTCAGTATTCCGTCGAATTCTCTGCCCATGAACTTCTTAGGGCCCCAGGCACCATAAGCATCAGCGACCGCGTGGTCTTCATCACTGAGAAGCTGGAAGTTCAACGCATCTCTCTCCACGAACTTGGCCAAGCGTTTCACCGGGTCTGGACTGATGCCGAATACGACGACATCGTGCCCCTCTAGCTGCGCTGCGATATCCCGAAGTCCCTGAGCTTGTACGGTACAACCCGGCGTCATCGCCTTCGGGTAGAAGTAAACCAATACATTTTTCTTACCCCTGAAATCGCTCAGTGAAACATCGGCCCCGTTATTGTCCTGTAACGTAAACGCTGGTGCGGGTGAACCTGTTTTTGGAAGAGACATAACAATTCCTCTGGTTATCATTGATTTTAAAGTTTAGACGCCACTGACATGCCGAGCCGTTGGTCTACCCGGTTCGACGCTTTTGGTAACGGATCGTGCTGTTCCGCACCGGGAAATTCTGCGTTTTTCGATCCTCAAAAAACTCTCTAAGCATTTCGATGACGACAGGGAACGCGAGTTCATCCCATGGGATGTCGGCTTCAGAGTAAAGCTTGCTTTCAAGACTCTCGGACCCCGCCCCAAATTGATCGTCCAGGACCTGACAGCGGTAAAATACATAGACCTGGCTAATGTGAGGCACGTCAAAGATGCGATAGAGCGCCATGTCCACAGCACGGGCTTCAGCTTCTTCCCACATCTCCCGGGCCGCTCCCTCAGCTGTTGTTTCCCGGTTTTCCATAAATCCAGCGGGTAAGGTCCACTTGCCATAGCGCGGCTCAATAGCGCGTTTGCACAGCAGCACTTTATCTCCAACCGTAGGTATGCATCCGACAATGACCTTTGGATTGACGTAGAAGATCTCATGGCAGGATGGGCAGACGTCTCGCTCACGATCCTCACCCTCTGGGATCTTGCGAACAACCTCGTGCGCGCAACGACTGCAATACTTCATTCACCAAGATCCTCAGCTGACCACCTCGCTCGGCGGTCTTTATCAATGTCTTTGACTGTAACCCATTGCCCTGTCTCGCCGGAATGCTCTCGCTTCCAAAAAGGTGCATCTGTCTTGAGCGTATCCATGACAAACTCGCAAGCGGCAAACGCCTCCCCACGGTGATCGGCACTGGTAGCGACAAAGACAATGGGGTCCGCGGTTTGCAACTCACCGTAACGATGAACGATTTGCCATGCCCGAAGACCAAACCGATTCGCTGCGCTGTCACCTAACTCGGTCAAAACACGCGTTGCCATTTCGACATAACACTCGAGAGACAAACTATCGACCTGTCCGTCATCATTGAAATCACGGACGAAGCCCGAAAATGTGGCGACCGCAGCATCAGGATGAAGATTGTAAAACCTCGTGGCCAAGTCACCGGGATCGATCGCCTGATCTGTTATGTGCACCAACACATCAGCCCCCGGTCATGGGAGGAAAAAAGGCAACCTCATCGCCGTCCTTGATACCTTCCTCTTGAAAGACCACGCGTTGATTTATCGCCTGGATCAAATTTGGGTGGGACAGCGCCTCTTTCCATATCTCACCGCGCAGACTGAGCTCGTTTTTCAACGCTTCAACCGTTGACAGGCGATCGCTCATTTCAAGTGTTAACTGCTCGGTGTCTACAGCTTCACGAATCAGCGAAAAGAACTTAACGGTAATCGTCATGTGTCCACTCCCCTGTCTTTCCACCCGATTTATGCAGGAGTGCAGTCTCCTCGATCACCATGCCACGGTCGATACCCTTCGCCATATCATACAAAGTCAATGCGGCAACAGACGCCGCGGTCAGCGCCTCCATCTCGATACCTGTTTGCCCTTGAACCTTACAGGTCACATCAATCACCACACCCGGCAAGTCGCGGTCTATGGTCATGTCAACTGTCACCTTGGTTATAGGCAAGGGGTGACACAGGGGTATCAGATCACTGGTTTTTTTAGCCGCCTGGATAGCAGCAATCCGGGCTGTAGCCAAAGCATCGCCTTTCTTGAGTTCGCTAGCCTCAATCGCCGCCAGGGTTTCCGGTCGCATTCTGATTTTGGATCGGGCCGTGGCGATCCGCTGAGTCATTGCCTTATCCCCCACGTCAACCATGTGAGCCTCGCCTTTACTGTCGAGGTGCGTCAATGACTGCTCGTCACTCATTGGAATCCACTGCCAATCTCTCCGGGACTGGAAGCTTACCGCAACTGTGGCATTCTGTGTCGAAGGCTTAAGCTTGCGATGACGGAAGTGTGTCATCTCGAATGGCAAACCGATAAAGAGAGGCCGCGTGACGGATCCGAAACCTGGTAACTACAAATGGTTTGTTCTCACCATTCTTACCGTGGTCTATGCCTTTAACTTTATCGACCGGCAGATACTGGTCATCTTGCAGGAACCTATCAAGGCCGAGCTGGGGCTCAGTGATACGCAACTGGGTCTTCTCACAGGCTTCAGTTTCGCCGTGGTTTACGTTACCGCAGGCATCCCCATTGCGTGGTTAGCTGATCGCAGTAATCGACGAAATATTGTGGCGGCGTCACTCGGTGTCTGGAGCGTTATGACCGCACTGTCGGGCATGGTCCAGAACTATACACAGCTTCTACTGGCTCGATTAGGTGTGGGGCTCGGCGAGGCTGGCGGGTCGCCACCCTCACATTCAATGCTCAGCGACTATTTCCCCGAGGAGCAGCGCGGTACCGCGTTGTCCATTTACACCACCGGGATCTATCTGGGTATCTTCTTCGGCTATTTTGCCGGAGGCTGGATCGCGGACACCTACGGTTGGCGCAACGCATTTTTTATTGTGGGTATCCCCGGGATCGTCTTGGCCTTCCTGTTATTGCTCTTGGTTCGAGAGCCGCCTAGAACCGTTCTGCCAAATACAGTTGAGAACGAAAAGGCGAGCTTTAAGGAGACCATCGCGTTTCTTTTTCAGCGTCCGGCATTTTGGTGGATTGCCCTAGGTTGCTCAACAGCGTCATTCGTTGGCTACGGCAATGGCAATTTTTTTCCCTCATTGCTCATACGAAACTACGGACTCACAGTGACGGAAGTCGGTATGTTCATGGGCGTGATATCCGGCACCACCGGGATGCTTGGCACCTTTCTCGGGGGATATCTTGCCGATCGGTGGGGTAAACACGACAAGCGTTGGTATGTCCGCATCGCCCTTTGGGGACTGGTGCTTTCGCTCCCACTGTCCTACTTCACCCTGATCGCCACTGAGCCTCTCTACGTGATCTTGGCCTATACACCGGCCCATATCCTAAACACCCTGTACCTTGGACCCTGTATCGCTATCTGCCACACCCTGGTCGCACCCAATATGCGAGCGAGTGCATCCGCGGTCCTACTGTTCGTCATTAATATGATTGGTCTGGGCTTAGGACCCCTAGTGGTGGGGGCTCTGTCCGATGCCTATCGCCCCATATTCGCTGAGGAAAATCTGCGGTATGCGATGTTAACTGCGCTCACCATTGGAACCTTGGGTGTTCTCTTCTTTTGGATGGCCCAACGTACGCTGCTAGCTGACATTTCCAAAACAGAGTCAGCACTATCGGCGGCAAAACCGGCCTCTTAAGGCAAATCGCTCGGGATACCGGCAAAATGTGGCAGGATTACCCTTTCGCATTACCGTGGCTGCGCGTAGTCTGCGCGCTTTCCTTCCCCGTATATCTATTATGACTGATAAAACCCCTGCTCCCATGGCCTTTTCCAGCCTTGGGTTACCGCCATTTCTTTTGCAATCGCTTAGCGACCTTGGCTACGAGGAAGCGACTCCGATACAGGCAGAAACCATCCCCGCACTCATGGCGAATAAGGATGTTGTTGGCATAGCGCAGACAGGAACGGGAAAAACTGCGGCATTTGCACTGCCCGCACTGGCGCAACTAGATTACAAAAAGCGAAACCCGCAGGTCTTGGTCCTTTGTCCCACTCGCGAACTATCCATGCAGGTCGCTGATGCGTTCAGGAGCTACGCCAAATCATCTGACGGTTGCCGTGTGGTCGCGCTTTGCGGTGGTAACGATATGCGTCAACAGCTCCGAAGCCTTAAGGATGGTGTCCACATTGTAGTCGCTACGCCGGGAAGACTACTCGATCACCTCAAACGAGGCAGCGCAGACTTCAGCGAAATCAAGTCAGTCGTTCTAGACGAAGCGGACGAGATGCTACGCATGGGCTTTATCGATGACGTGGACGAAATTCTTGCTCAGACACCTAAGGGGCGTCGCGTCGCCTTGTTCTCTGCAACCATGCCTCAGCGAATCAGGGAAATCGCAAGCGAGCATCTGGTTGACCCCGTGGAGGTTGCCATCACATCGGCGGCAACAACCAATGTCAATATTCAGCAGTGCTACTGGCTCGTAAAGGGAACCAACAAGCTCGATGCGCTGACGCGTTTTCTATCCGCGGAAGACACACAAGGCGTCATAGTTTTCGTAAGAACGCGAGAAAGCACGTCAGCTATCGCAGAGCAACTGCGTCAGCGCGGGTTTAACGCGTCACCGCTGAATGGCGATATAGACCAAAAAACACGCTTCAAAACCGTGGAGCAACTCAAGGACGCGCGACTCGATGTTGTCGTCGCCACTGACGTTGCGGCGCGAGGCCTGGACGTAGAACGAATTACCCATGTCATCAACTATGACATCCCGTTTGACCGTGAGTCATACGTGCACCGTATTGGCAGAACGGGCCGTGCAGGTCGCGAGGGTAAAGCCATTTTATTCGTCGCACCGCGTGAGCGTCGGATGCTTCACAACATCGAACGCGTGACGAAACAAAAAATTCAGCCCATCGACCTTCCCACGTTTGACGATATTGATGCGAAAGCCCGCGAGCGACTCATGGCGCAGTTGCGATTGGGTTTAGAGGCACAACACCACCCGCGTGCAAACGATGCGATTGAGCAGTTGATCAACGAGGGAAACACCCATCGTGATATAGCGCTCGCTTTGGCGAGCATGATTATCGACGGCAGCGAACCTGCAAGAGAGACGCGGAGCGCCAAAACGTCGTCGGGTGGTGATGCTGCCAGACCCAAGAAAACGCACGATCCTCTGCCGCTCCGTGACAAGCGAGGTAACGAGCGAGAGGTTCCGCTAACGTATACCGCCAAAGAATTGGGAAGGGCTAGACCTCTCGATGAGCACCCCGACGTTGTGATGGAGCGCTTCTGGCTTGCCGTCGGACGAAAGCAAGGGGTCAAAGCCAGGGAAATCGTCGGTGCCATTGCCAACGAGGCGGGCATCGAGGGTCAGTTTATTGGCAGTATCAATATCTTCGAACACTACGCCACCATAGACCTACCCGAGGGCATGCCGAAACCCATCTTAAAGCACCTGAAAAAGACGCGGGTCAAAGGCGCCAATCTTGGAATGGTGCGAGTCGTGGACTCTCATTCGTCATAAGACCCACTACGCTCCCTTAACGTCGCCCACGCTCTAGCAATCTCATGTTCCTCATGAGAGGCTCGCAACTGTGGATCGGCGTTTGATTCCCGTGTCAGCGCCGCGCTGTGTCAAAACAATAAATTAAGCGGAGCAAAACAATGGAGTTTCACTTTAATAATGTCTGGACTGCCCTGTCAGAAACATTTCCTGACAGGCCGGCACTAGTTTGCGAGGGAGAGACCGTCACCTGGGGGCAGTTCAATGATCGAGCCGCTCGCCTGGCAGGCTTGTTCAACGATAACGGCGTGACTAATGGCGCATCAGTCGGCTTGTACATGCTCAACTGCAATGAGTACACCGAAGCGCACTTCGGGTGTTTCAAGCAATCGGTCTGTCCGGTCAATGTAAACTATCGTTACCGTGCTGAAGAGCTGATTTATCTGCTCGACAACAGCGATGCTGAGGTTGTTATCTACCATGCAAGCTACGCACCTCGTATTGCCGAAATTCGCGAGAGCCTTCCCAAAATCAAGCTCTATATTCAGGTAGAGGATGAATCGGGCAACCCGCTACTCGATGGCGCCCTGGATTATGAGACGGCCCTCGCTGACTCAACACCTCTTCCCTTTACGCCCAGTGCTTACGACGATCGCTACATGCTGTATACCGGCGGCACCACGGGCATGCCCAAGGGAGTCATGTATGACAACGGTGCGCTCGCCCATTGGCTGTGTATTGGTGGCTACACGTCGCGTGGACTCCCGCCACCCACTTCCATCGACGAAGTTCTTGCCGGAGCAAAAGCCATTACCGAGATGGGTGCTTTGCACCGGAGCTTGCCCGCATGCCCTCAAATGCATGGAACAGGTATGTGGATCGGGACCATGGTTGCTTTGAACTGTGGCGGTACGGTGATTACGCAACGAACCCAGCATCTCGATGCGAACGCCCTATTACAGTGTGTGGTTGATAATGAAGTAAGCGATCTCACCATTGTCGGTGACGCCTTTGCGCGCCCAATTTTAGCCGCCCTCGACGCGGCAAAAGCGGCAGGAACCCCCTATGACTTGTCGCGAGTGGGTCAGATTGCGTCCTCGGGTGTGATGTGGTCCTCGGAGATTAAAGAGGGCCTACTCGAACATCAGGATATGGTGCTGAATGACATCATGGGCTCAACCGAAGGCTCTATGGGCGGATCAATCAGTACACGCGACAACGCCGCGAAGACGGCAAAATTCAGCATCGCGGAATACGTGAAAGTGTTCAACGAAGATGATGAGCCCGTCACGCCTGGATCTGGCGAGATGGGGATGGTAGCCACCGCAGGTATCGTGCCTCGCGGTTACTACAAAGATGAGGAAAAGTCCGCGCGAACCTTTCGGACTGTCAATGGTGTCCGGTACTCCTTCCCCGGGGACTTTGCGACGGTTGAGGCGGATGGAAGTATCACGCTGCTGGGACGCGGATCGCAATGCATCAACACGGGCGGTGAAAAGGTGTTCACGGAAGAGGTTGAGGAGTCCATCAAGCGGCACGATGACGTGGAAGACTGCCTTGTCGTGGGCTTGCCAGACGAGCGTCTGGGTAACCGAGTTGTCGCGGTGTACTCGCAAAAGCCCGGATCAAGGCCCATTGGTGAAGATGGTTTACGCGAACACGTTCGCGCTCAACTCGCAGCTTACAAGGCGCCAAAGCAGTCTATTTTGGTTGATGTCGTCCAGCGAGCACCTAATGGGAAAGCTGACTACAAGTGGGCAAAGGCGACGGCCGAAGCTCATCAGTAAAGGTTCTATGGGTAACACATGAAAAAATTGGCTTCTCTGGCTTGTATTATCGCGCTTGCTCTCCAGGCTTGCGGTGGCGGTGGTGGCAGCTCGTCGCCGTCCGCACCGGCGGTAACACCACCCCCCAGCTTCGTATCTCCGCATCCGGAGACGTGGGAGACACAATCAGCCACGGACGCCGGCTTCAATGCGACCGCACTATCAGATGCGTTCAACTACGCGATGCAAGACGGTTCGTTTACCCAAGCCGCGATGGTTATACGTGACGGCAAGCTCATCCAAGAGGAATACCGCGGAATTGCTAATGGGGAAATCAATACGCTGGTCTCACTAGCCTCAGATCCAGGAGCGCAAGATCCAGCGTTTTGGACAGAGAATTATGGCACGCGTGACAGCGCAAGCCTCATGACCTCGTGGTCTACAGCTAAGTCGTTCACAAGCCTGTTGATCGGTATGGCAATCGAAAAGGAATTTATAACGTCTACCAACCAATTGGCATCTGACTTCATTACCGAGTGGCAGGCGGACGACCGTATCAATATTACGATCGAGCAATTGTTGGATATGCGCTCAGGCCTGGTTCCAGTTTGCTTTTTGGCCGACTCCGGCGCACTTGGTGAGTGCACCAACCAAGGGGATGCCGCGGCGGGCGGGAATATTGTTTTCTACCCCGATCAAATGACGGGTTGTATCAATCGAGGCCTTGCAGTTGATGGTGCTCCCTACCCCTGGGACTCTGATGGCATCTACACAGAGGGCGAGTTCCTTTATTCAAACTGTGACACTCAAGTGCTGGGAGAAATTCTGTTTCGAGCCACAGGCCAAGATCCGGGAACATTTGCCCAAGCTGAGCTCTTCGAACCCATCAATATGACCGCCTATTGGTGGCGCGATAACGTTGAGAGCGGTCAGGCAAACGGTAACTACCTCTCATATTGTTGCCTTGATGCCACGGCACAGGATTTTGCGAAATTCGGTTACCTAATGCAGTTGGGCGGCATCGAAGTTGAAAGCGGGACTCAATATAGCGAGTACGTCTCTGACATCCTCGCCATGGATAGCTTCTACGACAAACAGTTTTGGAGCTTCTGCGCAGAGCAAGACGGTGGCGGCAACTGCCTCAATCGCGTCATTCATACTTCTGGGTTCGATGGGCAGTTCGTTGTCATGGACTTCAAGCACAACCTGATTATTGTTCGTGCAAGCCTGTACAAGCCCTATCTCAACCACTCGGACGACCGAAAAATGTTCCTCATACCGGGTTCGGTAGCGACTTCGAACTGGCTAGGTTCGGTACCCAATGCTATGGCCATTCAGGCGCCGACGACTTTTTCTATCGCTGAGTTTCACGCCAGAGTGGTGTCGGCCATCAGTCAGTAAGCCGCACGAAGTCACAAGCCGAGTAACACAAAGACGGCGAACACCATAAACAGTACTCCAAACGCAACATCGATCATCGGAGATGCCGCGCTGAGCGCCCCGGCGAAATGCTGGTTACTGACACAGAAGGCCACAAGCGCGTACCACGCAGCATCGATACCGCCGGCCATGGCTGCGGCCATGAGTTGCGTTGTCAACGATTGACCGGCCTGTAAGAACTGGCTGAAGATCGCGACGAAAAATATCACTACTTTCGGATTGAAAAATACGATGAGGAACCCGTTAACCGAGTGCCGCCAGAGCGTCAGTTTCGGCGCTGCTCTTGGGTCTGATTCGTCTGCACGGCTGTCAGCGCCCTTCCCCAGATTCTTGATTCCGCCTGATAGCATCTGAAATCCAAGATAGAAGAGAAACAGTGCCCCGCCTATCTGAAGCGTTGTCATCACAGCAGCCGAACTTTGGATCAGTGTGGCCAATCCAAGGACAACAGCAATCGCATACAGGGCGATACCCAAACCGTGTGCGAGTGCCGCCGCGAAAGCACTTGCGCGGTCGTATGTGATAGCGGTTCGAATGATCAGCGCCACGCTAGGGCCCGGTGACATAGCGCCAGCCAGTAACGTGATTGCTAACAGGAGCCAGAGGTCAAAGGTCACGGTAGCCGCCGAGGAAGTTATGCCTATCAGGCCTCATGGCGATTCATGACGACCCAGCAGAGCACGTAGCGAAAAATTGGAGCGGGAAACGAGGTTCGAACTCGCGACCTCAACCTTGGCAAGGTTGCGCTCTACCAGCTGAGCTATTCCCGCGTTTCGATAGTGTATCTGTCTGCGGAGCGTTATCAACTCCTTTACCGAGTCTGATCGCCAGCCTCCGCCTTGAGCATCACTTCAAGGTACTTCCACATAGACCAGAGAGTCAGTATGACCGCAAGCCCGAGGCAAACAAAAGCAAGAATGAGGAGCAGATCACCGTAGCCCTCGTCCATACGCCATAGCAAACCGATAATCGCGATCATCTGAAGCGTTGTCTTAAATTTGGCAACAAGCGTCACAGCGACCATCTGACTGTCGCCGCGCCGCGCCATCCACTCTCGCAATGCGCTTACGAGTATTTCTCTGCCAATGATGACAATGGCGCTGAGGGTCACCCACAGCGAATCGTAATGATCGACTAAGAGCACCAATGCTGTTGCCACTATGAGCTTGTCCGCCACGGGATCTAAGAAGGCACCAAACTCACTCTCCTGGTTCAAGCTTCGTGCAGCCCAGCCATCGAGCCAATCGGTGATGGCCGCCACAACGAAAATCACCGCAGATGTAATGCCAGCATAAGGACCGAGCAAATAGAACGTGCCCACCATGAGTGGGATGCACATGACTCGCAAGAGCGTCAGTATGTTAGGTAGATTCCAGCTCACGCGAATTCCAAAATCATTGCTCTACGGTGTGCAGATGGTCGTAAATGGTTTGCGCAAGAGTGGCACTGATACCCTCAACTTTGCAAATTTCTTCGACCGAGGCGTTCTCAACCCCTCGAATGCTGCCAAAATGGCGAAGGAGATCCCGCCGGCGCTTTGCCCCCACGCCCCCGATGCCTTCCAGTGTCGACTGCTTTCTTGCCTTACCGCGTCTACCCCGATGCCCGCTGATGGCGAATCGGTGCGCCTCGTCACGTATCTGCTGGATAAGGTGAAGCGCCGGATTATCACCACGCAACTGACTCTCAGCCCCCGTATCGCCATCAATGAGGGTTTCAAACCCGGCCTTTCGAGTCGTCCCTTTGGCAACACCAACGACTTTAACGGTGGTCAGGTCAAACTGTTCAAGCACCTGCTGTGCCTGCGATACCTGCCCTTTTCCGCCATCGATGAATAAAACATCGGGCAAGGTGCCCTCGCCCTTTGATAATCTGCGATAACGACGCTCGAGCGCTTGCTGCATTGCAGCGTAGTCGTCGCCACCCGTGATGCCATCAATATTGAACTTACGATAATCCGCTTTGCGAGCTCCGTTGCTGTCGAAGACCACACAAGACGCGACAGTAGCTTCACCAGAGCTATGACTAATATCGAAGCACTCCATACGCGAGGGCGTCATATCGAGGTCTAGTTCGCGCCTCAGGGCCTCCAGGCGCCCTGCCATGGTTTGTTTGCCACTCAAGAAAGACTCGAGGTTACTGTCAGCCGTTTGCTTCGCCAGCTGAAGCCAACGTGCACGCGCATCACGTACCTGAGTTTTAATCACGACTTTACGCTTACTTTGCTCCATCAGCGCGTCACTGAGTAGCACGGCGTCATTAGGTTTGTGACTGACCACAATCTCCTGAGGAATCGTTTGCCGGCCAGACAGGTAAAATTGCGGGATAAATGCGTCGAGAACGGAGGTTTCATCTTCATCTAGCTGGGTTGCAGGGTAATAGGTTCGAGAGCCCAAGACGCGACCCTCTCGCACGAATAACACCTGGATACAGGCTTGCCCGTGGGCTTGTTTTACCGCCAGTAGATCAAGCTCTCCTCTTGAGCCTTCGATGCCTTGTGCCGACTGCACGTCCTGAAGCCGTTGCAGCTGGTCGCGGTACTCAGCAGCCCTTTCGAACTCGAGTTTCTCGGCTGCCGCTTCCATATCATCGGCTATGCGCTTCAGTACCTTTTGCGACTTTCCGCCGAGGAACAGAGCCGAATTCTCGACCTGCTTTTGATAATCCTCATCGCTGACCAAACCTACGCACGGCCCGGAACAGCGACCAATTTGATATTGAAGACAGGGCCGAGACCGGTTTCTAAAGTAAGATTCCTCGCACTGACGCACTTTGAAGACCTTTTGCATCAAATGGAGGGTTGATCGCACGGCACCCGCACTGGGGTACGGCCCAAAATACTCACCTTTTCGCCGTTTAGGCCCTCGATGAAATGCAAGCTTTGGCCATTTGTCGTCAGAGGACAGATAGATGTAGGGATATGACTTATCGTCCTTAAGGAGAATGTTATAGGGCGGGTGATACTCCTTGATTAGATTGTGTTCCAGCAGCAATGCGTCGCGTTCGGTGGTCGTAACGGTTACCTGAATGTCGCGAATCCGCGAGACCAAGGCCATGGTTTTGCCCGAAAGACCACTGGCACGGAAGTAACTTGTCACACGATTTTTGAGGTTCTTGGCTTTGCCCACATAAAGCAGCCCCCCCGCGCCGTCGTACATCTGATAGACACCAGGCCGCGTTGTCAGTTGCTTCAAAAAGGATTCAGCATCGAATTTCGTCGCTGTCATACCGGGCATTCACTTCCAATCAACTCAGGCTCTCGGCACAGCACAACACCAAATCTGTCATCGACTGAAGAAATAATTTTATTCGTGAATTCAATCACTTCCGACGCATACCTTGCAGACTTGTTAATCACTACCAACGCATGTTTTTCCGAGACTGACACACCGAACTCCTCGACTCCGCGCCAGCCCAGCTGGTCGATCATCCAGCCAGCACTCAGTTTAACGGTGTTGGAGTCGACCGGGTATTGCGGCATTTCGGGATGCACGGCCCGTAAACGTTCTGCTCGCGCACGTTCAATAATGGGGTTTTTGAAAAAACTACCGACATTTGCCTCAATGCTCGGATCGGGGAGCTTGGACTGTCGAATGGCAACGACCGCCTGTAGGACCTCTGCCGGGGTTGCGCGCCCCTCAGGTAAAGCCTCTTGCAAGGCTGGATACAGTGTATTGACGAGGGGTTGCTTAGAGAGGCGCAGTTCAACCGCTGAAATGATCAAGTGCTTGCCCTCAGCGGTCTTGAACAGGCTTTTTCTGTAGCTAAAACAGCAGTCAGCGGCGGACAGACAGCGTATGTTGCCGGTACGCGAATCAACAACGTGTACGCGCTCAACCAGGTCAGCGATTTCAACGCCATAGGCCCCGATATTCTGAACGGGTGCAGCACCCACGCTACCGGGTATAAGCGCGAGATTTTCGAGCCCAAAGTAGCCTTCTGCATTCGCCCAAAGTACTGTCTCATGCCAATCCTCGCCCGCCTGGAAGCGAACGACAACGTCATCCTCTGACTCTTCGAGGATTTCGCGCCCCTGTAAGCCCATGTGAATGGTCATTCCAGGCAAATAGCGATTCAGTATGAGGTTACTTCCGCCACCAAGCAGGTTGACAGCAGCTGAGCGCCATTGCGCCTCTCGTACTGCCTCCTGTAGTTCCTCAGTCGTTGAAACCCGAGCATATTGCTCTGCGACACAGTCCAGTCTCAGTGTGTTGAGACTGCCAAGCTGAAAATTAGCCCGCACCTCGAGCATTAGGTTGCCATCAGGCTTCTTACGGCATCGAGATCTTTCTGCGTGTCTACGCCGGCGGGCACGGGCTCTAACGCATCAGCTATACGGATCTCGTGACCGTGGTGCAACGCTCGCAGCTGCTCCAGCGATTCCAATTGCTCGAGCGGTGCCACAGGCCGAGCCGAGAAATCGGCTAGAAAATGAACGCGGTAAGCATACAAGCCTACGTGGCGTCGCGCCTGCGTGGGCACAAGAGAAGGCTCAGCTCCTCTCACGTGGGGAATAGGTGAACGAGAGAAGTAATGTGCCCTGCCAGACGCATCGGACACCACTTTGACCACCGACGGATCCTGAAACGTCTCAGCGGTATCAATCGCCTCGCTCAACGTGGCCATTGAGGCCTCGGGATGTGCTTCCAGAAGCCCCGCTACCTGCTCTAGGTTCGCCACAGGCATCAGTGGCTCATCACCCTGTAAATTGACAACGATGGCAGCTGAATCCCATGACTTTAAACGAGCGACTTCTGCGAGGCGGTCAGTTCCTGATGGGTGCTTCGCATCGGTCATTACGACCTCGGCTCCATGGGGGGTCATGGCGTCCTGAATGCGCGCATCGTCAGTTGCTATGGTCACCGACACCGCTTGAGACTGCATCGCCTGCCGCCAGACCCAGTAGACCAAGGGCTTGCCATTTATATCGGCTAGGGCTTTTGCTGGAAGCCGTGTTGAGCCATATCTTGCTGGAATGACAATATGGAACATGGTGGTCTACCCGATTATCGGAAACTGTTAACGAGAAGCACGGTCAAGCACTTGCTCCAACGCTGATAAGAGCGCCTGAGGCAACTGAGCTTCAACCTCTACGACCCAGACATTGTCGCACGCTTGCTTGTCCATTTTCACCGCATCTTTCGCAGTGACAACAATATGATCGGGCGCATGTGTTTTTTGGATCTCAACCATAGGCAGCAACGCGTGATCAGCCACGGCCACTTCAGTGAACCCAAAACCCATGTAGCGCAACAGGGAAAAAAATTGCTCGGGCTGCCCTAAACCCGTGGCGGCGACCAGAGACTTTCCGGCAAATAACGCTCTGGCCTCATCCACAGTAAGGGTTTGCTCGGATTTAACCGACATCAGACGCGTTGGCGCGTACGTGAGCGCGCAGGACTCATCTTCCCCATTGCGCTCCAACACGAAATCGACTGACGACAAACGCTCTCGAGGCTCTCTCAGTGGGCCTACAGGAATCAACCAACCGTTACCTAATCCCCGATCCGCATCGATCACAGCCACCTCAAAGTCACGAGGGAGATCGTAATGCTGTAAGCCATCGTCAGACAAAATGACCTGCGAGTTATGGTCACGAATTAAACGTTTCGCAACTGTTCTGCGCGATTTACCGACCATTACCGCCGCTTCGGGAACAGATCGCTTGATTAGCAAAGGCTCGTCACCCACTTCAGCGTGTGTATGTTGTTCGCTAACCAGTACCGAACTGTCGTTACTGGTTCTGCCGTAGCCGCGGCTCACAACCCCAACTCTGAATCCTCGTCCAGATAGGTAGCGCACCAAGGCAATCAGCGTGGGCGTTTTGCCGGTACCACCCGCGGTCAACCCCCCGACAATTAGGACTGGGGCACCCAGAGAGGCAAATCCATGCCGGGGACGAAAGCGACGCCGAAGATAGGTCGTCAGCATCACCAATGGCACGAAAGGAAGAAAGACAAACGTCCACTTGGCGCTGTGATACCACGCGTCGTTAACTGCTGCCTCCAACCCCGAGCGGCGCGACGTCATGCGTCGTTGAATCCTTGCTGGTGAAGAGATCGATAGATTGGCTCATGCTCAAGCAGGTTCGCGTGACTTCCAGCAGCCACCACTCGCCCCTCGTCCATCACCAGAACGGTATCCGCACTCTCGATGGTAGATAGACGGTGTGCAACGACAAACGTTGTCCTGCCGACACGAGACGCATCCAGCGCCGTTTGGATTAATGACTCTGATTCGTTATCCAGAGCGGAGGTTGCCTCATCGAGAATAAGGACTGGTGCCGCTTTTAACAGCGCGCGTGCAATAGCTACACGCTGCTGCTGACCACCCGATAGACCAACGCCTTGCTCACCAATAAGGGTGTCGTAATCAGACTCGAGCTCTGACACAAACCCATCGGCCTGTGCCTGTTTGGCCGCCTCGATAACAGCCTCGCGAGAGCTACCGGACATGCCGCCCAGTGCGATATTTCCAGCGACCGTATCGCTGAACAAGTTGATCGCCTGAGGCACAAACGCGAGATTCTCACGGTAATTGCTAAGTTCAATGCTCTGTATATCCACGTCATCGAGGGTGATATGTCCGGCAGTGGGGGTATAAAACCGCGCTAGCAGCTTCACAAGGGTGCTCTTACCGCTACCGGAGCGGCCTACAACGGCAACCGTCTGCCCTGCCTCGACGGAAAAGCTGACATCAAAAATGGCGTCATTCTGAGCCCCGGGGTATCGAAACCCAATATTATGAAACGCGACACAACCATTGACGTGACCCAAGATACTGCCACCCGTGTTTTGCTCAAGCTCAGTATCCAGTTGCTCAAAGATATCCTCGGCAGCGGCCAGGCCACGCTGAATAATGCTCTGGATATTACTAAGCGTCCGAATTGGCTTACCCAGCTGCGCTGCGGCGGTTATGAATGCGACTAATGAGCCGGCGCTGAACTCCTGAAGCACCGCAGGATCGAGGGCAAACCAGAAGAGTGCTCCGAGGGCGAGCGCCAATAGGGTCTGAATGATGGGGGTTGAGACCGCCTGCACAAAGGCAAGTTTCAAACTTTGCTGTTTATTGAACAGACTGACCGACTCAAATCGTTCGCTGACCTGCTCCGTGGCGCCATAAATTCGAACATCGTCCAGCCCAGACAGACTCTCTGCTGTAACCTCGGTTACCGACCCCATCGAGTCCTGAATTCGCTTACTGTAGCGGCGGAAATGCTTCCCTACGACGTGTACCACCAAACCTATTGCCGGTGCGACAATGAAAAACACGGCCGTAAGTTCCCAATTCAGGTACAGCATGTAGGAAACGAGCGCGATGATCGTGAGGCCCTCTCGCAACATTGTCTTAAGCGCGTCTGACGCGGCGCCGCTTACCTGTTCAACGTTAAACGTCACCTTCGAAAGAAGCTCTCCAGTGGAAAACTTATCAATGTGCGCCTTGGGTGCCCGCACCAGGACATCAAAGAGCTGAGTGCGCAATACATGCACTACCGAGCGCGCTACTTTATTCATGAAGTAACTGCCGGCAAAAAAGCCGAGTGCACGCCCAAGCGAGAGAACAACGGCAGCGACGGGAACCGCGATACGCGCATAATCGGTTGGGGATTTATCGCCCGGGGGCCAGATCCACTGGGCCGCCTGAGAGACGAAACCGAGCCCGGCCATCGGCTGGCCACCCAATGAATCGAGCAGGAACTGTGTCAGGTCCGCCAACAACACATTCCCCAGGCTGTAGACGACATAGCCTAGAAAACTGAGAACTAACGACCACTTATAAGCGAAGGCGTAGGTGAGGAGCCGCCCATACAACTTGGAATCCGAGACTGTCTTACCTGACTGATCTACCAAACTATTCACCGGCTACGGGTCGTTGCGTGCTGATCGATAGCCGCTTGAACCCCAATTGACTCACTGTATCCATCGACATCACCACCATAGCATGCCGCGTGTCACCGTCTGCGACGATAGATACAGGTATATCGCGTCTACTGCCGGCTTTTTCAATGATAATCGCACGTAAATTTTCCGCGTCTGAGGGAAAGGGTGTGCCGTTCAGAAACATAGCGCCGTCGGCTGTGATAATAATATCCAGGCCCTTATCGGGCTCCAACGTCTCTCCCTCGGCTTCGGGTAGATTGACCACGAGCTCACTGAGATCGGTGAAGCTGGTAGACACCATGAAGAAAATCAGCAGCAGAAACACCACGTCGATGAGCGGCGTTAGATTTACCGCGAGAGTGTCGCGTCGCTGACGCTTGAACTTCACGCGGTGTATTCCTGTCCGGCCCCGCTGTGAATGGCATCAACCAATTTGATGGCCTCCCGCTCGAGGTCGACCACAATCGTGTCAATGAGGCCTGTGAAGTACCGATGCATCACTAACGCAGGAATAGCCACAATAAGCCCTGCTGCGGTCGTCAGAAGGGCCTCCGAAATACCGCCCGCTAGAGCATTCGCGTTTCCGGTGCCCACCGTCGTAATTTGAGTGAACACATCGATCATGCCGACCACGGTTCCCAATAAGCCCAGCAACGGTGCAATTGCAGCCACAGTTCCCAGCGAATTGAGGTATTTCTCAAGATCATGCACGACGTGGCTTGCCGCCTCTGAAATACTCTCTTTCATGACGTCACGACCTTGCCCTCGGTTCGCAATGCCCGCAGCCAGAATCGCGCCAAGCGGCGAATTAATCCGCAATTGAGCCAGTTTCTGAGCATTGAGCTCACCCTGTTTCAAGTCCCGCCAGACAGTGGCAAGCAAGTGCGGTGGTGCGACCTTTGAACGGTCGAGCGCTAGATAGCGCTCGATGCTGATGCTTAATGCGACTACCGAGCACGCAACGATCAGCGGCATAACCCATCCGCCGGCAACGAGTACATCTATCATAGTGTTTTCCCCAGATTGCTGACACGAGTATACCCACCTCAGTCAGCCAGGGAAGTTTCAGTTTGCGGGTGGTCCGCTCGCCCAATAGGGTGTTAGATGGTGACGCATTGCCGTTCCTGATAGGTATCCATTTGGTGCAATTTTAAAGCTAATACCCGCCTGAATCCCTGTATCCCACTGCCTGACACTTCGCTTTTCAAAACGGTCAGTAACAGCCTGGTGAGGATGTCCAAATTGATGACCGTAACGTGAAGTGAAGACCACATCGGTGGGACTAGCGTGATCGATAAAGTGAGCGCCACTCGAAGTATTAGATCCGTGGTGCGCTGCGATCAGAAGGTCTAAAGGTTTTTCAAAGCCCCAGTAGGCCAACAAATCAAACTCTCTAGCCCGAGAGATATCGCCCGGAAGCAACACCGTAGTGTTAAAAACTGTCAAAGCGATTACACAAGAATCATTGTTTCGTGACTCTACTAACTGACCTGTTCCGGATAAGAAGTGGACTTCAACGCCTCGACCAAACTGAATGCGTTTGCCAGCGATGCATGGCTCCCCACTAAAACCGTAGTGACTGCCGATACTGAAGTGTGGGAATAGCTCAAAAAGACCTCCGGCATGATCTGCATCACCATGGCTCACAATCAACAGATCTATCTTTCCCATTCCGTTCTGCTTTAGCCATCTAATCAACCCCTGCGCAACCACTGGTCGGCCTGTGAATGTTTCTCCCCCCGTGTCATAGAGCATGACGGCTTCACCGCTGGTTATGACAATCGCCGTGCCCTGCCCTACGTCCGCAATGTGAACTCGCAAGGCGCTATCGTTCGGACTTACTGACTCAAGTGACAGGAACACCGAGCAGCTCAACCATACCCGAGTGGCACCTCGACACTGAGAGGCTAGCAGAGCGATGATTGCGATACACAGCGCGCCCGGGTGAAGCCATATTGCCTGTAGGACGCGGTCTCCAACTTGCAGGCCTGCGTAGTCCATTACCTTTAGGAGCGTGTCAACGGACCAGCTACTGATGAACAACGCCTGCCTCCCTATCTCAAGGTCAAAACCCAAGAGGGTGATGCCAATGAGTCCAAATGGCAGAGAAATAAGTGTCAACGCTGGAACCAGAAGCACGTTCGAGAAAAACGCCATCCATGTAACCTGAGAAAAAAATAGAACCGTCAGCACTGATGAGACCGCAGCGATAAGGACATGGAGGGATAGCCAGCCATACAGTCTCGAAGCGACGGGCCGTGACACATGACCAAGAATGACACCAGTGAGAATTAGGCTTAACCAGAATCCGGATGAAAGACCCGAGAACGGATTGACTGACAGCAGTATCGCACCCGTCAACAGAACAGCGGCCAGTGGCTCAACTGCCCATAGTGTGATCCGCGCTAGCACTCCAATCGCCCCCATTAACAGGGCTCTCTCGGCGGGAAGCGAGGCGCCTGTCAGCCCGACGTAAAAGAAGCTGACGCCACAAACCCCCAATGCCATAAGGAGACGCAGCGTGAACGACGCTGGGAGGTTGAGCACACGACTAACGCCTGAGACAAGGTAGTGACACCATAGCGCGACCAAACCGAGATGAAGTCCACTCACCACGAACGCGTGTGTCATACCAAATGTCCGAAGATTCAGCCAATCGCCTTCTTCAAGTTCGTTTTGCCGTCCTAAGAGCAAGGCTTGAAGATGCCTTGCAGCTCTTTTTGAGGTGGCGTTGGAATCAATGGTCTCAGCAAGGAAAGCACGTTTAGTAGAGACAAAAGTGCCCACTCCGTCCTGTCGGCCGTCGATCGAGTGAATCGCCAGCTGCCCATCGATACCGGCACTCAGATTTCGAACGTTTCTGGGAAGTCCGCCCGTGATCCAGCGGTAGTCCGGCTGTTTCAGACGAGCATGACCTTCAAGGACATCCCCGGGGGAAATACGCTTTTGCTCTTCGGAAGCAACGAGCTGGGCCGATACCTTTTTAAGCGTTCCGCAGTGCCTGTCTGCACTTATCGTTCTTAAATCTAATGTCAGAAGCGTTAACGGCTCACCCGACTTGCCCATGAGTCGTTTGGGGAAGTCCGTCACCTCTCCTGAAAAATGAACCGGCTTTGTATAACAGCTCGGATTCAAAGGCGCCGCACTGAAGCCTTGAAAATGAAACGCGCCCATCAGGAGCCCGGTAGAAAGCCCGACAAACACCCTGGTACTTGGTCTGAAGATGCTAGCGATACTCATGGCTGTTAGCCAAGAGAGCCAAAAATGGGCTGCAGAGAAAAACAAGGTCCCCAATAAGCCGATGCAGAAGCTCAACAAAAGCTGATTTTGAGTGATTAAATCATCAAATTTCACTCGACGAAGCGTGGCGGTCTTAAGCCATCCCCTCCATACTGAACGTATAACAAGGTCAAAGATTCTTGCCATAAATTTTAGAATTGAAGAGCGACAGGCTTTAAAGCCTGAAATAAGCGACTAAAGCTCTGTAGAAAAGTAAATTAGCGGTAACTATGCCCAAGCGGTCACTCAGAAAATTTCTCCCCACGCCCGCACGTCTTAAAGGTGTGAAAGGGCTTGGCGTCTTCAGAGATCTATTCGACCGGCATGAGCTGTGGCATATCAGCCGAACCTCCATCGCGCGCGCCACCGCCATTGGCCTGTTTTGCGCGATGGTCCCACTTCCCGGACAGATGATTGTGGCAGTCTTTGTGGCGATTAGGGTAGGAGCCAACGTGCCATTGGCGTTTTCGCTCATTTTCATCACCAACCCGCTGACGATGCCGGTCATCTACTTGGCCGCCTACCTGTTAGGCAGCGCCTTACTGAACGCGCCCGTTATTGACGCCAGTGCGATCAACTGGCTTGACCCTACAAGCCCCGAATTGCTTAGCATTTGGCCCTCCTTTTTAGTTGGCTGCTTCGTTATGGGCGTCCTCGCGGCGTTCTTCGGCTATTTCCTTGCCGATGGCTTATGGCGGATGCGTATTTCACAGCGTATTGCGGACCGGACGCGTCGCCGGCGAGAAAGAAAAGCAAAGGAAAAAAGAGGCAGAGAGAACAACCCGCTTTAGCGGGTTTCTCGCAGGCCTTCGGTAATAGGCAAGTTGGCAGCGGCGAATGCCGGTAGCGCGCACGACACAATAGAGAGGGCTAAGGCTACGCCCGGCACGAGTAAGAAGTCCTGCAACCGAATATGAACCGGAACATAGGCTAGCGGATACACCGCCGTATCGAGCAACGGACTACCCGTCCCTAGCTCCACGAGCTGGACGACTGATGGAATGATTAATGCCAGAAATAATCCAAAAACAGCCCCTAACATCGCACCTCCAACCCCAATCAATGTGCCCTGAATAACAAAAATCTGAGCGATATCAGTGCGACTTAACCCTATGGCTCTAAGCATTGATGAGGGCGCACGACGATCTGAGACGACTAATACGAGAGAGGTCACAACATTGAAAATGGCGATAATCAACAAAGAGGCCAACATGAGCGCCACTACCTGGCGTGACAACTGGATAGCCTGATACAAGTTACCTTGTGCCGCAGTCCAATCGGTCACCCAGAACGACGGCGGTAGGGTATCCCGCAAATACCGTGCAAACCGCGGCGCCTCCAGCGGATCCGTTAGGCTGAGCGCGAGACCACTTCCGTGAGAAGACTCATTGATCGCGGCGGTTCCCTCTCCCGCCATTGAAAAGACGTGATCAATTTCCGTGCCAGAGTCGAGGACAGACACAATCCTCAGGGTGCTGGGGCGGAGTGTGTTCTCATTACCTCCCGCTGAAAAGAGTGTTGAAATGGTATCCCCGACGGTCACACCCAATGCGCCGGCCAGATGAGACCCAATAACTAATTCTCCAGCCTCTAAGGACTCCACCTTAGGCCGTAAGTAGCCTCCGTAGGCCGTGAGGGCATCTGTATCTGTAATCGTTAGACGTGTGACGTGCGCATCGCCTCGCACGACAAATAAGACGTCGATGTCTGTAAAGCGATTTTGGCGAGTCACACTCGATGATTGCTCTAGTTGCGACTGAACAGAGTCCCACTCCACATCTGCTACAAAACCTCGCACCGTGACGTGAGGAACAAGGTTGAGAATACGAACACGCATCTCGCGCTCAAACCCATTCATGACTGATAACGCGGCCAGCAACAGGGAAATGGCAATGACCATTCCGAAAACGGAAAGACGCGAAAGAAACGCGGATAAGCCATGGCCCGGATCATTTGCCTGACGCAGTGCTATGTCCCAATGAAGACGACGCATCATCTAGGTGCGCTCAATTAGCTGTCCGTTAGACAGTTCATACTGTTTATCAGTACTCGCGGCAATAGCGGGGTCGTGTGTGACGATGACAAAGCTTGTCGCCTCGAAAACGACATCACGCATGAGCGCCATTACAGATTCAGCCGTTGCGGGGTCTAAATTGCCGGTAGGTTCATCCATAAGAAGGCACAGAGGGCGATTAATGAGCGCTCTGCCGATGGCGACTCGCTGTTTCTCGCCTCCGGATAGACGATTAGGCCGATGATGCAAACGCTCAGACAGGCCCAGCCTCACCAGCAACTCCTCTGCCAACGCCATGGCTTCCTGTCGGGTTTTACCGGCAATTTCAGCTGGCATTGCAACAGCTTCCAACGCTGAGAATTCAGGCATCAAGTGATGGAACTGAAAAACAAAGCCCAGGTTCTGGTTTCTCCATTCGCACAAGGCCCCTTCATCGAGATTCGTTAGGTCCCTATCGCCCAGAAGCACCTGCCCCGATGTCGCTCGATCCAGCCCGCCGAGCACATTCAAAAGTGTTGACTTGCCGGCTCCTGAAGCACCTACGATGGCGACCCGTTCTCCTGCACTAAGCTCAAAATTCAGATCCTTTAAGACGGAGATTCCACCAGCGGTTGATTCATACCGTTTCGAAATACCTACCGCCGATAAAATCGTCATACCGCCTCCAAACCATCCAATGCCAAGACGGGTGAGATCTTACTCGCCCGATGTGCGGGATAAACCGCTGCAATGAGACTCAAAACCAAGGCGCCAGTGACGATGTACGCCACATCACTCCATTGCAGGTCAGTCGGCAGTCCGCCAATGTAATAAACGCTAGGATCGAAGAGCGTCCAGCCAAAAAGAGTCTCGAGCAGACGCATGAATCCTTCAATATTAGCCGTCAGGAAAAGTCCCAGCGCCAAGCCAATACCGATCCCAAAGACAGCGAGAAAGAGCCCATGGAGTAGGAAGATCGTCCGAACACCCACGGGGGTGAGTCCCAGCACACGCAGTGAGGCAATATCCGAGCGCTTTTCAGCAACCGACATAGTGAGCGATGAAATGACACTAAACGCAGCAACCGCGATCAATGCGGAGAGCAGGATACTCACCATAAGCTTTTCCATTCTGATGGCAGCGAATAGTGATTGGTAAGTTTCAGCCCAGGTTATGGGCGTCAGCGCACCCTGACTCGCTGATGTCATCAATTGAGCGACCTCTCCCGCGCGTGACGGATCAGAAAGCTGCACGCGTATACCGTCTGCTTCATCCGTTCTACAGAGCTTGCTGGCTGTCTCCAGTGACGTGAGTGCGAGCGTTGCATCGGGAGACGCACCCACAGCCACAATGGCGCCGACGGTTAACTTTCTATACCGAGGCAATAGACCGAAAGGCGTTATTGCGATCTGGGGCAGAACGGCATCAATTGTATCCCCTACCCCGACACCCAAATTGCGTGCTAGCACCTCGCCAAGCGCCACATGAAAACGCTGGGTCAACACGATGTTTAGGTCACCCTCTACAACGCTCATGGAAAAGACGTTAGGTGCGGATGCCCCTACCCCGGTCAGTTCCGCCCCAGATGACGAAAAGTCCCCACGCAGCATCAGCTGGCGTCGGATATAGGGCGTATGACTTATGCTGAGACCATCGACCTCTAGCGTCTCGATTACACCCACCGCGCTCGACACCTCTTGGACTTCCAGGTGAGGCACGGCTTTCAATAGCCTTCCAGTGAGCTCACCCGCGAGCCCGTTCATGACCGAGAGGACTACTATGAGGCTTGCAACACCCAGCGCCATGCCCAATGCAGCGAAAATGGATACACCGCGCGTGAACGCACGTTGCTCTTTACTGAAACTCAGTCGCCTCGCAATTGTGAGTTCCAGGCGCGAGGGCATCAGCGCTCGGAAGGGTCGAATTCGATAGCACCCGGCTTTGTGCTATCGGTGCGTGTTTCTGTCTCGCACCGCTGCGGATCACCACCACAGATCTCACAGGACTGGTCGATACCAAGAGCACCCATACCCCCGCATGATCCCTTGATTGGCTCACGTCCCGCAATCACGCCAACCGACATAGCGGTGACAATCAGAGCAAACGCTAGAAACGTTATTACGAAGATCACTGTGTCACTCCCTCCACTGCTGGTTCCACCAGCCACTGAGTCATCGCCTCGTTGTGAGAGCTTATCAGCTGCTCCCCCTGCCGCGAAATGAGCAGGACAGCTAAGTCATGGACATCCGCCAGCCGAAGTGCCTCCTCGGTACCGACGACCATCAGCGCCGTGGCCCATGCATCAGCAATCATCGTGGACGGGTGCACTACGGTTGCGGATACAAGATCGTGTTCTATGGGGTAGTTGGTGCGAGGGTCGATCAAATGCGAGAAACGCTGACCCGCGTCCTTAAAAAAATTGCGGTAGTCACCGGAGGTAGCCACACCAATATCTCGCACATCGATCGCAGTAAAGACGTCTCCGCGGGTAGCGGCCGTCGGACGCTCAATAGCTAACCGCCAAGCGTCGCCGCGGGGGCTGTCACCTCGCACCTGAATCTCGCCGCCAACTTCCAACATGAAGTGTTTCAACCCTAGTTCATCGAGCGAATCTGCAGCAATGTCGACGGCATAACCCTTGGCGATAGAGGAGAAATCAAGCGTTGCTTTGGCATGACGCTTCACAAACCCACGTGTCGATAGATCCCATGCAAATTCGTCCAGGCCAACAAAGGGTTCGACGGCATCAATCTCCTCGTCGGTGGGACGCTTTGTGACGCCCTCGGGACCAAACCCCCAGAGATTGATCAATGGCGACACCGACGGGTCGTATGCGCCATCGGTCGCGTAGTAGATATCGAGTGCAGAATTGAATACGAAAGCAAAATCCCAATCGACTTCCATCACCTCCATGGCAGGGAGTCGGTTCAATTTGCTCAACGTCGATCCCGGGCTATAGTGGTTCATGCTCTCATCCACCACAGAGAACGCCTCTAGAACGACCTCCTGGACCATGTCCTCTGTCAGGGGCTCGCTGGCGCCGTGATAGATAAGGCGCCAGTGCGTACCGTAGATGGGTCCCGAAAGCTGAACACCCTCAGGCGCCTTCTGACAGGCACTCAGCAATAGCAAAAAGGCCAGCACGATGGCTGGCCCTCGAAGTACCACTAACAAAACATTAACCGCCGAAGTCATCGAGGAAAATATTCTCGCGTTCAACACCAAGATCCAACAGCATATCGATGCACGCCTTGTTCATCATGGGTGGTCCACACATATAGTACTCGCAATCCTCAGGCGCAGGATGGTCCTTGAGATACTGCTCAAACAAAACGTTATGGATAAATCCGGTTAGGCCGTCCCAATCGTCCTCGGGCTGAGGGTCTGATAACGCCACATGCCAGTCGAAATTGTCATTTTCGGCCGCGAGCGTGTCGTAATCCTCAACATAGAACATCTCACGCAACGAACGTGCGCCATACCAGAAACTAATTTTACGATTGGTATTGATGCGACGGAGCTGATCGAAGAGATGCGAGCGCATCGGCGCCATTCCAGCACCACCGCCAATGAATACCATCTCTGCGTCGGTCTCCTTCGCGAAGAACTCACCGAACGGACCGTAGACATTAACCTTGTCGCCCGCCTTCAGATTAAAGACCCAGCTCGACATAATGCCGGGGGGTAGACCTTCGGTTCTGGGTGGCGGTGTCGCCACACGGATATTGAACTTAACAACACCCTTTTCCTCGGGATAGTTGGCCATCGAGTAGGCGCGGATCGTTGTATCGGGACAAGAGGACTCCAACTTGAAGAAGCCAAAGTGCTCCCAGTCGCCTCGGTACTCTTCGCCGATATCGAAGTCCGAAAATTTAACGGCATGGGGTGGACACTCTAACTGGACGTAACCACCCGCGCGGAAGTCGCAGCTCTCGCCCTCGGGCAGTCTGAGCACTAATTCCTTAATGAACGTCGCAACGTTATCGTTTGACTCTACCGTACACTCCCACTGTTTAACCCCGAAGACCTCTTCCGGAATCTCAATCTTCAGATCCTGCTTTACAGGCGTCTGGCAGGAAAGTCGCCAACCTTCGTTAGCCTCCCGACGTGTAAAGTGACTCTCTTCGGTGGGCAGCAAAGTACCGCCACCTTCAGACACGACGCACTTGCACTGCGCACAGGTACCACCACCGCCACAGGCGCTTGCTAAAAACAGGTCGGCATCAGCCAGAGTCTGCAACAGCTTGCCACCGGCAGGCACTTGAATGGTCTTTTCACCGTTAATTTCGATGTTGATGTTACCACTCGCGACGAGCTTGCTGCGGGCCGCCAGAATCACCATTACCAAGGCGACAACAACGGCAGTAAACATCGCCACGCCAAAGAAAATAGTTGTATACACAGATCTCTCCTAGAGCTTATGTAGCCAATTAAATATCGATACCACCAAAGGACATAAAGCCAAGCGACATCAGCCCCACAGTGATAAAGGTTATGCCTAGCCCCTGCAACCCATCGGGAATATCGCTGTACTTCAACTTCTCACGGATACCCGCAAGCGCGACGATGGCGAGTGCCCAACCAACCCCTGCACCGAATCCGAACACGGCGCTCTCACCGAAATCGAGGCTTCGCTCAACCATCAGAAGCGATGCGCCTAAAATCGCACAGTTCACCGTGATAAGCGGAAGAAACACGCCCAGAGCGGAATAGAGCGCGGGCACATAGCGATCGAGAAACATCTCGAGGATCTGAACCATCGCTGCGATCACGCCAATGTAAGCCAGCAACTTCAAGAAACTGAGGTCGAGATCTGGGTAGCCTGCCCATGCCAAGGCACCCTCAGCGAGCAGATTGTCATAAATCAGGTTGTTAACCGGCACGGTAATGGTGAGAACCACTATTACGGCAACACCCAAACCAAAGGCCGCAGAGATTTTCTTCGACACGGCCAAAAAGGTGCACATACCCAAGAACCACGCCAGCGCCATGTTCTCGATAAAGACAGCCCGAACAAAAAGACTTAAATAATGTTCCATTACGCGCCCTCCTCCGCAGCTGTGTGCTTGGCAATCTTGAATTCAGGTTCTTCAACTTGCTCGGTTTGCACCGCTCGAATCGCCCAAATGAGGAAGCCAATCAGGAAGAACGCACTCGGTGGGAGTAACAGCAACCCGTTGGGGTTGTACCAGCCGCCTTCTGTAACCACAGGAAGGATCTCGATACCCATCAATGAGCCGGCGCCGAAGAGCTCACGCACTACACCAACAGCAATGAGTACAAACGAATAACCCAGTCCGTTACCCAAACCATCCAGGAAGCTCGGTACCGGCGGATTCTTCATCGCAAAGGCCTCAGCACGACCCATCACAATGCAGTTCGTGATAATCAATCCCACAAACACACTCAATTGCTTGGAGATATCGTAGGCGACGGCTTTGAGGATCTCGTCAACGACAATAACCAGCGACGCAATAATGGTCATCTGAACAATGATACGAATGCTCGATGGAATATAGCTGCGGATACATGAAATGAAGAAGGATGAGAGTGCTGTCACAGCAGTCAGAGCAACTGACATGACGAGGCTTACCTGAAGCGATGATGTCACCGCCAACGCAGAGCAAATACCGAGAATCTGAAGAGCAATCGGATTGTTCTGAATAACGGGAGAAAATAAGGTTTCGCGAACGCTCATTATGCATTACCTCCACGAAGATTGCCGAGAAGCGGTGCAAAACCGTCCTCCCCGAGCCAGTACTGAACCAAGTTCCTTACGCCATTAGTCGTCAGCGTTGCGCCGGACAGCCCATCGACCTGCCATTGCGCATCTGCTGACGCTGGATTAACTGATCCCTTTAGCACGGTTATAGCTACGTCACCGTCTTTGTAAGCGAGCTTGCCAGCCCACTTAGCCTTCCAGCTTGGGTTATCGACCTCGCCACCCAGCCCTGGTGTTTCTCCGTGCTCGTAGAACCCAAGACCGACAATGGTGTTAGCGTCAGATTCAAGCGCCACGAAACCGTAAAGTGTCGACCACAGACCATAGCCATGAATTGGCAGAATGATGCGATCGAGGCCGCCATTCCCGTCATTGACGAGGTAAACCACAGCACGATTTTCACGACGAATAATCTTCGCCGGATCCTCATCGCCACTTAGCGCACGGGACTGCAGCGGATCTTTTGAGGATTTGCGCTGATCGAAGGTTGCAGGATCGATGTCATCGACAAACAAACCCGTGTCCAGATCAACCACGCGTGCGTCAATTGTCTCAAATTGCTCTTCTACCGATCGCTCCGGGTCGTACAAACCACCGGCCATTAAGATATTGCGCTTTAGGTCTCTCGCCTTGTTCGCTTCCTGCTGTGGCTTTAAGGCTACAGCTGCAGTGGAAACAACGACCGAGCAGACAATACAGAGCCCAAGCGCGACCGTGAGTACGCGAGACAGCGTCTCGTTATTAGCTGACACGAGCTAGTCTCCTCTTGATGTTGGCTTGCACCGCAAAGTTGTCGAACAGCGGAGCAAAAAGATTCGCGAACAGAATGGCAAGCATCATGCCCTCTGGGAAAGCCGGGTTGACCACACGGATCAGTACACACATAACGCCAATCAATGCACCGTAGGCCCACCGACCACTGTTGGTCATAGCGGCAGACACAGGATCGGTCGCCATGAAGAAAGCTCCGAAAGCGAAGCTTCCAATCACCATGTGCCAGTACCACGGCATGGCAAACATGGGGTTGCTGTCTGATCCAATCGCGTTGAGTAGCAACGAGAAAGCAATCATTCCGGCGAAGCACCCCGCAACGACACGCCAAGAGGCAATGCCCATGATCAGTAAGATGCCGCCACCGATCATAATGGCAAGCGTCGACGTCTCCCCGATGGAGCCTGGCATAGCACCGATAAAGGCGTCCCACCAGGTGTAAGCGGTGGTCAATCCAGCCATGCCGTCAGTGGCCACAACACTCAGCGCGGTCGCGCCGGAATAACCGTCAACTGCGGTCCATACGGTATCGCCCGACAATTGTGCAGGATAAGCGAAGTATAGAAATGCGCGCCCGGTCAATGCTGGGTTGAGGAAGTTTTTACCCGTCCCACCGAACACTTCTTTCCCAACAACAATACCGAAGGAAATCCCCATCGCTGCCTGCCACAGGGGCAGATCGGGCGGCAAGGTCAGCGTAAACAGGATAGACGTTACGAAAAATCCTTCGTTGATTTCATGGCCGCGCTTCATGGCGAACAATACTTCCCAGAAAGCACCGACAATGAAGGTTATGGCGTAAAGCGGAAGGAAATGAACCGCCCCGTAGAGGAAGTTGTCCCATAGGCTATTTGGGTCAAAACCACCCAGACTAGCGACAATTGCGCCTCGCCAACCCTCTAGCGAATAACCGCCAGCGGCGATCACTTCATTTGCCTGATAGCCGATGTTGTACATGCCATAAAACATGGCTGGGAAGGTGCAGAACCAGACCGTGATCATGATGCGCTTTAGATCGATACCGTCACGAACGTGTGCGGATGACTTGGTCACACTTGAGGGGCTGTAGAAAATAGTGTCCACCGCTTCATACAGTGCATACCACGATTCGTACTTGCCGCCTGGCTTAAAATGGGGTTCGAGATTATCCAAGGTACTGCGTAATCCCACGACTTATCCCTCCTTCTCGATGCGTGCCAAATTGTCACGCAACACGGGCCCGTACTCGTACTTACCCGGGCAAACGTAAGTACAAAGCGCTAAATCTTCTTCATCTAACTCGAGGCAGCCCAAGGCCTGGGCTGTTTCTGTGTCACCGACCAACAGGGCCCGCAACAGTTGAGTAGGCAAAATATCCAAGGGCATGACACGCTCGTAAGCTCCGACCGGCACCATGGCGCGCTCAGAGCCGTTTGTCGTTGTGGTCATCTCGAGCGGCTTACGACCCAATAAACTACTGAGGTAGATACCCATTGCCGAATGCTTTTTAGTGCCCGCTGCCAGCCATCCCATGAAGACCCTGTCGCGGCCCTCTGCAAGAACGGCCACCTGATTATGAAAACGACCCAGATATGCCGAATCTGCCTGGACACGTCGACCACCCAGAACAGAGCCGCTGATGAGCCGATTTTCTCCGGCTATCTGATTACCGGCCACTAGCGCCTCTATGTCGACGCCACGGCGCGTTCGCACAATCTGAGGTGTCTGCGCGGCAGGCCCCGAAACAGAAACAATGCGATCGCTGTAGATCTCACCGTCAAGAAAGAGACGCCCCACGGCAATCACGTCCTGATAGTCAATGGTCCACGCGAGTTTGTTGAGGGCTGCACCCTGAAGGAAGTGAACATGAGTACCCGCAAGACCTGCGGGGTGAGGTCCGTCAAAGACCGCACTTTGCACTTGAGCGTGTGCGGCAACCGGCGCGTTACTTCCTGGCGCGACGCAAACATAAACAGGACAATCCACCATATTTGCAAGCAGTAACTGCCCTAACTCAAAGGCCTCGTGCTGATCGGCGATCACCATTTCAGGGGCAACCGCATGAGGACGGGTGTCGATCGCTGTAATGAAGAGACCGCTTGGACTAGTGACCGGATCCGCCACTTTATTGAAGGGTCTGACGCGGATGGACGTCCACTCTCCCGCATCAATCAATCGAGCTTTAATGTCGTCTGCCCTCAGCTGTGTCGCCTCGGCAGCACTTACCGCGCCCCAGTTACGCGCCTCGAGTCCATCATCGACTTCAATGACTAAGGACTGAAATACCCGTCGGGCACCGCGATTAATCGCAGAGACACGACCTGAAGCGGGTGCTGTATAAACAACGCCTTCGCATTTTTTATCTGTAAACACAGCCTGACCCTTGGCGACTGTGTCACCCTCGGCAACGGCCATCGTCGGTTTCATGCCAACGTAATCGGCTCCAACGAGCGCTACGTGGCGGGGTGAGAATTCTCGAACAATCGTTTGCTCGGGAGCTCCTGCCAGTGGAATATCTAATCCGCGGCGAATTTTAATCATGCCTGTGCCTGTCCCTATCTACATTCGCAAAACGCGCGCACGCGCCCCTGCCAGCTGTCGTGTAGTCAGCCTGCACTGAAGGCGCTCAGACGATGTCTGATGTGAGCGTGGCCACTCCCCCCAGTGAAGTGAACTACAGGTTCGCCGGTGGCTGATTTTCAGCTCATTTATCTGTTGATCCGGCGCCGCGAATTCTAGCGAAGCTGGCGCCGAGTTACCACAATTCTCTTCAAATCAGAGACCACCGGTATCTGTAGGGGGGTAGGTGAGATATTTTATCCCCGCCATCTTCTCTAAAACCCGGTAAACCTGACAGCTGTAACCGTATTCATTGTCGTACCAGAGATAGAGAACGGCGTGCCGTCCATTGACGATAGTCGCCTGCGCATCAAACACACAGGCGGCTCGTGAACCCACAAAATCCGTGGACACGACTTCGGGCGAATTGGAGAAATCAATTTGCTTTCTGTAGGGACTGTGCAGCGCAGTCTGACGCATGAACTCATTAAGCTCTTCTTTCGAAGTTTCTTTTCCAAGCGTCACATTGAGAATGGCCATGGAAACGTTGGGCGTAGGCACCCTGATGGCGTTGCCGGTCAACTTCCCCGTCAGTTGAGGGAGTACCTTTGCTACGGCCTTCGCGGCTCCCGTCTCTGTCAGCACCAGATTCAACGGCGCACTTCTGCCTCGGCGATCCGCCTTGTGGTAGTTGTCGATGAGGTTCTGGTCGTTAGTAAACGCGTGCACCGTCTCGACGTGGCCCGACTCAATACCGAATGCGTCATGAACGACCTTTAGAGGGGGAACAATGGCGTTGGTGGTGCAGGAGGCGGCGGACAGGACAGTATCGCCGGCCGCTATATCACTGTGATTGATTCCAGCGACAATGTTTTTAATGTCACCCTTACCCGGCGCGGTCAAAATAACCTTGCTGACACCATTGGCTTTGAGGTGGCGCGATAGACCGTCGCGGTCCCTCCACACACCCGTGTTGTCTACAACAAGACAGTTTCTAATGCCGTGAGCTTCGTAATCGACATCTTCAGGCGCATTGGCATAAATGACTTTAATCTCATTGCCATTAGCCACGAATGACTGACGTTCCTCGTCGACACGGATCGTACCCTGGAAGACACCGTGCACTGAGTCCCGGCGCAAGAGGCTTGCCCGCTTTAGGAGGTCGTCAGGGGCGCTTCCCTT
>Ga0255758_10000199_pt1 | contig 66128 bp, 50 predicted proteins | sample 011ome_24_FD_179958 | JGI IMG/M metagenome (GOLD analysis project Ga0255758, IMG submission 179958) | Coastal salt marsh microbial communities from the Groves Creek Marsh, Skidaway Island, Georgia - 011513CT metaG (version 2) | ecosystem: Environmental > Aquatic > Marine > Intertidal zone >... | reverse complement strand
CGGTGAGTCCCGAGTGCGCGGTGGCGCTTGCATCCGGAGCGTCGGAGCGGTTATCAGCAGATTATGGGCTGAGTGTGACTGGCTTTGCTGGGCCAGACGGGGGTAATGACAAGAACCCAGTCGGCACGATTCATTTCGGATATCACTCCCCCGTGGGCGTGTGGTGTAAGACCGTGCATTACACCGGTGGGCGGCTCGATGTGAAGGCACGCGCGGTTCAAACCGCGCTGGATTGGATGCGTCGCAAGCTGCGCAAGTATAAGCTGGAGGAGTTTCTGAGTGCTGAGAGGGGTCCTAGGGATTAATTGATTACGCCCCTGACTTCCGCGTTGCGTTGTTTACGAGAGTAGGCACTTTGATTAGTTCCTTTTTATCACTCCTTCATTAATACGGTGCAGCCGTATGAGTCATGTCAGCGAAAGCCTTCACATTTATCTGCGGCGACGACGATTATCTTGTTTCTGAACGAGGTAAGGAGTGGTTTGCCGAGCAGACCAAAGACATCGCGGACGATTTGTCCAAGGAGGTGGTGGATGGGCGTGCGAGTAATGTCGCCGAGGTGGAGGATGCGATCAACCGCTTCACTAGTGCGGTGCAGACGCTCTCCCTGTTCGACGACCGCAAGGTGGTGTGGCTGAAGGATGTCAATTTCATGGCCAATAACCAGACCGGCAAAGCGCAAGGCACGCTGGATTTACTGGACAATTTGAAGGCGGTACTAGAGACGCTCGATTCGGCACAGGTCGGGGTATTGATCACTGCCCAGCCGGTATATAAAGTGCGTAGCTTCTATAAGTGGTGTCAGAAAAATTCTGATTTTACGGCACTGGCCGTAGATAAAAATGCCGCAGCAATGTATGCTCGTATGATTCAGGATGAGTGCGAGCAGGCAGGCGTGACCATCGCGCGCGATGCGGTGCAGCTCTTGATCGGTAAGGTCAATGGCAACTCGCGCTTGATCGTGGCGGAGACCCGTAAGCTTGCGACTTTCGTGTCTGACACTGGCGAGCAGATCACCGAGCGGTTGGTCGCCGACCTTGTCCCGAATTTTGGTGATGCCGATTTTTTCGAAGCTGCGGATGCCTTTTATTCATTGAAGCTCGATTGGACGCTAGAAGCACTGCGTCGCCATTTCTTTACCAATAGCGAATCGCGCCCACTGCTGGGTAGTTTGCAATCGCGCAACCGCTTGCTGATTCAGTTGCGGGTGCTACTCGATGCTGGAGCGATCCGTCTGGGTGGGCGTGGAATCGCCAAGTCCGAGCTCGAAGCGGCGGCCCGCACCTATGGGCACCATTTTGGTGAAAGCGAAGAGAAGAGTAATCTCAACGTCTTCACCCAGAACCCGTGGTATTTGGGTAATTTAGCGGTCACCGCCAGTAAGGTGCCGTTAAAGAAGCTCATCCAATTTCAAATCGCTTTTGCTGAAGCATTTGAAGGCATTCTCGAGCGTCCCAACGAACAAGAAGAAGTGTGCCGTGAGTTGGCAATCAAGTCCTTAAGCTAATTATGATGAAACGTTTCCCTATTCTCCTGTCTCTAGCGCTACTGTTCCTGTCTGGCTGTAATAGTCTCCATGATCCACATATTTGCCCCACGGTCGCGGCGCCAGGTGGGCAAGGCAATGTGAAGGTCGAGATTCTCGCTGAATCTGATTCGTCGTGGGACGGCGCGACGCTGCCCAGTTACCCGACCGAAGCAGCACAGATCAGTGTGGTCAAGTTCACGATCCCGCCGCACTCAAAGCTAAAGTGGCATAAGCATCCGTCAATGAACGCGGGCTATATGATCAGTGGAGAGATTCTGGTGACAGCCGAAGATGGCCAGACAAAGGTCGTCAAGGCGGGCGAGGGCCTGATCGAGACAGTCAATACGTGGCATTATGGTCGGAACGATTCTGATATGCCCGCTGAGATTGTGGTGGTCTATTCAGGTGTGAAAGATCGGCCGTTGGCGGTTATTAGGGATGCGCAATAGAATCTCTGCCCAGTGAACGCGATTTTTCTACCCTTGGCGCTCGGGTTTTCTGCACTCGCGCTGTGGATGCCGGAGTGGTTTATCCCGACACAACCAGCGATCCGTTATCTGCTGGGGCTAATTATGTTTGGTATGGGCATGACCCTTACTATGGGCGATTTCCTCGGAGTGATTAAGCGCTGGCGTTTGGTGGTGATCGGCGTGTTGGCTCAATATACGATGATGCCTTTATTGGCCTTAGGAATTACTTTGGCGCTGGGACTGCCGAAAGAAGTTGTGGTCGGATTTGTGCTGCTGGGGGCATGCCCAGGAGGCACCGCTTCGAATGTGGTAACGTATTTGGCGAAGGGTAATGTTGCGCTCTCGGTTTCGATGACTTTGGTTTCGACGCTGCTAGCCCCAGTACTGACGCCTTGGATTACATGGCTGCTGGCGAGTCACAAAGTTACGATTGATGCGGTGTCCATGATGCAGACAATTCTATGGATTGTCGCGCTGCCGCTGGCGGGCGGTCTGATCATTCGTCTAGTTGCGAGTAAGCTGGTGCTACGCACTCTAAAATGGCTGCCTCTCTTTTCGATGGTGTTGATTGCATGGGTGATTGCTATTGTCATGGCGTTAAATCGAGAGCGCATTCTAGAATTCCCGCAATGGATTTTGTTCGCGGTGGTATTGCATAACTTGCTTGGGCTAGCGATTGGTTATGGCATCGCACGCTATGTTACATCTAACCAAGCGGATTGCCGAACGATTGCGATCGAAGTGGGGATGCAAAACTCGGGGCTAGCGGTCGCTCTCGCTACGAAATATCTGCCTGCTGCGGCTGCTTTACCAGCTGCCTTGTTTAGCTTATGGCATAACCTTTCGGGCGCTGCGTTTGCTTCGGCCTTCGGGAGGCGACAGTCTTGATGGTGAAGCAAGCCGCTAGCCGAGCTCGAAGGTAGTGATTCCGTAGATGTGCTGCCAAGGCAAGTTGGGGGCGGTGCCCCTATACATGCGTGCGCAACCGAAGACTGCCTTTAATTGATGGCGCTGTGCGAGTGCAAGCGCATCGGGATTGTTCTCCGGGATGTCTAAATAGATCGGATGGTCCGCGGCGTGATTCGAGAGTGCCTGAAAAAGTTGCTCGGCAATGTTGCAATTGTCAGCGAACAGAGGGCCGATTTTAAAGCCTGCCACGCAAGGGCGGATGATGCCCATACCTGACAGTTGCTCGCCGTTCATGATGCCCAGGCCAAGCCCACCTTTGGGTTCAATCCATTTATTTAAAAACTGCTCTCGCTCGAACCCGAAGTGGGTTCGGTCATAAGAGGCGATGATTTCAAAGCGGAGTTTGTAGAGCTCAACGAAGTTTTCGCCTGCGAGACTCGCCTGTCCGATGCCTTCCATTCGCAGGTTGCGATGGCTGAATTCAAAGCCTCCTCTGGCGTAGAAGTGTTGCATGTCGAACACCCCATCCATACCGATTGGGGCATCCGATTTCAAACGACTACGAAGTAGATCGCGCCGCCAATGCCAGAAGTCACGACCGATCCCTTGTCCGCGCAAATCTGAGCGGACGATAAAGAATCCCATAAAACCGAACGCTTCAGCATAGTTGACGATCGATCCAGTTGCGATGATCTCGCCATCGCGTTCTGCGCAGACGAAGCCGCCGGGGTTTGTTTCCCAAAAGAGGTCAGCGTCACCGAGCCCAGGGTTCCACCCTTCGTTAGCAGCCCATCGCACGGCTAGATCAAATTCATTTCGAGTGGCTTGGCGGTATCGGATTGTTGTCATCTAAAAAAGTCGTGGAATGCGGCGTCGCTTGGAATTGATCAGACTATACGTGTAGTGTGCGAAAATTATTCAAGATTCGCCAGCCTGCAATAGCGCTTAAATCCCCTGCATTACGCCGTGCTGTGCGCTTTTTTGGTCGCATGGGGGGGCGAGAGCTGTATTTTCTTCCGTTTTCTCAAATTTAAGAAGCTATGGAAAACATACCAAATGTATTAGCGGGGCGCTACGCCTCGAAGGCGATGTGCGCAGTCTGGAGCGCGGAAGGGCGTATCAAGTTGGAGCGTGATTACTGGATCGCAGTGCTGCGTGCGCAGAAGGAACTGGGCCTAGACATCCCTCAACAAGCGATCGACGATTATGAGCGTGTAAAAGGCGAGATTAATCTGGACTCCATCAACGAGCGTGAAGCGATCACTCGTCACGATGTGAAGGCACGGATCGAAGAATTTTGTGCTCTTGCTGGGCACGAGCATATCCATAAAGGACTGACTAGCCGTGACTTGACTGAAAATGTCGAGCAGTTGCAAATCATCCAAGCCTTGGAGGTCGTGCGCAACAAAGCCGTTGCGGCTTTGCTTGCATTGGCTAATCGTGCGGAGGAGTGGAAGTCGCTGGTAATCACCGCCCGCACACACAACGTGCCGGCGCAGCCGACGACTTTCGGCAAGCGCCTCGCGATGTTTGGTGAAGATCTGCTCCTCGCAGTTCGCGAGCTCGACCGCATTATCGCCAACTATCCAGTGCGTGGCCTCAAGGGGCCAGTCGGCACGCAGATGGATCTGCTCACACTGTTCGACGGTGAGGCTGCCAAGGTTGAGTCTCTTGAAGGCAGTATTCTTGACCATCTCGGTGTCGGCGCCGCGCTTGACAGCGTTGGTCAGGTTTACCCGCGTGGGCTGGACTTCGAAGTCGTTTCGATCTTTGTCCGTCTCGCATCTGGTCCCTCCAGCTTTGCTAAAACACTGCGCATCATGGCGGGGCATGAACTTGCCAGTGAAGGATTCGCGAAGGGGCAAGTCGGCTCGTCTGCGATGCCGCACAAGATGAATAGCCGCAGCTGTGAGCGTATCAATGGCTTTGGGGTCATCCTCAAGGGCTACCTCACGATGGCAGGCGAGCTCGCCGGCGATCAATGGAATGAGGGCGATGTCTCTTGCTCCGTGGTGCGTCGCGTATTCCTTCCGGACAGCTTCTTTGCGATTGATGGTCTGATTGATACCTTCATCACGATTCTCAATCAGATGGAAGTTTATCCAGCCGTGATCGATCTAGAGAATCAACGCTACGGTCCATTCCTCGCCACGACCACCGTCCTCATGGAGGCAGTCAAAGCTGGTGCAGGCCGTGAAGAGGCCCATGAAGCGATCAAGGAGCACGCGGTCCAGACGGTTCGCGACTTGCGTGCTGGCAAGATCACCAGCAACGATTTGGTCGCCCGTCTCGGTGCTGATTCTCGCCTCGGTCTTTCCGTGGCGGAGCTCGCTGACATGATGGCCCGCGCTCAAGCGATGACTGGATTGGCGACTACGCAGGTCGAGAACTTCTGCGCGACAGTTCGCGAAGAAGCACAAAACTTCCCAGATGCGGCCAACTATAAGCCAGGCGCGATTCTTTAAGTATTGCGTTCACTGCGGCTTAAATTACACACGATACACCTTTTAAATTAACAGAGAATAATTACTTATGTCAGAAGAACTCGAAGGAAATTGCCTCGTCGCCCAATCCGGTGGCCCAACATCCGTCATTAACGCCAGCCTCGCGGGTGTCGTTGCTGAAGCGCTCAACCATGAGTGTATCGAAGAAATTTATGGTGGCGTAAACGGCGTACTGGGCATCTTGAACGAGCAACTCGTCGATCTTGCTGCAGAGACTCAGCAAACCATTCGCGCTCTGCGCCATACGCCTGGCGCAGCACTCGGCACTTGTCGTTTTAAGCTCAAGAGCCAGCAGGACTACGACCGTGTGCTGCAAGTCTTCGAGGCCCACAACATCCGCTACTTCTTCTACGCGGGTGGTAACGACTCTCAAGACACTGCGGACAAGATCTCCAAGCTCGCTCAAGAACGTGGCTATGAACTCCGCGTGATTGGAATCCCAAAAACAATCGATAACGACCTCGTCACAACAGACCACACCCCAGGTTATGGTAGCGTGATCAAATACATCTCGGCGACCGTTAAAGAAATTGCCTGCGATAATGCAGCGATGGGCCAATACGACCTGGTGCAAATCATCGAAGTCATGGGCCGTAACGCAGGTTGGATCGCAGCCGGTGCCGCCCTTGCCAAGAGTCGTGACGAGCCAAATGCGGCTCCACACTTAATCTATCTTCCAGAAGTTGCGTTCTCGGCAGAGAAATTCATCTCTGATGTACAGCACGTGCTGCAGAAGGAGAAGTACTGCGTGGTCGTCGTGGGCGAAGGCCTCGTCGATGCAGATGGCAACTTTGTCTCCACTGCAAGTGCCAGTGCTGATGCATTTGGGCATTCCCAACTTGGTGGCGCCGGTGAATATCTCCGCGGCCTAGTAGAAGAAACACTGCAAATTAAGGCACGTGCGGTTTCCCTCGGCATGGCACAACGCGCAGCGGTGCACTGCTCCTCGCAAACAGACAACGACGAAGCCTACCTAGCAGGTCAAGCGGCGGTCGAAGCTGCGATCGCTGGTGAGACCGACAAGATGATCACACTCGTTCGCGGAGATGGTGAAACCTACACGTGCGAAACAGGCCTCACGCCGCTTGCTGAAATCGCCAACGGCGTAAAGAAACTTCCAGAGAGTTGGATCAACGAAGACGGAGTCAGCATGAACTACAACTTCTATAAGTATGCCTTGCCGCTCATTCAGGGTGAGGTGAAGGTGCCGTTTGAAAACGGCGTACCAGTTCTTGCCAAACTGAAGATGGTAAAGATTCCTCGTAAGCTTGGTGCTCACAGTTTCGAGTAAGTCTAAGCTAAATACACTTCAAAAAACCCCGTTCGGTTGTCGAGTGGGGTTTTTTTGTGCCAGTCGAAGCCAAACGCCTGTCACTGTCTTGAGTGCAGACTCGGACTCGCACAGCTACATCTTACCTTTGGTATAGGAGATCAACTGCCGTGCGATCGGAATGCGACGATAAACGATGTCGGTCGGATCCCAATAGTCTTGATGAAAGATGACTTGGCCATCGCTATTATAGCGTATGTGCGACATTCCTATCGACTCTTCCCACGTGCCTGTCGGCGTACTTTTAAAGTCTAGGCGCATAGTCCAGTCGATGTAGAACTCGCCACCGCTACGAATCACGCGGTTGAAGATAAACTCGGCAGCAGCGAGCGGTTCGAGGCCGTGAAGCATGTAGTCGCGTATCGCTTCTGGATGTGAGAACTGTTTAAATGCGTCTCGGAAATACACCTCTTTCGCATACACCTCGGTGGTCTTGCTACTTAAGTTTTCATGCGTGTAGTTGGTGAATAGATCTTCGATGCCAGCCAGCATGGCCGCCTCCTCGGCTGAGCCTGCGGTGGGTAGCTGGTAGAGAGATGGGCTCGAGCGCTCGAGCGCAGCCTTGTAGTCGCTGTCTGGGACGGTTTGAGTGTGCATATCGTTTGGAGAGTTTTTACAGGCGGTCATTGCAAGTAACGCACAAAGACTACTAATGATGTATAGGTTACGATGTTTCATTGGTAGAATAAAACGAGCTAAGTCAGGATTCATTACAAATAATTCAGGCTGCTGTAAGTTTTTAGTGATAATCTCGTATATTAAAGCTTATATATACCTATGCCGAATTCAGTGTCGTCCCCGCTTACATCAGATAAACCGCTAAAGATCGCAGTCGTTGGTTGTGGCGTTGCTGGGCTGACTGCGGCATGGCTGCTCAAGCGTAAGTACGAGGTGCATCTGTTTGAGAAAAATAATTATGCGGGCGGGCACACGCGCACCTTACGGGTGCCTGCGGGTGTCGATGCAGGCGTCGCGGTGGATACCGGATTCATTGTGATGAATCACCGCAACTATCCACACTTTACTGAGGTCCTTCGGCAACTGGGAGTAGAGCTGGCTGATAGTTCGATGACTTTCAGTTATTATAACCGAGCGAGTGATTACGGCTATTCCGGTAATACGCTGGGCGCTCTATTTCCTAGGCTCAGTTATCTATTCAAGCCTCAACACCTAAGCCTACTAAAAGACCTGTGGCGCTTCGCTCGGATTGGCTATCGTGATCTTCACTCCGGCTACCTCGAAGGGAAGACTCTGGGGGAGTACTTCCAGTCGAGGCGCTTTGGTTCTGCGTTTCTGAATAATTATCTCTATCCCATGGGAGCCGCGATCTGGTCATCTCCAGTGGCGAAAATGGCAGATTTTCCTGCCCAGCCGTATTTGCATTTTCTAGAGAACCATGGGTTGTTGCGCTTGACTAACCGACCGCAGTGGAAATTTGTCGCTGGTGGTAGCCGCACTTATGTGGAGGCCATGCTGCGTGACTTCCCGCGCGCGCCGGCCTTGTCTGCGCCGCCGCAGAGTATTCGTCGCACCGAATCCGGTGTACTGCTGCAAATGCCAGATGGCGCGGAGCAGCACTTTGATCATGTGGTGATTGGTGCACATGCAGATGAAGCACTGCAATTGCTGGCAGACCCGAATGACTCCGAACGTGAGCGTCTCGGGCCGTGGCGCTATCAGCCAAACACTGTAGTACTGCACACCAGCCTGACCCACTTGCCGCCGAATCCGAAGCTGTGGTCGTCTTGGAACTTCATCCGTGAATCTGCACACGATGATACTTCGCAGCCTGTATCGGTCAGTTATTATATGAATCGCTTACAGAATTTAAAGACGCGGCACGACTACGTGGTCACGTTGAACTCGAGCGAAGCAATCCCTGAGGCGCATGTGATTAATCGTACTACCCTCATGCACCCGCTTTATTCGTTTGATAGCATGGCAACACAGCCTAAGTTAGTCGCAATGAATGGGCAGCGTAATACATGGTTCTGCGGTAGTTATTTCGGCTATGGCTTCCATGAAGATGCAGTAAAGTCCGCGGTCGAAGTTGCGCAGCGCTTTGGAATCAAATTGTGAGTTGGAAGTCGCAGATCTACCGGGGTCAAGTGATCCATCAGCGCATGGGACCAGTTGCGCATGCCTTTACTTATCCAGTGTCTTTCTTTGCCTTCGACCCAAAAGAGCTATCTTCCATTACTGAGCAATGCTGGCTCTTTGGCTATAATCAGCCCAGCATTCTGCGTCTAAACGATCGCGATTATTTGCATGGTAAGGATCGTCCAATTGGAGAGCAGGTTGATGCGTTGCTTGGGCCAGAGGTGGATGGGCAAGTCACGCGCATCATTACTTCGCCGCGCTATTTTAACTATGCGTTCAATCCGGTTAATTTTCACCTTCGTATGCAAGGTGCGGAGTTAATTAGTGTGGTGGCCGAGGTGAACAATACTTTTGGCGATCGGCATGTATACGTATTGCCAGATCTAGAGCCCGGAGAACTGGCCAATACATGGCTTGCACAATGCCCGAAAGCGTTTCATGTCTCACCCTTTAATGATAGATCTGGAGACTATCATTTCACCTTTAGGGTCGAGGAGAATGAAATTTACTTACGAGTGGATTTGTATCGTGACGGTGCATGTGTGTTGAAAACATGGATACAGGGCTGTTGCGTACCTCTTAATGCAGCCAACATCATTCGCTATACGCTGCTACATCCTTTCGATACGGCACTCAATAGTATGCCGCGGATTATTTGGCAGGCAGCTCAGCTCTATTATAAAAAGAAGCTGCAGGTGTACCAGCGCCCGTCGCCGTGTTCACCGCAGACCTTGATCGATCGTGATACGCAAGCCGAGCCGCATTCGATTATTTGAGCTTCTGTGTGTCAGGGGCGTCCCTTTTATTCTGCCTTCTTTCACATCGGTGGGTGGCGCGGCGTCACTTAGCATTCAGATTTTAAACGTTTGTTGACTTGCATTACGCTAGCCATAATCGTGACTAAATCACTGCAGATAGAAGTCAGCCGAAAGTCGAGATTGCACCACCTGAGACGTGGGTGGATCGCTATGGCAATTACTTATACGCCTATGCAATGTCTCGCCTACGTAATGCCGATGCAGCGGCTGATTGTGTGCAGGATACTTTTCTCGCCGGCATCAAAGCTCTTGAGCGCTTCGATGGCAGTCGTGATATCAAGTTTTGGTTGCGAGGAATCATGCGCAACAAAATCGTCGATCAGATCCGCAAGTCGATTAAGGAGAACAAAGTCGACATCGACAATGAGGATGAGACCTTGCTGGAGAGCTTCTGGTTTAAATATAGCGGGATCGCCACGACTAATCCGGACCCTTGGCAATTCAATCCGCGTAAGGCCTATGATAATACCGAATTTTGGGATGTATTTAATGTCTGTATCGATAAAGTTAAACCGCCCGCCCGCCAGGCATTCGTGCTGCGCATGCTCGAAGACATGGAAACTGAAGAAGTTTGTAAGGTCATGGACATCACTCCGAATTATCTATGGGTTCTATTGCACCGTGCGCGCCAGCAACTCAAGGTGGCGCTCGAAGAAAAATGGACCGGCAAAGATGTTAAATAGTTTTATTCTCTAATGTTTACCTGCAAACAAGTCTCTCATTCGTTATCCAAAGAGGATTATGCGAAGCTCTCTCTCACGAAGAGGCTCTTTCTTCAGTTGCATGTGAAACTCTGCATCTTTTGCGGAAAATTCAATCGACAAGTCATGGATGGCCAAGACATGTGCCGTCACTTCAAACAATACGAAGCCACGAATTGCCAGCGCGCTGCAGAGTTACCAGAGGAGCAGAAAAACGAATTGAAGGCACTGCTTGCTGCGCAGACGGCAAAGAGCTCGGAAAGCTGAAGACGGGCGCGCCGTCAAAGGTGTACCCTACGGCCTACTTGCACGCGCTAGCACGATATGCTGCACATCAATTAGCTCTGTTCTAAAGCCAGCTTCACAGTAACTGAAGTAATAATTCCATTTGCGGCAGAACTCGGCATCGAATCCGAGTGACTGCACGGTCTCTAGGTGTGCATTAAACGCATCGGCCCAGCGCTTGAGCGTCTCGGCATAATCGTGACCAAACGAATCCATTTGTAGGACTTTCATAGCGCCAGCGTTCGCCACATGGGCTCGGATCGCTCCTGGAGAAGGCAGATGGCCACCTGGGAAAATGTATTTCTGTATCCAGTCGCAACTGCGGCAATAGCGCTCATACCGTTCGTCGGGAATGGTGATACCTTGTAGCACAGCCTTCGCGCCCGGCTTGAGTGATTGCTGAATGATCTTAAAATAGCTGTCTAAATATTCCTGTCCGACCGCTTCAATCATCTCGCAGGAAAGCACGGCATCATACTGCCCGACCAGCGTCCGATAATCTTGTAGAATAATTTCTACCCGCTCTGATACGCCCGCTTGTTCGAAGCAGTTGTTGGCATATGCAAACTGTTCCTCCGAGAGAGTAATTGTTTTTACGCTGCAGCCGCGCTCAGCCGCCCGTCGCGCCAGTGCGCCCCAGCCAGAGCCGATTTCTAGGATATGGTCGCCTGGTTTAACCCCTGCCAAATCAAGCATGCGATCAATTTTGTTCAGCTGAGCTTGCTCGAGTGTGTCTCCATCACTCACAAACCGTGCACTGGAATATGTCATCGTGGAGTCAAGAAATGTTGCATAGAAGGCATTGCTCAAGTCGTAGTGCTCTTGGATATTTTCGCGGCTTTGCTGCATGGTGTTGCGCCGCGCACGATGATATAGCTGATTCATCTTTTTCGCTAAAATGGAGAAGCCATATTGCACACGGCCGAGCTCTTTTTGATTTTTTGCTAATAGCGTGAGCAGTCCACTGAGGTCGGAGGTCGTCCACAGCCCAGCGACGTAGGCTTCGCCCAGTCCGACACTACCACCCGAAAATACTTTCCTGAAAAAGGCTGGTAGCTGAATTCGTAGTTCAATCGGCGTGAAGGCAGGGTCGCCACTCTGGGCAGATGCGCCACTTGGAAAGTAGATGTGTAAGCATCCTTGGTGTAAATTTCCCAGCGCCCGGAGGAAGAGTCGCTCCAGCAGTAGTGGGCGTGGGCGTTCGTCGACTGGTGAAGCATTGGTTAGGGTTGATCCGGCTGATGGGGTTTCCATGGAAAAAAAGTGTTGGTAGTTTGCTGGTAGCGCTGGTAGGCCGCACCGCGGGAGAGCAGGGAGGAGCGTTCCGCGTGCGGAACGCCAGTAAGGAAGCGTAGAAAGAGATAGATACAAGCAGGCCCCAACAATGTAAACAGCCATTGGCTTGAATGGACTGCGAAGGCGACATACGCCCACCAGTGGAGCCATTCAAAAAAATAATTCGGGTGCCTCGAGTAGCGCCATAGACCTTGCTGGCAAACTTGGCCTTGGTTAGCCGCCGCGGCACGGAAATTTGCCAGCTGCCGATCTGCGACATGCTCACCAACAAGAGCGCACAAGGCGATCGCGATGCCAAGCCAGTCGAACAGTCCCCACGGAGCATCGATGGCTGTCATGGCGATACTGATGGGACACATGAATAAGGCGACAAGCAGTACCTGTAGCAAAAAAAGCGGATAGTAATTACGCCGCGCGTGCTTACCCCAATGCGCAGTCAGGTAGGCATAGCGCGGGTCTTCTTTGCCGCTCAACACACGGTTGCGGATGAGATAGGTCGAGAGTCGCCCTGACCAAATCAGTAGCACCACTAACACCGCGTAGCTGCGCAGTGTGGGTTCCGCCATGTTGGCGAGATACGCAATCGCAGCAATACCGAGACCTGCTGTCCAGACGACATCGACCAGCGCCATGAGATGAATCCGCCAGGCGAGCAGGTAGGTGAGGGTCGCCGCAACGAAGCCAATACTGAGCAGTGCCAACCAGTAATTACTCAACGCGTCCTCCTTCGGTCGGGCGTTGTTCAGCTTCGGCATAGACTGCCTCTGGGTAGACTTTTAGGTCCCAGACCAGCCTCAGCTTTTCGAGCACGCGCAGCAACAGATAAGATAGATCGAACTCCCACCAATACATGCCCTGTCGCGCAGATAGTGGCCAGCGATGATGGTTGTTGTGCCAGCCTTCGCCGAAAGTGAGTAGGGCGATCCAAAAGCTGTTGCGGCTTTCGTCGTCGTTATCAAAGCGCTTATTGCCGATGATGTGTGTGACTGAATTGACGCAGAAGGTGACGTGGTAAACTAAAATAGTGCTCAGAAAGAAGCCCCACATTACCATTTGCATACCACTGGTACCAAGTGCCGGATAGTATGCGTTCAAGCCTGCGCCGATTACGTAGAGTAGGCCGATTAATGATGCGACCGGTAAAACGTGAAAGCGATCGATGAAACGTAACTCAGGATATTTACTTAAATCCTTAATTCGATCATGCTGAATCGAACCGTAGGCGCGGCACAGTATCCAGCCGATGTGAGCCCAAAAGGCATCTTTGATTACGGGAGAGTGAATGTCATCTGGCTTGTCGGAGTGCTGATGATGGTGGCGGTGGTTCGCGGCCCACCACATGGGGCCAAGTTGAGCCGCCGATGTGCCGACCCAAGCCATAATAAATTGAAAGGCGCGGCTAGTCTTGAACGAGCGATGCGAAAAGTATCGATGGAAACCCGCCGTTAGAGCGAACACTCGCACCACGTAGGTGATCAACAGGGCAATCACTGCGGCCCAGCTAAACCCAGTAAACAAAGCGCCCAGTGCTAACAGGTGCATTATGAAGATCGGCGATGAAGCCATCAGCAGGCGGTTGCCCTCATCTTCTGCAGCGTGATTTATAATTTTACTTAGATTATTCATATCAATTACTAAAAATGAACGAGAAGAGCTCTAGAACCTTACAGGCATATTGGACGTAAGTTCTTAGGGATTCGGCCGATAAATGTCAATCATGGCCAAAATACATCAACTCACCCGCGAACACATCATCAATACTGATTTGCAGAGCGCTTGGGATTTTCTCAGTTCTCCCAACAACCTCGACACGATTACTCCAGATGACATCCCATTTGAGATTATTACGAATGTGCCTGATAAGATGTATGATGGGCTCTTGATTGAATATCGCGTCGGTATTCCGATCCTCGGCAGCCAGACATGGTTAACTGAGATCAAGTATATCCGAGAGGGGCATTCGTTTGTCGATGAGCAACGCATCGGGCCCTATAAGCTTTGGTTGCACTACCACGAAATCACCAGTCATCCCGAAGGAGTACGATTCATCGATCGCGTCAATTATGTGATGCCTTACGGGCCCCTTGGGCAGCTGGCACACCTCTTGTACGTTAAGAAACAACTCAAGTATGTATTCGACTATCGGGATGTCGCAATGCGCGCGAACCTGTAGCAGGTGCGCGTCAGTGACTGCCGTCGGGACGGCAACCGCCCTCGCGAACTTTTTGACCTGTAGGTACCACTGGAGGGAACCGCTCCTATGGTGTTCTAGGTATCACTGGAGGGAAACGCTCCGTCGTTTCCAAGCGTCGGATTGGCGGAACGTCAGATTGGCGGGCAAACCATCGGTGGAAACGACGGAGCGTTTCCCTCCATTGAGCAAGCGTCGGATTGGTGGCTGAAACACCAGTGCAAACGGCGGAGCGTTGGCTTGGAGCGTGTCGCAGCGCGCGGAACCTTCCATGGATTAGTCATGCCAGAGGAGAGGATTCATTTCACCCTGATAGGGCCATTTTTTCGCATGCTCTATAAGCTTATGGCGGACGGGGTTGTTGCTCACATAGGCCCACTTTGCGCTGTAGCTGTCACCTTTTCGTAGTTGTGTGTCCCATGCATCGATTTGCCAAATGGGTTGTTCACTCGCATCAGGCCAGACCTTCGAGGCACTCGATTTCCAGAATGCGGTCCAGCGCTTGATCGACAGGTGGTCATATCTCGCGGGCGAACAAAACAGATGAATATGATCTGGCATGATCACGTAGCGACCGACGACCCAATGATCGGCACCTTGCCATGCGTAGCGGATGAGCTGATGGACAGACTCGTTGGCTAGAATCCTCTTTCGCTTGTTAGTGCAGACCGTAAGAAAGATGATGTTCGAGCGATTTCCTATATCGTAAACAGGCTGCTGCGCTGGCTGTTTGCGATCATGATACTCCATTTCTTATGAGTATGCATGCCTAACGCTAGAGGGCAATGCGGCTATGCTGTTCTAGCTATTGCTGGAGGGAAACGCTCCGTCGTTTCCATGCGTCGGATTGGCAGCTGAAGCATCGGTGGAAACGACGGAGCGTTTCCCTCCATTGACCATGCGTCGGATTGGCAGCTGAAGCATCGGTGGAAACGACGGAGCGTTTCCCTCCAGTGACCAAGCGTCGGATTGGCAGCTGAAGCATCGGTGGAAACGACGGAGCGTTTCCCCTCCATTGGCCATCCGCGTCTTGGCGGCTGAAGCATCAGTGCAAACGACGGAGCATTGGCTCGGAGCGTGTCGCTGGGTTCGAAACTCGCCACATTAGGACGAACCCGACGCCGACGCTTACCTTTACTCTTCGAGTAGCTCCTTCGGCATGTCCTGCTCGCTCAGGCGTTCGATCTTTGCGCCAATGGCGGTGAGCTTTTGTTCAAAGCGTTCGTAGCCGCGATCAAGGTGGTAAATGCGCTGGATCCACGTATCGCCGGTGGCGGCAAACGCAGCCAAAATCAGGGCTGCAGATGCGCGTAAGTCCGAAGCCATCACAGGTGCCCCGGAGAGTTTGCTGGCACCTTTGATAATCGCGCTCGGCCCTTCCATTGCAATGTCTGCACCCATGCGTTGTAGCTCGGGTACGTGCATGAAGCGATTCGGGTAGATCCGCTCGGTGATGATCGAGATTCCATCGGTCTGCGTCATTAACGCGCCGAGTTGTGCTTGTAAATCGGTTGGATAGCCGGGGTGCGGCAGGGTAATGACGTCGACAGGTTTGAGCGATCCTTCGTAAGGGAGGACGCGAATGCTGTCGTCGCCTAACTCCATTGGCAGGCCCGCTTCTTCGAGTTTGTCGAGGAATGCGCTGAGTAGCTTCGGCGCGATGCCCTTGACGGTGACGTCGCCACGAGTAATGGCGGCGGCGACGATGAAAGTGCCAGCTTCGATACGGTCAGCGATGACAGCGTGCTCGCAGCCGTGGAGTTTTTCAACTCCAGTAATGATCAGTTCAGGGCTGCCGATGCCGTCGATCTTGGCGCCCATCTTAACTAGAAGGTTGCAGAGATCGACTACTTCGGGCTCACAGGCTGCGCATTCGAGGCGCGTGCTGCCGGGGGCGAGCACCGCAGCCATCACGATGTTGGCGGTACCCGTGACAGTGCTGCCGCTGCGGCCGCCGAGAAAAATCGGACCGCCTTTGATTGCGGAGGCATCGACATTTACATAGCCGTTGGCAATTTCGACCTTACAGTTGAGCTTTTGCAGGCCCTTAATGTGCAGGTCGATCGGTCGGGGTCCGATCACGCAGCCCCCGGGGATCGACACTTCAGCTTTGCGCATCCGCGCCACGAGGGGGCCGAGCAGGCAAACCGAGGCGCGCATTTTACGCACCAATTCATACGGTGCAATGTGGGTGATCTCTTTGGCGGTGATCTCCCATGTGCCTGGTTCGGACTGCACTGTCTCGGCGCCGACATGTTGCAGGATTTCGATCATGAAGCGCATATCGCTCAGATCGGGGACGTTTTTTAGCACGACCGTCTCGTCGGTTAGTAGGGTGGCGGCGAGGATCGGCAGGGCCGCGTTTTTTGCGCCGCCGACTTCGATCGTGCCATTGAGTGGTCCGTTCCCGCTAACTTTGAAGACATCCATAGGGTATGCGCTGTGCTGAAATTAAGATTCGTTACTGAGTGACTTTGCAGAGTGAGGCTTTTCATTGCCTTGGCGACGGACTCTTCCACCGCGGTTTCCACCACGACCCTGTCCGCCGCGATGGCCACCTTGGCGATTTTGTCCGCCGCGGGTGCCATTGCGATTGCCGCCGCGATTGCCGCCTTGGCGATTTTGCCTGCCGCGATTGCCGCCACGGTTAGCCGCGGGCTTTTCCTCAGGCTTATTACCGATTCCGAAAACTCCTAGAATTTTAGCAAGTAGACCCTTTTTCTGAGGCTGCTTACCTTTGCCCTTGGCTGGTGGCTTTTTGCCGCGTGCGTCTGGCTTGCGCTCGCTTCTTGCAGGGCGATTGGCATCGCGCTCCTTGCGGCGGGCGTCGCGTTCGGCACGGCGTTCGCTTAATTTGGCTTCCACGCTCTTGATTGAGGCGAGGGTGGCCTCACTTGGTTGAGGATTGGTGATGCGCTCTTCACGCGGTTCGCGTGGCGCGCGTTCTGCACGTGGCTCACGTTCGCGTGGTGCACGTGGTTCGCGCTCAACACGAGGGGCACGCTCTTCCTGGGCGGTGTCGGCCGACGAGTCTACACTATCTGGACGTACTTCGCGGTCTTGTGGAGGGCGGGCACTACCGCTGAGTTTTTCGCCTTGCAAGGCATCTGTTGCGCTGACTTCGCCGATTGCTGCAGTGCTGGAGGAGGCGACTTCGGTCTTAAATCCACCGCTACGGCGGCGGCCACGTGGCTTCTTGGAAGCATCTGAGCTAGGTGTGTAGCTGTGGCTTGGATTTGGCTGTGAATTAGTTTCTTCGAATTCTGGCATCTTATGTATGTGGTACTTATGTTATATTGGTGTTTGGAGTGCTAGAACAGTCATAGCGTGCCAAACACATGTGTTTGACTCGATCATACGGACTCACAGATCAATCGCGGCGATCTTCAGGGAAGTCGCATAAGTCGAAGCCGAATAAATGGATTCGAGGCGAGTCACGTATCGAGACAAATAGAGCTAGCGTAGTAATTTTTATGCGGCAAGTGTTAAAGTCGCGGTCACTTTGCTTCTTGATCGTCGAGATCGAGCCCAAATACATCGTTGACGGCATCGCGATCCAGGGTGCGGCGGTGGCGCGAGGTTTTTGTCTCACTTAGTTCGCTGACAGCGGTGCCAAGCGTAATCAGTTCGGTGTGCTCGACGCCGCGGAGCTTGAACAGTAATTCGGGGGACTCACCGAGACGCACGCCGACGCCATAGAGCGAGGCAGCGACATGCTTGCACATGTCCGCCCAGTCCGGGCAGTTGCAGTTAAAGTGGATTTCGCGGGGCTTTGGGAAGAGGCCGCCCTCGGAGTCTATAACTAGTGACATAATTTCGTCGGAGAGCGTGCCTTGGAGTAGTTCGACCAGTGAGCCGATCTTGCCTTGGCAGCGTGTTTTAATCGCAGCCCATTTGCTGGGCTCAAGTGCAGCGATGTTGATGGTCAATTCGTAGAGTTCGGCGCCGTGGACGAGGGCGCTGATGGTTTGCGGCTCGATCTTCAAATCCACGACTGCGCCGTTGCGCACATAGCTGCGGCCGCGTGGCAGATGATATTCGTAATCGCTAAAGGCTTCGAGGTGTTTGCACCATGCTTTGCCCCAGAAGCTTTTGCCGATCGGGCCGTTGCGTGAGCCAGTGGGGATCGGAGTTAGCTGGTAGCCCTCATCGGTGAGGACTTGAATGCGTTGTGCGGCTTGGGCACGCAACTGCGCTGCAGAAGGAGGCTTGTGGTCACTGAATTCGTCCCAGCTCATAGTGTGGTGTCGGCATGTGATAAGTCGAGGCGGATGAGGTCTAAGAGTTCGCCATTATTGAGCTCGGTCAACGACTTCTCGGCACCTCCAGTCAAAATTTGATCGGCGGTGCTTTGTTTGTCTGCGATCATGCGGTCGATTTTTTCCTCAAGTGTGCCGCGGGTGATAAATTTGTGCACCAACACGTTGCGCTGCTGGCCAATGCGAAAGGCGCGATCAGTTGCTTGGTTCTCGATGGCGGGATTCCACCAGCGGTCAAAGTGCACGACATGATTGGCGGCGGTGAGATTAAGCCCGGTGCCACCAGCTTTGAGCGAGAGAATAAAGAAAGGCGGACCGTCTTCGCGTTGGAACTGCTCGACCATTTGTTGGCGTTGTTTGATCGGCGTGCCGCCGTGTAAGACCAGGCCGCTACAGCCAAAGATGGCGGCGAGGCAGTCGGCCAGCGGCTCGGTCATTTCGCGGAATTGGGTGAAGATCAATGCCTTCTCGCCGCGCGATTCGATCTGGCTGCCAAGTTCGGCCAGCCGCTGGAGCTTGGCGCTGTGTTTGGCCGCGTATTCGCCCGCGCCTGTCAGTTGGTCGGGGTGATTACAGATCTGCTTGAAGCGCATTAGGTAACTAAGTACAAGCCCCTTGCGCTGGATGCCTGTGGTGGCTGCCAGTTCTTGTTTGAGTGTTTTGGCGGTGTGCTGATAGAGCTTCGCTTGCTCTGGGCTGAGCCCACAAAAGACTTTCATTTCGGTCTTATCTGGCAAGTCACAGATGATCGACTTGTCGGTCTTAAGGCGGCGTAAAATGTAAGGTCTGACCAGTCTGCGCAGTGGCGCGTAGTGCTCGCGGTTGGCTGTGCGCAGACCTTGGGCGAATTTCGCAAATTGCCCAGAGCTGCCGAGGAGACCAGGATTGATGAAGTCAAACAAGGACCAGAGGTCGCCGAGGGTGTTTTCGATCGGTGTGCCAGTCAGGGCAATGCGTGCGTCTGCTTTGAGTGCACGGACGGCTTTGCTCTGGCGGGACGTGTGATTTTTGATCGCTTGCGCTTCGTCCAGTGCCACCCAGCTCCAGTCGATCTGCGCTGGCCAGTCGAGGCGGCTGAGCATGCCGTAAGTGGTGATGACGAGATCTGCGTTCGCAAGCTGCTCGGTGGGTGCGGTTTGCAGCATATTCTTGGGGCATTCGGATGGGTGTGCGATGAACAGGCGCAGAGAGGGCGCGAATGTTTCGGCTTCGCGCTGCCAGTTGCCAATCAAGGAGGCGGGTACCACCAGCAGTGCCGCGGTGGCCTGTGGGGTGTGTTGCTGTTTGCGCAATAAGACCGCCAGTAGCTGAATAGTTTTGCCGAGGCCCATATCGTCTGCCAAGCACGCGCCGAGGCCTGTTTGGGTGCACAGCCACAACCAGTCGAGGCCAGCTTGCTGGTAGGGGCGCAGAGTGGCATTGAGCGTGGCGGGAGGAGCAAGTTGCGCTGGGTCTTTAAGTTGCTGCAGTAGTTCGGCCAGCGCTTCGCCCGCTTCGGCAAAGGCCCATTCGTGGAGGATTTCGCTGGCATCGCCAGCTTGTAAGTCGGCCGGTGCGCCAGCCAGCCAACGCATGCCTGTGGCGAAGGAGATGTCGCCGCGCGCTGCGATTCGGCGCCAATGGGCGAGGGCTTGCTCTAACTTCTCGCGGTCGACTTCGACCCATTGCCCGCGCAGCATCATCAGTCCGTCATCGCCAGCCAGCAGCGCTTCGACTTCTTCGGCACTGAGCGGGTTGCCGTCGACCACGACATTGAGCGCCACATCGAGTAGACCGAATTCGCCGACGGAACTACGTTTGGTCGAGCCGATCTTGGCGGCGACTTGTGGGCGGCGGGTGCGTTTTTTCCACCAATCTGGCAGTCGCACGAGCAGGCCGGCGTCTTCGAGTTCGGGTACGCTTTGCAGAAACTGGTAGGCTTCCGCGGGAAGCCATAGGAGTGGATGAAAGATGTCCTGAGTCTCGACTAGGTCGGCGAGGAACTTGCACTGTTTGCTGGCGGCGTGGATCGGTGCGAGCAGTTTGAGTAGGGCGGCCTTGTTGTTGGCGCCCGCGTATTCTTTGAGCGCCTTGCCGAGGGGAAGTTGCTGCAGGCGACCGCTCTTACTGAGGCCCGATGCATACGATGCCATGAAGGCGAACGGATAGTCGGGGTCGCTGTTGTTTTCGGCTAGATGCAGGGTGACGCGGCCGACGCGCGACCACAGCGGAGCGTGGGTTGCGAGTAAGCTGGTTAAGTCAGGCTCGATTTCGAGTTGCGTGCGGGTCCAGTCGAGCAGTCGTTGCCAGAGGGCTCGCAGCAGGTCGAGGCTCAGGTATTCCGCGCCGCGCATGGGGGGTGCATTGAGAATGATGTCGGCGAGTTCGTCTGCCGTGGGTGGGTCGAGCTGTAGTTTTTTTTCGCGAGCTGCAGGGGCTTGGCAGAGCGCGCGGATGAAGTGCTCAGTGAACCCCTTCCAATACAGCACAGAGGCATCGACTTCGGGCGACAGCTTCTGACCTGCGATACGAATCAGGCCAGTTGCTTCCGAATCGTGAAACACGGCTAACTCTTTGCGAGCGTCGTCGCGGCAAATGACGGTGCCGTGTGGTGTGAGTTCGAGTTGGCTGTGCATGCAAGGTGCGCGGAAGAGAGCTGAGAGCTGAGGCTTGAGGGCTGAGGGCTGAGATCGGGGCAGTGCTTAATCTTAATCTTAATCATACTCTTAATCGTAATCCTACTCTTAATCGTCATTCGGGTCATCTTTACATCTCAAGGGATGTTGTATCGGAGATTAGGATTACGATTAAGAGTAGGACCACCCGCGGGTGCGTCTTTGCACTTGCTTGAAGAGATGGGTGCGCCTAGGCATTATACATGGATAAATTTGACGAACTTTTTGACCTTCAGAACGCATTGAACAAGCGCATTGGCGTGGACACCGACAATATGTCGGACGAAGAAAAGACCAAGTGGGTGTTGAACTACACACGCGCGATGCAGCAGGAAATGTCTGAGCTGATTGATTCGGTGCCCTGGAAGTGGTGGGCGAAATATCAGGAATTCGACCAACAGAATGCCAAGGTCGAAGTGGTGGACCTGTTTCACTTCGTAATCTCACTGGCTCAGGTGCTCGGTATGACACCGGAGGATGTGCACGCCGCCTACACCAAAAAGAACAAGGTCAATCATGATCGCCAAGAGAGTGGCTACGTCGCCAAAGACGAAGACGACTCACGGCATATTTAGCCGCGAAGCGACTAAGTGAGAGTGAGGAGTGATAGTGAGAAGTGAGTGACGGATTAGGTCTGAGCTTTTATCAGTCATCATTTATTATCTATTAGCCATCACGCAGCTATGAACGAATCCCCCTTTATGGTCGTACTCTACGTCGGCATCGCTGCCTACGTGGGCTACATGTATTGGGGAGACTATCAGGCGAACCAAGCCTCGGAGCAGCCCGATCCACGGGGTATGCCGGGTGCGACTTCCGCTTCGCTCGGGCTGTTTGTAATCGGTGTGATTGGCGCGTTGTTGATTTTGACTGCCGAGACTGGCGGAGAAATTGCTTTTGGGATCGCCGCAGAGCAGGGCGAGATGGTATGGTATTTCGTCTTTGCGATCCTCGGTGCGGGGATTGTGGAAGAGATTATTTTTCGCGGCTACTTGGTGGTGGACGGCAAAGGTCGTGCGGCGCTGATCGGCAGCTGTTTTGGATTCTCACTAATTTTTGCGATCATTCATCCTTTTTTATGGGAAATAATTTACCCGGAGGAAGTGCCTTTGTGGAAATTCTGGCTCGCTGATTTTAATTTTACTTTCACCACCAAGGCCTTTTTCACGACTGGTATTTTACTGGCGAATTCGCTCTGGTTTTACGCGCTGCGCTTTGGCCCATGGAACAAGAATCGCTCGCTGTTCCCCTGTATGCTAGCGCATGCCGCGAGTAATCTCGGGGTCTTCTGCGTGAAGTGGGCGCAGGGCTTTGTTGTTTAGTTGAGCTTGCCGCCAAGTCCGTCGCCGTATCCCGCGAGTTCCAAGTAGGCCGTACCGATACGCTGGCCTTGTGCATCAAACACATCGCAAGCGCCTTCCCAGTAAGCATTGCTGCTGTCGTTGCCGGTAAACTCTTGATCGGCTAGCTTCGGGCGTAGATGATAGGTCTCCAGCTTATTGGAAGTTGGATTAGTCGCCAGAATCTTAACTTCAGTTGGATAGCGCAGGCCTGTGTGCGGGCTGGTCCAAGTGCTGACGGTCTGCCATTCGAAAGCTGCGGCGTAGACTGAATGATGCTGACCGATAGCATCGATCCAATACACCGCGGACCATGGATCGCTGCCGCCATTAGGACGGCGCAGTCGATAGGCTTTTATCTCCGTTCCATTGTCCAATTGAATCGCAGTCCAGTCCCAGCCCTGCAAATCGCTGCCCAGTTGACTGGATGAAATTTCGTGGTCCATCCATGCAGTGCCTTTCAACGCGATAGTCGTGTCGCCCCGCGTGAGGCTGCCTGTTACGTCGAGTCGCGAATACGTCCAATACCAACTCACTGCTGTGGGGTCTGCGCCTTTACGGCTCAAACCGCGCTCGCCAAAAATCAACATGGGTTTACGTGGCGTCATGGTCAGCGTTAAGCGTGTGTCGTTGGGATAATTGAGCTGCATCTCCATCACCCGCGCTGGCTCATTCCACTGCGCGGTGATCGGCCCAGCGGCGATCTGTAGGCCGTGCTCGGCGACATTGGCTTGCCAGCCATTGCGAACGATTCGCTCCGTGTGAATATAGCGTTGCTGCGAAATATCACTCAAGGCGAGGTGCGACATGTATAACTGACTGCGCCCGAAATGCGCGTCATCGTTATCATCTGACTGCTGCGGATCGCCCGCCAGTCGGAACACGGTCGATTGAAATCCGAAGGCCTCGCCCGAATCGATTGCTTCCAAATGTCCCACCCAATACCACCATTCGATGGCATACTCTGGATGAGGGCCGAGGTCTTTGGGTAAGTCCGGTTGATAGTCGGGTTGTGGGACGCGATAACCTTTGTCCGTAACGGCGGGCGGTTGTATCCACTCCAACTCCGCCCAGAGGGAGTTGAACGCTAAGGTGTATAGAATGATTAAAAGACGCCACATATGCATTATATCTTTTTATGCCACCAGGCTGCGGCGCCGACTCCGCAGATAAAACCAGCCGCGACCATCACGAGTCCTAGCAGAGCAAAACTGCCGAGCGGTAGTTGCCATAGCAACGACCAGCCAAAGGACTGCACGTTGATCACTTTGATCAAGATCGCCCCCAGTGCGAGGCCCATCAGGGTGCCGCTGATACATGCCGCGAGCGCGATCCCAGCGCCTTCGATGCCGGCGGTCAGCAGTAGTTGTTTATAACTGATGCCAAGTTGTTTTAAAGTGCGCCAGGTTTGCGCGGATTCTTCGAAGATCGCGATCAGCCCCAGTAAAAGCCCGATAAACGCGACCGTGATGCCGATCCCATTTAAGGCGGCGGTGACTCGAAAGGTATCATTGAAAATCCCCAACGCCAAGGTGCGCAGTTCCTGTGAATTGCGGAAGTCTAGCCCGGGATATTCTAGGCGCAGGCGATCTCTGACTGTATTCACTGCAACATTAGGCTGTAAATAAAGCGTGGTGTTGATGGCGCGCTGGCGCTGAGTCCATTCCTGCCAGATGGGGACATCGACCACCGCCGAGCCAAACTCGTTGCCGTAATCCGCGAAGATACCCATCACTGCAATTCGTCGTGGACCAGTCGCGGTCGATAGTTCGACTGCGCCACCGTCCATCACAGCAAAGCGTCGTGCAAAGGTTTCGCTGACGTAGGCCGGCTGCGCGTTGGCAATTCCAGTAAAGGTCCCCGGCGCACGCAGCCAAATCTGTTGTACGCGGCCTTCTTGCCAAATGGAAAAGTCAGCCCCCGCCAGGGTCGTCACCCCAACGGGGCCTTCGACTTGCTCGACGTAGAGTGCATCCATAAATGCCAACTCCGGAATCGTTGACAGTGATTGTAGCACTTCCGGCGTAATGCCATTCGCGTTGCCTTGGCCAGTGACGCCGCGCTCGGAAACATATAAGTCGGCTTGAAAGCGAACATCGAACCACACCTCAATCGTACCTCTGAAGCTGCCGACCATTTGAAACATGCCGGTGACCATGCTCACTGCCACGACTAATCCTGCGACGGCTAGCCGATGGCGACTCGAACCATCGGCCAAGCGGCTGATCGCGATTCGCCAAACCGCGCGCGGGCTGAGCGGCTGGAGCAGCCGGGCGAGTCGGGTTAATAGCTGACCAGAGAGAAGTGCGCCTCCAAAGATCCAGCAACCCGCCGCAAGAAATCCGCCGAGTGCCATCTTCGATCCGCCTGCCAGTTGCGAGGGCGGTATGAGTAGTGCCAAGCCACCAAGCGCCAACAAACTTAAGCCAATCCGGGGTCGACGTAGCCATGCGAAGCCCGGCGACCAATCGCCACGCGCCAGAATTTGCGCCGGCGGTGTTTGCATCGCATCACGAGCTGGTAGCCATCCTGCCAACAAACTAAAACACATACCCAGCGACAGCCCGATCCAGCAATCTTGAGCGCTCAGTTGAATCGCTTGGGTCGAGGTCGCAAAATACAGTGCATTGACTGTGTCGGCGAGCAGATGCACCGCGCCCCATGCGAGCAAGTAGCCGACGGCCAAACCACCGATTGATCCGAGTAAACCGATCAGGCTGGCCTCGAGTAAATTCAGGACAAATAGCACGCGAGCACTCAGCCCGAGGCTCTTCAATGTGGCCATCTCGTGCCTGCGGCGAACGACCGCTGTATCCAGTGCCTGTAAAATTAAATACGCCGCCACTAACATCGCAATCAGTGACAAGATCACCAAATTCAGGCGAAAGGCTTCGGTCATGCTGGCACGCTTCGCGGCTTGCTCAGCAGTGGCTTCTAATCGATACCCAGCCGGCAATTGTGCCTGAATGCGCGCCTGAATCGCAGCCAAAAAGTTTCGGTCGGCACGCTGACTGGTGTCTGCCACGACCACTTCGATGCGGTTCAATTCGGCCGGTCGCTTTGCCCAGCGTTGCACCGAGGGCAGATCCGCGATCATGAGATCTTCCGGTAAATTATCTGCGGGGCTGCCTAGGATCCCCGCCACAGTGATTGTGCGCAGCAGTCCGCCGAACACGATTTCAATACTGTCGTCTTGTGCGAGTTTCGCAGAGTGCGCTAAACTGTGCGTGATCCACACCTGTTCGCTTGGCCCGAGTGCCGACCACCAGTCGCTGCTGCCATCAGAAATCTCGAAGCCACGATCGAGGAAGTTGGGGAGATTACTGAGCGACAATAGGTCGAGCCCAATTAGCCGTAGTTGCTGGCGCGCGACGCCAGACTCATCCAACAGCGCGACAGAGGATTCAATCACTGGCACCAGATGCCAATCCGGACCTGCCGCTACGCCTGCCAGTGACGCGAGGTCATGACTCGAAATCGGTCCCTGCGCGGAACGAATTAAAAAGTCGCTCTGCCCCGAGACCGCCTCATTGAATAAAGAGAAATTAGCGGATGCCGCCCGAATGGCTTGGCGTATGCCGCTGAAGGCACCCACGCCGATCGAGACAATTGCGATGAGCACGAGGTAGTTGCCCCAGCTGGTGCGCCAGTGCCGCAGCGACAACTTGCGCAGTAACAGTAGGGCGACACGTGACTCTGTAAAAAACCGCATAATGCTACCGCTTACTTAGGCGCTGACGATGCAACCATCTTTCATGTGCACGACACGCTCACAGATGCGCGTCGCACTCGACTCGTGAGTCACCAGCAGCAGTGCAATGGAATATTGGCGCGACAAGGACTCGAGTAAATCCAGAATGCGGCCGCCACTGCTCGAATCTAAACTACCCGTCGGTTCGTCGGCTAAGATCACTTGCGGGCGATGCATAATCGCGCGGGCAATCGCGACGCGTTGACGCTCGCCACCGCTCATTGCATCCGGCTTATGGTCCGCTCGGTGGGTAAGCCCCACTGCCTCGAGCAAGGTGTGGACACGCTCGGTTCGCTCGGCGGTTGGCATGCCGATTAATTGCCCTGGGAGTTCGATGTTTTCGAAGGCACTGAGGGTGGGTAGTAGATGGAAGGACTGAAAAATGTAGCCGATGCACTCGCGCCGATAGCGTTCCAATTCGGATTCGCTGGCATCGGACAGCGCATAGCTGCCGACTCGAATACTTCCGGCATCGATTGGTTCGATCCCAGAGAGACAATTGAGCAGCGTGGATTTACCACTACCGCTCGGCCCCATCAGTGCAACGCGCTCGCCAGCGGCGATATTGAGGTCGACGCCGTGCAGCACCTCTACCTTGCCGTAAGCTTTATGCACCGCCGACACTTCCACTACCGCGGTTGGTACGGATGGGGCATTGTTTGGCGTGGGACTCGCTAAATGTTGATTCATAGTGATTAGAGTAAAACGAAATTAGCCAGCAAAGCTTACCAGTAAAGAACTAGAAATGCGCGATTCAATGCGAGTCACTTTAATTTGCGATCAATCGTTGCAGTGGCTAAAACAGTACGCAATCCACAGAACTGTCGGAATAAAATTAAATCGTGGCCACGATTCGAAGCAAAAATCGGTTGCGTTTGCTGGATTCTGAGAGCTCTGTGATGGCTATGCCAACTTTTACCGCGATTGATTTTGAAACGGCACAGCCTGCGCGTTCCAGTATTTGCCAGATCGGACTCGTCCGCGTTCAGCAGGGTCAAGTCGTTGAGCAACTGAGCCTCTTGGTACAACCGCCGGAGAATGCCTACAGTTATTGGAATACTAATGTACATGGACTTACTGAGGACGATACCATGAATGCGCCGTACTTCGATGCCGTCTGGCCACAGATTCGTGGCTATATTGAAGGTTGCACTCTAGTGGCGCACAATGGTGCGTTTGATTTCTCCTGCCTGCGCAAGACGTTGGATTTCTACGGCATGGCCGAGCCGAGCTACGAGCCGCAGTGCACCTACAAAATTTATAAAAAGAAGCTCAATGTGCTTTGCGATGAACATGCGATTCCGCTAAACCATCATGATGCGCTGTCGGACGCACGTGCGTGCGCGGAGCTATATTTGCGGCATCTGAGGAAGGCTTAATGCATGTCGAGTTCGCGAGTCCTTGAGGGTTCAGGCGTGGTATCGCTGCCCTAAGACAGCCAGTGCGCGCAAGTGAACTTTCGGTGCTAGATCAAGCCGTCGCGTTTGAGCAGTGCATCTGGATCGGGGGCGCGGCCCATGAAGTTTTTGAATAGCTGTGCGGGATCTTCGGAGTTGCCCTTGGCGAGGATTTCGTTGCGAAAGGCCCGGCCAGTTGCGGGGTTGAGGATGCCTTCTTTTTGGAAGCGGGTGAAGGCGTCGGCGTCGAGCACTTCGGCCCACTTGTAACTGTAGTAACCGGCGGCGTAGCCAGTCGGGCTGCTGAAGAGGTGGCTAAAGTTGAAGACGTTCGATTTAGGCTCGGTCTTGTAGTCGGCGTTGTAGCCGGCGAGTTGCTTTTTGATGAACGCATCGATGTCCGTCATGTTGGACTCAGGCCAATTGATGTGCAGCTCCAGGTCCATCTTGCCGAACGAGAGTTGGCGGGCATTGCCGCTGGCTTTCATGTAGTTGCGCGCGGCCAGCATTTTGTCGAATAGGTCTTGCGGGATGGGCTCGCCAGTTTGGTGGTGACGCGCAAACAGGTCGAGGCTTTCGCGATCCCAGCACCAGTTTTCCAGGATCTGTGAGGGCAGTTCGACAAAGTCCCAAGGCACGTTGACGCCATTCAGGGCTTTGACTTCGACTTCGCCGCAAAGGTGATGCAGCAGGTGGCCAAATTCGTGGAAGATCGTTTCGACTTCACGATGGTTGAGTAGCGCGGGTTGATCGCCAACAGATGGGGTGAGGTTGCCGCAGATCAAGCCGAGGTGTGGTGTGCGTGGACCGATCGAAGCGTCGCGGTTGCCGGTCAGCAGGTAGTTCATCCATGCGCCGCCGCGTTTCGGCTCGCGTGGGTGCCAGTCGGCGTAGAAGGAGCCAAGTTGTTCGTCGGATTCGGCATCGAACAGGTCGTAGAATTTGACTTCTTCATGCCAGACCTCGGGGCGGGGGGAGGCTTGAGAGCTGAGACTTGAGGTCTGAGGTTCTGATGGCTTAGGTTCGGCGGACGACGCGGAGGCCGTCCCTCCCGAGATGAATGCCGCTTCGCGCTCTTCGATGCGGAGGCCGAAGATCTGTTGGGCGATGTCGAACATACCGGCGATTACCCGATCGATTGGGAAGTAGGCGCGCAGGGCCTCTTCGTCGAAATCGTAGTTAGCCTGGCGTTGCTTCTCCGCCCAGTAGCCGACCTCCCATGGTTCGAGCAAGTCGCGAGGTTGATCGGTGCAGTCGGCTTTGAATTGGCGCAGCGCATCAACCTCATCGACGAATTGAGCGTGCACCTTGTCGAAAATAGCTTCGCCGAATTTGAGTGCGGCATTGCCAGAGGCAGCCATACGGCGGGCGGTGACGTGATCGGCGAAGTTTGCTTGGCCGACGAGTTGGGCAAATTCGTAGCGTAGGTCAAGGATCTCGCGGACGAGTTCTTGATTGTTGTATTCTTTGCCGCGCCCGATTGCAGCGTAGGCTAGCCAAAGCTCTTGGCGCAGAGAATCGCTGTCGGCGTAGGTGAGGACCGGGATGAGTGAGGGAGCCTGCAGGGTGAAGCGCCATGCGCTATCGTGGCCCTTTTCAGCGGCGTTTTGTTTCGCAGCAGCGATGGCGGACGCTGGTAGGCCGGCGAGTTCGGCTTCGTCGGTGACGATTTTTTCCCAGGCGTTGGTGGCGTCGAGGCTATGCTCGGAATACTTCTGGGTGATCTCGGCGAGACGTTTTTGCACTTCAGCGGCACGCGCTTTTTTCTCGGGCGGCAAGTCAGCACCTTGTTCGCGGAAGTCGGCGAGTGTTTCGTGAACGTAGCGTTGCTTGGTGGCAGAGAGTTGATCGGTGGCGGTGCTTTCGCCAAAGGCTTTGAGTGTTTTCCAAAGCGGCTCATTGAGTGGTATCCCGGCGAAGAACTCAGTCACTTTGGGCAGTATTGCGTTATGGGCGTCGCGCAACTCGGGGCTGTTGTTGACCGAGTCGAGATGGCTAACCAAGCCCCAGGCGTGGTTGAGGGTTTCAAGGCCAGCGTCGAGCGCGGCAATGGTGTTTTCGTAGGTCAATGTCTCGGCAGCATCGGTACTACGGGCGGCAACGCGATCGACTACTGCTTGCGCATCGACCAATGCTTTGCTGATGTCCGCCTCGATGTGGTCGGGAGTGAGAGTGGACCAGCGGATGTGGAACTCTGTTTGTAAAAATGGGTTTTGCATGCTGTAGGAAAAAAGTGAAATGGAAAATTACTGATGGTGGCAACTCCGGATACTGGTTTGGTGGAATGGTTAAAATCCTTTGCGCAGATGAATGAGTTGGGCATGATATTGGGCGATGACACTACAAAAAGCAATTTGTTACCATGAATTTGGCCGGCCCCTAGACGTGCTACGACTGGAGGATGTGCAGCAGGCGGAGCCGCAGATAGGAGAAGTGCGGGTGCGGCTCTTGGCTGCCACAATTAATCCGTCGGACTATGGTATGATTGGTGGTAGCTATGGCCGGTTGCGTGAGTTGCCAGCAGTCGCTGGCCGCGAGGGTGTCGGCGTGGTCGAAGCGATTGGTCGTGGGGTGACTCGTGTCGGCGTTGGTGCTCGTGTGCGTTTCCCTGAGGCTGGCGCTTGGCAGGAGACCGCTTGTATGGCGGCAGCCGATGTGCTACTAGTGCCGGCTGATGTGCCAGTCGACCAAGCGGCTTTTTCATTTATTAATCCGCCGACTGCCTATTGCTTGTTGCAGAAGATGGTCGATTTGGCGCCGGGTAGCTGGGTGCTGCAAAATGCGGGCAACTCGACGGTGGGGCTTGCAGTGATTCAGATGGCGAAAGTGCTGGGCTTTAAGACGATCAGTCAGGTGCGACGCGAGGAATTGATTGCGCCACTCAAAGCGCTAGGTGCCGACCATGTGGTGATCGAGGGCAGTGGTTGGGCTAAGCAGGTCAATGAGTTGACTGGTGGCGAGCCGATCCAATTGGCGCTCAACTCAATCGGCGGCGCGAGCGCGAGTGATCAGATTAAGGCACTCGGCGAAGGGGGCACACAAGTGACTTTCGGTGCGATGGTAGCCGACCTTGTGCGTTTCCCAACGCGGTTCTTGATTTTTAATGATGTGCGCTTAGTTGGTTTTTGGTGGGATCAATGGAGCCAAAAAGCCGGAGCCAAAGGGCTCAATCAAGTCATGAGTGCGGTCTATGCGATGATGCGCAACGGCACGCTGAAGTTGCCTGTTGAGGCAACGTATTCGTTCGCCGAATACGAGGCGGCGATTAAACATGATCAGCAGCCACGCTTGGGCAAAATTTTGCTCAAGCCGTAAAATAGGTGGGAAGGTTGCCACGTGGCGTTGTCGCTTGCGGCGGCCAGAAGCCTAGGGAGTCGTTCAAACTGGGCTGCGCAAGCACAGGCGCCACGGGTTCAGAGTCTTAGTGGATTATTGTGACAACTTTTGCAATCACAGCGAGATTGGTGTGAGTTGTTTGTTGCAGCGTGGCGTATCTCTGCTAAACATCTTTGCATCATGTTCCTGCCTCGATTTGCTCTAGTCGCATCTTTATTCGCCCTAATTGTGCTCTGCGCGTGTGCCCCAAATGGCCTCGAAGTCGTCGGCGAGACTGACGAGAAGCAGTATCAATTGGCCAAGGATTATCAAGGTCAAGGGCGCACAGAAGAGGCGCTGAGTGCCTTTTTACGGGTGATCGATGCACGCCGTGACGCGCCCGAGTCTCACTTCGAGGCGGGGTATATCTACCTGAATTCAATGAAGGATCCGGTGAAGGCAATTTATCATTTTGATCGTTATTTGCAGTTCAAGCCCCAGTCGCCGCAGGCGACGCAGGTGCGCCAGTTGATCGAGACCGCGCAAAAGGAGTTCGCAAGGCAATTACCGGCGCAGCCGTATCAGGGGGAACTCGACCGGATTGATCTGATGGAGTTGGTGAAAAGTTTGAAGTTGGAGAATGATAGTTTAACGCGCGATTTGGCGGCTGCGCAGCAACGTGTGCAACAGTTGCAGAATGTGGTAGGTGGGGCGCGACGTGTGCCGGCCGCGCAGGCCACTGTGGCAGGGCAACGATCTCGGACGTCTTCGCAAGTACAGGCGGCTACGCCAACTCCGGACCCAGCGAGTGCGCCGCGCAGCTATACGGTCAAATCGGGCGATTCGCTCAGTAGTATCAGTCGCGCAGTGTATGGCACGCCGTCGCGCTGGATCGATATTTATCAGGCGAACCGCGATCGTCTCTCGAGTGAGAATGCGTTGAAGGTCGGTCAAGATCTACGGATTCCGTAATGGGTGCTTTGACGAGCGGGCGATGTGACTTCTAGTATTTAAGCGATGGAACCCTGCTATTTTGATTATAATGCGACTGCACCGCTGCGGCCGGAGGCAAAGGCTGCGTGGCTGTCGGCGACAGATGACTTGTGGCTCAATCCGTCTAGTCCGTATCGTGCTGCGGCGCGGGTGCATGCCCATTTGGCAGAGGCACGAGCGGTGGTGGCGGGCTTATTCGCAGTTGCCGCTGAGCGAGTCGTGTTTAACTCCGGCGCGACAGAGGCGAATAATGCGATCTTCGCGCATTGGGCGGCGACGTTGCCTGCGGATGCGCGCATTGGCGTGAGCCCCACCGAGCACCCGAGCGTGCTGGCAGCGGCGCAGCATTTTTTCGCTGGGCGCGTGATTTGGCTGGCGCTGGATGGCAATGGTGCGGTCGATGTAGCGGCACTACAGGCCCGGTTGAGCGAACGGCAGCTCGCTGCAGTCTCGGTGATGGCGGCAAATAATGAGACAGGTGTATTAAACGACTGGGGCGCAATTGCGACAGCATGTCGCGCGCAAGGAGTGCCGTATCATTGCGATGCGTCGCAATGGATCGGCAAGTTACCGCTCGATCGTTTGCAAATCTGTGATTTTCTGACCGGCGCAGCGCATAAGTTTGGTGGCCCTAAGGGCGTTGGGCTATGTTTACTACCAGCGGGAAATTCGGGGTTCATGTCACTGCATGGTGGCGCTCAGGAGTTTGGCCATCGTGCCGGCACCGAGGATGTCGCGGGTATATTGGCAATGGTGGCGGCTCTGCAAGCACTCGAGCGCGGTTCTGCGCAGGGGCGGGATGCGTTTCTTGTCGAACTCGGCCACGTGTTGCCGGCGGTCGAGGTGATTGGGTTTGCGGCGCAGCGCTTGTGCAATACGGCGCTGTTAATCATGCCAGAGTTTGCGAGCGTGCGCTGGATCCGTGCGCTAGAAAAGCGCGGCTTTTTAGTCTCAGCGGGTTCGGCTTGTTCGACTAGCAAGCAGGGGCCTTCGCCAGTGTTGGCGGCGATGGGTGTGCAGGCAGATGCAATGCAGCGTGTGCTGCGCGTGAGCTCTGGTTGGGCGACGAGTGCGGCGGATTGGCTCGCGTTGGCGGCAGCCATGGCTGAATGCCGTGCAGAGCTTAGTTCCGAGGCGGACGATTCGATTTCGACCATCATTTCTATTTAACCTGGTCTGGCACTTATGCGTTTCCTCAATCTCCGTGTGCAGGACTTTCGTAATATTGAGTTTGCGGAGCTGGATCTGAGCGCTGGGCGCACGTTTCTGCTCGGCGCAAATGGGCAAGGGAAGTCGAATCTGTTGGAAGCGCTCGGGCTCGTCACGGCGCTACGCTCGTTTCGTACACAAAGTATGTCGGCGTTGCCGCGGCAGGGCAGTGCTGCCTTTACTGCCGTTTATGCGATTGAGCATGATCGCCAAGGGCGGACCGAGCTAGAGGTGCAGTCTGGCAAGTCGGGGCGGCGCGTGACGATTGACGATGAGCGAGTGTCACGACTAGGTGACTTCATTGGCCGCTTCCCGGTGGTGTCGCTGAGCTCGGCGGATTTAATGTTGCTGCGCGGTTCGCCTGCAGAGCGCCGTCGCTTTATAGATCTGACGCTGGCTGCGATTGACCCCGAGTATTACCATGCGCTGCGTAATTATCATCGTGGCGTCGCAGAGCGAAACCGCCTACTGAAAAAAGGTGGAAGTGCGGCGGAGCTGTCGGCCTTTGAGGCCGAGATTGCGCCATATGCGGTGGCTGTGGCGAGTAAGCGACATGACGGGGTGCAACGCTTACGGCAAGTGTTGGTCTCGGTATATGCCGATATTGCGGAGGCCGATGAAGGCCCGGAATTGGAGTTTAAAGTCAACGCTACTTGTGACGATGTCGAATCGGTTAGTCGCATGCTGTACGATGGTCGCAAGCGCGATACGATGATGGGCTCGACGCAGAAGGGGCCGCATCGTGATGATTTTCACCTAGCATTGAGTGTTGGCGGGGCAAAGGAGTATGCATCCGATGGTCAGCAGCGCGGATTGTGCGTGGCCTTGCGGATTGCGCAGGCGCGGATCTTTCAACAAAGCCTTGGGGTGGCGCCGGTATTGCTGGCGGACGATGTGTTGGGCGAGCTCGACCCACATCGTAGGGCGGGTTTTTGGCGAGCCTGTCCTCCCGAGCTACAGATCATCGCAACTGGCACAGAGTTGCCGGAGGCGAACTCAGACTGGGCGATTTGGCAAGTGGCGCAGGGGCGATTTACTCGTCAGGCGTGAGGCCACTAGTCAGTGCGTATCTCTAAATGCTTCGGATCCGGAGAGATTTAATTGGTGGCGTGCGAAATATTTGGTGTTTTCGGGCCAACCTAGCTTGGTTTAATGGCTTGGCGTTGGAGGCACTGGCAGTTTGAGCTCTTCGACCACGGTTAATTTGCCCTGTGGGTCGCAATTGGCACGCAGGCCGATAAAGCTTTGGTGGTTCTGGTCAAAGTAGGGCCAGATTAAGGTATGGTCGGTCTCGGGAATCTTAAGTTGATCAATCGCTTCGCGGCTGAAGAACTCGAAATGCCCTTCATTGATCGCGCAAGGGAGGTGGTTGGTCGGGATGCGGCACTCGAATAGGAACATCAGCCAGTGGCTGGCGCCTTCGTAGCTCTTTTCTGAAACATAGCCGAAGCAGTGCAGATCCTGATCGGATAATTCCAGGCCCACTTCTTCGTGGGCTTCGCGACGGGCGCATTCGTAGGGCGATTCACCAGCGGCCATGTCGAGCTTGCCGCCGATCGGACTCCAGCAGCCTTTATTCGGGGCCTTCAGGCGTTGGATCAGCAAGTGTTCACCTGCCGCATTGCGGATAAAAATAAGCGCGCTAATTTTAAAGGGGAGAGGCGTGGGCATCGCTTATTACGTTTAATAAGGTGCACTGTGGCGCAAGTGAATTCGATCTAAATTTTTTGATAAATATCGATGTCCAGTCTCGTTGCATTTTTATCAATTTGAACGGCTACAAATACAGCTCGCAAAAAACACTTACTTTTTAAAAGAGAAAATGATTGCTTCGGATTCGATCACTAGCATAACGACATCTTCTTTTATGCCTACTATTGTGTGGCGTTTCAGTTTATCCCCTCGCTGTATTGTCCGTATTCTTCCCCTCCACCGCTTGAGTCAGCTATTAAAACAAGTCTTATAATTTTTTATTCATGAGTGCTTCCAAACGTTTAATCATTAACTGCGGTGCCAGCCGAGTCACCGCTGCGGTGATTTCATCGCACGGTGGGAGTCTTCAGATCGAGAAGTTGGTGACGGAAGATCTCCAATACGATTTCTCAAATGAAGAAGCGCTCCTGCCGAGTGTTGGCGTAGCGCTGAAGGCATTGGCGCAGACTCACAAGCTTTCTGGTAAGGCGACGCTGATCATCCCCGGCAATCAAGTGCTAACCAAGACGATTCGCATTCCGCACATTGAGGAAGCTAAGCGTGCGCAGATCATCGCCTTTGAAGCCCAGCAAAATATCCCTTATCCACTCCATGAAGTGGTTTGGGATAGTCAAGTAGTTGGTGATGATGGTGTGGAGACTGAAGTGTTGTTCATTGCGGCGAAGTCAAACTTGGTGGATGAGTTTTGTGGTTATGTGTCTGCGGCGGGGTTCACGGCGGAGAGTATTTGTGCTGCGACGGTGCTGGATTATAATACGCTCCAATTCGCCTACCCTGAGCTGGATGACGATGTGCTGTTGATTAACATCGGTGCGCGTTCGACCAATCTACTGTTCCGCAATCCAGAGGGGTTCTTTGTGCGAAATATTCAGTTGGGCGGTAACTCACTTACGCAGAATATAGCCGACAGCCTCGGCAAGCCATTCCTTCAAGCGGAGGCGGTGAAGCATAAGTTCTTTGCTGAGAAGAACGACTATTCTGAGGACGATTCAGGTGCGAAGTTGCTGACTTCCTGCTCCGAGTCTTTCATGCGCCGCATGAGCCAAGAGATCACGCGATCAATCGTGAACTATCGCCGCCAGAAGGGTGGCGCCGCGCCGAAGCGTATTTTATTAAACGGTCGAGGTTCATTGTTGAAGGGCTTAGCCGAGCAACTATCGACCACACAAAAAGTGCCAGTCGAGTTTTTTGATCCATTACAGAATGTTACCTTAGACGGTTCGATTGATCCCGATATCGATGTGCTGCGGATGCAGACTAGTGAGATCATTGGGGAAGCCTGCCGCGGGATGATTCCAGATGGCGCAGGAGTCAATTTACTGCCAGAGAGCATACAAAGCGCGCTCGCGTTTGCCCAGAAAAAGCCTTTTATTTTGATTGCGGCGGCCTGCCTCGCGTTGGTGCCTTTGCCAGCCTGGGTCGCGATTAAGAGCGCGCATTCGGTCACTTCGGAACAAGTCCGTGTGATCCAAGCGGGCCTACAACCACTGCAGTCGAGCCAAGCCCAGATCCGCGACTCTCAAGCGCAAGCCGAAGCGGCTAGCGAAGCGATTCAACGCGTCGAGGGCTTGGTCAATTCTAAATCAAATTGGATTCAGTTTTTTGCCGAGTTACAGCAGAGTCTTCATCTCGCCGAAGATGTGTGGCTGGATAAGCTCAACATTGTGCGTGAGCAGTCTGCTGATGGGCAGTCCTCATATGAAGTGCTGGTTGAAGGGCAGTTGCTCGTGCGTGAAGCTCTCAATGGCGCGGAGAATGTCGACGAAGACGTATTGTCCGATCAGCTGAAGAGCTTGCGAGCCAGCTTTGAAGATTCTGAATTCATCGTCTCGTCGCATTCGCTTGTTATTGCTTGGACCAAATTACAAGAAGGTCTCAATGTTCTCCCTTTCAGTATCAATTTGGTCGTGGATCCGGCTAAACCATTATAATTCCTATGGGTTTATTTAAGAAAAATCCTGCCTTCTGTGTCTTCTGTGTGGTTGCTGTGCTCGTATTTGCGGCTGGTGCTGCGCTAGTGGTGATGGAATCGGGCAAGCTCGCGAAGTCGAAGCAGCAAGTTGCAAGTGCAAATAGCCAAATAAATGGCTTACTGCAGGCTGACCCGGCTCCGACTCCTGCAAATGTGCAAGCTGCACAACAAAATGCTGCCGCGCTGAGCGCTAAATTGCTAAGCATTCGCGAGAATCTACAGCGTGGCTCACGCTTAACGATTTCGAATGACGGCACGCGAGTCATGTCTGGCTTGCAGAAGTATATATCCAATTATCGCAGGCAAGTCGCTTCGCATAAGAATGCGGCAGAGGTCGCCGCGCCGATTCAGATTCCGGCTGATTTCGCGTTCGGCTTTGAGAAGTATCTCAAAGAGACGAATATTTCGCAAGATTCAGCACTGGTGCCTCAGTTGGATAAGCAGCGCCAAGTGCTGAGCTACATCCTGAATCAACTGATTGCGGCCGACCCCGCTGGTATACAAGCGGTGGAGCGTGAAATTCTCGGCGAACCCACCTCGGAAACAAGCGGCTTTGAAATCAATCCAGCGATCTCAGCGCGTGTGCCTGGTGCGATTGATACCCTCGCCTTTCGTGTGACGTTTACTGGCTATACCCCGACTCTGCGTAAGTTCCTTAACAACCTAGCGCAGTTTGATCTGCCGATCGTGGTGCGTAGCGTGACAGTGGATCGTCCGGCGAGCAATGCCAAGACTGCCAAAGCCAAGAAATCTAAGGCGAGTAGCATTGACGACATTTTCGGTGCCTTCGCGGGATCCTCAAGCTCGGCCGAAGCTGCGCCAGTTGCGAATCAAACACCTGTGATCTCCGAGACAGAGTCGAGCTTTACCGTGACTCTTGAATTTATCGAAATTATCCTGCCCTCTAGCTCTGAGGAGAACCCTGCTTAATCTCACATGAATAAAATATACGATAAACTGCTACTCGCAGTCGCGGTATTAGCGCTCCTCGCGAGTGTTGGGTTTTATGTGCTGAAGTCGGGCGAGCTGCCTACGGCTGCGATGCAGCTTGGCCAGCCGAGCGATAATGCATATCAAAGCATCCCAGTTCCTGTTTCTTCGGTCGTCACGGCCACGTGGCCGGATGCTGCAGAGACCAGCCAGCAGCCTGCGGACGAACTCTACGATGTGTTTACCCCGCCAAAGATCTGGGTCAATGCCGACGGAACTTTTGGCTTTAAGTCGCCCATCGATACGACCCTCCCAAAGCCACCCTTCGGCATCTATTTGGCAAAAATCGAGCGTGATCCGTATCGCATTCAGATCGAAGGCTACATCGAAGAAGACTTAAAGGATGCCTCCAAGAGCTTGGTACTACTGTTCGACGAAGAACAGCAGCAGCAGGTGCGCGCCCGCGTCGGCGATCAGAAGGCTGAGGCTGAATTTACGTTGCTAGATTTTACCATCGAGCGAGTGCGCGATTCGGACGGTAACATCTCCAAGGACGTGAATGTGACCTTACTGGATCATCGTTCTGGCGAAGAAGTGACCCTCAAGCACGGCGAGCGCCTCTATAATGATAGCACTACGATTACTCTACGTTCAAACGAAGACGCATCGGTTGAAATTGTGCTCGATCAAGCGCCCCAGACCTTCGAAACGGCCACTGGCAAATACTTACTACAGGAAATAAACCTTGAAGAATCAAGCGTCACAGTGAAGAAACTAGCCAACCAAGAGCTGGAATTAGACTCTGAGACTCAGCAACTTTATCTGACTATTCCAAACGAACAACTAGAACCCCTCACTGCGACAGACCCTGAACCCGAATCCGATCAATCGTTCGATTTCGAGTTCTAAGACCCAATAAATTTATCAACTAGCCAGCTTGCTACATCTAACTATGAAAAAAGATCTCCCTGTACGAAAGCACGCCTCTGCCATCTTGATGGCTGCTGCGTTTGCAACTTTTACTGTCATCGGGCCACAAGTGGCCGAGGCACAAAACGCACCTGAGAAGATTCAGCTGATGGCCGCAGCGCTGCGCGCGCGTGATTCGGGCGACCTCATGCTTGCTAAAGACAAAGCAGAGGAGCTGATCAAAATCGCGCCAGACGATGGCAACGTGCAACGCCTGCTCGCTGCAATCAACAAGGATCTCGATCGTCGGGCAGGGAGTGACGTGGTATTTGGCCAAGCCGCAGATGCGTCGATTGACGCGGTGATGACTGCTCAGGCTGCGACGGCGCAAACTGTTACGGCTAAGGCGGTTACTACACCTACGATGCCAGTTATCTCAGCCGCAGATTCAATCGTCGCTGCCGCGGCTGCCGATCAGGATGCCAAGATTGCCGCCGCTAAAAATGCGATCGATGAAGCAGAGCAACTTGCAGAGCTCGGTGCGTATACCGATGCCGCAGGATTGCTCAATGCCGCGAGTGGCAGCCTGACGCTGAACACCGCCACGGCAGACGTACTCGAGGATCTCGAAGACGCCATGGCAGCGATCTTGCTGACGGAAGCCAAGGCGTTGGCCGCAACTGGCGATGCCAAGGGTGCAGAGGCACTGCTCGAAGAGTATCGTGCAGCCGGTGGCCGCGCTCGGGCAGCCAAGTCGTTGGCAGCTGATTTGGATGAACAGATTTCTAATCCATACGACCTGTCGATTCTAGGCATCAGTCCTGAATACGTGGCACAAAACAAAATTATCCGTGATCTGTTGACCACTGGCCGTGCACAATACCTGAACGGCGACTACGATGGAGCCGCAGCCACTTTCAAGGAAGTCGAAGCGCGTGATGCGAATAATTCGGAAGCAAAACTGTTCCAGACTCGTATTGCCGAGGTTCTCGGCGCGATCCATGCCCAAAACCAATATAAGACCCGTGAGCAAATGTTGACCGAGGTCGATCAGAGCTGGGAGCGTCCCAAGGTATTCGACATCGATAAAAGCACCACCGCACAAGTTGAGAATACCAGTGGCATTTTACAAAAGATGAAGGGCATCGTCATCCCGCAGGTGAATTTCTCCGGGATGGAATTGACGCGCGTGATTGATACACTGTCCGAGCTTTCGGTTGAATATGATCCTGAGCAAGTCGGGGTGAACATTGTGCCGCTATTTGATGCCAACCAAAGCAATCCCCGCGTGAACATCAGCCTGCGTAACTTGAACTTAGATCGCATCCTTGAATTCGTCACCCAGCAAGTGAACTTCGCCTACTCCGTCGGGAACGACGCGGTGACGGTGGATGCCAGTGATGCCACTGGTGGCGAGTCCTCAAATATCACCGAGTTTTTCCCGATCTCGCGTGCGACCATGATTCGTTTGACTGGTTTCCGTGATGGTGGCGGCTCATCCGGTGGTGGCCCGGTCGACCCATTTGCAGCGCCTTCTAGTAGCGGTTCCAGCGCGCCTTCGCAAAACGACGAAGTTCAGGCATTGCAATCGTTCTTCCAAAGTGCGGGTGTTAACTTCGACGTTCCAGGCGCGGGTCTCGCGTTTGATGGCGAGCAACTCATCGTGACCCAGACTAGCCGCAACCTTGAGCGCATGCGCGTCATCTTGCGAAACTATAACGAAGTGAAGCAGGTTGAAATCGAATCGAAATTCTTGGAAGTGACTCAAGGTGACTTGGATGAGCTTGGATTTGATTGGGCAGTCAAAGGTGGAGCGGAACAGCAGTATCAGAGCAATGGATTTCCTCTAATCGACGACCAAGGCAATCCCGTTTTCTCCTACCAAAGGCAGGGCGTAACGAACAATAATCGTAGTCTGAGCACTGCGTTCTCTACTGGGTTGGATCTGTCTGCGGTTAAAATCGATGGTACGAATGTAGCTAGCAATGCGGCACCCAGTCTTACCTCTGTGATTGACTTAGCAAATAGCGCTACGAATGCCTTCACCGCGAGTGGCTGGTCTGTGGCGGGTGCGGACGTCGATCTCGCGATTAGAGCGCTGTCGCGCAAGTCGGGCAGCGATTTAATGAGTGCGCCCAAGGTCACCGTGCTTTCTGGTAAGCGTGCCACCATCACCGTGGCACAAGAGCTGCGTTACCCAGAAAGCTATGGCGACATCGAGTCGACCGTGTCTTCGGGTGGTGGTAGCAATAATAGCAGCGGCGGCAGTGGCGGCGGTGGTGGTATCTCCATCACTGCAGGCACACCGCAGGATTTCGTCACTCGTAATGTCGGGGTTGAAATGACCGTCACTCCAAACGTTGAAAACGATGATACCATCAGCCTTATCCTAGAGCCACGTGTCACAGAGTTTGAAGGCTTTGTCGAGTATGGTGGCCCCAGTGTCGCGCTTCAAAGTGGGCTGACGGTGACTGTCCCAGCGGGCTTCTATCAGCCGATCTTTTCGGTGCGTGAAATCACTACCGAAGTCACTGTCTTTGACGGTGCGACGGTCGTGATGGGTGGTTTGACTCGTGATGAAGTCAAGACCGTGAATGATAGGGTGCCAATTTTGGGTGACATTCCAGGCCTCGGTCGTCTGTTCCGTTCCGAAGGGGAGTCGCGCCAAAAGCGCAATCTGTTGATCTTTGTTACGGCCAATCTGGTCAGCCCAGGTGGTTCACCAGCTCGTCAGAACTATCGTAACGTCAATGCCAACTCCTTGTTCCAGAATCCAACAATCATGACGCCTGCTGGCACCGTGAATCGTTCGATTGACGCAGTCGCGGAATAGGTGTAACCTCGTTATTTTACGTCATACTTAAGAATTCGACTGCGATTTAATAGCCATGAAAACTGTTACTGCTCACTTTGATCGATGGCTGCGAGCCCTGGCGCTGTTGCTGGTTTTGTTGACTAGTGCCGTCAGCGCCGATGCGCAGGCTCCAGTGATCACCAGTGAGTGTGAGCTCGTCGTTGTGTTGGGACAGTCATTTAGCTACGAAATCCAAGCGGACAATGATCCGCTTGGATATTCCGTCACCAATCTGCCGTATTGGGTAAAATGTGAAGGGAATCGCTTAAGCGGCACAGCCATCAAGCTCGGCCATTACCCTTTAAAAATATACGCACTCAACTCCGCAGGAGTCAGCGATCCCCAGACCCTGGAGATTATCGTTAAAAACAAAATCCCCAAGCAAGCACGTTCCACTGAAACTGGAGAGCATCGCTAAGCCTAACCGCCAACAATTTTTTCATGAAACCTATAGTTAAATTTTTATCAGTTTTATCGGTATCCCTGCTCGTAACCACGGGCGCCACGGCACTTCCAGCTCTGTATGTCCAATACGATGCGTCAAATGCGGCTAACGTGACGGTGGATGGAAGCGACGTTGTTCAGAGTTTGACAGATTTGTCGGGATCGGGATTTGATGCCACCCAATTAGGTGGAGCCGGTACTTTGCTCTATTCTGATCCTGGGAACCTGAGTCCAACTGGTCTCAAGGGTGTCGACACCAACAACGGCGCTCACAATAAGTTGTTAGTTCTGTCTGACGCGGAACAGGATGCTTTACTGAACTTTCCGGGCGCGGCTGCCAGCAACACTGGGTTCGCTGCGTTGGTGGTCTTTAAGGCGGATACCATCTCGGGTGGTACTGTGCGAGACGTCGTGCTGGCCTCGCATGGCAATGGGGCCACGTCTCCAGGTAGCTTCATCATGAAGTATGAGGGCGGTGTTCCTCAGGTGATTCTTGGTGGGACCTCCGTAAATGCCGGTGCTGGTGCAGCAGTTGTTGCAGCAGGCGAAACGGTGGTGCTTGCAGTCAACTACGACAAGGCCACTGGCAATCTGGAGGTCTGGGATTCTGAGAATAATACCTCAGCTAGCGTTACCAAGACGGCAGCCGATTTCTCCAGCACTCAAAACATGTTCCTTGCTGGCAGTCTCAACAGTGGCCAAGGTATGGATGGCATGATCGGTGAAGTGAAGATCTTTGAAGGCGTCCTGACATCGGAAGAGTTCGCTGACGAACGGACTGCACTGGTCAATAAATGGATAGTAGGTGTACCACTATCCATTACCAGTAGCACGAGCATTACCGAAGCTGATTTGCCCTACCAGATCACCACGGATAAGGACGGGACTAACCCACCGATTGTTTACAACGCGAACGGCTTGCCCAATGGTTTGACACTTAATCCCACGACTGGTGAGATCAGTGGTACACCGACAGAAACGGGTGGGTTCGACGTGAATCTCTCTGCAACGAATGATTTAGATGAAACTGCAACCGCGGTCCTGGTATTGACCGTCACCGATCCTCTTCCAGTCATCAGCTCAGATCTAGCAATTACGACGACCGCGCTCTCGCCATTTACCTACACAATTACCGCGACGAACAACCCAACCAGCTTTTCCGTAATTGGGCTAGGCGCTCTTCCCACCGAAAGTGTCGATACAACGAACCTCGCTAGCACTGGAACATTCACTTTTACTCCAAGTGTCAGCGCCGTTGGTGGCAGTTTTAATCTCATAGTCACTGCAACAAATGATGCAGGTAAGACTCCCGACGAGCTACTCGTCGTTACAGTCCTGCCCGCTGTTACGGTGGCTCCTAATTTTGCGACGGTGACGTTACTTTCGCCCGTCCCGAGTGATAGCTTCACTGCAGATACTACCTCACTGACTGTTGCTGCTACTGTAACCCCAGCTGCTGGCGCAACAATCGATACGGTGTTTGTACGTTGGAACAACCCGCCTGCCAAGCCAGATGGCACGCCTCGGGCTCCGATCATTCTTGCCCAACTCACTAATACTGCCGGCGATGTTTACGAAGCAGAGGTAGACATTGGATTCGATCCCGAAAATCGCGAGATTGGAGGAGGTCTGATTGATCTCGAAGTGGTGGCTTACCAGACCAATGCCATCGGAAATGACGATTTTACATCAGACGATGTCCAGTTTCGCGTTGAGCCGCTGTTGGCTGTGCTTTTCCCAGACGACCAACTCGTTCGCGGGTTATTTGATATCGGGGATATTTTTGCGAGTGCGCGTGTCAATACCAATGATTTTAGCAAGGTCACCGCTAGGATATCAGGCCCTGGTATTGTCTTCAGTCAAGAATTTGATACAAATAATCCGAACGGCGTGTTTAATTTCGAAGTGCCTCAGCTGATTAATTTTGAAGGCACCTATTCGGTCGAAGTCGTTGCGGAAGATCTTGCTGGGCGCACGACTACGATAGTAAGAGAGCTCTTCCTCACTGAGACAATTGAGTCCCCCATTGCGCAAGTCGTTGCGCCGAGTCCGGGGTTCACCAACGAAGTGTTTACGGCTGCAATTGCCACCTACACAGAACAATCGCGTGCAATTGTCACCGTCCAGAACGTGGGCGTGGTCGGGGTGAATGTAACCTATGGCTTAGAGCTGATTAGCGGGGGCCAAGGCTACTATCCGCGTAATGCTACGGGCGCAACTATCTTGACCACTGCCACCACTGCGGTTGGCCAGTTGACTCAAGGGCTTGGCGGAGTCACTTTAGCCAATGGTCGAATCAGTACTCTGTCAGATACTGTGACATTCTTTTATTCTGCGGATGATAATGGTGATGGCATTTTTGACGACCCTGCACCCGAGTGGGGTTCGTTCGGCAATGCGGTGATGGACGATCTGGGTGATCCTGGCGCCAACGGCAAGATTGATATCACCGCGCAATTTTTCCGCGCGCTGGGCAAGCTGAAGAGCTATAAATTGTTTGTGAATGGCGCCGATCTCACTCCCGGCAATGGAAATCTCGACCCAACTCCAGCTGTGCCTGGAGATCCTGCTATATTTGTGGATATTCCTGCGATCCAATTTCCCCCAGCCGGACAGGGCAGTCCTGATCCCGGTGATTATGTGGTCGTGGCGCAAGTCTTCGACGAAAATGGCCAGATAGGCACTTCTTCTCCAATTTCATTTCAAATCGTCCCTTACGATCCTCTGGAGATTTCCATTTTCCGGCAAATCCCAACTGGTGGCAGCGCGGAAGACCCCGTCATTATTGGCGGGAGCGCGACCTTCCTAGCGGATGTGAGCCCGATCGACTCGATTGATTTTGTCGAATTCTTCGAATCCAACTCGGGCGACAAGCTGGGCGAAGGCAGCCGTGCACAAATCGACGGGCAGTCGCTATTCCGTTTCTCTTACGTCTTCCCGCAAGCGGGCGAGTTCAAGGTCTTTGCACGGGCCAGCGGATTTGACGGACAAGAGGTCATCTCCGCACCAGTCGATATCTCCGTCGTAACTGGCGATTTCCCCGCTGTGGAAATCACCGCGCCATCATCAGGCAGCAGCGTCCCTGCTGGCGCCAATCTGGAAATCCTGGTCGCAGCGACTGATCCAGATGGTCAGATCACCACAGTCGAAGTTTTCAATGGTAACGAGCCACTTGGGTCGGCCACGCCGACAGGCATTGCGGGTCAGTATCGCCTTAATCTGACGCCGAGTGTCGCAGATGCGGGCGTGCTAAACTTGATCGCTCGAGCGACCGATGATCGCGGTAATTCGACGGACTCTGATGTCGTCACGCTTGGCGTCGTTCTCGGTGCCGTGCCACAGATCGAGATTTTGAGCCCTGCCGCAGGCAATGAGTTCTTCGTCGACCAGCCTTTTGAGATACGTGCCCGTATCACAGATGCGGATGGTACGATTGCCAGTGCGACGCTTGCAGATATAGAGTTCTTTACGAGAGTGGAGGGTGTCAATGGCACGATCACAATTATTAGTGATTCCTTATCATTTCTTAACGACGTCATGTCGGAATCGTCGACTCCCGATGAGTTTGTGTTTATCGCTACAATAAATTCGCCTGACGTGGTGGGTCTGGTGATCACTGCCAGAGATAATTCTGGCAATGAGACCCAATCTGCTCCGCTCCAGTTTACGGTGACAAATGGCATTGTGCCTGATGTTGCCATCACTGCGCCACTCGCGGGAGATAGTTTTACCCGTGGGGATATTGTCACGATAGATATCACCTCATCGGATGCGGATGGCTCCGTGGCACAAGTTGAAGTGTTTAATGGGACTGCATCGCTCGGACTGGCGAACGTTGTTAGTACTGGCAACTACCGTTTGAATTACGCCGCTAATGCGGTCGGCACCGTCAACCTCAGCGCACGCAGCACCGACAATCTCGGTAATGTGGGGATCTCTAATATTGAAACGATTTCGATCGTCTCTGGGGATCTTCCGACGGTGACGATCACGAGTCTTGCAGATGGAGATTCCTACACCGCAGGTGATGTGATCACGATCGATGTGACTGCAGACGATGCGGATGGGCAAGTGACCTCGGTCGCCATTTACGATGGTGCGGACTTCAAAGCCTTCGCCAATAAAATCAGCGATACGGAGTGGCGCCTGAACCTATCGACGAGCCTTGCCGATGTCGGTTTACTCGACTTAAACGCACGTGCGACCGACGACAGTGGCAACGTATCGATTACGGAATTTGCGACGGTTTCAGTGATCACAGGCGCTGTTCCGACGGTGACGATCGACAGTCCAAGCTCCGGCACCAGTATTACCGCTGGCAAAAACGTAGAAATCCTCGTGACGGCGAGTGATCCAGATGGTCAGATCACCGCGGTCGAAATCTTCAATGGTGAGCAATTCATCGACTTTGCCACACCGACAGGGAATTTGAACGAGTATCGCTTAAATCTGCCAACTTCAGTAGCAGACGTTGGAAACTTTAATCTACAAGCCCGAGCGATTGATGACCGAAATAATGTTGGTTTCTCGGAGATCGTCACTCTAAGTGTCGTCTTAGGGGCAGTGCCGCAGATCGAAATTCTAAGCCCTCTGCCGGGCGACTCATTTTTCATCAACCAACCTTTTGTCATACGCGCCCGCATCACAGATGCAGATGGTAGTATTACCAGTGCGACTTTTGTAGATAGGGAAATTCGCAGAGAGGCGCAGATTGATAATAATGGAATCATCAGACTTGTTATTATTGAGGATTCACGATCTTTTACTGGAGATGAGATATTGGGGCCGACGTCGACGGATGACGTGTATCAATTTTCCGCTACTTTGGCTACGGCTGACTTAGTCGGTTTGGAAATCACCGCGACTGACGATGATGGCAATGTAACCACATCTTCGAGGGTACAGTTTACTGTGACGAATGGTATCGCGCCTGATATCGCAATCACAGCGCCACTGTCGGGAGCTAGTTATACCCGTGGGGATATTGTCGCGATTGACATCGATGCTTCAGACCAAGATGGGACGATTAGCCGAGTGGAAGTGTTTAATGGGGCTACATTGCTCGGACTAGCGAACTTTGTCAGTGCCGGCACTTACCGCTTCAATTACGCCGCTGATGCGGTCGGTAATGTAAACCTGATCGCGCAAGCAACGGATGATCTCGGTAATGTGGGGATCTCCAACATTGAGACGATCACCATCGTGTCAGGCGCTGTCCCGACGGTGGCAATCACTCTTCCAGATGGAGCTTTCTACACCGCCGGTGAAGTGATCACGATCGATGTGACTGCAGATGATGTAGATGGCTTCGTGAAATCGGTTGAAATATTTAATGGTGATGTATCGCTGGGCACCGCTTCTAAAGTCAGCGCCACGGAGTATCGCCTGAACCTGCCCACGAGCCTTACCGATGTCGGTTTATTCCAGTTAAACGCACGTGCGACCGACGACAGTGACAACGTATCGATTACGGATTACATAACGGTCTCAGTGACTACAGGCGCTGTGCCGACGGTGACGATCGACAGTCCTGCAGATGGCGCTAGCTACACGCAGGGTGATTCGATCGCGTTGGAAATCACCGCGGACGCCGCCGACGATGGTTTTGTGACAACAGTTGAAATCTTTAATGGTGATGTATCGCTTGGTACTGCGACTGGGGTGGGCGGCGATCAATATCGCTATACGATCGATACCGCGACCGCGGAGATAGCCTCTGGGACGCTTAATCTGAGCGCTAGAGCGACTGATAACATTGGCAATTCTGGATCTGGGATTGTTAGCGTGGATCTCTCGCCGGTCGTCTTTTCGGTGAGCTTCATTGAGCCGACTGGGAATCCGCTAGAATTGATTGCAGCAGCGGGTGAATTCTTTAACACGTCCTACACCTTTACCGTGGAAGTCGGCGGCATCACTGCCGGTGCCTTACAATCGCTCGTCTGGCAACTCGATAGTCAGGATCCAGTCGAGCAGGCCGATCTGGGAACAGGGTTGAGTTTTAGCCAGTCATTCACGGTTGATACTTGCGCGACTCTTTTCGTCACTGCCACCAACACTAATGGTGTTGCGGTCACCACGAGTGTGGCCATTGGAACGAGCTTCCCTGACCCAGTCAGCGATTCGAGTGATTTTGTTGACTACATTTACTATCAGATTCGTGGCACTGCGCCTAGCCAGGCTGAAAAAGATGCTGCGTTGGGCTATCTAGTGAATAACGGCGACAATGCGGCGACGCGTGCGGAGCTCACCGCGGGACTCTACCCGGATAGTCAGCTGCTTGGCAGCCGCCAGACACTAGTCGCATTAGTCTACAAGACGGTGACTGGGCAATGGCCGACTGCGGCAGAGATGGAAAGCGCACTACTGCTACTCGAAACGGATCCAGAGGCATTAGTATCCCAAACAGTCGAGGCGCAGAGCGGAGACATTAATAGTGGAGGCTCGGAAACGTTTACCTTTAACTACACTGCAGGCACCGAAGTGTCGATCCGTGTGAGCCCCGATGGCAGCAATGGAAATCCGCTATCCGATCCTACGCTGACGGTGAATGACCCCAATGGCACTTTTGTTGGGTTTTCGGATGATAATTTTGGATCGGGGACTTTTAGTCTAGACGCAGTGCTTACTTTTACTGCCACGCAACCCGGCGACTACACGGCAACGGTCAGAGGCTTCTCATCCTTCCAATCCGGAGATTTTGCGATCGTATCGACCTCGGTTTCGACGGAATCTAACAATGATCTGCTACTGGCCAGAGTGCTAGTTGAATCGCTGCAAGATAGTTACAATGGCGCGAATGGCTTCTTAGCAGATTCTGATGTGCCCAATTCTGGTCTAGCACCACAATTTGTGTCGCAGATTTATCGCAATAAGCACGGTGTCGGGATTACCAATTTCAATTCTAGCACTCTGGGTGCTCGATTGACCGGAACCGACGAAGATATGGGCAACGGCTACATTCTCCCGGGTTACTCTGGCGATGTCCTCACCTTCGTAGCCGCGTTTGCACTGGATACAGAGCTGGCTGTGGGGCCGCTTGCAAGTCTCAAAACCGCCGACGGATACCGTTACACCAGTCAGTTATTCTATGGCAGGCCGAACAATCCTCTGTCAGGCTGGAATGCTGTAGCAACTGATTTGCAGGACGAATTTAATATTGCTAAAGCGGTATCTGATCTCTTACCAAATCTCGAAAATCCCGATCTTACTGAGTATGATGGAATGACGCTGGAAGTCGCCTTAGCGACGATCTTCATCGATCCAGATTTTATCACACAGTTCCCTGGCTCATGCGTTGCCACACCGCCAGTTAGCCCGGTGGAGGCCGCCGTCGCTAGTGCGCTGGTTGTCGCCGGTGAGCAGCAATTGACCGGTCTAACTGATGATGCTGATGGCGATGGGGACATTAATCTGATAGAATATGCCCTCGGCGGAGATCCAGTGGATGCTTCAAATGGCGCAGTCGTTCTGCAGAGCATCGAGGCCCCAGCGCTTGCTGCAGGGCCGCAGACATTTGTATTAACCTACGTCCAGCTTGAGGAGCGCCCTGCAGGGATGTCGATAATTGTAGAGTGCTCAACGGACTTAATTCAATGGCAAGCAGCCGATCCGTTTAGTCCTGTGCCAGCAGCAGATCAATCTGGAGTTCCAGTCGGCTATGAGCGGGTAGAGTACCGAGTCATTTTGGATCCAGTGGCCCAGTCCTGTATGTTTCGGGTAGCCGTTCAAGTCGAGTAATGGCGCGCAGCTGTAGAGGACACTTATAATTCCAAGGCCCCGCTGCGCATCTTGCGAGCGGGGCTTTTTTGTTGGCCAGAGTGTTACTGGTGAAGACTGCCGAACCGGGTTAAACAGCAATCTTTCCCCCTCATCTCTTGGTATGTTTGCTGATCCTAAATTCGGCAAATGAGATAGCCGCAAAAAGACGCAAATAGAGGATGCCACGTCGATCAAGAAGGTTCTAATCGCTCGTCATATTTTGGCGGGCTGATGCTTCGCCCTGAGCAGTCAGTGCATCTTGTGTTTGTGCCCTTGTATTCCACCGACGAACGAGTATCTTATCATTGTTATGATCGATCTCGTTAAAAAAACAATGTTGGCTGGCATAGGCCTAGCCGTCGTGACGAAAGACAAGGTTCTGGAGTCGCTCGATGAATTAGTGCAAAAGGGTAAGCTGACCAAAGAGGAGGCGGCCGCGATGTCCGATAAAATTGTTGAGGAGGGCAAAGTGGAGACCGAGAAGGCCAAGGTCGAAGCCAGTAAGCTCTTTATCGATATGCTCAATCGCGCCAATGTCGTGACCAAGGATCAGTACGATGCGCTCGCTGCTCGTGTGACCGAGCTCGAAGGCAAGCTGCATAAGGAGTTTCCGAATGGTGATTGACAGCAAGCTGTCGTGTGAAGGTGGGAAGGTATGAAAGTATGAAGGTGGGAAATACAACGGAGCTGTAGTATGAAGGTATTAAGGTGGAAAAGTATGAAGGTGAGAATGTTACATTATGGCTGGATTTGCTGAACGTTTTGAGGATCTACGTATCTGGCAGCAAGCGCGCGTTGTTGCGAATGAGGTGTATGATTCGCTAGCGGATTGCCGAGATTATGGATTTCGTGATCAAATTCAGCGCGCGGCTGTTTCGTCGATGAATAACATCGCAGAAGGCTTTGAACGTCGGACGGCTAAGGATTTTGGCCATTTTCTGGATATTGCCAAAGCTTCGTCAGGTGAGGTGCGCAGCATGCTTTATCTGGCCGAAGACCGGAAATACATGAGCACTGAAACTGCTGTGGCCATGCGGGGAAAAGCCTGTGCGCTCTCAGCCGGCATCGCCGCATTTAGACGAACACTGTAATCCACTTTAATACTTTTCCACTACAGCTCTGCTGTATTTCCCACCTTTTCACCTTTCAACTTTAATACCTTCTTACTGGAGCTTCGCTGCATTCCCACGCGGCGTAGCCGCACCCAGAAATGAAACCTTTTAATTATCTATCCAATGCGGTCCGGGCGCCCGAGATCGTGGCGATTCTCGTGCGTTGGGGGTTTGAGGATTTATTGCTGCAACTGGACACGCCGCAATTTTTGCTGCGCAATTTGGTGCGTAAGAAGGTCACGCACCTGACGCCTTATGAGCGGGTGCGCAATGCGTGCGAGGAATTGGGGCCGATTTTTGTCAAGTTTGGCCAGATCCTGAGCACCCGCCCGGATCGCTTGCCGGAGCCGCTGGTGATGGAGCTCAAGAAGTTACGCAGTCAGGTAGAGCCGCAGGCATTTGAAAAGATCGAGCCAGTGCTATTGAAGGATTTGGGCTGCCCAATCGCTGAGGTGTTTGCGCATTTTGAGCCGACTCCGGTGGCGGCTGGCTCGCTGGGCCAAGTATATAAGGCTAAGCTCATCTCCACCGGCGAGTGGGTCAGCGTCAAGGTGCAGCGCGCGGATATCCACAAGACAATTTCGGCGGATTTGGAGATCATTGGTTGGTTTGCCAAGCAGCTGCATGCACGGGTAGCAGAACTGCGTCCCTATAATCTGCCACTGTTGGTGCAGGAGGCGGAGAAGCGTTTACAGGAGGAGCTGAATTATAACAACGAAGCGGACAATGCGGAGATTTTTTGCGCGCTGAATACGCAACAAGAGCGCGTGTTTGCGCCGAAGGTCTATACCACCTTTACCACCCGCCGATTACTGGTGACGGAATGGGTCGACGGGGTCGCGCCCGATCAGGCGGTACTGCCGGAGGCCGATGCCTGTGAATTGGCACGGCAAGGTGGCGAATCGGTGTTTCACCAAATTGTTGGTACCGGATTTTTCCATTCAGATCCACATTCTGGTAATATGCTGATCACCGCAGACCAGCGTATTTGCTGGCTGGATTGGGGCCAGGCGGGACAGATCACCCTAGAGATGCGCTATTTACTGGTCGATCTGTTTGCCGCAATCACTGATCGCAACGCGGCGAAAGTGATTCGTGTGGCAGAACGGATGGCGGTTAATAATCGCCGGATTGACCGCCGCCGAGTGGAGAAAGAGGTGACGTTTTTGCTAAACAAGCATCGCGACTTTGGACCGTCCGGCACCAAGATCGGCACGGTTGGGCTGGAGATGCTCTATATTTTCGGCAGCAACGGGATCGAAGTTTCGGCTGATTATGCGTTACTCTCGAAGGCGATTCTGAGTGTCGAAGAGGCGGCCCGTTCGCTGGACCCCAATTTCGATATTCTCAGTGTGGCCAAGCCGTTCTTAGTGAAACTGAATAAAGAGCGTTGGAGTGTCGAAAGTGTCACGCGGCAGACGCTTTATCCGATGTTGGCGATGTTTCGCCGCATGCAGCAGATTCCTGAAAATATGCAGCGTATTTTGCAGCGTATCGAAGAGGAAGATCTACAAATAAATTTTCATCATACCGGCACGGAGAATCTCGAGGCGACCTTCAATGCCTCCATGAATCGCCTGACGGTCGGCATCATTATCGGCTCGTTGTTGATCGGCTCGTCACTGATCATTACCACGGGCATTGGACCGCTACTGTGGGGCTTCCCGGCGATCGGCATTGTCGGCTTCCTAGTCTCAGGCTTGCTCGGAATATATATCGTGGTCTCGACCTTACGGAAGCATCGTTGAGCCAAGCCGCTTTGCGGCGTGGGAATACAGCGAAGCTGTGTAAGAAGGTGGGAATGTGCAAAGGTCGGAATGTGTGGGAATGGAGGGTAATGCTCCGTCATTGCCGCACGTTTTACTTGTTCCCTTGGGACTTTGGCTGAAACGACGGAGCGTTTCCCTCCAGCAACTAGCAACGCTTCACAAACAGCCCCAGGCTCGCCGCGTAGCCATGGAGCAGCGTGCGGTTTTGACTGGTCGCGAATTCACCGTTGCAAAACAATCCGATGATCGGGAGGTCGGGGTAGATCTCGTGGATCATGCTGACGTCGTGATCGGGCACGCCGTACAGTGAGGTGCCGCGACCGATGCAGTCGCACAGGCAACTGCCGTAGATGGTGCGGTCGGCCAGTTCTGCTGCCTTGAGTTTAAGATGTAGCTCGAAATCGCTAGACGCGGTGCTGGCATCGCGAATTTGAAATTGAAGATTTTGGCCAATACGCAGCGGAGTGGCGATGGCGACGGCACCGGTTTTTGGATCGATGGCGGCGAGGTTGCGTACCAAAAAGTCGCCGGCGCTGAAGCTCGCTTTATATTCATCGAGTACGAGGCCAATGAAGACATTGCCGCTGGCTTTTTGTTGTTCTTGCTGCGACATGCCTTCGAGGGTGTCGCGTAGCACTTCAAGGATCGGGCGGTTGCCGATCTGATGTATGACGTTGTCTTGGGCTTGCGTGATCGTCCACGGCGAGCCGACCGGGCGGCAACCTTGCGAGATCAGCGGCTCGATAGTCACGGCGCCCTCAAGTCCCAGGGCAACCGCGCCGTCGGTGTACACGGCGCCATTTAGGTAGAGCTCGGATTCGTGTCCATCGGTAGCGGCGCAGGCAAATCCACCAATCGTGGTGCGATGCTCGGTGGCGTGGTCCCAGTCGGGCAGCCACGCTTCGTTACCAATACTCTCGGAGGAGGCAAATAGGGTCCAGGCATTGACGCTTTCAGGATGTGGCCCAATCGCGGCGCGGATTTTTGTGACTCGATCCGTGGGCTCAAAGCTATCCAGTGGCAGATGGATCGCGCGCGCTTGTGTGCCCGGCAGGTGGTAGAGCGCGATGCAACAGCCCGCTTCATTCTCGATTTCCTGATGGCCCGCGATCAAGCCGCTGGCGGAGCAGCCGATCAAGGTGGGCACGTGTGCATAGATCTGCACGATTTCCATGATCTCTTTACTGCGGTGACTGCACCCTGGGGTGGTGAATAGTTGGCCGAAGGTGACGGGGCCGGCCAGGGCCTCTCTTCGAGTCTTTGCCCAGTCTTCAATCTCCACCTCGTTAAAAGGCAGAGTAAAGTATTTTACGACGCTGTGACCTGGAACAACCGACATAAGAGAATGCGCACGGCATAAGCAGTGATCTTAAGGTATAGCGAGGAGTGGCCTGCGTGACGATTAAAATTTTCAGCTTAGCGAAAGAGTACCAATGCGAGCATCATTATGGAGACTGGTAAGGGGCAACGGCTTTAGATAAGAGATTGATTTGTCGGGCTGAATAGCACTTGATGATATTTTAATTATGTCGAAGGAATCGAAAGAGCACTTTAAGATATTACTGTTCGAAGATAATTCAGCGGATGCGGATTTCGCCGGGGAGTGTTTGGAGCAGTCCAATCTAAGTTTCGAGATACTCGCAGTAAAGTGCCTTGCCGATGGGTTGCAGGCCTTAGAGGCGCAGACGTTTGATCTCATCCTTCTCGATCTGTCGTTACCAGATAGTGGTGAAATCGCGACTTTACAGGCAGTGGTTGGTGCTGCTCGAGATGAGGTTATCATCGTGCTGTTAGGCGAAGACGATGAAGAGTGGTCACTCAAGACCCTACAGGAAGGTGCTCAGGATTATTTGTGTAAGGATCGCTTGAGCGGTGAAGTGCTGCGCGGTTCGATTCGCTCTGCGGTCGCACGAGCCAATCGGATGAAGAAAGTGACATCACAGACTCGGGAGGTGCAGCACAATGCCGATCTGTTGCGGCGAATATTTGATGCGAATACGGATGCCATGTTGATTTTAACGCAGGAGTACGAGATTAAGTTCTTAAATCCTGCGGCGGCTCAGCTTTTAGAGGCGCAGCCGGAGTCGCTGGTTGGAGAAATTTTTCCGTTTGAAGTGGAGCGAGGTAAGCGAATTGAGCTGGAAGTTCCTGGGCCTGAAGAGAGCACTCGCTTGGTTGAGCTCAATGCGGTGGATTTAGTCTGGGAGAGAGAGGGTGCGCTGTTGGTGATTTTGCGAGATGTGACGCTACACCGTAGTGCAGAGTTGGATTTACAGCGAGAGAAGGAGCGCCTTGCGGTGACCTTGGATTCGATCGCAGACGCTGTGATTGCAGTTAATCCAAATGGTGAGGTCGAGCGCATGAATCAAGCAGCCATGAAGATGATTGGCGTGACGCTGGCGAGTGTGTGCGGCCAGCGCGTGGGCGAGGTGCTGAAGCTGCGACATCCGAAGACTGGCAAGTTAATCACAGATCCAGTCGACGTGTTTCTTTCACAGGAAATTGCGCCGGAGCTAGGCGTTTCTTTAGCGGGAAGAGACGGCGCCGAATTTTTGGTCACCGTGGAGATGCGCTGTATACTTGAGGGCGACCCGAGCCAACATGGCTGCGTCATTGTGCTGCGTGATGTGACGTCGCATAAGAAAGCAGAAGAAGAAATCTTTCAGACTGAGAAACTGCATTCGATTAGTTTATTGGCCGGAGGTATTGCGCATGACTTTAATAATATTCTGACTGCGATATTGGGGAATATTTCCATGGTGCGCATGGGGATGGATGAGGGGGACATTGGTTCGAAGAAACTACTCTTAGCGGAGAAGGCGGCGCTTCAGGCGACCTCGTTGACTCAGCAATTACTTAGCTTCTCAAAAAGCGGTACGCCGCTGCTGGAGGCCACCACTATCGATCAATTGGTGGAAGATAGTACGCAATTCATTCTGCGTGGTTCGAATGTGAAGTGCGAAGTGCATAAGGATGATAATTTATGGTCGGTTGATGCGGATAAGGGGCAGATCAGCCAGGTCGTGAATAATCTAATCATCAATGCAGACCAAGCAATGCCCGAGGGAGGCACCATTCGATTAGATTTAACTTGTGAGCATGTCAGCAGTGGAGACATCCCTGCGCTGCCGTCGGGCGATTACGTTTGTATCGCAGTGCAAGACCAAGGGGGAGGTATTACGCCGGACAATTTGAAGCGCATCTTCGATCCGTATTTCACCACCAAGAAGAATGGCAATGGCCTTGGCTTGGCGTCGTCCTATTCAATTATCAAGAGCCATCATGGACTCATGACTGTAGACTCGGTCGTTTCCGAAGGCTCCACATTTAAGGTCTATCTGCCGAAAGCGGCACAAGTTGCTGAGCCGTCCCCAGCCGAGGCGCAGGAGGATAATACAATCCATCCTGGGCATGGGCGTATTTTGGTCATGGATGACATGGAGGCGATGATGATGGTGGCTGGCGAAATTTTGCAAGTACTAGGCTATGAGGTAGAGTTTTCGACCAATGGCGACGAAGCAATCGAAGCGTATAAAAAGGCCAAAGAAGCAGGTAAGCCATTTGATGCGGTGGTTTTTGATTTAACCGTTCCTGGCGGGATGGGCGGCGAAGAAGCGTGCCGGATCTTATCCGAGTATGATCCTGGGCTGATCGCAGTGGCATCGAGTGGCTACAGTACCTCGAACGTGATGTCAGAGTACGAAGCAGCCGGATTTAAGGCCGTAGTGCCCAAGCCATATCGAATCAAGGATATGAGTGCTGCGTTGCATCGTATCTTGAAATAGCGCAATGCGCGACTGTTGGACAGTCGCAACGGTTGTCTGCCGCTTGGTCGTCGATCGAATGTGAATTTAATCGCTCAGGCATGCTGAAGCGCGCGGCGCTTTGATTAAGTATTTGGGCCTTGTTTGTGTCAGAATCAGTACTGATTCATTCTTGCACGAGCAATCCGCCTATTCTTTAATGAGTGATGTTAGGCTTGTTCGGTTTCAAGCTCGTTACTTCCTGCTGATAGAAATGCCCCCACCAAACCTAGATACGAGCACGCGGTTGGATCCCGAAACGCGTCGATCATTATTACGTATTCTGTGGCGAAGTCGGTTTGGCGATTTACGTGAGCAAAGCTTGATACGCCAGGGCAAGGGCTGGTTTCATATTTCCGGCATGGGCCATGAGGCACTCGCTGGCATCGCAATTCATCTCGACGCAGATGATTACGCGTTCCCATATTATCGCGATCGAGCTTTCTGCACTCAACGTGGCCTCAGCGATTTCGATCTAGCGCTCGCGTTTTATGCGAAGCGAAATTCCTCCAGCGGTGGTCGGCAATTGACTGGGCATTTCAGCAACCGCGCGCTCAATATTTGGAGTCATCCTTCGCCAGTGGGCGTGCATTTGCTGCCCGCCTGTGGCGCGGCTTGGGGCATGCAACTGGATGGCAAACCAAATGTCGTGTATGCTTCGCTTGGCGAGGCGTCAGCCCGGCAAGGCGATTTCTATGAAGCGGTTTGTTTTGCGAAAGAGCGGCAACTGCCGATGGTTTTTGTGGTGCAGGATAACCGTATCGCAATCAGCACATCGACCACACACACGAATCCGATTGCACTCGGCGTATTGGATCGCAGCGAGTGGATCCGGGTCGATGGCAGTGATGTCGAAGCAGTTGCAGCAGCGGGATGCAGAGCCGTGGGACAAGCGCGTGCGGGGCAAGGGCCTGCATTTATTTGGTGCGATGTCGAGCGTTTCTCGAATCATTCCAGCGCGGATGACCAGCGTAAGTATCGTGCCGCAGATGAGTTAAAAGCCATACAACAGCGTGACCCGATCAAACTATTCCAGGATCAACTCATCGCGGATGGGCTCTTCACCGAAGCTGAGGCGACTGCGCAGGAAGCGGAGCTACGCGCAGAGATCCGTGCTGCCTATCGTCAGGCAAGTACTCAGGCAGATCCTTTGGGCGAAGAGTGCGGATTGCATTTGACCGGTGCGGCGACTCCAGCGCCGCCAGCAAGGATCAAGCTCGAGCAGTCCTGCCGAATGCTCGATGCGGTGAATCGCACCTTCCACGCGGCGCTGGATCAAGTACCAGAGGTGGTTTTTTTTGGTCAAGATATTGCCGACCCGAAAGGCGGCGTATTTAACCTGACCAAAGGTCTCTCAAGCAAAGATCCTGAGCGTGCAGTCAACTCGCCATTGGCAGAGTCCACGATCATGGGGGTCTCCGTCGGCTTGGCGTCTTATGGAAAGCGGCCGTGTTTTGAGATCCAATTTGTCGATTTCATTTATCCCGGTTGGAATCAGCTGGTGTCCAATATGGCAACGCTGCGCTGGCGTAGTTTCGGCCAATGGCAATGCCCGCTAGTGATCTATGCCCCTTGCGGAGGATATTTGCCGGGTGGTGCCTTATGGCATAGTCAATCAGGGGAGGCGTCCTTCGCACGTGTTCCCGGTATTCGGGTGGTCGTGCCATCTACGCCTGGCGATGCGGCTGGCTTATTCTGGACTGCGCTGCACGGCGCAGACCCCACCATTATTCTCCTGCCCAAGCATCTCATGTGGGCTGAACTGCCTGCGCCGACTGCGGTCGCGGCGATTCCGCTCGGCCAGGCGCGGCTAGTACGATCCGGTAGCCTGCTGACATTAGTGACTTGGGGGAATTGCGTTGAGCTCGTCGAACGGACCCTGGAGTCGATGGACTCGGATCTGGATGTTGAACTCATTGATCTACGCTCGATTGCACCTTGGGATAAAGCAGCGGTGGCGACATCACTGCGTAAGACTGGGCGACTGTTGATCGTGCAGGAAGATAACATCAGCGCCAGTATCGGCCAAATGATCGTCGCAGAGATGTGCAGTGATCACGCACTCTTACAGCGCTTAAAAACGCCTCCGGTCATCGTCTCCAAAGACGACGTGCATGTTGGCTTTAACCCCATTTATGAGTACGCGGCACTGCCGGACCAAGCGCGCATCGCTGCAGCGCTAGAACGTTTGCTCTCAACGACGCTCGAAGCCTCGCTGCAACTCGACGTGTCATCGGCACCAACCCTTATTGAAGACCCTATGATTGCTGATTCGAACCATCCTCTGAGCACGACTAAAATGATCACCGTCCCGATTCTTGGTGAAGGCATACGAGTCGCACGTGTCGTTTCGATATTGAGACATGCGGGGGATCAGGTGAAGGCTGATGATCCGCTTTGCGAAGTGGAAACCGATAAGGCGGTCTTCCCGATTGAGTGCGATGAGGATGGCGTTCTAGGTGAGTGGCAAATCGCCGAAGAAGATGAAGTGGCAGTGGGTCAGGAGCTAGTCGCACTGACTCTGTCGGGTGCAGCCGCTGAGGCTGCTGCCACGAAACAAGCACCAGTCGCATCTGAGCCTGTGGCTTATGGTGCGCTAAAGAAAACTGCGGGTCTTTCGCTTGAAGCGATCCAGTCTTTGCAGGGCATCATTCCTGCGACGATTGAGATGAATTGTCGCTGGGAGAAGGTTCGCGATGCACGATTACGTAGCAAGAAAACCAGCGGAGGCACTCTGTCGACGGCGACCATGACGGCATGGGCAGTCGTCGAGGCAATGCGTAAGCATGAACGCTTCGCGTCAGTCATCCGCGGTGAAGAACTGGTCTATGATCCAGATCGTTTTGACCTAGGCATGGCGGTGGCACTTCCTGGGGATGTGTTGGAGACTGCAGTCGTTAAGCAAGTCAACACCATGGAGTGGGTGGAGTTTTCACAGGGATTCAATGATTCACTACGTCGTACGCGTCATGGTGAGGTCGATTCGAAGAATCGCGTGTCCCTGTCGATTTCAAGCATGGGCGCTTATAATGTTCGTTCGGCAATCCCGATTGTAGTGCCACCCTCGGTTGCGACGATTTTTATCGGTGCGCCTTATGCGTTGCCCGATCCAAATGCAACAGATGGAGCTACAATCGAAGTCGCCTCTCTAGTGCTGACTTTTGACCATCGTTGGATTAACGGCGTCGGCGCAGCAGCATTCTTATCCGATGTGCGCAAGGGCATCGAGCGGTTCGACCTGGTCTAGGCCAGCTGGACCCTAAGTGGGTCATATTCACGAAGGGTTTAATTATGATTGAGGGAATTACAGCCGGACTCATTTTATCACTCGCCCTGTTCCCAGGGACGGTTTGGTTGGCCAAGGTCGGTGTCGTTGGGACGAAGCGTCAGGTGTTCGCGGTGGGACTGGCGTTTGCCTTGTCGCAGATGGCTTGGCTGTCTGTTGCGATTCCAGGCTTAATGATGATGTCGAAGCACCTCTCTTTTGTACGCTTTGGAATGCATTTGTTTGCCGTATTTGTATTAGGCTACATGGCGATTAAGTTTGTTCGCACGCGTCGCGTCGCGGTGTTAGATGATACGGGGGAATTGCCGACCGCGCGGGTATTGTTTCGTACTGCATTTAATCGCTCCTTGGCGATGCCGATGCGCCTGCCGATGGCGATGGCGGTGCTGCTGGCGACGGGGGTGTATGTGAATCATCCACCGAGTTGGCAGGTCGTGCCAGCTGTTATGCTTGGTGCGTTGCTCGGTGTTGGTTGGTGGTGGGGGCAGTTTACTGTTTTATCTGTATTTTTTGCGAAACGAGTGCCTGCGCGTATTACCATAAAGTCACTCAATAAAATTCGGCCCTTCTGTGCAGTTCTTTTTTGCCTTCTGAGCTTGATGGCAGTTCTATTTGCGGCGTGAGTCGAAGTTCTCGTGTTGAGGAGGCTTAATTTTATACAATGCGTCTACATAACTTATTCTTATCACTTTGTCTGTGCGCTGTAGTGGCGCCGCTTTCGGCGCAGTCGAGTCGGCCTGGTGCATGGCGGGTCGATTATTTACCCGGATCGAGTCGCTTGTCATTGAAGTCGCTGCGCACACTGGTCGTGCCTGCCGAGACTGGAGCTGCGCTGTCGGCGGCGGTGGAAGACTTGCGTCGCGTATTTGAGAGGCGCACGGGAGTGGCCCTAGAGGTACAGGCGGCAGGTACGAATCGCCCGAAGTATGCGATTTATCTGGGTGATTCTGGTGGGCTCCGCAGCCAGTTGCAGAATGATGCATTTATGATTCACCGCCATGGCACTCGGGTGTTTGTCGCAGGTGATGGTGAGGGCGGGGTATTGAATGGCGTCTATGCGCTGTGCCAACAGCTGCTTGGCGCGCGCTGGTATTGGGCTGGGGATTTGGGGTTGGAGTGGATCGGCTCGCCGCCGGCCAAGTTCCCCGAAGGTCGCTGGCACGAGGAGCCTGCGTATGTGATGCGCTCCTTTTATCCGATGAATGGCGAGTTTGGTCGACGCAATCGGTTCGTGCAGCATTTTCAGTTTAATCATGCGTTGGCGCAGGTATTTACCCCAGCGCTCTATGAGGCTGAGCCAGAGGTCTTCTCCGAAGTGTATGGCCGTCGACGCAAGCCGAAGGGAAACGCCGGCTACGATCCGCAGCCAGACTTTACCGAGCCGCGCGCGGTTGAAGCCGCCGCTGCCGCGGCACTGGCGGCATTTACGAAGGATCCCGAGGCGCGGAGTTTTTCACTGTCGATCAATGATAATACATTATTCGACGACTCTGAGGCGACGCGCCGCGTGATTGAGCCTGTCGAGTATTTCCGCGGTCGACCGAATTACACGGATTTGGTGTTTGGTTTTATGAATCAAGTCGCGGAGCAGGTATTTGAACAGGGCGGGGCATGGACGACACCTGCGGGGGAGCCGCGCTACTTGACGGCTTTGGCTTATTACTGGACGGAGCAGTCGCCGTCATTCCCGCTTCATCCCAGAGTGATGCCGGTGCTGACCTCGGATCGAGCGCAGTGGCATGACCCAGCTTATCGGGCGCAGGATCAGGCCTTAATTCAGCGTTGGGCAGATTCGGGTGCGGAACGGCTTGCGACTTGGGATTATTACTTCGGCGCACCGTATGTGTATCCTCGCCAATTTAATCAGTGGATTACAGAAAGTCTGAAATATATGAGTGCCAACAGGGTCACCGTCTTTTTCTCTCAATTGCCTTCATCGTGGGGTTTGGATGGGTGTAAGGCGTGGTTGGCGGCGGAGTTACTGTGGAATCCCGATCAAGATGCCGCCTTGCTGCTAGATGAATATTATACGCATTTTTTCGGTGCGGCTGCAGTGCCAATGCGGGCTTTCTACGAGCAGGCTGAGGCGCATCGCAATGCGAATGAGGGCAAGGCGGAATGGATCAAGTTTTACCAAGACGAATTTGGCATCGAGCTCTTTGATGCGGCGCGTCTCGATGAGTTGCGCGAGTTGATCGAGGCGGGCAAGGCGCTGCTCGCCGACGATCCGCGTCGCTTGGCACGTATCGAGGTGGTGTCAGAGGCGTTTCGCTTGACCGAGTTATTTGCGCAGTATCATGCGAGCCGCGCTCGTCTGGTTGCGAATGGCTTGGATGTGTTGTCGGAGTGGAATGAGGGACTTCCGAATGCGTTACCGAAGCAACTGAGCGATTTTATTGCTGCGCGCGCGGCCTTTGATACATTTAGCCAGCAGTTACTGGAAGATCCAATCCATGCTCGGCTGAAGTCGTTTACCAAATCTGCAAAGTGCGATCCAGTTGCCTTTGCTTTGGCTGCGATGGCGCAGGCTGGAGTTGAGATCTCGGCAGCTGATTATCTGGAGTATGCCGCTGTCGCTGAGATTGCACAGCAATGGGGGGCGGATGTCGGAGCGTTTCAGTCTAAGCTATCGAATGTCAATTTGCAGCACGAGGCGACCGCACCGAAGGCGCGGAACTTCCTCGGCCCTGATTTACCAAAGGTGCCTGAGTGGAACCTTGATTTCCGTCCTGCCGAGCATTTAGCGGTCGGGCCTGTCAGTGCGAATCAGGGAATTCGCGTTACGGGTGCGGATGTGTTCTCGATCTTTCGAGATATTCCCGTGGTCCCGGGGCGGCGCTACCTGTTGGATGCCAGCATAGCCTATCAAATTAGTCCGGACAATCGTACGCAAGTGAAGCTGTCATGGAAGGACCAGAATGGCGAGGCTCTACAGCGAGAGACACTGTTCCGCTGTCCGACGGGGAGTTCGGATGAAGTGCGACGTGTTGTGTTACCAATCCGCGCACCAGAGCAAGCGACTTCAATGCGGCTACGTTTTTTTATTTCGCGGCAATATGAGGGAGACTTTTTAGAGCTTCACAGCGCGGATGTCGGTTTAATCGCGAAGTAGTCGAATCGGGCAGTTAAATCTTGCGCGCAACCCAGAGGATTGGTGGCACACGGTTGCTGTTGACGATGGGCTCGTGGCTTTCCACTGTCCAGCCCCGCTCTTGGACTGTCTGCATCCAGTCCGCGACTTGATTGGCTTCAGTCTGGCCGCCGTCGTGGCCTCGATAAGCGGTGACGAGTAGCAGACCATCTGGTTTGAGTAGTTCGCTGGCCGCGCGCAATGCGGCGAGAGTCGATTCGGGCTCGGTCTGGATGCTTTTGCCGCTGCCCGGAAGGTAGCCGAGGTTGAAGGTGGCCGCGCTCATTGTTTGCGCGTAGTTCGTGCACAGCGAGCAAAGCGCTTGCGCATGGTCGGCAACAAGCAGCTCGGTTTGAGCGAGGCAGCCGGCCGCTTCAAGCCGTGCGCGCGTGGCATCGATCGCAGAGGCCTGAATGTCGATGGCGATGACATGGCCTTCGGCGCCGACTAGTGTGGCCATCACGGTGCTGTCGTAGCCGTTGCCAGCAGTGGCATCGAGCGCGTGGTCGCCTGGCTTGAGGTGTGCGCTCAAGTAATCGTGGACAATGTCAGTGAGTTGCATCGGTCTGGGGCGGATTAGTGACTGTTTCGACAAAGCGTGCAATGTCGATTTCGGGATCGAGTGGTTGGCCGCTGAGTAGGTGTGCTAAGAATTGGCGGATCAATTCGGGGGCGAGTGAGGCGCCCTTGGAGCCGAGCCCATTAAAGATGTGCAGTCCGGCTTCGGTGGGATGGTCGCCGATGAAGGGGCGGATGTCTTTGGTGGAGGGGCGCAGGCCGGCGTGGTGCTGTTTAACCGTGAGCGCGTATTGTGGAGCGATGAAGGAGCGCGCGGCATCGAGCAGTGCGCGCACGCCAGCTGGGGTTGGCTCGGAGGTGGCATCCTCGCTGTCAAAGGTCGCACCCAGGCGAAAGGTATGATCGCCGTAGGGTAGTAGCCACTTGCGATGGTGGTAGATCGCGCGCGGCAGATCGAGTGTCGGGCACTCGAGTATCAGGGTTTCGCCTTTAGCGGGGGTCAGCGGTAACCAGTTGAACCATGGATTGTCCTGCATGCCGACACCTTCGCTAAAGATAACATGATCCGCTTCGAGGTCGTGGTAGCGCCATTGCGAGTCCTGTCGGGTTAAGTTGGCGTGGCTGAAGGTCTCGTCGCGGAAGATGTCTGCTTGGGCGAAATGCTCACGCAACGTTTGCAGCAGCAGCGGCAACCGAACGTAGGCGGCTTGTTTGATCTGAAAGCTGCCGTGTGTGTCTTCAAATGAATTAGGTCCGTCGCCCTTGGGGATGGAGTCGCCAAGCACATTGGCATAGCGTGGGTTGCGCATACGTCGGCCTAATCGCTTAACGTCGGAACTATTTTGGCAATAGCGGACGAGGGGAATTGGGTGGTATAGTTCGACCTCGAACTGTTGCTCCAGTTCGCGGTAAGTGGCAGCAGCATGTGAAATCAGCATATCGAAGCCCCAACTCTTGGTCATCCAGCGACCAGTGACGGGATTGATGATGCCGCCCGCGACTTGCGAGGCGTTGGGCAGTGTGGTGCTGCCGATGAGTGTCACGTGTTGCCTGGCTTGCTCCAATCGCCATGCGAGCAGGCAACCGGCGAGGCCCGCGCCGACCACAATATGTTTTTGGATGCTCATAACTGTCCTCTTACAAAGCGTATATACTGAAAACCTGGAAAGCTAAAAAGCAGCACGGTGCTATTTCTGTCTGATTTCTTGCTAACCATGCCCAATTCGCTAATAGTTTGCGGGTGAATATCTTTCATCGTATCCGTGCGTGTCGTTGGGGCATCCGGGAGCGTCGTTTGCCTGAAGAGAGCACGCGGGCGCAGCGGGGCACCTTTGGCGAAGACCTTGCGGCGGATCATTGTCGACGTGTGCTTGGTTATCGCGAAATCGTCCGCAACTGGCGCTATAAGCGAGATGAAATCGACCTCATCTGTCAGGATGGCAAGGTTTTGGTCTTTGTTGAAGTGCGCGCGCGCGCGGAATTGGCACTAGTTTCGGGTTTTCATTCGGTGGACCGTCATAAAAAAGATGTTTTGCGACGCGGTTGTGGCAACTATTTGAAGCAGTTGAAAAAACCGCCAAAGCACTTCCGCTTTGACATTATAGACGTCTCAATTTGCAAAGGAGGGGGTGGCGAGTTGCATCATTACCCAAATGTGCCTCTTTTTCATAAACATTTTTCAGTCCAACGCCAACAGTCATGACGAACGAAACAGACGAATCTAGACACCCTTTTCTAAAAGGCTTGAGCAAGCATCGAGGCGCACCGCCGACGGTGGTGGTTATTTTTGGTGCCTCTGGCGACTTGACTGCGCGTAAGTTGGTACCTGCTATTTTCAATCTCGGGGTGGATAATTTGCTGCCTGGTGAGTTTCATTTAATTGGTTTCGGACGTAAGCCGATCGAGGATGATCAGTTTCGTGAGATTATGGATAAGGCGATCGATGAGCATTCACGTCGTTCTCTTAACAAAGAAATATGGGAGCGTGTACGCCAAAATATGACGTATCATGCGGGTGGATACGATGAGGGAGAAGCCTTTGCTTCGCTTGCGAAAAAGATCGACAAGATCGAGGCTGAGCTTGGCCGTGATGTGCAGCGACTATTCTATATTTCGACGCCACCGAGCGTGTTTCAACCGATTGTAGAGAACCTCGGCAGTAGTGGTATGGCGCAGGCGCATGTCGGCACGAAGTTGGCCTCCAAGGTGATCATTGAAAAACCATTTGGCCGAGATCTCGCATCGGCGCGGGCGTTAAATGCCACGCTCAATAGTGTATTTGAAGAGCCGCAGATCTATCGAATTGACCACTATCTTGGCAAAGAGACGGTGCAGGATCTGTTAGTGCAGCGTTTTGCGAATTCGATTTTTGAACCGATGTGGAATCGTGGGCATGTCGATTGCGTGCAGATTACAGTCGCGGAGAGTCTTGGTGTCGGCACGCGTGGCGGTTATTACGATACCAGTGGTGCGCTGCGCGACATGATTCAGAACCATACGATGCAACTCGTCGCTCTGACGGCGATGGAGCCACCAGTCTCGCTCGACCCAGAGTCGATTCGTGATGAGAAGGTTAAAGTATTGAAGGCGATTCAACCGCTCGAGCTGAAGGTCGATGGCGGTGATGTGGTGCGCGGGCGCTACACTGCAGGTTTGGTCAATGGTGAGCCGGTCGACAGCTACACAGATGCCCTAGGCATTCCAGCGGATTCATCCACAGAGACTTACGCGGCATTGCGCTTGTCGATCAACAATTGGCGCTGGCAAGGTGTACCGTTCTATATTCGTTCGGGTAAGCGCATGCCGCGGCGTGCGAGCGAGATTGCAATTCAGTTTAAGCGTCCGCCGGGCATTCTTTTTTCGGAGGGTAAAAAGTTCGA
>Ga0255758_10000191_pt1 | contig 67388 bp, 72 predicted proteins | sample 011ome_24_FD_179958 | JGI IMG/M metagenome (GOLD analysis project Ga0255758, IMG submission 179958) | Coastal salt marsh microbial communities from the Groves Creek Marsh, Skidaway Island, Georgia - 011513CT metaG (version 2) | ecosystem: Environmental > Aquatic > Marine > Intertidal zone >... | reverse complement strand
AACGAACTTCCGTATGGTCGCTACCTATCGACCTTAATAAAATTGGGGTAAGGCCTCATGTAAAGGACACGGTGTAAAGAATAGGGTATTCCCTAGACATTGAACGATTAAAGTCAAGATAAAAAAAGGGGTCTAAAAAGACCCCTTTTAAATGAACTACTAAATTCTTATAGAATGTTAGAAACTGCCATTTTTCTGAAGTACTGGTTAGTACCTGCAGAAGCAAGACCGTTTGCAGGTGTTGAACCAACAAATGGATTACTTACCATACCATATCTAGTTTTGAAACCGATTTTTGGTTGGAAAGTGTTCTCACCAACTGCACGAACCATTTGTAATGGAACGTATGGGCAATAGAATAAACCAGCGTCATAAGGATTAGAACCTCTATAACCAACAGTCATATAGTCTGATGATGCATAAGGGTCGATGTATACCTTAACTCTTCCGTTTAATAAACCAGCAAAAGTATTACCAGTGTCATCAACGTTTAAGTTTGTTGAAAGAGCAGGTGTGTAATCTAATACACCAGCCATTGACAATGCAGAAGCAACGTCTGAAGAACAAAGGATAAAGTTTCCTTTTCCTCTTCTTGTTTCTTTAGCGATTGTGTTTGATTCTCTTTCGATTTGGAATAACAATCCTTTGAACTTTTCAACAGACCATCTACCGTTAGCGTCAACGTCTAAGTTAAATGTACCAGCTGAAGCTGTTGCAGCTGCACCTGTTTTAGCTTGGTTGTTAACACCTCTGATTACTTCCCTGTTGATTTCAGCAAGGATTTCTGATGATAGAATGTTTGCAAGTTCTGACTCAGCGTCAAGACCGTGAATTGCTTTAAGGTCTTGTGCAAGTTCTAATGTGTATTCTGCTTTTAATGCTCTTGAAACTGCTGTCACGGTAGCTTTCTCAATTGTGAAACTCATTTCTGCGAAATGATTACCAGCTGCATCACCTAAAGCTTCTGCTTCAGCTGTTGTCATACCTGTTTCTGTTTGAGATGCATATGAACCGTTAAATGGGTCACCTGAATGGTCTGAACCTACAGAAGTAGAAGTTGTCTGAGGGTTTGCAGAATAACCAGTTCTAGCTTCATTAAATAAAGCTTCTGATTCTGCAGTCCTAGCAGCGTCTACATCGTCATGATATCTTGATTTCATGGCGAATATAAGTCCTGTTGGGCCAGTCATAGGTTGAACACCACAAATGTCGTAAGCAACGAGATTTGGCATTGCACGTCTAACGAGACTGATTAAAATCGGGTCCCAGTTAGATATCGCACTTCCAGTAGCATTTAAAGGTGCAGCTTCTTCAAGAGTTGCTCTATCTTCTTTAAGAGCTCTTTCTTGGTTTTCTAGGATTACTGCTGTGACAGCCTTCTTGTAGTTATCCTCGATTTTTGGTAAATCGGAATGTTCTAGAATTGGACTCCACTTTTCCTGTAAGTTTTCTGATAAAAACATTTTTTATTTCCTTTAAATTAACCTAATGGTTTTAGTTTTGATAATGCGTTAGCATATGTTGCGATTTCAGGTGCAAGAATTGGTTCGTCTGATTCCTCAGAGATAACTCCTGTTCCTTCTTCAACAACTGTATCTTCCACTAGTTTTTCACCTTCTACAGGGAAGTATGCATTTTTAACTTCAGAAATCTTCTCAGCGAAGTCTTCTTCTGATTTATAATCCACACCTTCTGCAAGTGAAACTAGTTTTTCTCTCTGTGATTCAGTTAGGTCTTCACCTGCTTGTCTCACAATGTTGCCTCTTTTGAGAGTTTCCAACTCTTCAGTGATGTCAATATTCTTAGTGACTTCACCGTCAAGTTTTTGTTCCATCTCATCGAGACGATTTGCAAGTTCGTCTATGACATTATACTTGTCTTCAGGAACATCAACGTAGTGTTCTACGAATAATGTTTTTAACCCTTCGATAAAGTTTTCAGTCATTTCCGACCTTAAACCTCTTTCGATTGCGAGTTCGTTTTCTTTCGACCACTCTTCTGCACAATATGATAGATACTTGTCAACTGCTTCCGATAGGTCACCTTTAACTTTCTCTACTGAGGTTTTTAATTCTTCTGAGTACTGAGACTCAAGTTGTTCTTTGATTTCTGCAACTTTAGAAGTCACAGCAGCTTTAAATATAGTTTTTGCTTTTTCAGCATTTTCTTCTGAAAGTTCTAAAGATTCTGAAATTTTAGATAGGTCGTCATCTATTTCGATTTCAACTAATGAAGATTCTAATTCAGCAGTAGTTTCTTCGTCTACTTCAACTTCTGTTTCAGCAACTTCTTCTTCTACTTTATCATCTTTTTTCTTCATTTTCCCATAAACTTCAGCAACTGCTTCTTCGTCCATAGACTTTAAAGACTCAACTACTTTTCTAGCGATTTCTGCTTTTGTCAAACTCTCGTCAACCTCTTTTTCAGAAATTGTTCCCAATACTGATGAGATTTCTTCCTTAGTCATTTCCTTCATGTTGTTGACGATAGCTTTGATTGATTCCATTTTTGAAGATTTTACTTCGTCTTTCTTAGACTCAGCTTCATCCTCTGAAACTTTTTTCAATTTTGGTTGTGCTTCTGCTTTATCTGCGTTTTTTTGTTGTGCATCACCTGAAACAGGTTTTACATTTTCAGCAGACTTAACTGATGCAACAGCTTTGTCAACAGGATTTTCTTCAGGTTTAACGACTTCAACTTTTCCTGACTCTATTGACTCAGCATCAGATGAACCTTGTTTGACTGGTTTTGAATCACCTTTTTCAGCACCATCGTGAGGTTGCTTTACAGCCTTCTCCTCGATAGTTTCTAGGTTATTTTCTAACTCTGCCATTTTTTTCTCCTGTTTAGTTTCTAATTGAACTACTTAATTTATTTATATATTATAGGTTCTCAACGAACTTTTTCCAAAGGTTTAATTTGGTTTCTTCTAGTTGTGAAGACCTTGCAGAACGTAATTCTTTCTGCATTTGTTCTACTTGAATTGCCTTTAATATACCATTCTCCATAACCCATTCAACACCTTCCATGATTCCTTCTACGAAGGCCTCAGGTGCAGACGGGTCTGCAACGATATCACCTGCAGTTGCAAGTTGAAAATCGCCTTTCACATATTGAGCACCACCTTTTTCTTCTAGTGAACCTAGACCTCTTGATGATACTCCTAATTTTGCACCGTCATCAATCAAATTTCTCACAATTTGACCATTTGGTGTACTTAAAATCTTTGCACGTCCCACGTAATTGTTTCCATCTTCTTCTAATGTCGTGATTAAGTGCGAAACTTTGTCTAAATTGATAGTTGGCCCTTCAGGGTGTCCTAACTCTCCGAATGCACGTTTCTTATCAACAAATTCTTTTCTATATCTGTTGACTTCTTTCTGCATTACTTCTTTAGGATACACTCTACCGTTTCTGTTTTTAATTTCAGATTGCATAAAGATACCTTCGATGAAGTATTCTTTTTCACCCTTCTCGTTTTCTTCAACTATTACGGGTTGAACTTCGTAATCGTTAAACTCTGATATTAATTTCATTGATAATTTCCTCTATATTTGTATCCTTTTCAATCAAATCTTTCATTACATAACGGATATTATTAAACTCTTGTTCTGCATCCTTTAAACTCTTAAAGGATTCGTTTAACTTATTACCATCAATATTGATGTTGTACTCACCATTTTTTAAGGTGTATACTACGTTAAATCTTTGTTCTCCTATTTCAATGAACTTTCTTTTTACTTCAAATGAACCTGTAGGAATATCTTTCCTTGATTCATTTAGTTCATTTAAAACAGAAGAGAAACTTTTCATTACTCACCTGTTGGTTCGTTTGGTTCGTTATCGACCCAATCAACCTGCATTTCGACTCTTTTCATGTCTACTACTTCTGCAGCTTTCTGTTTGATACCTTGAGATATACTATCTTTTGCATCATTCAATTGACCTTGTTCTATTTGGTCTACTATTTGTTTTGCTATTTCACTACTCATTTATTAAAATCTCCCAAAATCGTCTTCACTTTCTTCAGCGTCACCCTTTTCATCTTCAATTTGTTTGTCGATTATTTTGATATCTTCTTCAGATTGCATTAGAACATATTTTCTAACCCAGTCTTTTGAGTAATATCTACCAACATACTCTGATACTTGTCCGAGAGTATCTATTCTCTCTCTTAGTATCTCTGCATCCTTCAACTCTGTAAAGTGGTTGTCGGTTGCATAATTAAACTGCATGAATTCTTTGATTTTATCAAATTCTTCTACAGAGACAATTTCTTTAAGAACTAATTGAGTTCTAAGAATGTCTATGAAAACTCTTGCAAACTTCTTCTGAAGTCTGTTTGTGAACTTATTAAACTTAAGTTCATCTCTATTAATTTCGGATGCACGACCCATGTTAAAACCATTGTCTGCTTCCATTCTAGAAGATGGGACATTAAGAGATTGATATAACTTCTTCTTGAAGTATTCGATATCATCTATATCTGCAAGGTTTTGTCCACCAGGCAGGGTAGTAATCTCTGTTCCTCTACCACCTTCTCTTCTAGGCAACCAAAAATCTTCCAACATACTCATATGTTTTCTATCATCTTTGATTTCACCTGTATCTGCATTGTAAACAAGTTTATTTCTATACTTGTTCATAACGTCTGCAAGATACTGTTCTGCTTTTGCTTTTGGAAGGTTTCCTACGTCAATGTAGAATATCCTTCTTTCAGGAGCACGTGAAATCCTATAGATTACAAGTGCATCTTCCATCATTGATAACTGATTTGCAGTCTTCAATGCTTTATGCAGATATCCGATTACAACATTCTTAGTGTAATCTAGTAAACCTGAAGTTGTATATGATACTGCTTCAGGTGCAATTTTAACTGTTGTTCCTTCCGATGCAGAAGATTTATCAAATCCTCTGTCGTTGAACATGTAGAACTCTTCGACCTTTTTAATTCTTTCTATCTTTGTTTTAGGGTCTTTTTCTTTCTCTACGTTTCTAACTTTTTTAATCTTTAATGGGTCGATATTTCTTAAATCAACAATACCTAATTTAGGTCTTTTTGAGTCAACGACCTTATGGAAGTATATCCTTCCATCTACGTACCATTTTCTGAATATTTCGTGAGAGTTCTGATTGAACTTCATCATTGATAAGATTAGATTAAACTCGTCTTGTATCTTGTTTTTGATACTATCAGAGAGTTTAACATCTCTGAGGTCGAGTGTCACAATCTTATCTGAAACATCAGATGTGATACACTCATTAACAATATCTTCAATTGCAGAGTCACACTCTGGCACTAAAGATGTTTCACGGTATCTACGAATGAGTTCTGCCTCATTTTTGATACCACCTTCCATATCAACAAAGGCACCATAGGCACCTCCTGCGATATATCCAGCCTGTTGCTGAATAACGGGAGTACCGTCATCATCAACTGGTGGCACGAATGACTTTGCATTCGGTGCCTCCAAATTTCTTAACTCGTCTTTTTTACGAGTGATTTCAAACCCAAATAATTCCATACTAATATTTATACCACCAATTTGTGGTAGTATTCACAACTAATTACTTAACTCTATCCCAGTGAGAGTATGAGAAAGTCACATCAAATGTTTCTAAAGCAGCAGCTTCGTCACTTGATAATGCGATATTTCCTATTACATTAGGGAATATATTAAAGAACTCATATCTCGCAAGAACAGAATCATCTTTATGCAATTGTTCTACAAATGCACGTGATAGTAGATAATCAGTGTTAAGAGCTGCATCTGTTGTTGTCAATGATGCAATATCTTCCTGCCATGCTTCTAAAGCAGTTCTAGAAGAAAACTCTATGTCGTTTATCACTGTAATAGTCCAGTCATCAAAAGTTCTATCTCCTGCGAGTTTTAAATTTTGACCTCTGAAAGGTACAGAGATAACGTTGACATTAGCAGCAGGAATCTGAGCAGCAGTACATAGAAACTCTATCTTTTCACCACTTCTAGGTATAAAGACTCTGTATCTGTTTGCACGTGGGCCACCACCGATTAATTGTGCTTTAAATTGGTCTATTGTTGCCATTTATATACTCCTGTTATACTGCACTATAAATTTCTTCAAACTCAACTCCTGACCTTGCGGCAACGAAGTTAAGAGTGATAAAGTTAATTGATTTAGCAGGTTTCACAAAGATTGAACATACAAACTCGTTTCTGTCTATGACTGAATCAGTGTTGTTTGTTTCGTCACAAACTACTGAGAAGTCTACTAAACCTCTTCTGTTCTTCACATCTCTTAGGAAAGGTTCTACTGCACTTCTAAATTGAGCACGTGTAAATGCATCATTGAACTCAAATAATTGAGACTTAGCTGCAGTTGCGATTGCTTTCTCTAATACGATGAATAATCTTCTTACATTCACTCTATCGAATGCAGAAGGACTTGTTAATGCAGTTTTATCTCCGAACAATACTGTTCCTTGACCTGCAAACGTCACTATTGGGTTGATTCTTGCACGGTATAAGTCGTCTCTTGAAGACTTCTTAGGGTTAAATGCAAGTTTAGTGATTCCTAAATACTGACCTCTTGTGAAACCAGCAGGTGAGAACCATGCATCACTCAATAAGTCTGACCTCGCCATTATACCTGCAGTGTGTCCATTTCCTGGCACCCAACAATACTTATCGTTAAATCTATCGTATTGATATACCCAACCACTGTCTAATACTGCGTATGATGATGATGATACTGATGTGTAATCTGTTAAAATGTTAGAAACTTGAGTAGATTCTAATGAAACGTTTACTATTGATGATTTTCTAGGTGATGCAACAACCATACAGTCTTTTCTGTTTTCACAAAGTAATATTAACTCGTTTAATATTGTGTTGTGGTCTGCGACTATATCTTGTTCTGTTCCACTACCATTATCAGTTCTTGCAGAACCCATGATGATTAATGAAACGTCTATTGTTTCTGCATCTCCGAAGTGTGTGTTATATGCATCTGTAATTTGACCTGCAGTTCCTATTCTTCCGTTTGCACCACCAGTTAATGATGTTGCTAAAGGTAAGTTAGGTAAACCGAATGCAGTTCCACCTGCTACTGTTGCAAGTGTTCTTGATTCTGTTGCAGATGCGTGAGTAGATGTTGAGTGTCCACTCCAATACACATAGTTTGAACTTCTTTGAATTACGTCTCTGTAGTAGTTTGAACGTCCTTGTTCATCTTTAGCGTCTGATGCAAGTGAAACGAAACCATATGTTTCTAACACTTCACCTGGCACACCTGAGATTGCACCATCTTCGTCAACAACGACTATGTGTGCTTCGTCATTTGATGCATTAACTTTGACTGCGTTTGCAGATGACCCTGGCGCTTTATCGAATAAAGCGTAGTGTTTCCAATATCTATCGATATTTACACCGTCACCAACTACTTGTACTAAACCTGTTTTTGTAGGTGTTCCTATAGTTTCTATAGTAATGTTCGCACCATCAGGTAAAGTTAAAACTTTATACTCCTGACTATGTCCTGCGAATTTAATGATATCTCCAACTTGGAATACTGAAGAATCGTCAACTGGAATTGTAGATGTTCCTACTGCAAGGTCTACTGGGTTTGAATCACCGTCAACACTATTAGTTGCAGTGACAACGTCATTGAAATATGCGTTTGAAGAACCACAAAGTTCCACTCTTAGTGAATTACCTAATTCACCACCATATTTTGATACCCATACACCTACTGTTGCAGCTTGTGAACCATCTCTATAGTCCTCTATATACTGTTCATTATTTTTTAATAATGTTGTAGATGAACCAAGTGCATTAGCGGAATACAATCCTGTTGAATTTAATCTGACCACTCTCAATGAAGAACCATATTTTAAGAAAGATTCTGCAGTATAATAATCTTCTGAACCTGCATCTGTATTTGCAGGATTACCGAATACACTATTCAATCCTTTTGAATCTGAAACTGTTATTACTTCATCAACAGGGCCCCATTGAAATGAACCAGCGAATGCACCTGTTGTCGATGAAACGGCTGGAACAACATTTGTAAGGTCAACCTCTTTGACCTGTACGCCTGGTGATACTTGAAATGCCATACTTTTACTCCTGTTAATGTAAAAAGTTAGTTTTACTTGATATATTTATAACTTTAATAACTCTAACGAATATATTTTAAACAACTGTAAACCACCTATCCCCTGTAGAATCTACAAAAGTTTCTTGTTCTTCTTGTTGTTGAGACCCAAAAACCCCTGCAGGAAGAATATCATCCTCAATCAACTTCTGTTGTTCTGAGTATAATAAGTCTTTTACTTTCTTATCAGTTAGATGGACAAAATAATCAGTAGTGATAAACCATGAAAATAATACACAATTCATAACCAAATCATCATTATAACCCCTATCTGCTTCATATGAGTTCCCTTTTATCACAAAGGTCATCATTTCAGTAATGGTTGCACGGTCTACAATCGTTAGTCTATTTTCTTCCGTAATTTCTTTTAATGTTGAACAACCTACTCTTTTAATTCGTTTGTTCATAGTCACACCAATATCTTCTGCCTTTGTTTGTCCTTGTGTAAAGACATTAGGGTACTCTATATCATAGTGCAACTGTTGTGCGACCATAGCACCTTCTGCATTATTCTCTATTATTACAAGTGCTTCATTATATGGTCTTACATATTTATTAATTATGTCTGCCAACAACATAGGTGAAGTAGTGTTATCTCTATACACCAACACTTGTTCAAAAGGTTGATTTGTGACATCAAAAACTGTAAACGTAGAATAGTCTAGTCCTTTACCTTGTGATACGTCAACAGTACATATGTAAATATGATTATCTACTGGTCTCTTATATAGACTAATACCGTCTTTGACCCAATCGGATTCTATTGCTCTCATACCTAATAGTGTATTACTATTAATAAGTGTAGAACCCGTTCCTAAGAAAGAGTTTCCATACTCTTGTTCAAATTGTGCTTCTGAGGTATTTGCAATGGTCTCTTTCTTCCATTCTTCGTCTCTGCCTGGCACATCATACCAGTTGATTGTGAATGATTTATACTCAGATTGTTCATGTATTGCAGATTCGTATATCTTGTGAAACATATTACCTACACCGTTTGCAGTTGAGGTAATGATTACCTTCGAGTCTTTACCTGACGTGACCACGGGATATGTTGCAGTATAGAATGTCTCTGCATCGTCTACGAATGCGAACTCATCGAGATATAGTAAATTGATTGACATACCACGAATTGAACTTGAAGAAGTTGCGGCTGCAACAACTTTACTATCATTTGCAAACTCAATCGAACCTTTGTTAAGAATCTTAACACCAGGCTGTAAAAAAAATGGTACACTTTCTAACATAGTGACAAGACGTGCAATCATTTCCCTTGCAATTGCACCTTTGTTTGCAAGTATAGCAACAGTCACTTCGGGGTGAAATAGTAGAAACCATAATAGGTATGCACAAGATGTAATTGATTTACCACTCTGACGTGATGCAAGAACAACACTAAAACGAGATTGGTCATAGTGTTTTATTAGTTTATCTTGATAACCACGAAGTTTAAAAGGAACCATACCTTCGTCCAATGATATAATTTGCGTATAGTTTTCAATAAAATGACAGGGGTCATTAGAACACTTCATGTATTCATCTAACTGTTTCTTATCATATTGAACATCTATTCCCGCTCTTTTTATGAGTGGATTACCTAGATATCCTTCGTTTTTATTTAGAGTCATCTTGTTTTGATTTCTTTAGAAACTTTTGCAATTCTGAAGTTGAACCAACATATAAGTGATTGTGTTGTGTTTTTACACTTCCGTTTTCGTCTTCTAACTTCTTTAATTTGGTTTGAACGTCTAATAATTTCTCTGCAGTCTCGCCTACGGTCTTTATTAACTGACCTGCAACTTCGTATGCACGAGGGTTTTCCGTCTCCCTACAAACGTCTAAGATACCGTCAATCGCATCTTGTCCTCTTTCAACAAGACCGTATAAGTTCTCTCTAGTATATTTGTAATCAGTCTGTATATTATCAGATTGAGGGGGTTTTTTGATTACTTGTGTAGTCTTCTCTTTTATTTCAGAGGAGATATCCAAGACATCATTTAATTTTGAATCTATATCTTTTGTCATAATTAACTTGCATCGGTCACCTTATCTTCACTAAATGTTGAAGGTGCGCCGTCATCATAAAAAGTCACGGTTTCTGCAACCACGAATGTATCGCCTGGGTCTACAGAACCTACAAATTTCAATACAGTGTCTTCACTTATAGTCACTGCATTACTTAAAACTACTGCAAGTCTATCACCTGCAATAGAGGAAACAGTTGGGTTTGTTGATAAGTTTGTTCCAAACACCTCGTCTCCTACACTTATCTTACTATTTATTGCAGTATCAAAAGTCACTGAAGTAGAACTAGAAACTGCGTTTGCAGTTTCACCGAATGCAGGTTCGTAGTGTTTTACTTCTTTCACTAGACCTGATTCGTCTATCTGACTTGTTGTAAATAATCCAGTTGCACTGTTTATATAATCTCTCTCAATTACATTTTTAATTACACTACCAGTGTAAACAGGGCCGAAGTAATTGAGTTTCATTGTAAATTCTAATGTATATTCAATCACTCTTCTTTCTTCAAAAGTTCCTTCGTATTGGTCTTCCATATTTACACTATTCAATATAATTGGAACGTCTCTATAGTCGGTCATAGAATCAATCATTTTCATAGTGACTGTATATTCGGGTTGGAAGTATGGTAAAATCTGTTCTACAATTTGCAATGCATCAGACATATTCTTTGCAAGAATACTTAAACTAAATGTAATGTTATAAGGTGCAGGTTGATACTGATAAGAACGATTAGTTCCGTCTGATTCTAATGTAGATTTTTGGTGTCTAATTAATTTATTTTGTTGTCTTGTTGCATCATACTCAAATCCTGAAATTTGAAATGCAATTCTAGGTAATGATATTGCAGTTCTATTACCATCAGTTAGATTGGGTTCTTCTGCAAGTCTCTGTAAAAACTTCTGTTTAGGGCCGTATGATATAGGAACTTTTTGTTCAGTTAAAATTGTCCCATCTTCTTTGATTTTCTTTACTGTAATATTATTGAATAGTGTTCCAAAAATGGAGACAGCACGTTTTGTAGTTTCATTATAAAAAAATGTACCAAACATTATGTGACCTCACCGAAAGGATTTGTCTCCGAGAAGTCTAAGTAGTTATCTGCTTTATCTTCAAATTCTTTATTTTGTGAATTACCATCGTTAGACATTGTAAGGATATCTGTAATTGAACCGATTGTATACGATGCACCATCTGTTGCACCAACAAGAGTATCACCGACTTGAAGTGTTGTAGTGTTATCTTTAATTGTAAGTTTTCTGTCATCAGGTGACCATGATACAACCTCTCCAACAACTGCACTGTTAAGAGTAAGGTTTTCATTTGCATAGTAAATTCCACTTCCACCCGAGTTCATTGTCATTTCTATAGTATATGCTTGTTGGTCTTCTACTAGGTCTATGTTTATATTACCAGTATCAAAGTCTTCACCACTGTATTCAAATAATTCACATTGCAGTTTAAATACAAATAATTTACCAACTTGATAGAAAGGATTTTCATGTTCTACAAATTTAACTTCAAACAAAGAACCACTTAATGGAAAGTGTATTAAATCACCTTCGTTTGGTCTTAGAGAAGTTGCAAGGTTTGAATCTAACGAAATAAATCTCTCCCAACTTCTAAGTGATATAATAAAGGTTGCAGTATCCCTTACTTGTACACCGAACTTACTGAATAGGTCTCCTTCTCCTTCAAACCCGTCTGTATTTTCTATATACATTTCAACACTATATGAATCACCAAATTTAGATTGTACGTCTTCACCTAAAATAGAATCTTCCTCTACAATCTCTCTTGGTAGATAAAATGTTTCATGTCCATACATTCTAAGAGACTCAACAACTAAATCCTCATAAAGGTGTTGTTCAGTATTGACTGCATGGTTGAAAAAAACGTTTGTTGGCATATATCTATCCCATTAAATCCATGACTGGCATTTCAAAATTCAGTCTAGATTCTTCTTCTAATCTTATAATCTCTTCTTGTGCTTCTGTTTTAATTTGTTGTGCATCAAGTGTCACACCACCAGGCAGTGCAATACCTTGGAACTTAGAGAGGTTTTCCCCCCATTGATATTTTACTTTAGCAGTTGCATATTTCTTTAACCACATATCGTTGTATACATCTGTAAAATCTGTTGGGTCTATCTTCCTATAACATTCAACTATAATGTATTCTCCTGCACTTAACTTCGCAGTTGTGTAATCTAAATATAATCTATTTTGATGTGCATTATATCTAATAGGAACTTGACCAACCAACATATCATTAATTAGTTTTATGTGTTGTTGAACTTGTGAGTAATACAGAATACTGGTTGAAGTTAAATCCCATAGGTCATTTAATCTTAATTGATATTGTATATCAAACATACTTGAAGTTTGACCTGAATGAAAAGGAAAAACTCTAAGAACACTTATAACATGTTCAGGTAGTGTAATATAACTTTTACTTTCACCATATGATTGTCCTGCAATCGCTTGTGTTCCACTTGTTGAACCTGTAAGGGTATCATTTGTCCCAAAAGATGTAATCTCTTCTGCAGTTAATTGGTGTTTTAAATATGTCTTAATATTACCATTGTAATGATATTCATGAAAGTATTGTAGTGCTTCATCAATTCTATCATCCAATTGGTCGTCATCTACATTAATTTCAAGAACAGGAGCACCAAGAGCCCTCTTAATATACTCTTTTAATGTACTTTTTGAATTTGGTGATGCCATAATATTCCTGTAGTAAATTTGTGTCTACTACTATTTATACTAATTGGGAACCTATTCTTGGAAGTAAGTCTTAGATTGGAGTCTATCTATTTTTTCGTCTATTCTAGTCATAGTAGCCATTATTCTTTCAAAGTCTGCTTCAATTTGGTCTCTTGTGACATATTCTTTAGCGAGTTCTTCTCTAGTTTTGTTTACAAGGATATCAAGTCTCTTTTGTTCAGATAAAATACTACGAACTAGAAATCCTAAAGGTGCTAGAACGAATGTTAATAAGAGATTCCAAAGTAGATGTGTATCGATTACTATTTCCATACTACTATTTAGAATAGTTAATCGGTTATAATGTCTCCATTTGGACGAATGTTATAGACAAATTCATCATCATTATAATTGTTTATATTACCACTATGTCCATCAGGTGAAGTGTACTTCATTTCGATATTGAAGGAAATACTATATCTATCTTTTTGAGTAGGATTTGGTTCAACCATATGCATGAGACCACTTGGAAATAAAATAAGTTTACCACTTCTTGGTTCAAATCCTTTACTTGTTGCAGTTCTAGGTGAGTTTGGAAAATCTGCAACTACTTTTGGATGAGTGTCAATCATTTCTATATGACCTTCATCACCGTCTGCCTTTATATAAAACACACCACTATACCAACAACCATTGTGTAAGTGTGGTTTGTTCCATGCAAGGTGGTCATTAATATTCGCCCATGAATTACCGATATGCATTTGTGCTTTGTGTCGGTCTAATCCATGGAAAGGCCATACTTCGTCATAGAATGTAGTTTGTATTCTATTCATTAATTTTTGAAATGCAGGATTAGACTCACAACCATCATGTGATTGCCATCCAGTATATGCATTTGAAAGTTTTCTACCTTGTGGGTCTTTTCTTCTCATACCATCCATAGTATCTACAAGAAGGTCTAAGTAGTTTTGGTCTATTCCACGGTTTTCATCTAGATTGGAGTCTAGTAAATCTCTTTCAAATACGTAAGTTGGAAATAATAATCTAACGGACATCGAAATCAAACTCCAATTGTGTCTCTTCTGATTCTTCTTTATTGTGAAAAGGACATTCAGGTGGTGGTGAATCTTCCTTATATAGTTTACCTTTCGGTTTCCAATATCCTCTTCTACGATATGCACCAAATTCCTTTACACTATTTTCATCAAATTCTGTTAATTGACTCCACTCTTGCATAGATTTATTAGTTGGAACTGTTCTATCAAACTCTGAAGTTCCAGTTGCACGATTGTCTATCCAAGATTTATGTGTATTTACTATATAGGATGCATTCCATTTTTCTCTTTTATATGGTATAATTTGACAAAGTGGAGTTCCCTTTGGTATTACAAAAGAGTGGTCTACTTTCGGATAAAATATAATTTGTGCATTATCCATACCAACATTAAAAGTGTCGGTATCGATTATACCCTGCCAACATGCAAAGTGATTATTTTGAAATAAAAATGGGTCTAAGTAAAAACAAGAATAACCTTCAGGTGTTTTGATATTCCATGGGTTTCTCATTTTAAATGCATCTTTAATTGGTTTGTCTTCACCCAAATATTCAAATGCATCTAAAGTTTGGGTAATAGGGTGACTTGAGGAGTTATAACCACTATCGTGTGGGTCATAAGTTGCAAAGGTTTTTTTACCTTTATCGTCTCCACCTATACCATTTATTACATGTATATCTCTATTTGATAAAAGTATCCAACCACTCTTTAACCAATCGTCCATTGCAGGACATGAACGTATAGTTTGTTGAACCATACCTCTAGTGAGTTCTCCTGCCTTTGCACGTTTCCACCAATCAGGCTGAATAGAACTTGCAAGGACTGGTTTAAAGTCCCTTAATGTTTCTTTATTATATGTGTGAAACTCTATCGTTGGCATGAAAAAATTCTTCCTCGTCTACTAATCTTACTTCGTCTCCTCGTAAAACTAGAGACCTTCTATCAATATATCTTGCAGATGATGTGGGTGCATCTGCACCATGTGGTATTCTACCATCAAATATAATCAACCTGTTTGGTTTAAATTCTATTTCTGCAATTTGGTGGTTTTCAATATGTTCTTGTCTACCGTCTAAACCTTGTTGCATTTCATTATATAGTCTTAATTTACCACCCCAATTTTTATTCCAAAATTTATTAGTGTAATATAAGAATGATAAATTCCACTCATCTTCATCTTGACAATCTGCGTGAGTTGTTCCTTGTAAACCTTGAGTTTGAGAATTAAGTCCCATATATTGAAATCTTACCCACTTAAATCCAAACTCAGTTTGCAATCTTCTGTTTAGATAATATGGAAATATAGTATGGAGTTTATCCATATCTTTTTCTAATTTCATACCATCTCTGAAATAAGTTGCACCCCAAAAACTATGGTGAGGTAAACCTGTAGGACTTCCACTACTGACTTGATTAGTCTTAGACCATATATTTTCTCTTACAATGTAATCGTCAAAATGATGATGTAGTTCGGTTGCAAGATAATTATCTAAGACATAGACATCTTTAAGAGGTAAGTCTTTTATTTTGAAGGGTTCATCGATATGAACAACTTTTACGTCATCAAACATATACTACCTTTCATGGTCGGGTAGTAATGATGCCTGAGGTAATTGATTTAGATAATCTTGTATTGGTTTTAAATGGTCTTCTCTAGTTGCAAAAATTTCATTTACTAATTGGTCGTAGATTACATATTGTGAATCTGCAAACTCTAGTACTCTTCTTGCATTAGACCTATATGGGTGATTTGAACCTTCTCTACCTGCAAACGTGACTTCAGTTAAATCATCAAATCCATAGTTATCAAGAAAATTTGCAATATTACCTTTTACTTCGTCAACTAAGTCTTGTACATATTGATTGTTTAATGTGACTCCTGCAGGAGGTTCAGAATTTTCAATATAGTTTTCTATAATTTCTTTTTCAGGATTTGTTAATGGTCTTTTGACTTGGTCATCAAAACATTTATCATCATCCCATTTTTCAATTACGATTTCTATATCATCGTATACTAATACATCAAAATCAAAACCTAGTTCAGGTTGGTCTGTATTATCAAACTCGTATTGTAAACCATTAGGTTTTCTAATAATAAGTTTTTGGTCTTCCGTGTAAATTAGTGCGTTCATACTGTTATTATACCTCAATATTGATTAAATTACAAGGGTAATTTATCTTTTACTCTCTTGTAGTATTCTAAATTATTTATGCGACTAGAATCCATCCCATCTATCCAAGGGCCTCCTCTAGTGTAGTGAACTGCAGAGAAATCCCATTTTACTTCAGGGTCATCATATCCTTCAACAAAAATATACTTTTCAGGTATTGGAGATATCTTATCAGTCCATTCAAACTGATGTAATTGAGCACCAGTCCAAGTGTTCACAACTTCAGGTGTAAGTTTTCTACAATCCTCATGACCATTGTTAAAGAACATCATAGAAGACCACAACTTACATGGGTAATCTATATTCACTTCACCATCAAACTTAGTTTCATCGTGTTTCATTTGTGGATACTTAATACATGCAACTGCATCATCTGTATTTAAATAATAGAACATAGGAAGTAGAGATTTGTTAAAGATAAAATCATCATCTATAAACATACTAAATCCTTCGTAGTTCTCTAAATATGGAATTAAAAATCTACTGTATGTAAACCATGTTGATTGATTTGCATATGGTCTTGTATATTCAGGAATTTTTGATACATCTAAAAATTTAATTTCAGGTACAAACTTATTGTAGTCTACAAATCTACCTCCTCCGATAGATTTTTGTATACTATCTAAAATAGATTCTTTACATACTTGTTCTAAACCATTGTGTCTACTATCATATCCGATGTAGATGTTTAGTGGTTTACCTTTAGATAATTTTGTGACTTTCTCACTATGTTCCCAAACATACTTTCTAAAATCTACATTACTGAAATCGACTTGAAACTCTATGGTACCCATTGTCCATATTGCAGACAATCCTTTATACTTTGGTTTTCTTTTACCATTTAATACTTTATCTTTCCAGTATTCTAAACATTCCTTGACACCGATTGGTTCTGCAGGTATAATATCATGTGTATCCCATAATAGTAATTCATGATTAGGGTCTTCCATTTCCTCAAAACAACCTGACCTTACAGAGCCTGGGTGAATCATTAATTGTATTCTATCACCCGAACTTTGTGTAAGACCTTGTATAGGTGCCCATAAACCTTCTTCTTGAATACTCTGTATCAACCAATGTCCTTTTGCACTATGATAATACATAGAGTTCAATGCAATTGGAAAATCTTCTGCATCAAAATCACCCGACTGCAATTCTTCTCCTGCATAGTCTTTTATATCAACCTCTTTATCTGTTAAAGGTTCTGATACTGCAAATTTAGTAGAGGGAGCACCATGTTCGTTGATAGAACCTGATGTATAAATTTCGGGTAAGAATCTATGATATGAGTTTGCTTGGAATCTTAAACCTTGCCATCCTATTAGTTCACCACTTCTTCTTAAAGGTTCTAAATCAGACCACTTACATAACTTAAGGGGAGGCATGTTTTCAAACATGTATTCTAGAACTTTTATAAATTCTGAATCATAATCGATATTTTCTAAATTATCTAATTGACCTAAATGCCACTGGTCTAAGTCTCTTCTTTCCTTATGATTAAGGTCTTTGAATGACTCGGGAAATGTTAAAAATTGTTTAGTTTGCTCTAGAGTTTTGAGTTTGTCCATAATATAAAATATCCTCTTTACACGTATTTAGTGTGTTAAGAAGATATAGGTGTTCCTGGCCATGATTGTTGTAATGCACCATCCCATCTAATCACTGGTGTTCTACCTTGTCTAGCATACGTTGCAGGTTGTCTGTTCTGATATGTAAACGGTGTTTGACCTTGTCTTGCATATGTACCAGGCTGTCTGTTTTGATACGTAAACGGTGTTCTACCTTGTCTTTCATATGTACCAGGCTGTCTGTTCTGATATGTAAACGGTGTTTGACCTTGTCTTTCATATGTACTAGGTTGTCTGTTCTGATATGTAAACGGTGTTTGTGCATTCACTGGATTCTGATATGTTCCAGGCTGTCTATTCTGATAAGTGAATGGTGTTTGTGCATTCACTGGATTCTGATATGTTCCAGGCTGTCTATTCTGATATGTGAAAGGAGTTCTACCTTGTCTTGCATATGTACCAGGCTGTCTGTTTTGATACGTAAACGGTGTTCTACCAGTTCTTTGATATGTACCAGGCTGTCTGTTTTGATACGTAAACGGTGTTCTACCAGTTCTTTGATATGTACTAGGTTGTCTGTTCTGATACGTAAATGGAACACGATAAGATACTGGATTTCTATAAGTAAATGGTGACCTATTATTATATGTAAACGGTATCTGATAGGATACTGGGTTTCTATAAGTGAATGGTGACCTATTCTGATATGTAAAAGGTAATTGGTATCCTACAGGGTTTCTATATGTAAAAGGAGACCTTGCGTTATATGTGAACGGTAATTGGTATCCTACAGGGTTTCTGTATGTAAATGGTGACCTATTATTATATGTAAAAGGTTGTCTCGCATTCGCAATGTAAGGTACACGATATGTAAATGGTACCCTATAAGTGGAAGGTTGTCTTGCGTTGGCAATATATGGTACTCTATAGGTAAAGGGAACCCTATACGTAGAAGGTTGTCTCGCATTTCCTATATTTGGTACTTGATAATTTCCTATTGCCATTTAAATTATTCCTAGGTTATTTCCTTTAAAATTCCTCTTATGTCTCTATATTTGTTTTCTATAGTTCTCTGACCTTCAGGCATTTCATCTATAGGATAATAATATGATTCTCTGATAATATCGTTTGCAATCAAAGCTTCATGAGTTTGTAGTGCTTCTGTTGCAGACTCCATATCGACATCTGAACCCACTGTAAAATTAGTTAAATTTATTTTTAAGTCTAATTCATAATCAACACCATTTACAGTAATCTGATTTAAAGGATTACTTTGAAGGTATTGTATTCCGTTTTCTGTAATTATTTCTACTGACATTTAATTCTTCCTCATTATTAATAAAGTGCTAACGACATTGGTTGATACGAACCTGCAACATAACTTGGGAACGAAGAACTTGGTATAGTCCATGTATAATATTTGGTTCCTGCATATGGGTTTGTACTTGCAGTTCCTGATGAAAGTGGTAATGTCGTTGTTGTGTTTGGTAAACTCAATACAAAATAAGTTGCACTAGGGAAATCTTGAGCAAAATCATACTGACCACTTAAACCAGTTGCCTTATACGTCATTTCTCCAATTGTTAGGGTAGATGTAGATGCACTGCCTGGACTTTGTCTAATAACCCACTCACCAGCACCATATATTGATATAGGTGGTGCAGGACTTTGCGGCCATGTTCCTGCGAATCCTAATGGGCCATATCCATAAGGTGCGGCTGGGTATCCTGTTGAAAACCCATACCTTGCAGTACCAGTATAACTCGAAGGTTCTACATTAGAAGTCACACTATAAGGCCCCCATAGTATTGGGTCGGGATATGGGTAAGTACCAGGCGACCTAAAACTATACGTAAATGGTGATTGTGAGTTTGCAGGATATCTTGCATTCGCAGGATACCTTGCGTTATACGTAAATGGTGATTGTGCATTTGCAGGATACCTTGCATTTGCAGGATACCTTGCGTTATACGTAAATGGATTCTGACCATTTGCAATGTAAGGTTGTTGTGCAGAAACAGGGTTTCTATACCCTCTTGGTGTTCTTGCATTCGCAATATAAGGTTGTTGTGCGTTTACTGGATTTCTATACCCTCTTGGTGTTCTAGCGTTTGCAATGTAAGGTTGTTGTGCAGAAACTGGATTTCTATATCCTGCAGGTTGTCTTGCGTTTGCAATGTAAGGTTGTTGTCCGTTTACTGGATTTCTATATCCTGCAGGTTGTCTTGCGTTTGCAATGTAAGGTGATTGTGCATTCGCAATATATGGATACGGTTGCTGTGCATTTGCAATATATGGTGTTTGACTGTTAGCAATATATGGATACGGTTGTTGTGCATTCGCAATATATGGGGTCTGACTGTTCGCAATGTATGGATATGGTTGCTGAGCATTAGCGATATATGGCGTTTGACTATTTACTGGATTCCTATATGTACTAGGTTGTCTTGCTTGTGCAATATAAGGAGTCTGACTATTTACTGGATTCCTATATGTACTTGGTTGTCTTGCATTCGCAATATATGGTGTTTGTGCATTAGCAATATAAGGGTATGGTTGCTGTGCATTAGCGATATAAGGAGTCTGACTATTCGCAATATAAGGGTACGGTTGTTGAGCGTTTGCGATATAAGGTGTCTGACTATTTGCGATGTAAGGATATGGTTGTTGAGCGTTTGCAATATATGGGGTCTGACTGTTTGCAATATATGGGTATGGTTGTTGAACAGATTGTTGACCCGATGCATTATTCCACCCTGTTGGTGTTTTTACATAAATTTGGTCAACTGCTTTCCATGTTGTAGAACCAGTTTTTACCCACCCACCTTGAGTTGAACTCCAACCCGAAGGTGTTTTTACTTTTTGTGACCCTGTCGCCATATTCTAAATTACCTTAAAAATTTAAGTTATACTCTATTAAGAGTAAAGTACCCATAAATCACCAACTGCACCATCACCTGCACCAGGCGATGAAGTTGATTGATATATGTTTCTCACATATCCACCTGAGTTCGATGCATTACTTGTTGTAATAGTTCCAAGTGTTGCGTTTGAACCACTCTCATATTTAGTGTTTAATGCAGTCTGTAATCCATCCACATTTGCAATTGTATGATTATGTGAATCATCTGCAACTGCTGCTGTGATTGTAATATTTGATGTACCATTAAATGATGCAGAACCTGAAAGGTCTCCACCCAAACTAATTGTTCTTGCAGTCGTCAACTGAGCAGCACTTGAAGCAGTACTTGCATTACCAGTTAATGAACCTTCAAAAGACGATGCTTTTACATTATATGCACCGAATGTCCATTCGTCTTCTGATTCGTCCCATGTTAATGAAACGTTAGATGATGTTCCTCTTTCTACTTCTATACCTGCATCCTCTGAAGGAGTACCAGTCACATCGTTATTAAGAACAACAATGTTATCAGAAACGTTAAGTGTTGCAGTGTTTACAGTTGTTGTAGTACCGTTTACAGTCAAGTCACCTGAAAGTGTAAGGTCTCCAAAAGATACATTATCTGATGTACCAACTGACTGACCAATACTTACCTGACCTGAACTAATAGAAACACCAGTACCTGCACTAAAATGGGCACGTGTCTCTGATGCACTAGGGCCTGTATATGTGATTACACCAGTACCTGAATTATACGCAAGTGAACCATCTCCACCTGCATCCGTGACTGAAACTTTTCCTCTTACTTGTGCATCTGTAATACCTGAGTATGTGATTACACCAGTTGTAGAGTTATATGAAAGTGTACCGTCTCCTGCAGAATCAGTGACTGAGATAGCACCTCTTGCATCTGAATCTGTATATGTTGTGACTGAGAATGCACCTGTTGAACTATTGTATGATAAATCACCACCTGCAGAGAATAAACCTCTTATATCTGAATCAGATAAACCTGCAAGTGTAAGTGTTCCAGCTGCATCGTCATATGTTGATGTAATGTTTGTTCCACCGATAACTAAACCGTTTACGATATCTTCGATTTCTTCTTCTGTTTTACCTGAAGAGTTAATTGTAAGTGTTCCGTTTGCATCGTCATATGAAGTTGTGATATTTGTACCTGCAGTAATTAATGCATTTACTCTATCGTCAACTCTTTCGTTTGTAAAATATTGATTAGTTGAACCCTCTCCAACGTCATCTGTATCTAAAACTACTGCACCACCTAGTGATACAGAATTAGAGTTTACAGAGATTGAACTGTTAGAAAGTTTTGCATTTGAAATAGAACCCGCTAACATAGCGTCTGTAATACCTAATGCTTTTACTTGTAGTGTGTCTGAACTTGTTTCGATTGAACTATCGTCAACATTTACTGCAAGTGATACTGCACCTGAAGTTCCACCACCTGATAAACCATCTCCTGCAGTGACACTTTCGATATCACCTGCATCATTAGTGAATGAGATTACACCAGTTGAGGAGTTATAGGACAAGTCTCCACTTACTGATATTGCACTTCTTGCTCTTGCAGTTGTATGAAATAAATTTGTTGAACCTTCAGTGATATCATCTGAGTCACCTGAAAGTTCTGATAATGCATCTTTACTTGCAACTTGTGAATCTACATATGCTTTTACAGATTGTTGTGTTGGAATCTGTGTAGCAGAGTTCGAAGACATATCGTCTTCGTCTAATACTGCAGTTCCACTTACACCAGTATTTAAAACTGCACTTGTAAGTGTTTTGTTTGTTAATGTTTGTGAACCTGTTAATGTTGCAACAACTGAAGTATCTACTTCAATATCATCTGCATTTACAGTGATACCTGTACCAGCACCAATATTAAGTGTTGCATCTCCTGAAGTTGCAGTACCTGTTAAACCATCACCTGCATTAACACCAGTGATATCACCGACATTACCTGTAATTGTTAATTGGTTGTTTGCATCGTCATATGATAATGAGATACCTGAACCTGCTTGTAAGAGGTTCGCAACTCTATCGTCTACACTTTCGTCAAGTGCAGAAGCAGATATTGAACCCTGAAATACACCTGCAGAAGTAATGACCTCTGTTCCACCAATGGAAAGTCCATTCTTAATATTAAAATTCTTTTCTCCTGCCATTATAATGTTCCTCCATCAATCTGAACATTATTCAGAGTTTTAGATGATGATGCATCTGCAAGATGCGTGTCGACTTTTGAAGTCGCAAAATATTGATTAGTTGAACCTTCTGAAATATCATCAGTATCAATCTGCGATAATGCAGAAGCGACAATTTTACCTGATGAGTTAATTACTTCGGTGGTTCCTACACTGATTCCATACTCTACTACAAATTTGTTTTGTGTTGCCATTTTTTCGTGTGTCCTATACTGAAAAAGTAATTTATACACTACTATTTAGAAGATAGTGTTCTTCAAAATAGTGTTTTTACTCTAAACTTTTAATAAATTTCTACTTATTTTAAATACAGTTGAAGATGCAGATGCAGGAGTGACTCTCAATCTTACATTTCCTGAGTTTGTGTCAACTGAGAGACTAAAGAGTGACGAATTTGTGTACACATCACCAAATTGTGAGAAGTATGCATTCGTTGAATTATGTATTAACATCACCTCACATGCATGATAATTACTTCCTTGTGATGCTTGAATCTGATATTTACCACTTCTATAACTTAAAAGTGGGAATGTATCTAAATCTACTTCAGTCGTTGCAGTTGTTGTTAATGTTTGGTCTGCATCCATTCTTAAATTACTTAAAGATAATGGGCCGACTGCAGTCAACTGACCTGTTGCTTCTATATCACCAGCTTTAAAGTCTGCATATGCATAACCTGTTCCACTGATATTTACCGTATTGTCTGGCTCGACTTCTAAACCGTCAAATAGTTTCCATGTGGAATCTGATGCATCTCTGAATAATCCTGTATATTCACTTGCACCACCATCTGATAAACCGTCATCATAATTTCCATAAAAACCTATATCTAATAAGTCACTTGAAGTGTTTCCACTTGCAAGTTCCATCATAGAATCAGTGACGGAAACAGTTGTTGAATCAATTGTTAAACTAGTTCCTTGGACAATTAAGTCCCCAGTCACCGTTAGATTACCATCTACGGTACTCGAAGATAAGGATTGAAACCCTAAATCTGTAAAAAACTTAGTTTTAGTTGCCATATAACTATTTATACAAATAAAAAAGGGGAGACCGAAGTCTCCCCTTAGTGATTACTTAAAATCGTTTAAGCGTCTACTGTTGTTCTATCGAACTTGATTACTGTAGATGATGATGAAGCAGGTGTTGCTAATAATCTTAGATTACTCCCACTTATATCTGCATCAAATGTTGCAAGACTTTTTGATTTTAAAGTACCGTACTGAGTTAACGTGACTGCAGAACCGTCATGAACAACAACAATTTCTGTAGAGTGGAAATCACTTCCCTCTGACATTGCAACAACATATCTTGCAGCTCTAAAATCTGCTTTCGCAAATGTATCGAGTGCAAATTCTGTAGTTGAAGTTTTTGTTGCATCACCTGATGTTCTGTCCTTCGATTTGACTTTCTTTGAAGTCGTAATTTCATCGTTGTCTACATCGAATTGTATTCCACGAATCAACTCAGCGATTTTAAATGCATTAGTTTTCGCCATGTTTTACTCCTTAAGAAAGTCTAATTTGGAAGGTTTTAAATGTTGTATTTGTATTCGCAGGTGTAGTTAACAATCTCATGTTTCCACTATCTATATCACTTGAAAGTGAGAATAGAGATGAATCTGAGAATGCATCACCGTATTGAACGAAATACGCATTTGAACCGTCATTGATTAATAGTACTTCGGCCGCATGTGTTCCAGCAGTTGCATGAGATGCCATTATGACATACTTAATTGCTTTATTACCTGTTGGATTTGAACTTAAGACTTGGTCGGATGTAGTTGCAGTTAATTCACTTGTTGTGAAAAAACCTTGAACTAAATTCGATATCGAAGTCTGAGCGACCACCTCTAAAACGTCTCCCGACACTGCATTTGCTTGTAATGTGATTGAACTGGTGGAAGTTCTTGCATAGTCGTCTCCGACCACAAGTTTAACACCGTTCAAGTAAACCTGTTCTAAACCAAGTGTGTATGATAAGGATGCTCCGTTATCGTCACTACCTGAGAATAGAGTTTGGTTTCCAGTCACACTGTAAGTAAATGTTGTGACACCAGTTGATGGAGCATCGGTGAAACTTATTGTTCCACTACCATCAGTTGATAACAACTGACCGCTTGTTCCATCACTAGTTGGGAAAGTAATTGCATCATTAATTGTAAGAGAAGAAGGGTTAGACCCTACTTCTACTACGGCAGCAGACCCATCATTCTTCTCAGTATAAAACCTACCGTGGTAAGTATTGACCGCTAATTCTCCTAGTGCAAGGTCACCCGTGCCTGGAGCAGCGTTCTGAGTAGAACTTCTTTTAAATTGGATTACTGTTGCCATTTTACTCTCCTATTGAATTGGTTGATTGAACTATTTTAATTAAAATGTTCCACCATCAATAGCTGTGACTGATACAGCACCTGATGTGACTGTAAAGTTTGAAGAGTCAAATGAAGCAATACCTTTGTTTGATGTTGTTGCATCTTCACCAGCGATTGTCACTGTACCTGAAGAGTATGAAGCGTCCATACCTTCACCAGCTGCGACAATAACAGCACCTAAGTTAGCATCTGTACCAACTTCAACTGCGACTGTAATAGCACCATCAGCGTTTGTGATGTCTATTGCTTCACCAGCAGTTAGAGTTGCAAGTTCCATGTCTCCATTAGAACCATTACCGACTAATAACTCACCAGCAGCAGGAGCAGCACCGTCTACAGAAGTGATTGAACCACTTAATGCAAGACCAGTTGCTTCTAATCCACCGAATACAGCACTCATTGCAGTACCAGTAAATGTTGATGAACTATCTGTTGCTGAACTTAATGCAACGAACTTACCTGATGAATCATCTAAACCAAAGAAACCAACTTTAGCAGAACCATCGTTATACTTAAATTTAATACCTCTGTCTAAGTTGTCATCTGAAGCATCATCACCGATTTCAAATACTGGGTCTGCAACTGAAGTAGTTGTAGAGTTTACAGTAGTTGTAGTACCGTTTACAGTTAAGTTTCCTGAAACTGTTAAGTTTCCTGAAGCAGAAATGTTTGTTGATGTAATATCGTCTGATGTAAGTGTACCGTCAACGTCAACGTTGTTAAATGTCACATTGTCGGATGTTCCAACTGACTGACCAATTGCGAAAGTCACAGCTTGGTTAGCTGCAGAAGTTGTCACACCTGTTCCACCAGTGAAAGTGATTGATTGTGAGTCTAAGTCGACTGCACCTGTTCCACTATCACCTGCGATATCTAAATCTTGAGCAGTGACTTGTGAATCAACATATGCTTTTACAGATTGTTGTGAAGGAACTTTAACTGCAGAATCAGAAGTCATATCGTCTTCGTCAACTAAGAAGTCAATTTTTCCTATTGTCACATTACTATCTGCAATCATAGCTGTTTCAACAGCACTGTTTGCGATTGTGACTGCACCACTTGATGCCATAGTCACGTCACCACTTAATGATACGTTATCAAATGAATCACTTCCATCATGAACAAGTAATTGTCCTGCTGTTGGAGATGAAATATCTGAGTCTGTTGCACCTGCAAGTGTTGATGTTGTTGATAAGAAAGATAGGTTTCCTGAACCATCTGTTCCTAATACTTGGTTTGCACTACCATCACCTGATGGTAATACGAAGGTCACGTCTGAAGCAAGTGTATCGGGAGCTTTAAGAGCAACGGAGTTTGAACCGTTGTCTGAATCTTCCATTAACTTTAATGAACCACCTGAAGTTGAACCATTACCGACTTTAAAGTCAGCAGGTGTTGCAGAAGAACCATCTACGATATCCGTGTAATATTTACCACCGACTTCGTGTATAGCAGCTGCACCTAAAGAGTCAACTGATTCTATATAAAGTTTTGCACTAGCACCATCATTCGACCTATCTTGTACATACGCTAATTCGCCTTCGCTCAAGTCTGAGACTGTTGGCGCACTCGCTCCTGTACTTCTTTTGATTTGAATTACTGTTGCCATTTTTATTTCCTATAAAAATTAATTAATTAATGTTTATGACCCTACACTATTCGGGTCGTTGATACATAATAAAAAAATTCTATCCTCTCACTATGAGGGTCGATACCTTCACTGGTCGGTATCCTTGATATCCTAATTATTTATAAAACTAGAATGTTCCACCATCTATAGAAGTGGTGGTTGTCCATTTGTCTGTTTCTGCATCATAAGATAATAATCCATCGTCTGTTTCAGATGCATTTACGTCTGCAAGTTCGTTGATAGATTTTGCAGATAAGTTTACACTTGATGAAGTGTTTCCAATTGCAACCTGTTTTGCACGAATATTAGTTGCACCTGCAATTCTAGCACCTACTGAACCTGTTGCTCTGTTTAATGTTCCTTTAATGTTTGACATAATTCTTTACCTCGTCACACCAGGCGTCACTATAGCTTGTCCTTCTATTACTCTACTAGTGCTTCCACCTGAACTAGTTATATTCAAATCATATACATATCTTCCACCTGATAGACCTGAAGTTTGTGTATCAGTAAGTGATAATGTCACTTGACCATTTACCTCTGAAATAGAAGTTGCAAATGTTTCAGATACAGTTGAAGAACTATAAGTTTTTCTAATTTGTGCTGATGCAGTATAACCTGATAGGTTTAAAACGTCACCAGCAGAATCAGTCACATCTACTGTAATACTGTAATCTGTTCCTTGGTCTATGTATAAATTTGCAATAATCGCCATAATACTATTTATACGGGATTAACCCTTATTAAATTGTGCAGTTGGTACTGATTGGTGAATTTTCTCTAACGTACCACTATCATTTACATAAATTTCTTCCACTTTCTCTACTGTTCCATTATTATTTCTAAACACACCTTTTACCTTTGCAATCGGGCCAACTGTTCTAGTTGTTGTGTATGGTTGTTGATACACATAGTTTTGTTGGAAACTATAAGGTGATTGATAAGGATTCTGATATATACTTGGTTGTCTCGCATTCGCAATATAAGGATTTTGATACGTAAACGGATGTTGATATAAACTTGGTGTCCTATTCTGATACGTTTGAGGAGTCCTTAAAGGTGTTGCAAAAGAATATGATGCTTGTCTCTGATAGGTAAAAGGAGTTCGACCTTGTCTTGAATACGTACTAGGTTGTTGTGCAATAAACGGATACGGTTGTTGTAAATTTGCAATATATGGATATGGTTGTTGTGCATTCGCAATGTATGGATACGGTGCTTGTGCAATGTATGGATACGGTTGTTGTGCATCAGCAATATACGGATACGGTTGTTGTGCCTGTGCAATAGGTGTAGTTGCAGGTCTCCTTGCAATATAAGGATACGGTACTTGTCCTTGATTTATAAACGGATATGGTTGTCTCGCTTGTGCAATATACGGATAACTTGCTTGTGCAGATGCAATGGGTCTTGTTGCAGGGTTTTGTTTATTTGCTTGATACGAAACTTGTGCAATCGCAGGTTGTCTTGCAGGTTGTTGGAAAGTTGCAATATATGGTTGTTGCGTTGTTGCAGGGTATTGAACATTAATAGGCTGTCTTCTTATTTCTTGAGTATTGATTGGTTGTTGTGAAGGTTGCCTAAACCCATACGGCACTTGGTAAGTGTATATGTAAGGTTGTTGTGTTTGTCCTATTGCCATATCTTATCCTAATAAAGTGTTAACGACATTGGTTGATACGAACCTGCAACATAACTTGGGAACGAAGAACTTGGTATAGTCCATGTATAATATTTGGTTCCTGCATATGGGTTTGTACTTGCAGTACCACTCGCTAAAGGTAAAGTTGTTGTTGTGTTGTTAGGTAAACTCAATACAAAATAAGTTGCACTAGGGAAATCTTGAGCAAAATCATACTGACCACTTAAACCAGTTGCCTTATACGTAAGTTCTCCAATTGTTAAAGTCGAGGTAGCGGAGGAGCCTGGACTTTGTCTAATAACCCACTCACCAGCACCATATATTGATATAGGTGGTGCAGGAGATTGTGGCCATGTTCCTGCGAATCCTAATGGGCCATATCCATAAGGTGCGCCTGGGTATCCTGTACTAAATCCGTATCTTGCAGTACCAGTATAACTTGAAGGTTCTACATTAGAAGTCACACTATAAGGCCCCCATAGTATTGGGTCGGGATACGTATATGGTGTAGGTTGTCTTCCAACTATAGATGCAGGCTGTTGTGCAATCACTGGGTGTTGATAACTTGTTTGTGCAATTACAGGGTGTCTATAGGTTGTTTGTGCAATCGATGGGTGTCTATAACTTACACTTACCTGATGAGTATATTCTGCAGGATGTCTATATGATGCTTGATAATCAGTACTTACCTGATGAGTGTATATTGTAGGGTGTTGGTAAGACTGTTGAAAACTATAAGGTTCACGTCCTTGTCTTGCATATGTAAAAGGTTGTTGACCTGTATCGTTAAAGTTGTAAGGTTGTGTTCCTTGTGTTGCATATGGTTGTTGAAAACTTTGTTGAAAACTATAAGGTGAACGTCCTTGGTGTGCATATGTAAAGGGTGTTCTACCTTGTGCAATGTAAGGAGTTTGACCTTGTCTTGCGTATGTGAAAGGTGTTCTTCCAGTTGCATTATAGATTACTGGACTTCTTCCAGTCACCTGAATTGTAGTTTGTGCATTTGCAATGTATGGGTATGCTTGTTGTGCAGATGCAATATAAGGATAGTTTGCAGTCGCTTGAACTATAGATGGTATTTGTCTATTTGCAATATAAGGTGTTTGTGCAGAACTAGGTTGTCTTGCATTTGCAGGTTGTCTCGCTTGATAAGTAAAAGGAGTTTGTGCGTTTGCAGGTTGCCTTGCAATATATTGTGCAATTACAGGTGAACGACCTTGTGCAAGTCCCTGTCCTTGGTAAGGTTGTTGGAACGAAGTTCCTATATTTACATAAATTTCATCAGACATATCATATCACAAACCATAAGTGTCCAGTCGATGTACTACCTACTTGAGTAGGTGCAGTACTTGTTGTCTCGTAATCTAACTGAACGGTATTACTGGAAACTGTTAATCCATCACCAGTATTTAGGTCGATTGTGATTGTCCCATCTAATGGGTCGTCATTTCCACCATCTGCATTGTCCACGTATGTTTTTACAAGACCCTTATTTGATGCAACACTTAAAATTGCATTCATTCTATCGTCTGAGAAATACTTATTGTTTGAACCCTCTGAAACGTTATCTGTTGTATTACTTGGGTTAACAGGTTCCCAATATCCTGCACTATCGTCCCATGCAAGTATTTGACCTGCTTGGGGAGATGTGGTATAATTTACATCACTTAAATCATCTAAAGTATTGTTTGCAAGGTTGTCTTCTGTTGCAGATAATCTTAATTCATCACCAACTTTACTTACTGTAATATTAGTGTGGTTAGAGTGATTTAATATAGTGTCTGTTCTTGTTGATACCCTTGCATCAGTATAATACAAACTAGACCCTTCTGTCAAGTCTCCCGTATCTTTAGTTGCAAGTCTTGTATCAAAATCTGAGTTTGCACGTGTAGAGGTATAATACAAATTAGACCCTTCAGTCAAGTCTCCAGTATCATGGTTGGATATATCTGAAACTGTTCCAGTGACATCACCAGTTAAGTCTCCGATAAAATTTGTATTTGCAGTAATTGTAGTACCAGTAATTGCGGCTGCAGTTGTACCTCCGATTGTTGTACCATCGATATTACCACCGTTAATGTCCACTGTAGTCAACGTAGAGGTTCCTGATGCGTTTATGTCAACTGCATATAGGTCTGACCACCTGTTTCCACTAGAACCTAATGCACGGGTGTTATTTGCATCTGATATTATATCAGAATCTACTGAACCAGTCAAGGTAATCGTATCTGAACTTGCGTTTCCTAAATCTATATTACCGTTTAAAGTAGTATTTCCAGTGACTGTTAAATTTTGTGTAGTCGATAAACTTCCTGTAAATGTACCTGAAGTTGCAGATATACTTGAAGAGAATGTACCAGTTGTTCCTGCAACATCTCCTGAAGAAGTAAGTGAACCAACCCCAACATTACCACTGAATGAACCAGTAGTTGCACTTGTGATTGCACCACTATTAATAGACATAGTTCCGTCTGTAAGTGTTGGTGCAGTAAGTGTTTTACTACTTGCAAGTGTGACATTGTCTTGGTGATATACATCTCCATCAAACTCAATCTTTGCACTTGTAGATAATGTTGTAGTTGCATTTATAGACGATTCGTTGAATATTATTCCACTATCGTTGTTGTTGTAGATTACGTTTTCTGCAGTTTGGTTAAAGAAACCTGTTGCTTGACCTGAGTCTGCAACTCCTAAATATGAACCAGTGTATGAATATACAGTAATCTTATCACCTGTAGTTGCACCACTTGTAAGTGTAATCTGACTATAGGTATTTCCACTTAATACACCAAATCCACCGATTGAATAATCGTCATCCTTTATTTGGTGGTCTCTTTCTACATAAACTTGAAGTCTATCTTTTTTAAACTCTAATGTATTTCCAAAACTATCTGCACCTGAGAACACTTGTTGACCTGAAGTTGCAATAAACACAAATTCTTGGAAGAAGAATGATTTATCTTCAATACTATTGACTGCATCTACAAGTGTATTTGTGCTTGTAGTTCTTAAACCACCTACATCACCAACATCTGTAGAAACCTCGTTAAAGGTTGTTCTAAAGTCTTCTAAAGTACTGAATTGGTCTACTAGTTTAGCCATTTATCTTTTCCACTAATTGATTAAGAATATTTTTGATATCATTCATATCGTTCTTAATATTATTTATTTCCTCTACCTGTTTTTTATAGTTTTCTTTTCTAAGTTTATATAATGACCATGCATTTGTGTCTGTTGATACTATTGCAGAGGACTCTGAATCTCTTACTAAAGATGTATGTCCTTCTACTTTAATATACTCAGTCATTACGCAAGTCCTAAACACCTCAATGCAGATACCATAGGAACTACTGAAGTGTTTGTTCCTTTACCTACAATTTTAACTGCGAATGCACTAAACTCAGGTAAGTCATCTACAGTCCATTCGTATTCTTTAAAGTTTCTTGCATCTGCTTCTACTGTTGTATCAGGATTTCCATCTGAGTTAAAGTATTCCCAATTTAAATCATCAAAAGGTGTAGACTCATCATTTTTCAGAACTTTATATAACACTTCAATTTCTGTTGTTGGTGGTCTGAATACATCTGCAATCACTTTAAGTGTTGATGCAGGAGTCTTTAAGTTTACCTTTCTAGTACAGTAGATGAAGGTATTATTATCTCCATCAGGTTCTGTTGATGCAGTATAAACTGTACCACTTTGAACATCTGATGCACTATCTATTTTATTAATTCTGTTTGATATACCAATCGCACCTATTGTACCAATGTCAATTACAGGTGAAACGTTTCCGTTTAGAGATTGTAATTGAAGTGTACATGTGAACGATTTCTCTGAAGACATTTCATTAGTTTCGTTTAATGGTGATGCAACTACACTTGGTGAATCAAAGAATACGTTATCATTTAGTGTGATAAATTTACTTGTATTATTTTTATTGTATGCAGTTCCACTACTATATCCTTCAGGTGAGTTCATAGGTGTTGTTAATACACTTGCACTGATTCTAGTCATGTTATAATTTAGACTTGGTATCAATGTATGTAATGTATCAAAGTAATAGTTTCTTGTTGATGTTGCATTTTCTCCACCACCAACTGTTGAATCGTTAGATGCATATGTTGTTTTTACATCAAAACTTGAAATATCAGGAAGCACTGTAAATGAATCCATTTCAATATTTCCAATTGCAGTAAATGTTTGATTGATTGCAGATACTGGAACACCACCTAGTGTATCACCAACTGCATCTACACCTACTGTAAGGTCTGCAGTTCCACCATCAAAGTTAACAGCACTCAATGTATCTGTTGTTGCGTATCCAGTGCCTGGGTCTGTAATATATGAAGTAGTGATTACATTACTTGCAACTGTAAATTCTGCAGTTGCACCAGTACCACTTCCTCCAGTTAAGGATACATTATATGTACCATCTGAAGGTGTTCCACTTACTGAAGGTGTTGCAATATTTAATACACCATTTTCTTTATCACCAGTAATACCTGCAATGGTCACATTTGAATTTGTTGTGTACATACCATGCATATAGTTGTAAACTTTCACATACTGTTGACCACTAATTGTTTCAACAGGACTTGTTTGTAAAGTAGAAACTGGTAATGCTTTGTTCTCAAATTTCAATACTGGTGTTTTAGAAACATCAAAGGATGCATTTCTCATATGGAATTTAAGGTCATCCTCTTGTGTTGCAGTCCATGTTGATGCGTTTTGTGATACAAACAATGAACCTGCGTATGGTTGTCCTGAAATTGTCTGACTTGTTTTAAGGTCTTTCTCACCCATTCTTGAAATGAATGCAGTGTATTCGTTTGAGTTTGAGTACACAACGAATGCATATTCAAAATCTTGTTCTAAGTAAACTGGGGAATCAAATGTAAATGTAGTTGCACTTGAACCATCTGTAGAAGTATTTACATCTGCAGGATTCTTTGTGACTGTTGAGAAAGGCATTACAGTCTGGCCTGGATAACCGTTTATCATATTTCTTATTTCGACTGAAACTGGTAATGTTGTGTCTTTCGTCTCAAAGAATAAATCTATAGATGTGACAAATATACCACCTGATTTTTCAACTAAGAATGATTGTGCAAGTGGGTCACCCCAACCTCTTTCTAATCGGAAGTCACGGAAGTTTCTATCAGGCACTTCTAATATTCTTCTTGTTGCAGGAATAACTACTGGTTCTGCAACAAAAGGTGGCGGTTCAGGTAATGGTGGTATTATAGGTTCAACAATCTGTTCAATCCATGGTGGTGGGTCGGGAATTACAACTGGGTCTTGAATTATATCAACAATTGGTGGTAATTCAGGTGTTGGTACTTCAGGTGCATCTGCATCAAATACTTGTGCATTAATCCTTTCTCCTTGTCTAGTGATTTGTCTAGTACTATTATTTCTTTCTAATATCACCCTACCATTTCTTGTAGATGTAATCTCTGTTTGGTTAGATTGTAATAAACCTTGTGCTTGATACATTCCACTTGCTTGTGAGCCTGGGTTTTGTAAGTCGTAATAACTAGAAGTTAATCTTAATTCTCTTTGACCTGTTGGGAATCTTTGTTTACTATCATTTGGTAATTCAAAGTATGCACGTAATCTACCATTACCATCTGCTTTACAATTTGAGGAAACAGTTGTTCCTCCATCTTGTGAGTAAGTTGCACTAAACGGTCTTATGTATTGGTCAACTCTGATACCATCAAAGAAGAAATAATGGTTTGCATTTGGTTTTAAATTAGTTGCATCAACTTCAATAGTTCTCGCTCTCATGAAAGGTACTATTGAAATACTTACAACTCTATCGTTTCTTGTTTCTACAAAGTCTTCAACAACACTTGTTGTCACACCTGTTCTTGTTTGTGTTTCTACAGTCTCGGTTATTTCTCTTGTGACTTGTAAACCTGCAACCCATTCACCACCTTGTGTTGGGTCTCCACTCCATGAACCGTTAGAAGTTGCTTGAACTTCTGTTGATACAACATTAGGTTCTCCTACCCATGTTGTCTGCCATGAGTTCCATACAGTACCCAAAGAGTTTTGATTTTCTGCAAGAACAGCGTCAAAGTTTCCTTCTCTGTTTATTCTGACTTCAGGTAATTGTTCTGTATCGTTCCATATATCAGTTTCAGGTGTAAGTTTTACTGTACCAAAGAAGTTGAATACGTGATATGGGTTTACGTTAATTGTTCTCGATGCTTTATCTTGATTTACGTATGTGACTTGGTTGTATGGTAATGTAATTAAATCACCAGTTTTTTGATAATTAGAAGACAATGATTGATTAAATTCGATATCAAAAAATTGTGAATAGGATTTAGGTCTCATTGCACCAAGTTTAGTATCAATACTTATTTCATAGTCGGGGTGATTTACGTCACCAACTCTATGACCTCTAAAATTGTCTACTAAGAAACCTGATTTAAATCTATCAAAACCGTCTGCATCTAAAATCTGTTTTGTTTGTGTATCTCTTTCTAATAAAGATAATGCAGTAATTCTTTCCAAGTTTGTGACACGGTTATTAATTTTACCAATGTCTTTCATAGTGAATCTTCTATGGTCTTGTGTTCTAACTCTTATATTTTTTAGATTCTTTGTATACGCAGGAATCTGAAGTTCAAATAATTCTATTGCATCATCTATCGCTTTTGGTTTTGTAGGTGATAATGCAGGAATACCTGCAGAAGTTTGGAATGAACCTGACTTATGTAAGAATACTTTATCGATTCTTCCAACATAAAAAGAAATATCACCAACAACACTTGAACCAGTCACTGGTGTATCGTTTGCACTTGCACCAGTAGATGTGATACCAACTCTAGAAGAACTAAAGTCTCTACCTGTATCATATCCAAACGGTGCATAAACAGCACCCTCTGTACCATCTGATAGGTTTACTGGGTTAGTTGGGTCTTGTGTATTTGTTGTACCGAATGTTGAAGTACCTATAATTTGTCCTGCAACTGGTCTAAAGTCAATTGCATCTGAAAGTTCAAATGTTCCATCGGGTTCTAGACCACCTAAGTCAACTCTACTTGGAGAGTATACAGGAATATCTTGATATGGAATCGAAGTATATGATTCAACATCAAAGAAGTCTCCACTATCTGAAGTGAAGTAATCGAATACAATTAATATTTTTCCTGAAGGAACTGGTTCTCCAACCTTTCTTGTAATTTTTGCAAGGTCATAAAAACCATCTCTTTGTCCGTTGTCAAAGAAGAATCTAGACTTGATATCGGGTGAACCTTGTGATACACTAGTAATTGTTGCAACTGCCTTTGAAGTTTGTCCAACAACACTTTCACCTTCTGTAAAACTTCCTGATACTATTCTATAGTATGAAGTTGCAAGTGAACCATTATATGTAATTAAAACTGCACGTGCATCTGATGTTTGACCAACAATTGTTTCGTAAATTTGGAATGTTCCACTATCGACTGAAAAATATGATGAAGGTGGTAGAGGTGTTGTTCCTCCTACTCCTTCATATATTGCATGAATTTTATGAACGTCTGCAACACCTAGTGTAATTTCTTTATCATCATATGCAGTTCCATAGAAACCACCAGCACTTCTTGCACTTTCAACACCAAGTAATCTTGATTGTCTTAGTGTCTTATTTCTAGAATTAGGATTTGTTCTATTTACTGTAAATGTGACTTTAAGTTTTGCACCATCATTATTTGCAATACTCTTAGTAAGTGTTTGTCCTGTTCCACCATCTGATGTAGGGTCACCTGTAAAATCTTCTATGTTTAATAGGTCACCTAAATCGTATGCACTTGAGTCTGAAGATTCATCAACAACTGCAATTGTAAAGTTATCTGTATTAATTGCACCGAATGTTGCATTTGAACCAGTAGTGATTGTAAATGAACCACCTGATACGTCAACTACTTGTTGTCTTCTTACTTGGATAGAATCACATGAGTGTGTTTTTACCCAGTCTCTTGGCCATGCGAATATAGATGCAGTTTGGTCTTGGTCATAAATCTTTGCACGTTTTCTTGTGACATTACCATTATATGAAGCACCTGCATTTCCTGTAAGTGTAAGTGTAGTATCATCAGTGACACTTGAAACTATTAATTCTTCATTAGAGTTTGCAGGGTTTACAATTATATCACCTTCTTTTAACTCTGTTGTAAACGATGTTGCAAAACCAGTGACACTAGATGAACTGTTCGTAAATGTGACTGTTCCCAATAAAGTTTTTGAACCATCTACTACAACATTTGCAGTAAATATTGTGGAACCTGCATCTGCAGGGTCTTGTGATACACCTCTTGCACGGTCAATGTTGTAGTTTCTTACTGCAGTGACTGTTGTTGTTCCACTAGTTGTACCATTAGTTGTAATTGCATCACCAACTACGAATGTACCTACTACGTCATGAACATATAACTGACCACTTGCAGTATATGAAACAATACCAGTTGCACCTGAAGTACCACCAACAACTTGGTCTCCTTCTGTAAATGTTCCACTAAGTGTACCACTTAGTTTTGTTAACATCTTGATGTCAAACAGATATAAGTTCCATGTGGAACTTGCATCATATTCTTGTGAAGATGCAGAACCACTTTGTAAATCTATATTTCTTAATCTTGCAAAACCAATCTTTCCACTTGTTGGTTCTGTTCCGTCACTTGAAATTGTTGAATCCCATAGTGTGACTTCTTTGAAAGGTGTAATACTTGCATCACCAGTTTCATTACCAAACTCGGGTAATGAGTGTACGTTTGTAATTCTTAATTTGTTTCCTATTCTAACTGGTGTGTTTGTGTTGTCTAATGATACTGTTGACCTTGCCTTACTGATAGATATTGGTGTTGTTCCAATCTTATCTATCTCGTATCCTTTTACATATGCTTTACCAGGCGATATTTGCATGACAAACTTATCTACATTTCCACCGTTTGTTGCAGTGTAGTATCCTCTGTTTGTAGTATCGTCTAAGTGTTCTCTTAAACTATGTGTAAATTGTCTTACAACAAAATCACCGTTTGCATCGAATGTTCTCCTTGCAAGTGTGTTTTCTATTTCATTGTATATCGGTCTTGTAATTTTTAATTCGATAATACCCTGATTTACTCTGACAAGTTCTATGAAATCTGTATCGTTTGTAGTGTCAAGTGTAAATTTAGATAATGTAAAATCTAATTTAAGTCTATCTGCACCTGCAGCGTTTTCGTTTGTAGTACCTGAAGAGTTGTCTAGTAAAGATGTATCATCTGCAGAAGATAAAAGACTTTCTGTAATGTTAAGACCTACTCTATAAGTTGGTTTACCTGAATACTTTTCTAAAATTAATGTTTGTGCATCAACCTTACAAAAGAATCCTCTTGCAAACACTACACCTTCTGATATACTTGCAATAGAAGAACGACCAATTGGACTATCTGTTTTTGGTTTTACTGTAAATTCATTTGCATTTGCAGAGTTTACAGTCACTGTACCATCTTCACCTAGTGTACATTCTTGTAATTCTTCACCTGAATAGAATACTATTGAGTTAAACTCATCTGTACCTTGTGAGTGGAATTTTACAAATAAAGTGATAGGGTCATCTGATGTTTCTGCACTTGACTCAAAAACTTTACCTACAACACCTGAAGACTTACCTCTTAAGAATTTACCATGAAAAGAAGTTCGGTAATCTTCAACACTTGCATCACCACCTGAATTAGGGTTTGCAGAATCTACCTTTACATAGAATATATCTAAATCTACATCTGACTCTGCACCAGTGACTAAAGAACCTTCTTCAAACATATGTGAACCAAATCTTTCGATTTGATTCTGTAGTATAGTTTGAGATTGAGTTAATTCTCTAGACTGTAAAGGACGACCTGCTCTAAAAAGAACTTTTTGGAACTTCTTATCTTCGGAGAAGTCATCGTAATATGGTGCTATATTTAAATCAGTTTTTTCTGGCATATTCCTTAACCTGTTGTGGGGACACTAAGTCCCCATAAATTACATTTCAATAATTAATTTGATGTCTTCTATTTGGTCTGCAGCTCTAGTCACAGCACCTCTGTTTTCAATGTAGAGGATATTACCTGTAAATCTTTCAACTTCAGGGAATGCAGAATCCAATGAATCTGCATTACCAATTACTGCACCATTCTTATAAACAGTATCATCTTGTGCAAAGTTTACATATCCACCTTCACTATTTGCGATTGGTTGGTGTGATACAACTGAACCGTTGATAGATACTATTCTTGATACTGCAACTCCACTACCGTCTGAAGATGCATTTAGAATGATATCGTCTACTGATAAACCTGATACACTTGATAAAGTCATTTTATAGTATGCACCAAGTGTAGTTGCAGTTGCAACTGTTGTTGTTCCTGCAGTGAAAGGGTCTTGTAATAGACCGATTCTTCTGAAATCGTTATCTGTTGGGAAGTCACCTGAACCTTCGTTGAACTCAAATCTTGAGTTTACGATGATATAGTTTCCACCTAGTTCTTCAACTGGGTCTGCACCATGTCCGTTCATAGGTGAAATGATTGGTGTTAATACTGCACTTGAACCACTTCCAATTCCTGATATACTTGCAACGTCAATAGATGCACGGTTATAACCTGAACCATATGCACTTGTAGTCACTGCAACAGAAGTAATTGCACCACCAGCACCAACAGTCACTGAACAAGTTGCACTTGAACCGTCACCATCGATAGGTACTGCAGTATATGTTCCAGGCGTATAACCTGAACCACCGTTATCTACTCTTACGTGGTAGATTGCACCTGCAGTTGCAGAGTTTTCTACATCCCACAATGAAGATGAATCGTTGTCTGCACTTGAACCTAACTGACCGTTAGTTCCAGTACCTGCAACAGCAGTTTTTGCACCCAATGTTTTAACTGGGATAAAGTCTGAGGTGACGTATTTAATAGTATCTGCAGCTGATACAGTGTACATGTATTTCCAAATATATCCTTGAGCAGCACCAGTGTCTGAGGTATACACTAGGTCTGTTGCACTTGTTCCTGTTGGTTTAACAGTTGAAGCAACTGTTGCACCTGAAGAATTTCTTCCAGTTCTGATACATTTATAAACATTATAGTCGTCTGTTAAGACAAAAAACTTTGAATCAAAAAGATTGTTTGCAGAAGTGCCTGGACTTGTATTTGATGAACTATAATCATGTGCATATTCGTCATATGTAGTTCCTGTTGTCCAGTCATATCTTGTTAATGCATGAGAAACGTCTGCAGTAGACACTTTCTTCATAGAAAGCATGTCTGAAAATGCATCCATTTCCTCACTTGTTCCGTTTACAGGAACAGGTGGAGACGTATCATCCGTCCAAGGATGTGAACGTCCTATAAAAATATATGTTGATGAAGCGGATTCACCAAAGTCCTCTTTAAATTGTTTCGCATTGTGTGTTCGAAACTTTTCCGTTATAATTGCTGCCATTTTAAGTATCTCCTCAGATATTTATATACTATTTATAACATTATGCAGACTTTACGTATGCACTATATGTAATATTTGTTCTTTTTAACTCTCTTTTTTCAAATTCAGGAATGAATAGGTTAGGATAGTAATCATTTAAGTCACTGACTCGTAAACCTTCGGGTTCGGATTCCTCACTTAAGATATTTCCATAACCATCTTCCATTAAAATATCGTCCTCATCAGTCTCGTCTTTGAGATAATATGATATTTTATAGGTTCTTTGACCTGTAATTGTATTTAGGGATTTGAAATTTGTTCCAAAAGATGCAAAAGTTGTTGGAGGAACAGAAGAATCAGAAGATTGTTCGTCAATCATTGCACTATTATCTTCAAATACAATTCTATTCCCATCTTCAAACAATGTATACTTGTCATTTAAGTCGGGATTTCTCTCTGATACAAAGTATTGCACTTCTTCTGTAGTTGTTGCAGTCTCTAATCTTATCAAAGTCTCTCCGTCTTCAGATATTATTCTATCTCCTACTTCACCTTTTACTTCTGCATGTACTCTTTCTTCAAATCTCATGATACATGCTTCTTCTTCAAGTTCTATTCGACTTCCGTCTTCCATAATTAGAATTTCTTCAGTTGGTTGATACAAATCTTGTATCTTTCCTTGGTCTGCTGCCACAAACTTTCTATTTTGGTAGTCTAATGTAATCTGATTATCCATTAAATTAATTGAACCTACAGAACGAATAACACCTCTTACATTGTCCGTCCTTACTGAAGGAATTGATTTGTTGACAATTTTCAGAATGTTCATGTGTCGGTTTCTCATTTTTGAGTCACCGTATTCTGTATCGGGTTCTGTAATTGAACCACCAGTTCTAGGGTCTGTATTATATGTTGGTTGACCCGCTTCATCCAATGTTAATAGACCAATACCACCTTCAGGCCCCGTTGCAGTCATATCTGCATGGAGTAAGTATGTTCTTAATGAGTTTGCGAATGCATTCGATACAGAAAGAACAGGTTCCATTACCATAATAATTGTTGGTTGGAATTTTGAAGTTCTTGTTTGACCACTAATTGAATTTTCTAGTGCAACCTCACCAAAGAATATGTGTCCTGCAGGGTGCAATAAGTCCTTGACAACTGACCTATATTTGTTTATACTTTCACCAACTTTAATTACGTATGAGTGTGTTTGGTAATATCTACTATCTTGTAAATTAGATGCAGCTGCGTTTACGTGTCCTTTGTCGGTCACAAATTGTTCTTGTATAATACCTTCACCACCAAACTTACCTCTTGCGTTATAAGGATTAGACCTTAATATAGTAAACTGGTCGGTGTTTTGGTAAGTGACAACTTCGTCTATTAAGAAGTGTCCATCTAAATTTGTATATTTTAATATGTGTCTATCTGCATCATAGTCAACTACTTCTGCAGTTGTTCCTGATGCTTGACCTGTAATTACAACACCTTTGTTTAATGTATTTGTTGGTGTGGTAATTAACATAGGGAATACAGAAGAGTTTGATACAACTGAATCTGAAGTGTAGTCCCTACCTTGTTCTATAATGTTAATTGATTTTACACCACCTATCTCGTCTGAGAAACAGAATATTTTACCACCTGTTCCACTCGATACACTTACTTGTGTGTTTGCACGTGCAGTAAGAGATGTACCACCATTAATTGTTTCACCGTTTTGGAATGCACCTGTATCGGTTGATAGTCTTTTAACAACTAGTCTTTTCTTGTCTTTTTCTATACGTACAATAGTTGCAGTTGCATTTGATATACCACCAGTCACAACTTCATCTTCTACGAAACCAGTAAGGTCATTAAAATAGATATATCCGCCTGGGAATGCAGTTGGTACTGATTGATAACCTGCACCACCACTTAATATCTTTATACTTCTAATATTACCAACGGTAGTCTCTAAGTTTATCTCTTCTCCACTTTCATATAACAACTGATTAAACTCAGTATACATGTCAACTCTCTGACCAGCAGTAAGTGGAGTTGAAAATGTGACTCTATCGTTTTTATGTGAATAGTCGTGTGTAGTGTAAGAAGTATTTGGTGTTTGTAATACGTCATCAACAAATACTTTAAGTGTGTTATCATTAAATATAATTAGATTGCCATTATCATCTCTAACACCTGGCCCACCTACTAAAGTTTGACCTGCAGTTGCAGTGACTTCATAGTGTCCAAATGTAGAACCACCTTCGAGTAATACTTCATCTCCTACTGAACCGATTACGGCTTCTGCACCACCACCTTGTGTACCTGCATTTTCAAATACAATTAGGTCTCCACCTTCATAGTCTTGACCACCTTCTTCAATGTAGATATGTGTAATACCACCCTTAGATAAACCGTCAACTCTTGCTTGACATTCTGATGCATCCGTGTTATTCTTACTACCTGAGAATAGAATCTTATCGTTAAAAGAGTATAATGAACCTAGTGAAGATTCTTCTAACAATAAACCACCATCAAAAGTAGATTCTGTATTTGATTGAGTTCCATCATAGGTACCATCATATACTGCTGGTTGACCTGATTCTAAAAGAATGTCTCCACTATCATCATGCGATATATAAGTTGATGATGATTCGTCTGATACATTATTCACCACACCTATAACGGTTCCTGTATATTCTGTTAAACCATCACGGTCTATAAATGTGACCGTAGAACCTTGTGTAAATTCACCTATGTGATTGTCTGTAATCTCGATTGAATACTTTCTATCTTCAACAGAATCTACGAATACATTTTCTATTACTGATTCTGCTTCTACTATTTTGGTTCCACTTGTATATTGTATTATTCTATCTGTTGCTTGTGGAGGTGCAGAGTTCACTTGAACTCTCATTCTTCTTACTTGACTATAATCAGATTCGTTAAGATAGATTGTTTCGTTATCGGGATATCTAATTGTTGCATCTTGACCGTACAACAATCTCATTAAGAACTGAACAGACTCTGCAGTTCCTTTTGTTTGATATAAATCTTTAATGTGTTTTATTGTTAACCTACGGTCAACAGTAGAACCTATGTCTAATGATGGTATAAAATCATTTTGGAAGTATTGTAAAAATTCTTCTGAGGTTCTATCGATATCAGAGTAGTCTAATAGTTTATTACTTGCAAGAACAGAGTTCTGTTTAAAGTTTCCGACTACACCTGATTGTTTTGATTCTCTACCAGTAATAGTTTCACCTTTTAAGAAACCATTCCCTGATATAGTATCGACATAAATTTTATCACCAACTACAATGTCTATTCTTGCAACTGATTTAGATTTACTACCAACAACAAATTCACCCTTTGTAAAAGGTGATGCATTCAGTGTTGGATTTAAAACTGATTGTTCTGTAATAATTTTAGATGATTCTGCATTTGGAGAGAAGTCTGTCTCGGTTTCCAATAGTAGGTCACCGAGACCGTCTTCCAAACTTAAATTATCAAGAACTGATTGTGAAGATAATGTAATTATCTCCGACTCTAAGTATTCAAAATATGACTTAATGAATGCCTCAAGTGCAGGACTCTCCTCTCTTACAAATTCAGGTAAGAGATTTGGAAGTCTTGAACTTAGACTATCAGTTGCATATTCCTTCATCTTCTATCTTACTGTACTGTTGCACCGAAAACAGAAATTGGGTACCAGTTTGAACCGTCCCAAATACAAATCACAGCTTCACCTTGTGCATCTAGTACAATCTCAGTACCTGAAGTTGAAGAATAACCCCAACTTGTCACTTCGATATTTGCACTGTATGAACTTGCAGGTTCAGTTTTTGCATAAATGATTTTAATTTGACCAACATCTGTTCCGTCATCCAATGTAAATGAAACTGACCCAGTCCATGCAGAACCGTCAATCGCAGAAACGAATGATGATGCAAGGTTTGATGCAGTTGCAGTTAATGTAGTAATATCGTTTACTGCTAAATGAGTAGGGATATTTTCAAACAACTGACCAATGGTCATTTTTTTATTTACTGGTGTACCGCCAGGATTGTCAACGATATGCAATAAATCATCAGCACCGATTTCTGAATCTGATACTGCTGTTAAAGCACTAATTTTTTTATCTGCCATTTTTTTCTCCTATAAAATCCAAATAAATGGGAAACTACTCGGGGGACTCCCGACCACTTTCTTCATAACGATTAATAACTACTGGAGGAGGTTGATGTATAACCAACTCCAGCACTCGATTCACCACTTGCGATGGTGTCTATTTCACCTTTCACCGTAATAGATTGTTGGTCGATATCAACTAGATTACCTCTAGTTGCAACCACATCCAAACTATTAGGGATAACGGTAAAGTCAATCGTACTATCTACATTCACCACTGAGGTGAAGAAGATAGAGTTGATTGATATTTTTCCAGTTGCATAATCTACAGTACCTGCAGAATTATCCTGATAGATTCTTGTTGACCCTGAAAGGTAATATCTTCTTAGATTTCCTTCACCGTCATCATCGAAATACTGAGTATTTACTGAATCTCCTGAAACTTTGAAACCAGTGGTGACTATAATACCACCACCCATTTTATTATGACCTACGTGAGGGTTGAAGAGTCCGTTTCCAAACTCAACAGTCACACCTCTTGCAGTGTCTGTAAAAACTTTTTGTGATTTTTTCAATCTTATGTTTGTTGTGTTAGATAAGATTGCATCGTTTGATTCATCTATAGTCTTAATTAGATTTGAATGTCTAAAGATAGAATCAAAATTACTTAAATTCTGATTATCAAAAGTATTAATTGCATTAATTACAACTGTTTCTAATTCACCTTGTGATAAAGTTGTTGCGTTTGCATTGTATTTAAATGTTGAAGATATAAGTATCTTAATAATTTCGGGGTCGACAATAGTTGGTCTTACTGTTAACATGTTCAATGCATTTAGTTTTCTGACCACTTCTTTCTTTTCTGTATCGGATAAGTAATCAGAGTTTTTAGGTTTAAGTGCAACAAAGATTTTACCATACTCAGGTGGGTTGTTATCTTCACCACCCCACACTGCAACTGCATCTGCATTTGGATAATATTCTGATACTTTTGCTTTATAGTCGTTGAGTGTCACAAGTCTGTTTTGTGAAGTATAGAATTTGTTTGCTTTAAATTTGATAGACTCTATCGATTCTTTTTCTGCACCACCTTGTGCAATTGAGGTTGCAACTGTTTGAACATTTGAAAAACCATTAATTGCATTAATCATTGCAAAGGTTCTAGCACCATTTGCATGAGTTGGGTCTACTACGATATATGTGACTGTAATAATATCACCGTCTAATAATTGTTGACCTAATACACCATCACCAAAATAGATTTCTCTAAACCCGTCTTCGTTCTCTTGTTCATAAAACACTTTAGATGTTGTTGTGATATTAGATATGTTAGTGGACAATGCATAAGTTGAAGTCACCCCATTTGAATTTACAGAGACTTGTATTCTAGATTTGTCTACTCTTTTGTTAGTGAGTACAAACTTCGGATTAGGAAGTTGTGTATCATAAACAAAAGTATCTGATGCATAAGTACCTTGTACTAATTGTACGTTGTTATAAATGTATGTGTCTCCACTTTGTGTTGGTTTGATTGTTGTTGGAACTATGAAATCGTATGTAGTCCCATCAAAAGTAGATTGAAATAGTGAACCTCTGTTTAATGACATTTCAACTGTTGTTGGATAAGTGTCATCAGGATTTTTTACACCACTAAGTGTAATATCTACAATTGCAGTTGCACCTGTTTCTGATTGAGGAACAAACCCTAAATCTTTTGCACGGGAAACAACGTTCTTTCTAATTTGTGCAGAGTCTAAGAATAACTCTGAAGCTGCAATGTTTGTGTTCACTGCACCTATGTGTGATGCATATGCAAGTAAGTCTACCAATATGGACATAGAAGAACCATCAAAGTCATAGTCCTTAAATTGGTCTTGTCCTTTTAGATAATTTCTAAGATTTAAAGAAATATCCTCAAAATCTAAATCTGTAATATTTAATTGTGAACTTTTAACTGCCATTATCGTGTCCTTGTAAGTACATATTCTAATTCTTCTGTTTCTAAACTGTTTATAACTTTAAAACTTATCTGCATACTCAGTTCATTACGATTCACTTCGTTTAATACTACCTTTACATTTCTTACTCTAGGTTCGTGAATTTCTATCTGACGTGCAATATCATTTGCAACACGTCCTTTTCCGAATACAGATGTATCCAATTCAAACAATTTATTTCTTAAATTTACACCAAAATTGGGTTTAAATGGTCTCTCGTATGAATTAGTAGAGACTATATTTCTTACTGACCTTTTTACTGCATCTACATCAGTCTTTCTTGTAATATCACCCGTGATTGGATGTGGTGTAAATGAAAGATTCAAATCTGAATAGATATTTTCAGAGGAAACTGTTTTTCCGTTGTTTACATATTCGGTCATAATACTATTTATACAGTTGTAAGAACTGTAATTACCTAATTACTGAAATTAATGCACCTTGTTCAGGAGTGTTTCTAAATCTTACCTGTCCGTCCATAAAAAATACTTGTCCAAACCCTGCAAAGACTGTTTGTCTGACTCCGTCTTTAAATACATACACATCTCCACTACCACTTGGGAGATTGAATCTATCTGTATTACCGTCTGCAGTGTAAACTGCAAGTCCGTCATCGTTTCCTTCGTCTGTTGCACTGATATAATTTGACTGACCACCCTCTCTAAGTGTTGCAGAGTCTATTTCCTGTAATCTATTTGATATATCGTTATTGGGTAATACACTTTCAACAGTCATGACACCTGCAATTGTTGGTATCGCAGGAATAGAAGGAGGGAATCCTAATAGTTTTAAGAAATCGCAAAATGTAAAGAACAACCATTTGAATATACTACCTAAACCAATTGCACTAAAGAACTTCTTCACAATCTTTACCCAATCAAAGAGTAATTTCTTCTGCCAGTTTTGCATGAAGTCTTCAAATGCAAGTTTGATTTCTGCAATTTTTTGTTCTAACATTTCAACAGTAGTATCAATTTTACCACCAATGATTGAAACTATATTAAATCCAAATACTGATATCTTATCTAATGCTTCACCAATTTTTTCACTAATTTTTTCGTACTCTTCTATTAGTTTTTCTCTTGCAAGTTGTGTGAGACTTGTATCTTTTAATTTTTCTAAGATTTCACGTCTCTTTTCCATAAAACCCTGTATTGCATTGTTGATAAGTGTTGCAATATCAGGCATAGTTAATAAACCCACAAGACTTGGTAAACCCAATAAGTCCCATATCTCGTCAAAAATATCAATCAGTTTTCCAAACACTGCATGAAGTGTATTGTTTAGATACTTAGATATTTCTGTTTTGATATATGACCAAGTTAATTTTGCTTTCCACTCATTACATAATATACCAAACTCTTCATTCCAACCTTTAATTTTATTTGGAACAAGATTAAAAAAGTAATCAATCCTTTCTGCAATTTGAGCTCTTATTTCTGATTGATATGTTGGGTCAAAGATTCTAATAATGTTAATTGCAAGACCACCAAACTTAAATATCAAATCTATTGGAACTAATTTCATTATGAGTTCTGCAATCTTTGTTGGTATGTAAGTGTGAAACTCTTTTATGATTTCATCGAATGCATCTGCGGCTTCTTTTTGCCATTCTCGTATTTTTCCTGCACTCCAATAAGGACTGAGAAGTTTTTGAACTTTGTCTATAAAGTCTTCGACCTTTTCTATGACTGCATTTATTTCATCAATTACATCTTGTGCAAGTTCTTTTCCATGTTGCACTAGATACACTCTAAGTTTACTTGGAATTTGTGCAATCTTATTAAATGCATTTACCAATTCTTCTTTTGTTGGTAAAGAAAAGATAGTATCAGGTGGACACCCGAATGCAGTTGGAGTTTGTACTGTAAATCCTGCCATTATGAATTAAGTTTTATTACATTACCATATAATTTGATATTGGGTGCAGTAAATGTCATATCTTCTATAGATGTGACATTTGTTTTACCAGTCACATCCATTGTTGCATCTCCACCAACATCTATTTTTGCATCTCCAAGTATTTTTACATTGACCTTTCCACCAATGTAAACTTCATCATCTTTGCACACTATAGTATATCTATCGTTTACAATTCTACTTACTTGAGAACCATCAGGATGAATTTCTGTAAATGTTCCTGACCTATGTTCAACTGCAATTCTTTCTGCATCTCTAGTATCATCAATTTCTATTACGTGACCTGATTCAGATTCTAAAACTTTGTTGTATGGATAAACTGGTTTTGCGTTTGACTTGATACCGTTTGCACTACTAGTGTCTCTCGAAGTGTAATCCTCTTCACCTCTTGCATACTTTGATATATCTGATTCATCAACATAGAGAGGATAATGGGGTAAGTCTTTTTCAGTAAGTGTTGGGTTTGTGATAGTAGAACCTTTACCGTCATATTTTATTTCTACTTTTCAGGTTTAATAGGTGCAGTGTCTAAACCATGTTCCAATCCAAAAGGTCTTTTACCACCTGACTCGTCTGAGTTTTTACCATCGGGTGTTGAATTATATGCACCTGAAGATAATCGTCTAGGGTCATTAAAACCATCATCAGGCTTTCTATCTTTCAATTCATCTTTTTCATCCTCTAAATATCCCTTTGCAGGAATACCTGCAACTGACCCTAAGACAATAAAGTCTTGCATATCAGTTTCATCTCTAAAGAAACCTACGACTGTAGACCCCTCAACTAAACCGTGTTGTGTTCCAAATCCTGAAAGTCCTGCAGAGGTTGTAGGAAGAATCACTTGAGACCATGGAAGGTCGGGTGTTGCAATTAGTGATTTATTTTCTGTATGTAAACCATGAATACGAACTCTTACTCTTCCTATTTCAAGAGGGTCATTTCTATCTTCAACTATTCCGTAATAATGTATCATGTTTGTCCTGCTATTGTTATTTCTTTCACTAATTCGGTAGTGTCAATATCTCCCTTAATTACTCTACTTTCTTTTGAACATTCTAGATTTGTAGTCCCTGATTTTGTAATTGCATTTATATGTGTTGCAAGAGACATAATTAAATAAGTTGAATCTTCAACTAGTTTTGACTTTGATTCACCAACAGACACTTGTCCTAATGGTAATGCAAATTGTATTTTTTGTCCTACCTGAATTTCTGTTTGTAAAGGAACTATTACTTCTATAAGATTTTGTTGTAATACACCCATTAATGAATGTCTTTCTAAACGACTGTTATCTTTATTTTTAACACCTTCGATTGATTCGTTATCTGTTAATTTCTTAGAATTACTAAATGCGTGAGTTGTTGTGTAATCATTTAAAATAGTTGTATTAAATTTTCTCTTTGTAAAAGGTTTTTCTCCATAACGACCTGTATCTTCATCTGAAGAAACAAGAGGTTTAATTACAGAACCCTTAGTTTCTGAGTCTGCAGTACTTTCACTCACTTCATTTCTTCTATTTGCAGTATCTTTAATATCATAAACATTTATCTCTTCTATCTTTCTTATAGGGTCGTAGACTTTTAACATAGAAGAATACGTACCAGTGGAGACACCATGTAATGTGTCAAACTCTTGTGGTTTTGTAATTTGTAAAATTGTACGATTTTTTTCTTCTTCAGATAAATTAGTGTTATTAATTTTTGGTGTGTGACTGAACACATGTGGATATGTTTCTCTTATCATAGTATTGATAGATTTAAAATGATACCCTCCATCTAAAGTTTGATATAAAAACATAGAATTTTTATAACTATCTTTATTTACAGGACTTGCATTATTTACTATCCAATCAAGTGTTTTATTGATAGACCAATTTGGAACTATAAACTGATTTTTATCACCTTCAGTTTCCTCTATGTTTTGTACTTCTTCAGATATTTCTAAATCTGTAAATAGAGATTCAATCATATCTTTATGTGAACCTCTAAGAGTTTTACTTATTCTTTCTTCTTTACTTCTAAATGCATTTGAATCGCAGAAGTGTATATTATATAGCTGTAGTATTTCGTCTGCCTTTACTATTTCTGAAATTTTATAAATTCTAAACTTTCTATCTATTACTTCTGAATTATAAGGTAATTTGTATCTTACTTTAATAATTTCTTGACCAATTAAAGAAAGGTTCTTAATTAAATTTCTTCCGTCAATCACTGATATATATCCAGTAGTATATTTACTGTATATACTTTCATACAAAGATAGACTATTTGCAAGAGGTAAAATATCTATTTTATCTTCTTCTTGATTTTGATACTGTATCGAAATCTCTTCTAAAACGACTTTACCATATTCTTGATGGTTTACTGTTTCCATATTAAATTGACATTAATTTTTCAAATTCTGTAATGACTCTTGATATTGAACTTGGTTTTATAATTTTTATTTTTCGTTTTTCTTCGTTTAGGTCAAACTCTCTTTGCCACAACGATACACTTGAATATCCACTAGTTGGTACATTAGTTTTCATACCCTCTGAGTTTTCATAATGTGATATAACGTCTCTAGGTTCTATAACACTTACGATTTGAGAAGATTTATTTTTACCCACTAATGTCTCACCACTTTCCCATAGACTACTTTCAACTCTTACTCTTTTATTTAAAGGGTCAACCTCTAAGATATGTCCAGTCCCTTTTAGTGTTGTGACTTTTTCACCTAATAGGTATTTTCGTGTGTTGAGTAGATTCCCTTGATTATCAAAGTTTGGATATTGAACAACATCTTCTCTGTTTGCAAAGGTTAAGTATTGACCTTTGTAAAACGAATCAATATGATTTTCAAATTCTTCTGAACTTAGATACCAATCATAATAATTTTCCATATCATTTACTAAGAAAAGAACCCAGTGTAAATCACCGTCACCATATAATTTAGTTGCAACTACATCAGGTCTATCACCTTCAGATAATTCATAATATTCATAATCTACAACACTAGACATACTAAATGAGGATATCTTTGCTTTTCTAAAAAAGTCCTTTATAGTGACTAACTTACCATTAGATAATCTATATGGAATAGTAGGAAAATTTTCATATAACTTATTTGACATTAGTCACCTCCTCCCTCAAAATCTAAACTCCCATCTTCACTGACTGGTGTACCTTCTGTAAAATAATCTGCTTCTCTACCGTCTGTTATCGCACCACCCTGTTTTATAGTTTTCTTTGCATTCAAGTCAACACCAAATTCTTTATTGGTAAGTTGATATTGTTCTTGAGTCATAACTACATTTTCTTGGAAACTTAAAGTCATGTCTATAATTAAAGGAGTTCCATCATCAAATGTTTCTATTTTACTACCACCGTTATATGTGACATTACATGCAGTTAAAAAAGAAGGTAAAAATCCGTCTATCTTGTCACTTATAGGCCCGACATATTCAATCTCAAATAAATTCGGAGTGTTAAAATAGTTTTCTGAAAATTCTTCCGAAGCAGCACCTAACCCTCCTGATTCTTTTGAAATGTTAAATGTGTCTGGCAACATTGCAGTTTTAAGTGTGTATATTATTTCTCTTACAACATTTGACTCCTCTACACTATTTGGTCTAAACTGGAACTGCATATCAAAAGTTCTGAATGTCATACCATCAAACATTATTTCTAATTGAGGGTTAAATGCTCTTGCATTCGCAAAATCTCTAGTTTGAAATTGTAGTGCATTAGAAGCTCTAACAAATGCTTCGTTTATTTCAGCACCTAGACCAGCTGCCATATCTCTACTAATGAATTTTTCAGAATTTAATAGTGCCCTTGAAAAATTACCAAATTCTACATTTTTATAATTAACGTTTGGTGCATTATTTTGAACGTTAGGTGCATACATGTAGATATGAGTATCAGAACCACTTAATGCATTTTTACCAGTGTCACCATTTCTTGTTTGTCTCTTTTTTATTATAAAATGAATATAATTATCGACCTTATAGTCTCTTGGATAAACTAATTCCTTCCCAACAACATCTTCGGGTGGTTTTCTTTTTGATTCTTTTCTAGATAATGCAGTAATGTTTGAACTACCCTCTTTAAGTGCTTTAGCTCTTGTTGCAAGATTAGTTTGGTATTCTAATGAATCTTGTTCAAACTTACTAACGTCTGACTGATATCCTGTTCCAAAAATCTTACTTGAGATTCCTTTTACAGATTTGATTGCAGTTGTTGCTTGATTGATTTTTGATAATAATTTGTTTACAGATGACATGTATAAATACCTTTAAATTACTTATTTATTATCTATTTATGTCATACAGTGGTAAGTTCAAACCGAAGAACTATAAAAAATATAAAGGTGACCCAACTAAAATCTTTTACCGTTCATTATGGGAAAGAAGGTTTATGGTTTATTGTGATAATAATCCCAACATTATTGAATGGGGTTCTGAAGAACTTATCATACCTTACATATCTCCACTCGATAAAAAACCACATAGATACTTCCCTGACTTCTATATCAAGTATGTCAATGGTAAAGGACAAACGGTAAGAGAAGTAATTGAAGTCAAACCAAAGAAACAACTCAAACCCCCCAAAGAACCCAAAAGAAGAACTAAACGATATCTCGGTGAAGTGCAAACATACATGATAAACCAAGCAAAGTTCAGAGCCGCAGAAGAGTTCTGTAAAGATAGGAGATTAAAATTCAGAATATTGACTGAAGACCACCTAACATAATATAAATAGTATTATGGTTAATCTAGTCACACGTTTTTCTAAAATGTCTCCTGAAGAGATTGAAAGAAATACAAAGGAGTCATTTAATTGGTTTAGACGTGCAATAGGTTCCATGACGGTTTCTGATAGACAAAGAGGACTCATAGAAGACACTTACGCAAACAAACCAAAACCACTTATAGGTGGTATGTTTATGTTTCAGTATGTTGCAAAATGGAAAAATATTTTACCATACTACGATAGGTTTCCATTAGTAATTCCATTTCAATTTACAAGAGATGGATTCTATGGTTTGAATTTACACTATATTCACCCTATGAGAAGAGTTGAATTATTGTCTGAGTTGTTGAGATACGCAAGAGACTATGATGGACAAGATGATGTTGATACTAGAATACAAATGAGTTATCAACTGATTAAGAAATCGTCTAGATTAAAATGGGCTAGACCATGTATCAAAAGATACTTAACTACTGAAATACAAAGTAGTATAAAAGAAGTTCCATATGATGATTGGGATGTAATAAGTTTACTTCCAACATATAATTTTACAAATAAAACAAATGCAAATACCGTCTACAGAGATAGTAGACTAAAAGTAGAGAGTTATTAATATGTCCTTTAAAAAATACGATTTCTCACTTCCGAAACAAACTCAAGCCTTTCTTGATACATTAAATGTAGGAAAAGATATAAAAGTTCCAACTGTTGATAATTATCTAGAAAATTCTAAGGACACTGGAAGTGAACCTTGGAATGATGAGGAGTGGAGAAAGGAACTTGCAGATACTGTTGCTGAAGGACGTAGAGAAAATTTTTCTGTAGATAAACTGATTGCAAATCTCAGTGCTCCTGCAATGTCTAATCAGTTTGAGGTGGATTTCTTCCACCCCCTATCATTAGTTAAATTGGAAGGTGTAAGATGTAGAAATGCATCACTACCATCTAGAACAATTGACGTTGATGGATATTCTCCAATGGGTAAAACTAGAATGATGCCGACTGGTTCTGTAAATGACTTACACCAAATGGAGATATCATTCTACTGTGATACAGATTTTTTAGATAGACGAATATTACAATTTTGGATGGACGATATTACAAATACCGATACTACTCTTAAACAGTCAACAGATTCTGTAGAAACAAGTTCTAAACCATTATTTAAATATCCTGACCAATATGCAGGAACTGTACTCATAAGACATTTAAGAAGAGATGCAAAAAGAAGTGGTGGTAAGGCAAGTATTACAGTAGAAAATACATTACATAATGCATTCCCAGTTTCAATTAATCAACAATCTCTGTCTATGGATAGTTCTGACATGTTATTGTTTACAGTCACAATTGCATATCAACATTTTACAACAAAGTATAGTCAAGGAAATGCAGTAGGAAGTTTATCACAATTACATAACGTATACAATGGTAAAAATAAAGTATCTCCTGCAGGACTAAATAGTGGGAGAAGATTTTTTGATGGTATTCAAGATGCACTTGGACTCGCAGCTAGATTTGGTGACGATGGTGCAGAAAAATATCTTAAGAAATTCAATAAATATGATACACAAGTAAGTAGACTAAAAAACTCTTTGAGAGATTTTAGTAGTTTATTTGGTGGTTAATAAAATATGGAGTAAATTATGGGATTACCAATCCAAACTGCACCAACATATGTGTGCAATTTAAGTGATGGGAGAGAGGTAAAATATAGACCTTTCTTAGTTAAAGAACAAAAGTATCTTTTAATTGCAAAAGAAAGTGAGAGTTCAGTAGATATTGCAAATGCACTTATCCAACTGATAGATAGCACAACTTTCGGTAAAGTTGATGCAAAAAAACTTCCTTTATTTGATATAGAATATTTGTTTTTACAAATAAGAACTAAATCAGTTGGAGAAACTACAAAGGTTAGATACTTATGTGAAGTGACTGATTGTGAAGGTAGTGGAGAAGCAACTATAGATTTAAATAGTGTTGAACTCACAAAAAATGATAGTGACAATAAGTTAATGTTAACTGATACATTAGGTGTAATATTAGATTACCCAAGTATAAGTGAATTATCTAAAATCGAAGAGATTGAAGATGCACAAGACCGTTTAATTGCAACTATAATGTATGGATTAAATACAATTTTCGATGAAAACGAAGTGTATGAATCTAAAGATATCAAAGATTCTGATTTAAAAGAGTTTGTTGAAAGTCTAACACTAGAACAATTAGATAAAATAGAAAGATATTACATTAACACACCGTCATTAGAAAAAACGATAGAGTATTCATGCGAAGTGTGTGGAACTCAACAAGAAAGAATTTTAAGGGGTCTAAACTCTTTTTTTTAGTAGCTCTTTCTCATGAAAGTTTAGTTGGTTATTATCAATCTAACTTTCAGTTAATGCAGGAACACAAGTACTCATTAACAGAATTGGAAGATATGATGCCATGGGAGAGAGAGATATATGTTCAACTCTTAGTACAACACTTAGAGGAAGAAAGAGAAAGGATTAGACAACAGAATAGTTAACTTTCGTTATGTTTACGTGATTCATAATATAGAGGACACAAATTATGAGTGATGAAAAGAAAGTAAGTACTGGTAATGTCGAGATAGACGTTGCAAAGTATACAGAAATGGTCTTGAAGTTAGACGAAGCTCAAGACAAAATTAAAGAGATGGAGAAGTTATCTAAGGAATTGCAGATTGCAACTGCAGCTGCAAAACCTAAAGAGAAGTTTTCTATAGGTTCGTTGTTTAGAGATGAAAATGATATCAATGAGAAATCAATTATCGGTTTTATTTCATTCTTTTTAATGGTAGTGTTCGGAGTGTGTGATTTAATCACTGCATTTTGGGGACAAGACCTACTAATATCTGATACAATTTACACTTCATTTGTCGTAGTGACACTTGGTGCATTCGGTATATCAGAAGCTGGTAAAGCATTCGGTAAACAATAAGGTAAAATATGGCAGACGATAGCATATATCTTCAACAAAGACAAAAAGAACAAGAGATTCTTAAGACAACTGAACAATTCAGTAAGAAATTTAAGAATGTCATAGGTAATTTACAAGAAGTAAACACCCCTCTTGCAAAAACTATTGCAGATTTGAGGGAAACTACCAAAGGTTCTTTTAAAGCAGCTGCGAATGCCAAAGAATTACAACAATTTACCACAAAAATTGCAAAAGCAACTTCCGATAGTGCAGATACAACCACTAAATCATATCAAAAACTATCAGAAGGGTTAGATAGACTCAGTGGAACTAGTGGTTTTCTCGACCAACTCAAGCTTGCACAAGATAATTACAGTCTTAATCAATCAAAAGTGATGCAACTTGAACAAGATATCGCAGATACAGAGTTTAAAAACCGTAAATCAATTCAAGACTTCAGAGATAAGATTGCAAAATTAGAATTAGACCGTATTCGTGCAGAAGGTTTAGGTCAAGAAGAGAATCTTAAAAAGATTACTACAGAAAAAGAGAAACAAGAGAAAGCACTTACCAAATTTGAAACTCAAATCTTTGATACAAAGAGAGAAGAACTTGAAATTCAAAAAAATCTTTTAGATACTTCTAAATCTAACCTAGAAAAACTCAACGAAACAGTAGACAAACAAGCAAAAGAGATAGCAGACCAAGATACTAAGTTCACTATGTTCGGTCAAGGACTAAAAGAACTTACTGGTTTTGATTTGTTAGGAACACTTGACACTGTAGTTGATAAAGTAGATGCAGTTGGTAAGATATTTGGTAATAAAGATTTATCGGGAACGATTGCAAGTGCATTTTCTTTTGGTGGAAATGACGATGTCATACCTTCAATCGCAGGTGAATCTCAAGAAATAGACCCTGCAATTAAAATTGCAAAGAAAGAACTAAAAGAAACTGAAGAGATGGGTGATGATGTCGGTGATATAAAAAGATTATTACAGGCGGGTTTTGCAAAAGATAGAGTAGTTCCTAATAATGAAGGAGGTGGGTTTGGTTTTAACTTTATTGGAGGAGACATATTAAAGAAAATAGGTGGACTCACAATTGGTGGTTATACCTTAAAACAAATTTTTAGTAAAGATAGTGCTAAAAAAGGTGGTAAAGGACTTTTAGGTGCTGTTATTGCAACTGCAGTTATTTCTGCATTGAACGATAGTTTTAAAGACCTTGGTGATATGGGTAATAGAGGAACAGACGACCCAGCAGTCGACCCTGATTCAACTGGTGCAAATACAACAACAAATGTAGGTTCATATTTAGGTGCTCAAGAAAAGACCACTTCTAAATTTAATAAAATTGATGCTTTAGCGAAAGTTGAAGAATTAAGATTTAAGGATGATGGAACACTTGATAGAAGAACTGGAGGATATAAGGACTTAGTAAAAGGACTAAAAACTGCAGAAAATCCACCAAAATATATGAGGAATAAACAAGTACCAAATAAAAGATTATTACAAGAACTCTATAAAATCACTGGAACAAAAAATTTAGATGATTTACTAGATAGTCCAAAACTTAATGCTACTAATATAGAAAAAGCATTTGCAAGAGCTCCAAGAAGTGCATTAGCACTTTCATTAAAACTAGATAAAGCTTTAAAAGCAGCTCCTGCAATAACTGGTGTTGTAGATGGAGTCTTAGACTTAAATGCCCAAAAAGACCAACAATCTTTTATCAGTAGTGTATTCGATATTGATACTATGGATGGTGAAACAACATTTGATGAAGAGACAACTAAATTAATAAACGATGTTTTTACAAAAAATCAACAAGGTTCAGTTGGAAGAGGTATTGGTTCTACAGTAGGTGCATCTACAGGTATCTATTTAACTGGTAAAGGTATCGAAAAATCAGCAAGCTTCATTCCAGCTGGAACTATACCATCTGCAATAGCTAAGGGTGCTACACTGATAGCTGGTATAGGAATATCATCTATAGGTGCAGCTCTTGGTGGTAATGTTGGAGATGAACTTGCAACATTTGATAAAAATGCACAAAAACTTCAAACCGAATTAGCAAATATTGCTTATCATTACCAACAAAATCCTCTTTCTGACATATATCAAAATGATAAATTAATGCAGAAAGCAGTCGATGCTGCAGTAATGAGATATAGAAATAATGTTCCAGTTGATAATGGTCAAGGTAGTGATATTGGTGGAAAGTTGCAAGAAAATAAGAATAATGAATTAGAACAGAAACATTCAAATGATAAGTACTTAAGAAATAAAAATGGTATTATAGATAAAGAAGTTTCTTCATTGAATAACTTTAAAAGTAATATTACAACCAATCATAATCATTACGGTAGGTCATCATTTCAAAATCCCGATGCATCTGCAAGGATTTTAGACGTTAAATATTCTTAAGTTTCTTACGATTGTATTTTGTTTTGTCCGAGTGGACTTGAGTTGCACCTTGACTAGGTGTCTTTTTTCTTACCTTTAATTCGGGTTCTTTCTTACCAAAGATTTTTTCCCAGTTATCTGCATAGAGTTTTTCATCAGAGTTCCTTCTCTTAGAACCCTTACCACCGTGCCAATTACTCATCTTACTTTTCTATAAGATGCAGACTGAGACCTTTTTAAATTGAGTTTCTTTCTACGTTTCAAATCTTGATTTTTTTGATTACGTGTATCGTTAGGTTTCTCATGATACTTTCTATCCCTGCACTCTTGCACGATACCTGCACGGTCACATTCCTTTTTAAAACGTCTTAACATTCTATCGAATGGTTCTTCGTTTCTAGTTTTTCTATCAATTCTTGGTTTTACTTCTGGCATAATATTCTCTTAATAATAAGTGTTAAGTCGCCCCGTCACTTTACAGCATTCCCGCTCTTAACCGATACTTCCGCTTTGACCCCAAGTACCTTTCCCTTACTGATTGACCCCATTCCTACGTCACCAGTTTGATATTGACTACACGGACACATAATGTAATATCAATATCCCCTCAAAAGAAACTAGTCTTGTGCTAGTTTCTTAAAGTAATCCATCGCATCCTCATCCTCAGATGGTGAGGTTGATTCTGCTGATGAGATTACAGGTTCGTCTGCAACAGACTCAGTGTTGACATTAGACCATGGCACTTCTTCCAAGTCTTCTGCAACAGATTCTGCTGTAGATGTACTTACTGAACCAGTTAATCCAAGTACTCTATCGAGTTTCTCTTTGAGTTCCTCGTAAGTTTTGAATTCACTTGGTGCAATAATGTCTGTTAAAGAATAAGCAGAACTAAATGTTTCGTTCAACTTATCTTCGTCTTCAAACAACGGTGCGACACTATCGAACTCTGACTTGTCATAGTTCCAGTATCCATCAACCTTTCTGATTTTGATTTTGAAGTTTGCACCTTCTCTCAAATCGAAAGGATTGATTGCAGCTTCATCTTCAAATGCAGGTGAGATTGCTTCTTTGAGTTGTTCAAAGATTTTCTTACCATATTTATAAAGGAAGACCTTTCCTTCATTATCAGGATTTTTAGGGTCTGAAACAACGTAGACGTTAGAAACATAGTGGAGTCTTCTCTTCTGTTTTCTAGCAATCTCTTTGTTTGCTTCTATACCAGTATTCCATAACTGAGTATTATATTCAGACACTGGGTCTTTCTTGTTAAGAGTAGTCAAAGACTTCTCTATATACCATCCACCTGGCCCTTGGAACCCGTGGTCAAAATAACTGACCCAAGGCATTTCTTCGTTTTGTGGGGTTGGTAGAAAACGAACAACTGCAAATCCATTCCCAGTTTTATCTAGTTCAGGTTTCCAGTATCTATCGTCACTGTAGGACTTTTTTGCACCTTCTGTAGGTGATGCAGATTCCATAGCTGCACGTAATTTATCTAATGATGACATTGTATTCTCCTATTGTATTACATTGTATCGCATTATATCAAGACTCCGAAGAGTCCACCACTCACTATTTTCATAATAAGAACATTCATTATACTCTATTTTTACTCTCTATGTCTAGAGGGTTTTTTAAAATAAATGAATATTTTGTAATAGTATTTATGTCTACTGACATAACTCTATTGTTTTATTTTTATACTTTTTAAAATCAAAATCTATAAATGATTTATACTTTTGAATCTTAATATGTATATCGGGATACACTATCTTTTCAGATATAAGTCTCTCCCAATCGGAACTGAATCCGATAATGGAATCCATGATACATAGTGTTTCAAGTGAAACATTTTTTGCCATGTATTCCTTCAAGAGTATTGGATGTTGTCCATTTTTTACTTCCAATACTTTTTGAATATTTCTTTTAAGTAGGATATCAGAGACTTCTGTTTCATACAGATATGACAATTTTTGTTGTCTCTTCTTCCAGTCTTTATAAACTCGTTCACATTCATTGTCTAACAAGTCTCCTGCCCAACTATCTTTAAGACTTAGATTTGCAATGTAGAAATCTTGTAAGTCTTGTTTGTATATTTTAAATAATTTACCGAAATGAAATTTATCTTTTCTTTTTAAGAAAGAGTTGATGTCACTCTTCACCTTACCATTGTATTTTATAAAGTCGTAATCCTTTGTATAGAAGTGCAACTTTATTCCAAGATAAAGAGTGTATGCATCATATCCTTCTCTACTCGTCATTAAGTTGTGACGATAGTAGGTGTTTTGGATGGAGTGACAATTGAACCAGTTGCTTCTTGGTAGTGACCTGCAATTTTTTCATTTGTTGGTACCACAAAAATATAATTACTGAATGTGACTGAAGTAGGATTCTCTTCTCCAGTGACTGCAATACCTCTTGCAAATCCCATACCACCATCGTCTGCTCTTAGAATCATTCTAGGGTCTTCTAGTGTAAGACCACCCTCTGATGATTTGAACTTACCAACGTATTCACCACTTTGTGCAATGACCGTGACTATATCATTTACTTCCATAATTAATCCTCATAAAATCGTGTGATTGTCCCTTGACTAGTCCTACCACGATTGATTAGGTTTAGTCCTTGTGCTTCTGCTTCTAACTTTTCCTTTAGAGGTGGTGTTAAAAGTCTCTTTGCACTTTCGGGTTCTAAATTGTTATTCTCACATACTTTAATAATTGCAGACATTACATCTACACCTTTACCACGTGATAGAATTTTTTCAACTTGTTCAGTAAATTCTTTTCTACTTATCATTATATTAAATTTATTGGAGCGTGTTCTACTTCCTCACCATCATCAAAGTTTTCAATCCAATCCATCATGACTCTATAGTATGCATAGTATGTTGGACTATGTCCATTCATATCCATACCTTGTCCATCTTCTGAATAAGGTGTTTCTAAGTAATCAATAAGTGCTTGACATTCGTCTAAGTGAACTTGAGTAAGTTCGTCTTCACTTCCTATTTCAAGATACTCTAACATATTGTCATATGCACTATCGTATGCTTGTTGATGAATCCAATCATCTGATTTATGAAATATCTTACCCCAATTCCAATCTTGTTTTAGAGTAAACTTCTCTTCGTTATAAAAATTTGCCATATTAAAACCTCAAGTTATATCTGTTATCAGGGTCAACTTCATCTACTTGCAATGGTAAACCAAAGAAGTGTTCTGCATCCCATGAGTCATAATTATTTTCCCAAAACCAGTCGTGTCCTTCTTCACTAACACCTTCTAGAATTGCATCTTCGTCTGCTTCACTACCTTCTGCAAGGTGAACATAAACATCACGTCCACACTCATCATAGGATTCTATGAATTCATTCTCTTCGAATTCACATGGTTCCATGTCGCCAGTTGCATCTTCTGACATATAGTTTTCTAACATTTCTTTTTCTTCTTCGTTAGTAATCTTTATGATATATGCACCACTTCTCCAAAGTGCTTCAATGACAACTCTATCTTCACTATCGTTATCTTTGAACACTTCACGTTCTGTATACGACTTTTTAAATTTAGGATATATCGTATACTCTTTTCCTATTTCTATTTCCATATTATACTCCGTAAAGGTTTCTATATTGTTGACGAAGTTGATTCAAATCATCAACATGATTTACTGGGTCACTTCCAAACACTTGGACACCACCACCGTCTACAGCAACAACTGCTATAATCTGTTCCACAGGCACTCCAGTTAGTTCCTCAACCATGATTGCATATGCAGTCATCTGAGTCATCCATCCTTGTGCCATGTGTTCTTCTTTATACTTACTACTGGTCTTGAAGTCTACGATTGTTAACATATCATCTACGATACCAATACAATCGACACGACCTGCCATTTCTAAATGATGTGACCACAAAGGTGCTTCTAAAGCAATAGGTGTAATCTCATCTAAGTAAGGTTGCACTGCAAGAAACATGGATTGGTCTAGAACATTTTCAAACTCTACATCTTCTTCTGCTCGAAGATATTGTTCAAATAAATTATGCATTCTAGTTCCACGTCTTGCAGCCTGACTTGAAATTCTGTTTGCTGTTTCTTCACCAACACGTTTTCTCCATAGTTTGATATGGTCACGTGATAGTAGACCTGTTACAGTTGTAACACTTGGATACTTTTCTCCAGTTGGGGTTGTGTAGATTCTCTTCCCGTCTACTTGTTCGGACTTACAATCCAGTCCTTCTAATTCACCTAATTCATACATGATATATCCAGTATACTACTTAATGTTCTGTAAGTCAACATGCTTTTTGATGACTTCTCTAGTCTTCACTTCCTTTGCAGACTTCCTATGATATCGTTCACCCATAGGTGTGTCGGGTTGTGTTGCGGCAATCTTTTGTAGAACATCATTGAAACCACCATCTGTTTTGACTCGGTCTCCAGTTCCACCCACAATATTCATTGCACTGATTTGTTGTTTGAGGTGTGGGTTGTTTTGTTTGAATTCATCTAATACTTTCCACGACATTGTATGTTCTTCAATCTCGTTAGTATCAGTGTTTAAAAAATCGTATCTAGGCATAATTCATAAATGTAGGAACTGGTCTATCAGTCCACTTCGCAAATCCTTTCTTGTAAACTGCATAGTATTTATGGTATGCAGATAAAGAGTCATTCTTGACTTTGACATCATCAGGCATACACTGAGGTGGTTCTGACCATTCACCAAGTGTAATGTTCTTAGGTAATTGATTGAGTAAGTCCCTGAGTTTAGTATCAGTCATATGAACCTTACCATATCGATAAGTGTATTCGTCACATAGATTTGCAAACATGTCATATGCATATTGATATTGAATTGCATTTTCTCTGACCCATTGTGTAGATGGGTGATTGATATGTGATGCCTTGTATAGAACACCATCCATGTTTGAGTTAGGTAATCTCCACCTTTAAATTTTACGTCCACTGGATGCATCGGTGTATTGAGTTCCGTCCAACATCCTATGAGCAGTCGACAACATCTGAGCATACTCGATAATCATCTTAACAACATGTTTGTCACAATGAAGTGTTGCAGATATTTTAGGTTCTTCGTGTAAGTAAAATAAATTCATAGTTCCATTATCTCCTGTAGATAGTTTTCTACATTTTTCCACGATAGATATCCAAGGACATCACCAGTTATATCTGTATTATAATCTAAAGCACCTTCTCTGTCAAGGTCAAAATTGAGAACTGCAAGTTCCCATAATCCGTCCTTACCACCATAACTGTAATCGTGTTTGATTACACTCGCACCGTATCCATTCGGAAACTCATAAACATGTTGCACCCCATCATGAGGGTAGTTAGTCTCTTTTAAAAATTCTCTCATATTATTTGTAAAAAATGTGGTCTGTTATTTGAACCGTTTCGTTTAATGTATCTGCCCAGTAAGGGTAGACGTATAGATTGTGATAATGTGTAGCACCCTCAGTAATGTCGGGATACATACCCATCATAACATCTTGTGCAACTTTATATGACTCATAGAATGTATCAGTGTCTAAAGGTTCATCAGACTTACCGTCACAAAACCAACTGAACTGACACATGTTTCTTACTGGAACTTCTTCACCTTTCCAGTTAGTTCTCCATTTTGTTTGATAGACTACACCACAAACGTTTGATGGATATGAACTATGTTCCATCCTATTCAGAACAACTTGTGCAACTGCAACCTTACCAGCAAGTGGTTGATTACCTGCTTCAAAGTAAATGTTTTTTGCCATACAAACGACATCACCATTCTCATCAAATGCTTTGACTTGTTGAGGTAACATCAATAAAAACATTAAGAAGGCACCAAATCCCATTCCATATAAGAATGCCTTGAATGCATCTTTCTCAGTATGTTTATACATCATTACACTCCACTAGACATATGAACGTAAGCATCGTTACACTCATCTATCTTGTCTCCACAAATACAATACTCTTCCTCTTCACGAGTTGGAGCACCCACCATAGACCTCACTTGGTCTTCGGTCAAGGTTTGTTCACCGTTAACAATTGATTGTTCGGCGAGTAGTTTTGTATATAAATCTTTCATATCATTCTCCTAAAAATATTGATTACACAAATCGTAGGAACTATTCCCACTCTCATAGTATACTAAATTGTTAGACCCATTGTCAACTACAAAACACGATGGAGTTCCATTATACTCAAAAGTAATTTCGTAATCTGTAGTTTGTTTATATAAGTTTAATGTGTCACCAGTGTAGAGATATGATATCAGTGAATCAATCTCTGCCCATGACAATGGTAATGAATCTATAATGTCGTAGAGGTCTTCAGCACCGAAGACATCTTCGTTCAAGACTATTTGATTTACATCATAAGGAAATAATGTATTGTTACTATTTATTTCTACCATGAATCTAATCGAATCATTATCAAATTTATAAACCAATCTACCATTTTGTATTTCATTAATTTGTTCAGTTAGATACAAAATATAGTTTGATGATTCTACGTCTCTCTCAGAACCATTTCTAATTGAAACTGTTTGTTGTATCAGTTCCATATTCTCGTGTTTGAATACGTCTTGTTCTGCATACATACTCGTAGCAAGTTTGATGTTATCGATATTCATAATAACTGGTATGCCATCGATGAGTAAGTTGTTAGTATCGTTCACAATCAAATCATTGAAATGATATCTACTTCTACCTTCTTCCACATTCATGTCAAACGTGAGTGTTGAGAAATATGGATTAAATTATTTCATTCAATACATCACCACCAATATAGTGTGCAAGTGTATCAAGTGTGTAATGATTTTTGATTGTATCCTCTATACTTTGAACACTTACAAGATGGTCTACAATTTTTTCTGCTTGTTTGATTTTAGTTTCATCACCACTTGCAATGAAATCTTCGTAAAAGAAATTTGGATTCAAATCTAAGTTTCTCTCTAAATCAAAAATTAGATTTTCAATTTGATTAATAATAGAATTGATTTCATCAAACCATGTAGATGAACAAGCACTACTCTGAACAACAGAAGTTTCTACTGCATTTAAAATCAGAGAACTGAAAGGTGTGATATTAACAAATCCTAACGTATCCATTGAGTTGTTCAATGCATAATACATTTTGTATGGTTCGGATACAACTCCTCTCTCACTATCGTATGCACCTACAGGCACATCTGCAATCTTAATTGATTGACTGAAACAACTTAGACTAAAGTTGTCAATACCGTCATCAACAAAATCAACTCCATCAGGAAACTCTTGGTCAATCCATTGTTGTTCAGTTAATCCCAATTCTGATAACTCTTCAGAAGAAGGTATAACACCTCTATCCACAAAGTAATAATAATTATCAGGTGGGTCTAAAGTTTGTTCCTGAGTGCAAACTCCATCCGTATATGTAATACAAGTTTGATACGGGTCGGTCACACCCATCCATAAAGCAGATACTTCTCCACTATCCTGTATTCCGTTATTATTCCAATCGACAAAAACATTTGCACCTTCGACATACCCATCGATGGTTTGAAATTTGTCCACGTTCTCCCACACCTTTATAATCGGTGGTGAAGATGTCACTCCAGTTGGTGGTGTTGCAGAATCAAGTTCTAAGAACCCAACACTGGAACCACCGCCTCCACAACCTACTAACAATAGTAGTAGTGGAAGACTAAGATGCTTTTTCATACTCCCTTTCTCCATTGTGATTGACTCCATTCTGATTATAATTATCAAGTATCATGTCAACCACATCTGTAGACCATATGGATTTACCACCCACATGCCATTGATACTCTTCGGTAGGAATCCTACCATCCTTCCAATTGTATATGGTGACGGTTTCATATTCCCAGTCATCATAATCTATTTCTTCGACACAATTTGCATCGTAATATTTTGCATCGATGACCCACTCACAATTTACTTTATCGTAAGGGTCAGCACTAGTGAATGTTGGAGGCCCCAACACTTCGCACAACCTCGCATAGGTTGTAGTTTTATATCCCTGAAGGGATGTTCCACCTGATGTCATATCAGGTGAACAAACTTCGTAATCTTTAATTATCATATCAGTCTCCTATCTTAAATAATCTGGCCCGTATATTCTCATCGAATTGGGATTAATATCATATCCATTAAAAAGGTTTCCTCTTGGTGCATTCAAGGCAGGAGTATTCCAACCAGCACACTTGAGAACGTCACCACTTTTGAAAGTGATTCCAGCAAGTCCTTTTTTGAATTCTTTTTTGTTTATGAAACCCCATGCAGAAGAAGGTCTTCCATCCTCTATAGAATAGATACGTATATATTTTCTTCCTTCAGAATAACCATGGGTTGTTCTACCACGAGTGTGTTCCCATCTTTCATGCATAGCATTTGTTAAGTCATCACATAGTTTATTGACCAAAAACATTAAGTCTTGTTCTTGGTTTACTTCGTTTACTAACTCACTTAATTTCATAATGTCTCCTTAATTTTCTATACTATTAGTATACAAAAAAGTGATACCCATTGTCAAGTTTTTACTTATCTTTTTTTTCCCACGGGAATGGTTTATTGATATGAACACCCACGAATGCCATACCTAGCATTACGATAGTCATTATAATTCCACCTATCATTCCTATTTCCATATTATTCTCCTTAAAAATATTGTGCAATGTAAGCCACCCACAATGGTAGTGTGACTATTATTGTAATCTTTATAAGATTATCATTTATAAATTTTTCCATAATTCTCCTTAAAAATTTGGCGGGGAGAGTCGCACACATCAATCGTAATAATGCTTGTGGATTTTGTGATACTTGACTCTTTATCCCCTGCCCGAGTTTTACACCCCTATTATAAATCACGAGATTGTATTTCTTTTTCCACAATCTCTTTAACTTTCTTTTCCGAATACCATATACCACTGAACAATTGTTTATGTCCATTGTCCCATTCGACATGATATCTCTTATATCCAAAAGGTCTATCGTAGAATATCCTTATGTCACCATAACTCTCTAGTAACACTCTCATGCTTTACCCTCTAAGAACATACGTAATGCAGTCCTTTCTAGTTTAGTTAAATCTTCTAGTGATTTGAAATTAGACCAAGTAGTGTTATATGATATAAGTTTATTCGCACATGTGACTGCGGCATTCCACAATCGTAATGTATTCTCTTCGTCCTTTGCGAATATCTCATTGTTCTCACACTTGGTGATTATCTTTCTTCCTAGTTGAACGTATTGTCGTTCTATGTTATCCATAATATTTCCTTGAAACATATATACAAAAATCGATTTTTGTATATGTATTAAATTGGCAGCGCATAGGAGAATCGAACTCCTGTTGCATGGATGAAAACCATGTGTCCTAACCACTAGACGA
>Ga0255758_10000182_pt1 | contig 68253 bp, 71 predicted proteins | sample 011ome_24_FD_179958 | JGI IMG/M metagenome (GOLD analysis project Ga0255758, IMG submission 179958) | Coastal salt marsh microbial communities from the Groves Creek Marsh, Skidaway Island, Georgia - 011513CT metaG (version 2) | ecosystem: Environmental > Aquatic > Marine > Intertidal zone >... | reverse complement strand
TAGTTCTTCCTATAGAGCCGTGGTAGACCACCACGTTGATAGGCTGGATGTGGAAGCGCAGTAATGCGTGCAGCTGACCAGTACTAATAGCTCAATTGGCTTGATTTATGCACTGAAAAAAATTTTACTAAATAAAGATATTTTATTATTTAACTTCATTTGATTAAACCTTATTAAACAATAATCAGCAATAATATAATTTATAAGGTTATATTCATTTACTTAATCTTATTAGATTAAAATCTATAAGCACCTAAATAACATCAATAAATAAAAAAAATTAATTTTAACTTTTTTTTTAATATTAAGAGTAGTTTTAAGAATTTTTATTTTTATTAAATTAACAAAATTACTTCTGTTAGAATGTTTAATGGTTAGAATACCCAATATTTGAAGAATCATGCTTAATGTTGTATATTTACGCTAATAATCTTAATTTATATTATCTCCTATGAAAAAATTAGAGAGCAAATCTAATGAAACAAAAAAATAATTGGGCAGGAAAAAATGGCCCACTTCTAATAGCGGAGGTAGGTGGGAATCACGAAGGAAATTTTAGTTATGCAAAGAAACTTGTAAAGCTAGCTATCCAATCAGGTGTTGATATAGTAAAATTACAATTATACACAGGTCCAACACTTGTTAGCAAAGTAGAGTCTAGAGATAGATTTAAACATTTTAAAAAATTTGAATTAAGTAAAAGTGAACACATATTTTTAGCCAAAATGTGCAAATCACACAAAGTTGGTTATCTTGCCTCAGTGTGGGATTTGCAAATGTTGAGTTGGATTGATAAATATTTAGATTATTATAAAATTGGTTCTGGGGACTTGACAGCTTATCCTATAATTAGAGAATTTGCGCTCAGAGGAAAACCAATAATATTATCAACTGGGCTGTCAGATATTTCTGAAATAAATAAAACAGTAAAATTTATTCAGAAACAAAACCCAAAATACAAAAATAGTAACAATTTAGCAATTTTACAATGTACATCAACCTATCCAACAATTGATGATGAAATAAATCTTAATTGTATAGAAACTCTTGGCAACAAAACAAAAATGACTATTGGGTATTCTGATCATTCACTAGGTGATTTGGCTTTAAAAGCAGCTTATGTTAAGGGAGCCAAAGTAATAGAATTTCATTTTACAGACACTAGAAAAAATAAAAAATTTAGAGATCACAAAATTTCATTAACTTCTTTAGAAACTAAAAATTTGATTAAAGATATTTCTAGATTAAAAAAACTTCTAGGAAAAAATTTAAAAAAACCTACCAAAAATGAAATTAAATCAGGACACATAAAATCTTTTAGAAGAGGTGTGTATCCAAATAAAATACTAGAAGCTGGACAAATAATTAAAATTGAAGATTTAGCTTTCTTAAGGCCAAATCATGGTATTGATGCCAGAAATTATAAAAAGATAATTGGAAAAAAAGTAATAAAAAAAATAAAATCATTCGAAAAAATTTCACTTAAAAATGTACGGTAAAGATAAAAATATTATAGGTATTGGTTGTGATTTTCAGTCAGAAAAAGATGAAAATTCAGATAGAAAATTAGCAATTGAGAATCTCTCTGGTGGTGAAAAAGAAAAAATAAAATGGATGGTTGAAAATATGAGTTTAAACAAAGCTTTTATTTTTAAATCACAAGGCAAATCTGAAATAGAAAAAGCAAAAATATTAAAGGATTTTCAGAGAAAATATATTATTTATAGAGAAAATTGGCACAATCAGCCTAAAAAAGCTGTTAAAGAAAAATATTATGGAAAAAAACTAGAAGAAAAGAATTTTAATCCATTATGTTTTGATATCGAGGTTGCGTCTGTATGTGATTTGGCATGTCCTTTTTGTTATAGGCAGTACGTTGCTACACCAGATAAAATAATGAGCAAAGATTTGGCATTCAAATTAATTGACCAAGCATCAGAGCTCAATATTCCTTCTATGAAATTTAACTGGAGAGGTGAACCTCTCCTCAATCCATCATTAAGTTCAATAATAAACTATGCAAAAAAAAGGGGTGTTCTAGAAACAATCATAAATTCAAATGCAACTGAACTTGATGAGAAAACATCAAAAAAAATCATAGAGAGCGGACTTGATTTACTAATCTATTCTTTTGATGGTGGAAATAAAGAAACATATGAAAAAATGAGACCCGGAAGATTTAAAAAAAACAGTTTTGAAAATATTTATAAAAATATTTTAAATTTTAATAAAATCAGAAAAGATTTAAAATCACCTTTTCCTAGAACCAAGATTCAAATGATACTTACTGACGAGACTAGAAAAGTTAAAGATGAATATTTTAAGTTATTTAAGGATATTGTAGATGACGTTTCAGTCAAACAATACACCGAAAGAGGTGGTGACCTTACAGATTTAGATAAAAATTTTGAACCTCATTTAAAAAAAAATAAACATGATCTGATAGAAAAATATGGTAAAGATGCATCTTTACTTAAAGACTCAAAAAATGATATTTATATATCTAATGGAAGATTGCCATGTGAGCAGCCATTTCAAAGAGTTTTATCAACCTATGATGGTAAGGTAGGAATGTGTTGTTACGATTGGGGCGCTACTCACACAGTTGGCTATCTAGACTCCCTTGGTATAAACAATGGTCAGAAAGAATATAAATCAGTAAAGCAGAAAGCAGATAATAAAACTAAGGGTTTTCAAATGATGAATTTGAAATTACCTCAAAAGAATAAGCAACCTAAAAAAGAGACACAAACATTAAAAGAAATTTGGCATGGCGAACATATTAATGAAGTTCGAGAAGCCCAAATAAAAAACAAAGCAGAAAATATACCAATTTGTAAAAAATGCCCATTTAAAGAGACTTATAAATGGGAAAAAATATAATGAGTGTAGAAATTATAGCAGAGATAGCTAACGCTCATCAGGGAAACTTTAAAGATGCGCTTAAACTTGGAATAGCAGCCCATAATTCCAACGCTGATGCAGTAAAATATCAAATTTATTTTGCTAAAGAGTTTTTAGAAAAAAAACATCCTAGATATGAGCATTTTAAAAAACAATCTTTTTCAGAAAAACAATGGAAATATATAATTTCAAATTTAAAAAAAAAAAATAATATTAAAATTTATGCAGATGTATTGGGTACTAAGGCATTCAAATTATCAGAAAAATTAAAATTTGATGGCATCAAAATTCACTCATCTGATCTAGCAAATATAAAACTAATAAAATTATTAAAAAATTATAAAAAAAAAATCTTTATTTCTTGTGGAGGTAGCACTTTATTTGAATTAAGTAATACACTTGATAAGCTCAATAGCAATAATATTACTCTTCTTCATGGTTTCCAGAGTTATCCCACCAAAATTGAAGACATAAACTTTAATAGATTAATACAAATTAAAAATTTTTTTAAATCAAAATATCATTATGGATATCAAGATCATACATCTGGATCAAATATTTATAACACTTTCTTGCCATTGGTAACTATCGGTATGGGCATTTCATGTTTAGAAAAACACATTACATTTAATAGATCTCATAAAGGAGTTGATTATTTCTCATCCGTTGAGCCACAAAAATTTAAAAATTTTGTAAAAGTTATTAGAAAAGTTGAAAACTGTTTTGGAAATAAAAAATATGAATTTTCAGACACTGAAAGAGTTTATAGAAATGTTGTTAAAAAAAATTGGTTATTTAAAAATAATTTAAAAAAGGGTCATACTTTAAAATTATCTGATATTGAATTTTTAAGAACATCAGATAACGATATAAATCCTATTAACATTAGTGACTATCTCAATAAAAAAATAATTAAAGATGTTAAAAAAAATCAAATTGTTGCCAAAGAAATGTTTAAAAATAAAATATATTTTGTTGTTGTTGCAAGATCAAAATCTAAAAGGTTACCAAATAAAGCAATATTACAAATTGGAAACTCATCTATTTTGGATCACTTATTTAAAAGATTAAAATTTTTTGGAATTAAGAACATATTATTTTGCACTACCAAGAATAAAGAGGATAACAAGCTAATAGAAATTTCAAAAAAAAATAAAGTTAATTTTTTTAGAGGATCTGAAGAAAATGTTCTTGGTAGAATGATGAAACCTTTATACAAAATCAAACCTGATGTAGTCGTTAGAATTACGGGAGATGATATTCTTTTTGACTATTCTTACTTCAAAAAAGCTATAAATTTATTTTTAAATAAAAATTATGATTATGTTGATCACAAAAAACTTTTGAGTGGGTCAGAAACAGAAATAATAGATTTTAAAGTATTGGATTTTATTTTTAGAAACTATCAAAATCTAAAGGGTACAGAATACTTGACTAATTATATAACTGATAATAAAGATTTCTTTAATATTGGATCAGCACCAGTTAAAAAAAATCATCAAGTTAAAACTTCTATGACTATTGACACAATGAACGATTATCTTTACGTAAAAAAATTTTTAAATGACTATTATAATAAAAATAATAACTTTTATAATTATGAAATGAATGATTTAGTTAGATATATAAAGAAATATCCTAAAAAAAATAATAAAAATAACAAAAAAAATATTCAAATTGATACAGATTTAAAATCTTAGAAAAGTTTTATTTATTTTTTGTTTCTTTCAAAATAATCTATTAATTCTTTAATGCCAGTATCAAGTTGAACCTTTGCCTCAAAGCCTTTGGTTTTTAATTTTTCATTAGAAACAAAGTAATCTCTTTGATCAGGATCTTTTTCTCCATGAACAATTTCAAAGTCAAATTTTGAAATATGATTTTTAATTTTTTTACATAATCCAAGTTTAGACATATTCGCATCATCAAGTCCCAAGTTATAAATATTATTTTTCATATTACTAAAATTTTCAATTGAGTACAAAAAAGCAGATGAAACGTCACTTAAATGGACAAAATTTCTTCTAAACTCTGGTTCATATAATTTCAATTTTTTGTTTTGGAAAGCTATATGTACAAAGTTATTTACCATTAAATCTGTTCTCATTCTATAATTTGAAACTCCAAATATAGTTGCCAATCTAAAACTAATACTATTTCCTTTGTCCATTATATAACTTTCTGCCTCAACTTTAGTTTTTCCATATAGACTAACGGGATTTAAAGGTGAATTTTCATCACAATATTTATTTTTATCACCAACTCCATAACCACTATTTGATACTGGCATTATTATCGCTTGGTCTTTTGATGTATTATCGCAGATAAATTTTATTGAGTCAGAATTTATTTCTTGTGCATCTTTAGGCATTTTATCACATAATGGTGCTCCCACAATTCCAGCTAATGGAATTATAAAATCATTATTTTTTATTAAATTTTTCATTAATGATTTATCTCTCACATCTCCTTTAACAAATTTAAAATTAGATATCTTTTTTAAATTAGTATCATTTTGTTCAAACATAAGATTATCAATAACAGTCACATTATAATTTTTACTTGATATATTCTCTAAAAAACTTGAACCAATATAGCCAGCACCTCCTGTTATTAAAATCTTAATCATTAAAACCTTTCACATTTTTTATAATTGAACTACCATTATTACTAAATTTAACTTTTATAAAGTTAAGTTTACTAAGAGACCTAATTACTTTTTTTTGATTTTTTTTCAAGACATATAACATTAAAAAACCTCCTCCTCCTGCTCCTAAAATTTTTCCACCAAGAGCACCGTTTTCAATTGCTAATTTGTATACTTCATTAATTTTTTTATTAGATACGCCGTTAGATAATGATTTTTTAACATTCCAATACTCATTCAGTAATAAACCAAAATCTTTCTCGTTGTTTGAACTTTCTAATATCTTTTCAGCATAAGACACATAACTTTTAAGTTTATCATAAAAATTAATTTTATTATCTAATTGATTAATTTTATTTCTTTCTACAGAAGAGGCGTACCTAGGCATGTTTGTATTAAATAACAATATATTTTCCTCCAATTGACTAATTTTTTTTTTACTAATTTTTATTTTTTTTATTTTGTTGCCATTTTCATTAAAAGTTATTTTTCTGAATCCACCATATGATGCAAACATACTATCTTGATCACCAATAGTTTCACCAAGCATTTTTCTTTCCACGTGTATAGCAGTTTTGTATAATTCATTTCTATTTATATTTTTTTTCTGAATAAATTTAATTCCATTTATTAAACCAACACAAAATGAAGAACTTGAGCCTATACCACTCCTGCTTGGAAGATCTGACATATGATGGATTTCTAGTCCTATTTTTAATTTTAATAATTCATAAACTTTTTTTGCAATAGGATTTTTAATTTCTTTATGAAAATTAAAATCTTCATTTAAAGACCAGACAAATCGATGTTTATAATTAAATGATTTAGGTTGGTTTCTGATTAATAAATAACAATATTTATTAATAGTAGTTCCTAGTACAGTTCCACCATAGTTATTATAATAATCTGGAATATCAGTACCACCACCAAAAAAAGATATTCTAAATGGTGTTTTGCAAATTATCATTTTAAATATCTATAAGGTTTAGATTTAATTCTATTTAAATTGTCTATTGTTCCAATGTCAATGAAATTATCTTTAAAATATTGACCTTCAACTTTATTTTCCATTATAATTTTTTCGATATAATTTTTTTCCAAAGAAAATTTTTTTTGAGAAATTTTTAATAATGAAGATTTTTTAATTAAATAAATTCCACCATTCATCAAATTACCTTTTTGAGACTGCAATAATAAATTGTTTTTATTTATTTCAAGATTTGAAAGTTTATTATTTGATTTATAATATTTGTTTAAAGTAACAGCCATCTTTACATAACAATTCTTTTTAATACCTTTTTTTATAAATTTATATAAATCAATATTGAAGTATGTATCTCCATTTAAAACCAAAAAGGTGTTTTTTAGAAATTTATTTGCGTTAATTATAGAACCGCCTGTTCCCAGTGGTCTTTGCTCTTTTATGCAAAAAACTTTTGTTTTTTTTATTTTTTTTTCATGAAATTCTTTAAAAAAAAAATGAGATTTGTAACCACAAAGTAAGTAGATATTTGAAATTCTAGCCTCAACCAAATTATTTATTATATATTGTATAAAAGGTTTGTTTTTAATTCTCAAAAAAGGTTTTGGAATTGATTTTGTAATCTTTCCCAGTCTTTTGCCATAACCTCCACACAAAAGAAATGCATCCATAAGATTATTTATTTAAGAAAAAATTATTTAGATTTTTAACAACATACAGTATCTCTTTTTTTGATAATTTTGTTGAGCTAGGTAGGTGTAATCCTGAATACGAAATTTTTTTTGAAATTGGAAATCTTTGAGATTTGAATTTTTTTTTAAAATGTTTCGCTTCATTAACAGGAAATATCATAGGCCTTACATCAATATTTTTTTTTTTTAAATAAGATATTAAATCTTTACGTTTCGAACTACTTTTAAGAAATATTGTTATTAGCCAATTAATTTTTTTTGACCATGATGAAAATTTTCTCAAAACATAATTTGGGTTATTTGATAGATTTTTTTCGTAAAACTTTATTTGTCTGTTTCTTATATTTAAAATTTCTCTTAGATGTTTGATCTGAGATGATCCAACTGCAGCCTGTAAATTAGTCATTCTGTAATTATAACCTAAATCTAGATGAACATATCTTTCTTTCTTGCTCATACCATGATCACGTAAAATTTCACATTTTTCAGCGATTTTTTTTGAATTTGTTAAAATAGCACCACCTTCACCAGTAGTAATTATTTTATTTGCATAAAAACTTAATGTTGCAATATCACCTATAGTTCCTAATTTTTTTTTTTTATAACTTCCACCTAGACTTTCAGCGTTATCTTCAATAATTTTTATTTTATACTTTTTTGAAATTTTTTTTATTTCATCCATATGTGCTGCATGACCGAATTGATGAACAACTAAAATTGCTTTTGTTCTTTTTGTTATTTTTTTTAAAATTTGTTCTGGGTCTATTGTTAGAGTATCTTTATCAATATCAGCTAGCACTAACTTTGCTCCTGATAAAACAATCATATTTGCAGGGGCAATAAAAGTTAAACTAGGACATATTATTTCATCACCTTTCTTTATATCTAGAGATTTTATAGCTAGATGCAATGCTGTTGTACAACTTGATGTAGACACACAATACTTAACACCATGATATTTAGCTAAAGATTCTTCAAATTTTTTTACAAACTTACCTTGACTTGAAATCCAATTATTTTTTATACAGTAATTTATGTTCTTTGTTATTTCTTTTTTATCTAAATAAGGTTCAAAAATATTAATCATAATACCAAAAAAAATTAATCTTCACTAATTTCCATTGTCATTGAATTATTTTTTTTAGTACTGAATTTGTATGGAGTGGTAGATCCTTCGTTTAGTATTTTTTTGTCCCATTTTTTAATTTGATCCACAATATTTACTTTGACTTTTTTTCCCCATTTTTCTAGAAGAGAGTTTGTAATTTTTCCTGGTTTTCCATTTCCTATTTTTAGTTTATTTAAAGTGACACAGGGCAAAACACAAAAAGGTGTTGAGGTAATAAAGCACTCATCTGATTCATATACATCAAATGGTTCTATATCTTTTTCAATTACTTCAATTCCTAGACTTGGTGCGATTTCTGTAACAATAGTTTCCATTGTTATTCCTCTGAGGATATCTTTTCCTCTGGGTGTATAAATTTTATTATTTTTTACCATAAAAAAATTACTTCCAGTCCCCTCAGCAATATAACCATTAACATCCAGTAATAATGCCCAAACATCTTCACCCTTGACCATCGAAGCCTCAATATTTGCCATTAAATAAAATAGTCTACTTCTATTTTTTATTTTAGGTTCCATTAGCTGTGAAGGTATAGCTCTTTGTGATGTAACATGAAGATTAATTCCAGAGTCATAAAGATGTGAACAATTTTGAACTGTCCACTTTAATGGAAAGTCTGCAATAATTACATTCGTACCTTTATGAATATTTGGTATACCATGGTATAGTGACAACAAGCCTCTTGAAACATCAATCATTACTCTGTGCTCATCGTCTTTTTCAAACAAAGGTTTATTAATTTCAATCGTTTCAAGCACAGCTTTTTCCATCTCATCAATAGATATTGGCATAGGTATTCTTAAAATTTTTATACCTGAATAAAGTCTTTCTAAATGTCTCCTTAGCTTCCATTGTTTTCCATTAAAAGATCGGGTCATTTCAAATACCATATCTCCAAACATTAACGCAGAGTCGTATATAGAAATTTTAGCTTCACTTTCGTTAACAAATTCACCATTAAAGTAAACTTTTCTCTCAATATTTTTTTTCATAATATTTTTATATACCATTCGTAATCTACGTCTATGATGAATTTCAGAATCTATATCTATTACGATATATAATTAAAATATTGTAATTAAATGATTGTTCTTCCTCCATCAACAACAAGATTACTTCCAGTTGTAAAGCTTGAAGCATCAGAGATAAGATAAATTATAGAATTGATAACTTCTTCTGGTCTTGCCATTCTACCTAAAGGAATTTTAGTAGATAATCTTTGAACAAATTTTTTAGGCTGTTTATTGTATACCCCTGATGGAGAGATAGAATTTACTCTAATATTCTTCTTAGCTAAATAAGTCGCTAGATAGCGACTAAAACCGAGTATTCCTGTTTTTGAAACAACGTAAGATATCGGGGTATTAAATTTTACACCTTTGTAATTTATTTTTAAATTAGGTTTATAAATATCATGATCTGGTGAAATGATAGAAATATCTGAACTCATATTTACAATAGATCCATAATTGGCTTTTTTCATTAACTTAACAACTTCTTGAGTTACTAAAAATATTCCATTTAAGTTTATATCATTTGCATTTTTCCAGAGTTCAAAATTATAATTTTCAAAGGAATTAAAGTAATTTTTTTTATTTTTCATTTGGGGCATCGCTAACGCTGCAAGATTGACTAATGAATGTATTTTTTTAAATCTTTTTTTTATAATGTTAAATGTATTTTTTATTTCAATTTTTTTAGTGATATCAGTTTTAAATATTAGTTTTTTATTAATTATAAATTTTTTATGTTTGCTTTTTAAAATATTTTTATCATCTATATCAATTAAAATCGGAATTCCTTTGTTTTCAATAATATATTCAAACAAGTGTCTACCTAAAAAGCCATTGGCTCCAGAAATAATAATTTTTTTTCCTACAATATTAAATGGATTTTTCATATCAATTAAATTTTATAGATTGTCCTCCATCAACTGCAATTATTTGTCCTGTTATAAAATTTGACTCATTAGAGCTTAAAAAATAACATAAGTTTGTTACATCACTGACCGAACCAAATGCATTCATAGGTACATTATCTTTGATATATTTAGTTATTTTTTTGGGTTCATTTTTTAATTTATTAAACCAATTACCATCCTTAAAATAAATATTTCCTGGTGCAACAATATTTACATTAATGTTGTATTTTGCAAGCTTTAACGATAGTTTTTTTCCATAGGTATTAATTAATTTTTTACTTATAGTGTAACCTATTGGAGCGCTTGTTTTTATAAGTGCAACTATTGACGAAATAAATATAATACTACCTTGAGTTTTTATTAAATGCCTATAAAAAAAATCAATAAATTTCTTTGAAGTAACAAAATTTTTATTTATAAGCCAATTTTTATTATTAGTTTTTTTGTTACTTATATCACCAGCGTTTGCAATTAAGACATCTATTCTATTCCATTTTTTTAAAACATTTTTTTCTATTTCTTTAAGTGTTTTGGTATTAGAAATATCACCACAGACCATTAAAACTTTATTTGGAAAATTTTTTTTTAAATATTTATAAGAAGTATTTAAGTCTTCTAAATTTCTAGAATTAATTAATACATTATATTTTTTTTCTAAAAATTTTTTAGCTAAACCTAGCCCTATACCTTTACTAGAACCTGAAATTATAGCTACTTTGTTAGATTTTCTCATATGTAATATCTATTTAATTTATTTTGAAAAAATTTTAAATAACCTTTAATTTCACGAGTGTCATTTGTGCTTTTTCTAGCAGTTTGAAAAATAAAATTACCAATATAATTTTTTTTCTTCAAAAGTTTAAGAATTCCATTAAATTTAGTATTACCTTTCCCTAAAGGAACAGAATAATCTTTTTTTGTACAATCTTTGATATGAACAGTTTTAATATATTCACCAAATGTATTTATTTCTTTTTTAAAATCATAGCCAAAAAAAGTACTATTTCCAGTGTCGTAAGTAATACCATAATTATCTTTACTTTTGAGTTTACTGATAAAAGCCAAAGTTTGTTTATAATTTAAATCAGTTTCAAATGTCAAAGTAACATCTTTTTTTTTTAACAAGGGATAAAATTTATTAAGATTTTTTATGAGATAATCCTTTTTAATTCTTTTTTTTATACTATTTTTTCCTAGGAGAGGAATATCAAGTTGTTTTATTCCTAATTTATTACAGTTATTAATTAATTGTTTGAGTTTATTAAAAGAAAATTTGTCATCAAAAAAACTATTAAACATAAAATTATCACAACAAATAGAAACTATATCAATTTTATATTTCTTTTTTTGTTTTATTATTTCATTGTGATTGTTTTTATTTAATATGGGATTATCTTTATAATTTTCATCAATTAACCACTCAATTTTATTTATTCCAATCTCATTTAAAATTTTGAGTTCATTGATCCAATTTTTGAATGGAAATTGTTGAATTCTATTATTTTGGATTTTAGTTAATCTGCCTTGCATTAATCCTATAATTTTTTTCATTTATGATTTATTAAGAACTTGTTAAATAATTATTATCATACCAATCTACAACATCAAAAAAAGAGAAGTTTTTATTTTGGTTAAAAAAGCTATAAATTTTTTTAATAAAAATTAAGTCTTTTCTGTAATTGATATCCAAAACTAACTCTGGTCTAGATATTTTATTAGGGCATTTAATCGTACCTATTTTGAAACTAAATTTTTTATATGTTTTTTTTTTATCATAGTCATAAAAATTTAATGCAATGTGTTCTCTAAATCTTTTAATTTTTTGAAATTTCCATATTTTTTCTAAAGCTTTAAAATTAAAGATTTCAACACCGATGCCATCAGGATATCCATTATCTTTAAAATTGCATATGTTTGATGAAAAATCTTTCTTTGACTTTAAATGATATTTAATCAACCTATCGTATTCTTTTGGTTCAGGTATTGGATTATCAGCTGGTAATCTTAAAATAAAATTCGCATTAAAGTTAATTGCAGCTTTGTAATATCGATCGACTAAATCATTTTCTGACCCCCTAAAAAAAGAAATTTTATTTTTTTTTGCTAATTTACATAAAATATCATCTTCTTTTTTTTTGGTTGTGGCTAAAACAATCTGATCAATTTTTTTGGCTTTTTTAACTCTATAAATAATATGTTCAATTAAAGAAGTTCCATTAATTTTTTTTAATACTTTTTTAGGAAACCTAGTGGAACCTGTTCTAGCTTGAATTATTAGAACACATTTTTTTGTTGTCATATTTGCTTTGTTATCATGAGTTTTTATTTTTAAAAAAGCAAAATTTTTAATTATTTAAAATTTTTATACTTCTTTTAATTTCTTTAATCGTTGCATTTCTAAATTCTAGTATTTTTAAGGCATCTTTTAGATTTCTATTTTTGATAATTTTTAAGTACCATTGATTTTTTTTAATTGGCAAATGTTGATCTTCAAAACCATTATTGTGGCTAATTTCTATAGCTACAATATAATCCCTCAGAAGTTTAACAAAGTTTAGTTTTGAAAAGCCAAATGCTTTTGAGGCTAGATTTAGATGCCCGATGTTTAAATTTATTCCTAAATCTTCAGGTTTGAAATGTTTGAATAACTTAATAAATTCTTTTGGCCTTTGCATAACTAATAAATCCTTTTTTTTAAAAGATCCTTCAGTTTCAATTGCTATGTTGACTGATTTTTGTTTTGCATAAAGTGATATTTCTTTCAAAGAAATCATCATCTGTTTAAATACTTTTTGATGGGTATTTTTTTTTAATTTTGACCATACAAAATCATAATTTTTTGAATTTTCATTTGATGATATTGGATCTTCAACAAACCCTGGATGAAAAGTGTAAAGCTTAGAATTTATTGATTTTGTAAACCTTATACATTTTTTAACATGTAAAATACTTTTTTTTCTAATATTCTTATCTAATGAGGCGATGTTAACTACAAAGCTTTTTTTTGGAATGGGAAAATAATTATGAACTAAATAATTAAGATTATATCTTTTGCAAATTTTGTAATAATCTTTTTCAAACTTATGATTTGATCCTAACTCTACATTATAAATATTATTCTTTTTACAAAAATGAAGAACTTTACTCACTGGTGTATTGTCTTGAGCAAAGGTCGTTGAAAGGTAAATATTTTTATTTTTTAACAATATAGTTTCCCATCACCAATATATCTAAACCGCAACTGTAAAAAGTTCTTATAGCATCCTCTGGAGAGGATACGATAGGCTCACCGTTTACATTAAATGAGGTATTTAATAAACATGGAATTCCAGTTAATTTCTTAAATTCATCAATAAGATTATAAAATTTTGGATTGGACACTTTATCTACAGTTTGAACTCTAGCAGATAGATCTTTATGAACTACCGCTTCAATTAAATGTTTTTTATTATTCTTTACTTTTACGACTTTTTCCATGAATGGAATTTCGTCATCTTTTTTCATTTCAAAATAATTTGAAGCTTCTTCTTTTAAAATTGATGGCGCAAAGGGCCTATAACTCTCTCTATATTTGACTGCACTGTTAACTTTCTTTTTACTTATATTGCGTCTAGGATCAGCAATTATTGATCTGTTTCCCAGAGAGCGTTGACCAAATTCCATTGAATCTTGAAACCAACCAATTAATTTACCCTTAGCAATATTTTCGCTAATAGATTTTGAAATATTTTTATCATATGTGTAATTAATCTTAAATTTATCTAAAACTTTCTTTATTTCATTATTTTTGTATGAAGGTCCTAAAAAATTATGTTTTAATTCATATCTTTTTTTATTTTTCAAAATATTATTGTATAAATATAAAGCTGAACCAATAGATTGGCCGCTGTCGTCAGGACATGAAGAAACCCAAACATTTTTAAATGGTGTGTTCTCACGTATTTTTCCATTCAATACTGAATTCATAAATGAACCACCTGAAAGTACTACGTTTTGGCTTTTAGTCCTTGAGTTTAAATTTTTAAGCATATGAAACATAATTTCTTCAAAAACTTCTTGCATCGCTGATGCAATTTCATAGTGTCTTTGTGTAAATTTATCTCCTTTTTTTCTTGGAGGTCCTAAAGATTTTACAAATTTTTCAGTATAAAAATTAGGTAATACTAAAATATGTTGTTTAAAGTAATTTTGATCAAGGCTAAAAGTTCCATCTTTATTTAAAGAAACCATTTTCTTTATCAACTTATAATATTTATTCTTTTTTGAGCCATATGAAGATAGTGCCATAACTTTCCATTCATCATTTTCTGGCTTATAACCTAAGAATTCAGTAAATGTACTGTAAAAAGAACCTGTCGAGTGTGGTATCTTCATTCTTTCTAATAATTTTAACTTATTATTTTCACCTAAAAGAAAATTAACAGTATCATCTTCTCCTGCCCCATCTGAAGTTAGTATTGCGCTTTTTTTGTATGGCGACAAATAGAAACCATTGGCCGCATGAGATAAGTGATGATTAATATAAAAAACTTTTAATTTTTTTTTACTCAATTGGATTTCTTGTTTTGTATATTCACTTTCACTATCATTTGGAGAAATTTTATTAATTAACTGGTCAGGTATTGAATAAAAATAATCACCTCTAAATCTTCTATAATTAGAAAATATTGGATGGAATTTTTTAAAATGTACAGATGGATTATAAGAGTTAGCAATATAATCTATTTGATTAAGAGAAAGATTCGCTTTGTTTAGGCAATATTTTATTGCATTGTGTGGAAAAGATCTTGTCATTTTTTCTCGAGTTAATCTTTCCTCTGCAATAGCACTCACTATTTTACCATCAACTATCAAGGCAGCTGAAGAAATATACATATCATGATTAATACCAATTATTTTCATTATTTTATCTTTTTAATCATATAGTTTTTAATAGTTGAATTTGGCTTAAGATTTATTTTAGCTTTATAACGACTTATTTTTACCAGAAATTTTGGCAAAATACCATTTCCAGGTCTTTTAATGTCAAACATTTTTTGAGATAATTTTGTCCCTTTCTTGATAAATATTTTTGAGACTAAACTTTTTTTTAAAATTTTTCTATTTTTTTGTTCAGATTTCAATATTTTTTTTTGAGAACTACCTAAAGACAAACTTGTTAATCTAACAAACTTTATCGTTTCTGCCAATTCACTAGGTGACAAAGACATTCGGTGGTCAGGTCCAAACATTTTTTTATCTATAGTAAAATGTTTTTCAATTACATTTGCTCCCATTGCCGTTGCAGCAACAGAATTTGTAAAACCTATTGTGTGATCTGAGTATCCAAAAATACAATTAAATTTTTTTTTATAAGTTTTCATTACTTTTAAATTTGAGTCGGCATTACTTGAAGGGTAATTCCCTGTACATTGAAGAACAATAACTTTATCTTTTAATCTTTTATTAAGTGTTTTAAATGAAAGAGCAACTTCATCTAAAGTTGACATTGCTGTTGATAAAATTGTTGGTTTATTTTTTTTTGAAATATATTCAAGTAAAGGAATATTTTGATTGTCTGTAGAAGCGATTTTGAAAGCAGATACTCCTAATTTACTTAATAGATCTACACTTTCGTAATCGTAGGGTGTGCTTAAAAAGATAATATTTTTTTTTTTACAATATTCAAAAATTTCGTAATGCATATTTTCTGACATTTCTTGGGTTTTTAAAAGTTTAAACCAAGTTTGACTTTTATTACTACCTGTAGTTTCAATATGATATTTAGATTTTGGGGCATTTTCTAAAATAATATTTTCTGTTTTAAAACTCTGAAATTTTACTGCATCAGCGCCACACTTCTTTGCAATATCTACTAGTTTTTTGGCATTTTTGATTGATCCGTTATGATTTACTCCAGCTTCGGCAATAAAAAAAACTGGATTTTTTGGACCAATTATTTTGTTTTCAATTTTAATACTTTTCATATTTTTTAGCTTTTAAATACTATATATCTTCAATGCAAGATTAAATTATTTAATAATACTATATATCTCTTTTAAAGATGTAATTTTAAAATTACTTTTAATCTGCTTTTTTTCTTTGTTATTATTATTAAAAAAAAATATAGTTTTAATCCTGAGTTTATTTCCTGCCTTTATATCTTTTTCTCTATCACCTACTAAATAACTTTTTTTAAAACTAATATTCCATTTTTTTTTAGCATCAATTAACATTCCTGGATTTGGTTTCCTTCTAAAGTTTTTATCATTTTTTGAAAAACAAACATAAATATCATCTAAACCAATTTTTTTTTTTATAAAATTATTTATTTCATTTACATTTTTTTTGGTATTCAATCCTCTAGAGACATCAGGTTGATTCGTTATCATAATTAGTAGATAATTTTTTTTTTTTAAATATTTTGAAACAGTCGTAATATTCTTTATTAACTTTAAATCATTTAGGGTTCTTGGAGATTGTGACTTATTATTTAAAATTACATGATTTATAGTACCGTCTCTGTCAAGAAAAACTGCTTTTTTCATTTTTTAATGTATATCTTTTGATTTTTATATATATATAATTTGTCTAAAATATCCAAATTGTTCATGAGATCTGAATTAGAAAAACAAATTAATGAAAGCTTAAAAGCAAAATACACCTTACTGTTAAGCGAACAAAAAATAGATAAAGTAATTAAGTTAATTTATTCAAAAATAAAAAAAAATGGAAAAATTTTCATTTGTGGAAATGGTGGCTCAGCAGCTGACGCACAACATCTTGCTGCTGAATTTATTGTAAGATTAAGACCAAAAATCAATAGAATGCCATTGCCAGCTGTATCCATAGTGGGGGACACTTCTACAATAACAGCATGTGGTAATGATTATGACTTTAGTCAAATATTTAAAAGAAATCTTGAAGCTTTAGCATCAAAAAAAGATTTACTTTTAGCTATATCTACATCTGGAAATTCAAAAAATATAATTGAAGTATTAAGATATGCAAAAAAAAATAAAATTAAAAGCATAGGTTTTTTTGGGTTTAAAGGTGGTAAGGCAAGAAATCATTGTGATAATAGTTTGATTGTTAAAGCAAATAATGTCGCTCGAATACAAGAAGCGCATATTTTTTTAGGCCACTATATTTTTGAAAAAGTTGAGGATCTGCTAATTAAAAATAATCAAATTTGATTGAAATAAAAATATTAACATGAATAAATTTACTTGTAGAATTATTATTAATACTTTAAATTTAATAAATTATTATTAAACTAATTAAAATTAATTGAATTCAGACAATCAAAGACAAGTAACTTTTCTTGTTTGCTCTCCCTTAACTGAAAGAGATTTTTATCGTTTCGGTATTGATAATTGGATTACCCATGGTTGGAAAGTTAAAGTTTTTGATATTACAAGTTTCATAAGCCCTAAATTTTGGAAAGATATTGATGGAAAAAAATTAAGTTTTAATTTTGATGGATTGACAATTTTTCATAATATCAATGAAGCAATATTTGCTATCAATAACCTTCAAAATAACACGGTATTTATAGATTTTTTAGGATTATCTAGTGTAGAGACCAAACTAAGAAAAGCAGCTCGCACTCGTGGAAAATTAGTTCAACTTAAATTGGGCAATCCTCCAAAAAGTAAATTTAATAAAAATAATCAACAGTTAATAAGAACATACTTAAATCCAATAAATTTTGCTAAAAAATTAATTTCTATTTTTAAAAATAAAGTTAAAAACTTTAGAGCCAAAAAATATTTTCCTGACTATTTAGTAGTAGGCGGTAATGAGTCTATGTTAGGAATTAATAATAAAAAAATATCAATTATTAAGGCACATAATTTTGATTACGATTATTATTTAAAAAAAGGGCATACGAAATCTAATAAAGATAATAAATTTTTAGTATTTTTAGATGATGATGCTGCCTATCATTGGGATTATAAAAAATTAAAAATTAAGCCATATGTTACAGCAGATAATTATTTCCCAATAATAGATGCTGGTCTTGATAAAATAGCAAAATCATTAAAGCTAAATATTAAAATTGCAGCACATCCAAGATCTAATTATGCAGATAGAATTTTGAGATATAAGCATCAAATTATAGAGAATAAGACCCATGAGTTGATAAATGATGCTGATGTTGTAATAGCACATAGTAGCACATCGCTACAATTTGCAATAGTCATGAAAAAGCCAATTATTATTGTGACAACTGATGAGATTGAAAAAAAATTTCACTCTAGGTATTTTTCACATTTAATAAATCTCACAGCATCAAAACTAGATAAAAAGGTCATTAATCTCAGCCAATCTTTTAATGTAAATAATTGGAGAGAGTATTTAAATATAGATCATAAAAAATACGAAAAATATATTGAAAATTATGTGAAAACAAAAGGATCACCTGAAAAAATGTCTTGGGATATTATAATTGAACATCTTGAAAAAGATCTTTATTGAAAAATATTTTACAACAATACATGACCAATTTTTCCATGATGCGTATTTTTATTTTTAATAAATGATTTAAATTTAATTACTACAATACCAGATACTTGCGCATAAAGTGTATCTCTCTCTATTTTTAGGCCTGATTTATTTTTCACAACAGGCTTTAATCCTGATCCATCATGTCTAAATATCAAATTTTTTAACGTTTTTACTAATAATACACAATTGAGCTTGAATATCTCAAGATTGTCAATCATATGATTTATCTTTGAAGTTTTCTGATTGTTCCAAGTGTAAACAACAATATTGTCACAATTTTTAAATTCAATTTTATATTTTTTAATAAATTCTAAGAGTAATTCACTTAGTCTAGTACCATAATTTGAAAAATAATTATTTCTTTCAAAATAAAAAACTTTATTCAATTTTGATTGATGAATAATTTTTTTAATTTTTTTGTCAGGAGAACTTATAAATATTTTTTTAATGTATGAGTTTTTATTTAATTCCTTCAATCTTTCAATAATTTTTTTTTTTGCTTGATGGCTTGATGAACTGATCTCTTCAAGATTTCTGATCGGAAAAAAACAAATATTGTTTGTTTTTTTTTTATTGAATTCTTTAAAAATTAGTTGTTTGGTTTCGTTAATTTTTGAGGTTTTTGTTGTTAAACTTCGTTGATGTTGTCTATAAAAAAATAGAGGTTTATTAATATTTCCAATCTTATATTTGTTAATTATCTTAAACCACATATATACACCATCTTGGCAATCATATTTTTTCGAATATGCCCCTACCTCTTGAAAAACTGATTTTTTATACATAGTACATGCCCCATGTGCTGGCTGGTTGAGAAGTGTTACTTTTTTTTGAAAGTTATGACGCTTTACTCTATCCAAAATGTTATCTTTCTCATCAACCAAATAGTAATCTGGAAATATCACTGAAGCTTTCAGCTCTATTAGTTTTTTAAGTAGAATTTTTATAGCATCCAAATGCAAGAAATCATCAGAGTCCAATCTAATCATGTATTCCCCATTTGAGACTTTAATTGCTTTGTTGATTGATTTAACCAAGCCTGATTTTTTTTGAAAGTAAATTTTTACATTGTTGAATTTGTAATATTTATTTAATATTTTGTGGGAATTATCTGTTGACCCATCATCAATTATTATGTACTCGATATTCTTATAAGTTTGACTTATTACTGATTTAATACATTTATCCAAAAATTTACTATAATTCCTATTTATAGTGTAAACTGTAACTAATGGGTTTTTATTCATTTAATTTTCTTTAAATACATATCAATAGACATATTATTTATGCAAATAAATATTAGTGAAAATAATTCGATTTATCACTTCATACAGTAAAAACAAGATAAAGTTTATAAACTATATAATACTAAAAAGTGAATACATTTATGTGGTTATTTTTTTTCATAACCATGTGTACTTGGGCACAAAATTTCTTTTTATCTATAATAGTTTGCATTGAATTACACATATCTCCAAAATTTTGATAAATAATATCAACATATTTTTTATCAAATTTGTTTGATGAATTAATAAGCATACGAAATAAGTCTGGGATATCTGCACCGAACCACCATTATCCTATGATATTTAAATTATTTTTTTTTGCTAAATAATTTAGAGATTTTTCAGTATAAAGATGTGAAAGTATATGATTTTTTAACATCTGGAGTTTTTTTGATCAATATTATTAAAAATAAAATAAAAAATTTTTTTTCTATCAAATTTCGTTTTGATTTACCAAGATCAAAAAATATTATTCAATATGATGAATTAAATTCAGATGTTTTAAAAAAAATTATAAAAAAAGATTTTAATACGGTTCCTAGACGTAAACTTGAGATTTATTTTTGGATTTTTATCAAACAAATTTTTTTTTTCGATTTAACCTTTTCGACTTATCTAAAAAATTATGTTAAATTTACGTCAGCAAAAATTATAATTACTCTTATTGACAATAGTTTAATTTATTACACGTTAAAAGATAAAATAGACGGTGTTTATTTTATTTCAATTCAAAATGGACATAGGACTAAAAAATCATTTATGTTTGAGAATAAAAACTCTCTTCCATTTGAAAACTTAAAGTGTGATCATATCTTTACTTTCAATAAATATTTTATCAAAGAATATAAAAAGATTATAAAGTCTGATTATCATGTTTTAGGATGTTTCAACAATAACTCTGTAAAAGTAAATCAAACTCAATTTAAAAATAGTTATTTATTTGTTGGTGGTAAAGATTGGCACAAAATGCGGATAGGTATCAGTCACAAACTTTTAAGTCTTCTTTCAAAATATTTTTCAGACTCAAATAAAAAAATTAACATACTTTTAAAAAACAAAAATTTCAAAGAGCAAAATAATGAAATTAATTTTTACAAAAAGTTTTTTAATAACTCTAATTGTATATTCCATAAATCTAATACAATTGCAAAAAGTTACAAAATTTTAGATAAATTTGAAAATATAATATTTACAAATTCGACTTTAGGCTATGAAGCAATTGCACGAAAAAAAAAAATTGCTGTATTTGCGGTTAATAAAAATAAGATCCAAAGAAATTTATTTGGATGGCCAAAAGAAGATCAAAAAAAATACAATTTTTTTTCAGCAAAAAAACTAAATTATACTGAAATTAAAAGAGTTTTAGACAATGTGAATAATTGTAAACAGAAGAATTGGGAGCAGAAATATTATACATACATCAAGGAACTAATGTATTTTGACAAAAATAACTCACAAGTAAGAAAAGTTATTAATTCTATTTTGAAGAATAAAGAAACTAGATAGTTTAGACCATAACATTTAAGAATAAATTACTATTTTTTAGTATTCAAAATTTTAATATGAGTTATTTTTAATTAAAATTAAAACTTGAATAAATAAATCTTATGAACAATATAAAAAAGTTATTATTCATACTTGCGCCTAAATTACAAAAAAAGGCTAGACTATTAATAGTAATGATTTTGATAATGGCATTATTAGATATGATTGGTGTCGCGTCTATTCTACCTTTTATTTCTGTTCTTACTGACCCAAGTTTAGTAGATACAAATAAAGTTTTAATTACCATGTTTCAAGTTTCTCAAAAATTAGGTGTTGATGATAAGCAACAGTTTCTTTTTGCTTTAGGTATTTTGTTTTTTGTAACAATTGTTTTTTCTATATCATTCAAAGCTATTACAAATTATTTTCAAATTAGATTTGGAGCGATGTGTGAACATTTAATTGCGAAGAGATTAGTGGAGGGTTATTTGCATCAACCTTATAGCTGGTTTTTAAATCGTAATAGCTCTGAACTAGCAAAAAATATTCTTTCACAAGTAGGATTGGTAGTAGGTGGTTTTATACAACCATTGATGGAGTTAATAGCTAAGGGAATGGTAGTAATAGCGCTTGTAACTTTATTGATTATTGCAAACCCTAAAGTAGCTCTAATTATTACATTTTTTGTAGGGACGTCTTATGGGTTACTTTATTATTTTGTTGGAAAATATCTTAATAAACTTGGAAAAAAAAATTTATTAAATAACAAATTACGTTTTTCAATTATTAATGAGGCTTTTAGTGGGGCAAAGGAAGTTAAAGTAAGTAGTTTAGAAGATAAATATGTTAAGCGTTTTTCAGAGACTGCAGAAAATCTTGTTAAATCTGGAGCATTAGCATTAGTCATAAAACAATTGCCTCGTTTTATTCTTGAAATTATATTATTTGCAGGGATCTTACTTTTAATACTTTATATGATGTCTCAAAAAAGTGATTTTTTAGGAGTATTGCCTATTATCACTTTATTTCTTTTTGCCGGATATCGCTTGATGCCTGCAGCGCAACAAGCTTATGCCTCTTTTAGTCAACTAAAATTTATTGGTCCCTCAATTGATAATTTATATATCGATTTAAAAAACCTCAGAAAAGATAATTTAAACTTTAACCAAGATATTATACCTCCCAATAAAATGATCACTTTAAAAAATTTGTATTTTAATTACCCCAACACATCACGATCAGCCTTGAAAAATATTAATTTAACCATCCCACTAAATACTAAAGTTGGACTAGTTGGTGTTACAGGAAGTGGAAAAACAACAATTGTAGATGTGATTTTAGGTCTATTAGAATCCTCAAAGGGTACCTTGGATGTTGATGGACAAATTATAACAAAACATAACGCAAAAGCTTGGCAACGTTATATTGGTTACGTACCTCAAAATATTTATTTAAGTGACGCTTCAATTTCAGCTAACATAGCTTTTGGTAAAGAGCCAAAAGAAATCAATCAAGAAAATGTTGAAAAAGCTTCTAAAATTGCAAGCTTGCATGAATTTGTGATTAATGAATTACCTGAACAGTATAATACTATTATTGGTGAGCGAGGTATAAGACTGTCAGGTGGTCAAAGACAACGTATTGGTATAGCTAGAGCTCTTTACCATAAACCAAAAATTTTAATTTTAGATGAAGCTACAAGCGCATTAGATAATCAAACTGAAGAGGCAGTAATGGATGCAATAAATAATCTTAATAAAGAAATTACTATAATATTGATTGCTCATCGTTTAAATACAGTAAAGAATTGTGATGTTGTATTTCAGTTTAAAAATGGTGAACTTGTGAGTAAAGGAAAATTTGATGAAATATTTGATAAAAATTAAAACACTATACTTGACTATGCATGATTCTAATGAAATTTCATATGTAATTAATCTAGGTAATGATAGGTAGCTTATATATTATAGGTGGAGACAACTTTAAAGACAAAATTGAATTTGATAATCATTCTAATGTTGTTTTTTTAGATAAGATAAATAGTAAATTTTATAATCAATTCTCAATAATTAGTAATTTTCAAGAAAACCAAAATTTTCTTAGAGAAAAATGGCTCACATTTCAAGAGACAGTTTTTCAAAAAGTAAAGTTACACTTAGATAAAGATACAGACTTTAATTATATATTATCTAACCTTTTTTTTGAATCGGCACCAAATAAAATCAGTTCAGTTTATCAATTTTTTAAAATTTACTTGATATTGGATTATATAAAAATAAAAAAAATAAAGAGTATTTTACTTATAAATGTTTCCCAAGAAATTAAAAATTTTTTTATATCTAACAGTAAAATATTTAATTTTTCTATTAAAATTTTAAGTGTTAATGAAAAAAATATATCTATTCAGGAAATTATTAAACAATTAGAGAAAAAAAATTCAATTATTTCGTTATTAAGTTGTTTAGTTAGTGAGTTTAAAAAAAAAAAGCAAAAACTATTCACAATTAAAAATCAATCAAGCAAAGTAGTTTTAAGCTATTATTATCCAGGTGGACACTCATATGATAATGGTTTTTCAAGTAAATATTTTGATAAAGTATCTAATTTATTGAATAAAAAATATAGTTGGTTATTTCAATATGTTGGAGATATATCAAAACTTGGTCATGAAAACAAATTAGTTAAAAATAACGTAAATTCATATGGATTTATAGACGCTTTCTTTTCTTTAAAAGATTTTTTCAAAATCATATTTATATTTTTTAGAATAAGAAAAAAATTAAATTTAATCAAACTTGAAAATATTTTTTATTTTGAGAAAGTAAACTATTACCATTTATTTAAAGATGATTGGCTTACATCGAATTCTATCTTATTACTTAAGTTAATAATTTTTGAAAAAAAAATTTCAAATTTTTTTTTACAAAATTCACAAGTCAAGGAAGTTTTATATCTATTGGAATTTCAGCCATGGGAACAAATTTTGAATAAGGTTGCTAAAAAAAATGGTATAAAAACAAAAGGTGTTATTCATTCAATAGCTAGACAGAATGTAATGAACTATTACCACTCTAAAATAATTCATCCATATCTTCATCTGCCAATTTTTTTAGGAGCTAACAGTGATTTTAGTAAATCTTTATTATTAAAAAATGGATTTACAAATAATCAAATATTTAAAATAGAAGCTCAAAGATATAATTATTTATCAGATATTTCTCGAGACAATATTAAAAAAACAATTAAATCAAAAAAATCAATTTTAATATTTACTTCAAATATTCGAAAAGAAACAACAGAATTGCTTGAAATTTTTTCATTAGCAAACGTAAAATTTGAAAAAGTATTCATAAAAGAACATCATCTTTTGCCGGTAGAACCTATTATAAAATCTTTAAAAAAATTTCCTTCTTTTGAAATTCTTTCAAATACTGCATCCGAGTCATTTGAATATTCTGATATAGTTTATATTGCGAATGGTTCGTCAGTATTATTAGAATCAGTTCTTAAAAAAAAATCAACTGTATCTCTAATATCATTAGCAGCATTACCTATACCAGCAGTAGAAAAAGCATCAAATTTATATTTTGTCTATGATGCAATATCTTTATCTAAAATATTACATAAATTATCTTTTAATCATAATAATGATGATGTAATTAATAATAAAAACGATTATTTATATTTCGATAAAAATTTAAAATTTTGGCGTGAGTTCTTAGACAAATAAATATCGATATAAATTTTTATTTAGTAAAATTTAGATTAAAGCTATAATTAATTTGTAAAATTATGAAAACTGGAATCATCACTGGCACGGGAAAAGGTATCGGATTATCTACATTAAAATTACTTTTAAAAAAAAAATATAAGATTATCTCAATAACAAAAACAAAAAATAAAAAAGTTGAGTCACTTCTTAAAAATAAATATTTCTTAAAAAGTATTTATCACCCTCTGGGGGAAAATTTATCAGCCGATAAGGAATTGGTAAATGAAATATACAAAAAATATAAAATAGATTTTATAGTTTGTAATGCAGGAGTAAGACACAGGGACTCAATCCAAAAAATGAACTTTGAAAAAAGAAATTATACTTTCAGTGTAAACTATCATTCTAACGTTGTAATAATTGAGGAATTTCTTAAGTTTTTTAAAAAAAAAAAATCTGTGAGTATTGTCTATATTTCCTCAATTGTAGGAAATTTTGGATTTAAAGACCTTTCATCTTATGCATCATCCAAAATGGCCGTAGAGGGTTTTTTGAGAAGTGTTGCTGTTGAGTATGCGAAAAAAAATGTAAGAATTAATATGATTGCACCTGGATTTATTAAATCTTCTTACTATAAAAATTTTATAAAAAATCAAAAAAATGTTAATAAATGGATTTTAGAGAGGACACCGATGGGTAGATGGGGTAAGCCTGATGAAATTTCAAATGTAATTGAATTTTTGATTTCTGAAAAAAGTTCGTATATTACTGGATCTACAATTTACGTCGATGGAGGATGGAATATATCATGAAAAAAAAAGTAGTAGCACTGATTCCCTCAAGGCTGGAATCAAAAAGATTACCTGGTAAAGCTTTATTGGATATAGATGGATATCCAATTATAGTTCACACAGCAAAAAGAGCCATGCTTTCAAGAATGATAGACGAGGTATATGTTTGTACAGATAGTATTGAAATTATTAAAGTATGTAAAAAATATAATATCCCAACAATTAAAACAAAAAAAAACTTTAAAAATGGTACTGAAAGAATAGCTAGTGTTGCCAAAAAGTTTAAAAATTATCTAATTGTAGATGTGCAGGGTGATGAGCCTTTAACGAATCCAAAAACTATTGATAAAGTTGTCAATTTTCACTTAAAAAACAAATACAATCCAGAAATAGTCATCCCAACTCGTTTGATGTCTTATAATTCTAGTGAAACAAATGTGAGGGTTCTAAGCTCAATAACAAACAGAATTATGTATTTATCAAGAGCAAAAATTCCTTATAACTATAAAAATTCCTTAAGTTTTGTTGACAAACATGTATCTGTAATCACTTTTTCATATAGTGGTCTTATGAAGTATAAAAAATTAAAACCCTCACCCATTGAAGCAATAGAAGATATAGAGCTTTTAAGGGCTCTCGAAAATGATATGAATGTATTTTCATACAAAATAAAAGAAAAATCTTTTTCTGTTGATATAAATGATGATTATCTAAAAGCTAAGATAGCTATGAATAATGATCCTTATAGAAAAAAATATTAGTTAGAGTAATGTTATCGATATTAGAAGCAAATTATAGAGGTGAAAAATATCCTATCTATATATCTGATGATGCAATTAAATACCTCAATATACATTTAAACAGTCTAAAAAATAATTATTTAATTATTTGTGATGCTGTTTTTAAAAATAAAAAAAATCATCCTAATGATATATTTTCAAAAATATTAAAAAGTAATAAAGTTCTTTTTTTTAAGGCAGGTATTAAAAATAAAACAAGTAAATATGTTGATAATATAATTGAATTTTTTTATAAAAATAATATTAGCAGAGATTGTGAAATAATATCTATAGGTGGTGGTGTTGTTGGAGATATAGTAGCTTATGCAGCTTCAATTTATCACAGAGGTCTTAAACTAATCCATGTGCCAACATCTATGACTAGTATGATTGATAGCTCTATTGGAGGAAAAACTGGGTTTAATAGATACGACGTGGTAAATTTATGTGGCACTTATTTTCATCCAAAAAGAACTTTTATTGATGTTAGGTTTCTTAAAACATTAAATCAAAGAGATTTAATATCTGGACTGGCTGAGATAATAAAAAAAGCAATAATATTTGATCAAGAATTGTTTGATTTTTTAAGTAAAAATAAAGATGATATTTTAGAATTAAAACCTAAAATAATTTATGATACAATTGTAAAATCAGTAAAAATTAAGCTTTTGATCACTACATCAGATGAAAAAGAAAGTAATCAAAGACTGTTATTAAATTACGGACATACGTTTGGTCAAGCTTTAGAGGGATATTTTGGGATAAACCAAAAATTTTTAACTCATGGAGAAGCAGTATCACTTGGAATAATTGCAGCAAGTAAATTAGCAGATCAAAAATATAATTTAAATACTCTCAAAACTAATAAACTTTTATTAAAAAACTTTAAACTACCAACTAAATTTTCTGATTTAAAAATTAAAAGAAAAATAAATGTTAAATACTTAATTAAAAATTTAAATAATGATAAAAAAAGAACAATTAATGGAATACGCTTTATTATTTCAAAGAAAAAAGGAAGTGGTCAAATTATTTATGAAAAGGATAAAACTTTAATTAAAAATAGTTTTATGAGCATTATTTCTTAAAATTCCTCTCTATTAAAAATTTAAAACTATATAATCTAAATTTTCATTACAATTGCAACAAATTTACGTTTATTTTTATCACAATTACTTTTTGGTTCTAGTCTCTTGTATATTAATTTAAATTTGATTAATTTTTGTTTATTCAATTCATAAATAGTTTCATATGAGGCTATTGAATGATACATCTTATCTGAATTGATTTGATTTAAATTAACATGGACATCGTCACAAACAATAATACCTCTATCGTTAAGTAAATTAAGTGAATTAATAATATCAATGCAAACAATTGGATAGCCATGTGCTCCATCTATCCAGATTAAATCGTACTTTTTTTTATGATTTAATAATTTTAAAGAGTTAAGTATAGAAAAATTTATATTTTTATTTTTGGATAAAAGATCATTTCTTAATTGAACAAATTCTTCGATATTATTTTTTCTATCATAAAAATTTATAAAATCGTCATCATTTTGAGGAAGGTCAATAGTATCAATAATCGTGTTTGTGAATAAATTTGATAACAATAATGCATTAAAGCCATCAAAAGTTCCTATCTCTAATATATTGTTAATTGATCTACTTTTATCTAAAGATAAACTTGAAAAAAAAACTTCATGTTCGGAGCTCATTCCCCTTTCTATATCAAAGGATTTAGCCAAGTTTTTTTTGACAAAATTTAATTTTTCTAATCCTTTTTCTCTACTTAATCCATAGTAGTTAAAAGTATTGTTTTGTTCAATCTCAAAAAAATTTTGATTATATGCTTTTAATTTAATGAAGTAATTAATTTTATCAAATATTTTTTTTGGAACTTTATGTGGTTTAACTAGATTGTTAAAAATTTTTTTTGTTAATTCTTTTATCATTTTACTATGAGTGGTGAACATCCATGTATTGTCCTTTATAACTAAATATAGTTGGTCTTAAGAACATGCAATTTGATTTAATTGATATTATATGGCTTGATATATCTAATTGTAACGCGAAATTGGGATTTAATTTATAATTTTTATTACCTATAGAAAACTTGATAACTTTATCTGTTGGATTAATAAAGAATAACTCATTTAAATCAAAATCTTTAAAATATTTTTGAATGGTATATTTTTGGTTTTTAAAAAGTGAAGTTTTTACAATATTTGTTGAAATTTCTTTATTAGAACTAATACTTGTAAATTTTGCAAAAGTGTTCCCGTGTACAAAACTGTATAAGTTATTATTTTTAGAATAACCTAGATAGCATCTGTTAGATATTATATCTTGTTGATTTAAGTTTGTTACATCTTTTGAAAAGTGATAAATATAAAATACTCCGTAATCTTCTAGATTATTTAAGTATTTAGAATCAATCTCAAATTCATTTGAAAGTTGAAGTTTATTTATTTTATCAATTTTAATTAACTCATTTCTTTTAGAATAAAAATGAAATTCAACCCAAGAATTTTCAACTTTATAAAATAAATTTAAAATATCAGAATATTTAAATTTTGTTTTATATCCATTATCTGTTCTCCAAAGAAAAGCATCACTCACGCTTATTGGATATTTATTCTCAAGATGTTTATAATAAATTGGTTTATAGTTAAATGAATTTCTTAACAAAATTCCGAAATTTGTATTTACTATTTTCTTAAATAATAATTTCATTTAACTCTTTTTTTAATTCTTTAATTTTTGAAAATTTATTTTCACTTAAAATATATTCATGAGGTGGATGAGTATGCTCAAAGGATAAAAAATTATTTTTGATAGAAACATACATGGGTATACCTAAAAATTTTTCAGTTATTAAAAAAATTTCGGGTTTAATATGTTTTTTATTTATTTCAATGCAATTTGTATAATTTGTTTTAATTTCAAACTGTTCTTCAATTTTTTTTGTTTTGTGATTAACTAAATACGCTTTAAAATTACTTTCTATTGGTTCGACAAAAATATTTTTTATTAAAATATAATTTTTATCAGCATAAGAATTTGCTATGGAGGCGACGGGACTCATTATTGTTCCCTTTTTTGTAGTCATTATATAAGGATATTCTGATTGATAAGAAGAAAATCCGCCTTGGTTTAAATATATTTTTAAATTAGCTCTAAAAGCAGGTATTGTATCTGTAAAATCATTATAATTTTTTAATTTTTTTTCATTAAATTCCTCTAAAATTCTCTCATCTGCTAAAAAAAATATTTCATTATTTGAAATATCTCCATCTCTTAAAATATAGAAATAATCATTTGCTTTTTTTTGAAAGATTTCTTGTAAAATCCAGGTATTATTTTTTGGATAGATTTTAAATAACTTTAATTTTGATTTTTTTAAATATCTATTTTGAAACCTTGGTATTTGTATTTCAGATTTTAAAAAAGTATTATTTATTCCATAAAAAAAATTCATAAAAAAACATATCATTGATTTTATTGGAGAAAAACATTTAAATATTTTTGAGTAAATAGTTTTTGTATATTCTAAGTAATCAATTTTAATTTGATAATTTCATTATTGCATATAGACACTTAAAAGAATAATAACAATATTATAAGTGAACTTAAAAAAATTTTATAATAAAAAAAAAATACTTATAACTGGACATACTGGCTTCAAAGGAAGTTGGTTGGTTCATTGGTTATCAAGATACAATGTTCAAATAATGGGCATTAGTTTAAATAATGATGTCAAATTAAGTTTATTCAAATTTGTAAATAAAGAAAAATTAATTGATAAAAGATTTGATATTTCAGATTCTAAAAAGTTAGAAACAAATATATTAAAATTTAAACCAGATATTGTTTATCATTTGGCAGCACAAGCACTAGTAAAAAAATCAGTAAGTCAGCCTCTAGAAACTTTTAAAACTAATATAATAGGAACAGCAAATATTTTAAGTTGTTTAAACAAGTTAAATAAAAAAACAATCTCAGTGATTGTGACTAGTGATAAGTGCTATCAAAACTTGAAATTACAAAGAGGTTACCACGAAGACGATAGACTTGGTGGACATGATCCTTATAGTGCCTCAAAAGCTAGCGCAGAGATAGTCTTTAAATCTTATTTTAACTCAATTTTAAAAAAAAATAAAAAAATTAGAATTGCAACAGCAAGAGCAGGTAATGTTATTGGGGGAGGTGATTGGTCTTTAAATAGATTAGTACCTGATTGCGTAAGAGCATGGGCCTCAAATCAAAAAGTGAAAATTAGAAGTCCGAATTCAACTAGACCTTGGCAGCATGTTTTAGAGCCACTAAGTGGATATATTGCTTTATCCTATCATTTAAAAAAAAACAAAAATATTAATGGGAATAGCTTCAATTTTGGACCTAAAATTAACGAAGTAGCAACAGTAAAAAAAGTTTTGAAAATATCGCAAAAATATTGGAAAAAAGCTAAATTTAAAATTTATAAAGAAAATTTTTTTAAAGAAGATCATCTATTAAGATTGAATTCAAAAAAAGCTAACAAAATTTTAAAGTGGAAAAAAATTTTAAGTTTAGAAAAAACACTAGATCTAACAATGACTTGGTACAATCATTTCTATAAAAAAGATACAAAAGTAAGTAATTTATTAAATAGAGATATTGATTACTTCTTAAAACTAAAAAAAAATATTTTTGATGATAAATTTTAAAAAGATTAAGTTTTACAAAAAAAAGGTAATATTTAATCCAAAGGGAAATATAATGAAATATATGAACCAAAATGACAAACATTTTGTTAAATTTGGAGAGATTTATTTTACTTGGATAAAAAAAAATTACTTAAAAGGATGGAAGTTTCATACAAAAATGCATATGAATTTAACTGTTCCAGTTGGTAAAATAAGATGCATTTTCTATGATAAAAAGTCTAACAAAAAAAATATTTTCAATCTTAGCGAAAAAAATTTTGGTACATTGTACGTGCCACCAAAAATATGGTTTGCATTCCAAAATTTGGATAAAAAAAATAGCTTATTAGTCAACTTTTCAAATATTATTCATGACAAAAATGAGACAATTAACAAGGAATTTGAGGAAATATAGTAACAAATAAATATATTAAATATGAAAGTAGTAATTTTAGCTGGAGGAAAAGGAACAAGAATTTCAGAATATACTAAAGTCTTGCCAAAACCTATGATCAAAATAGGTTCTAAACCAATATTATTACATATTATCGAATATTATATAAAGTTCGGGTTCAAAGATTTTATAATAGCCAGTGGATATAAACACAGGATAATTAAAAATTTTTTTAGTAAACAAAATTTATCAGCAAAGATAAATGTAATAAATACTGGTGTTGAAACATTAACAGGCTCAAGATTAAAAAGATTGTCAAGTCAATTAAAAGAAACATTTATGTTGACATACGGTGATGGTTTATCAAATTTAAATTTAAATGATTTATTAAATTTTCATAAAAAAAATAGAAAAAAAATTACTCTTACTGCAGTACATCCACCAGCTAGATTTGGGGAATTGTCTCTCTCAAATAATACGGTTAAGAATTTTGATGAAAAACCTCAATTGCAAAAAGGATGGATTAATGGAGGTTTTTTTGTAGTTGAACCGGATTTTTTAAAATTCATTGGAAATAAAAATGTTATGCTTGAAAGAGATCCCTTACAAAAAGCAGTCAAAACAAATAACCTAGCTGCATATAAGCATACGGGTTTTTGGTTTTGTATGGACACATTAAGAGACAAAAAAGTATTAGATAATTTGATTAAAAATAAAAAATCTCCTTGGTTAAAGTAGTGCAAAAAATAGCAGTTATTGGTGGTACAGGATATTTAGCTTCTTTAATTAAAAATCAGGATAAAAATGATAGTTGCAAATATACTTTTTTTTCAAGAAATAAAAATTCAAAAAATTATATTAATTATTTATCATCTAAAAAAATAAATAGATTAAAAAATTTTAATTGTATAATTCATCTCGCTGGACCAAGTCAAAATGAATTAAAAAAAAATAAAAGTCTGATAATAAAAAAGAGTCTTCTTACTTCAAAAATCTGTGATTTGTGTACATCTTATAATATTAAATTAATCTATATTTCTTCTTTGCAGGTTTACAAAGATTATGGAAAAAAAAACCTTTCAATCAATTCTAAAATTCATCTTACAAATCCTTATTCAAAATCTCATTATGAGTCAGAGAAAATTATTTTATCAAAATTTTTAAATCATAAAAAAAAATTTATAATACTAAGAATGGGAAATGTTTTTGGATTTAAGAAATATAATAATTTAGGTGAAATTAAAAAAAATATAATTCATGATCTTTGTATTTTAGCGTTAAAAAAAAGAAAATTTTTAATTAAAAATGGCTCTATTCAGAGGACTTTTATACCATCTCAAATATTTATTAAGATAGTGAATCACATAATTAAAAATAGTTATTTCAACAATTCTATAGAAAATATTTTTTATAAAAACCTTAGCCTTCATGATATTGCTAAAATAATTCAAAAAAGATTTAAGTTTTTATTTACTACTGATATCAAAGTTGAAATTAAAAAATATAAATATAAAAAAAAATTCAAGATTAATCAAAATCAGAATTTTAAATTTAATATAGATTATAAGAAAATTTATTTTGAAATTGATACAATATTAAAATATATGAAAAAAATAATTAGGATTAAAATTTAGAAATTATAAAGAGTTAAATATTGAAATCAAAATTTTTACCACTAGTCTCAATAATAATACCAACCTATAATCATGCAAATTTTTTGAGCAAAGCTTTAGATTCAGTTATGAGTCAAACATACAATAACTGGGAGATTATAGTAATTGATAATCAATCTACTGATGGTACTTATAAAATAATCAATAAATACAAAGATCCTAGAATTCAATATTTTAAAATATCTAATGAAGGGATAATAGCAAAATCAAGAAATCTTGGGATCAAAGTTGCAAAAGGAAAATGGATTGCTTTTTTAGATTCGGATGATTGGTGGACAGAGGATAAACTTGAAATTTGCCTTAAAAATATAGATCAAAATATTGACTTTATTTATCACAAATTAGAAATTATTTATGATAAATCAAAATCTCCTCTAAATAGAAAAAGACATATAGGTCGTCAGCTAAATAAACCTATATTACACAATTTGCTTACTAGTCAAATTGAAGAGGGAAATGCTATCGGAAATTCATCAGTTTTAGTGCGAAAAGATATGCTCATTAGAATTGGCGGTATTAGTGAAAATAGAGACTTGGTTGCTTCAGAGGACTTTAATACTTGGTTAAGAGTCGCTGAGATAACAGATCAGTTTAAATATATAAAGAAAAAATTAGGCTATTATTTAGTACACGATAACAGTGCGCAAAAAAGAGATCTATCAATTCCACATAGACAAGCGGTAGCTCAATTTATGAAATTATTTGATAAAAATCAAATGTTAAACTTAGAAGTTAAGCTAAAATATATGTCTGGTAGTTATAATTATTCAAACAATAATTATAACAAAGCAAAAGAAGATTTTATTTATGTACTAAAAAATGGCGGGATTAATTTTAAAATTCGATCATTAATAAAAATTACTTCTATTTTATTAAAATAAAATGAAAAAAACTAACAACTTTTATACTGATATTTATAGTTATTTTATATTAAAAAAAAATATTAATGAAAAAATGATGAAAAAAATTTTTTCTTTAATACGAGTTAATTCAACTTTTATGACCACATCTTATAATAGAATGTTTGATGTTAACAAAGTATTAAAAAAATATATTCATAAATATTTTTCAAAAAAAATTATGATATGTGATTTTGCCATTTCATCTGGACAAGCAACGTATGAATTAAATTTTGATTTAAATAAAATAAAAATTAAAAATATTTATGGATTTGATAAAAATATACATATAAAAATTTATCAACTTAAGAAGTTAATTTTTTTATATAACCTTAAAAACGAACTTTTAATGGTTGAATTTAATAAGTATTGTTTAAGATATAGATATTTTTTTTTATTTAAAAAAGTTGAAAAAATTTTTCCTGTTTTATTTAATTTTTTTAACATAAAATATAAAAAATCAAAACTACTGATACCAGCTTTAAGTAGGGTCAATAAGTTTAAATTTTTTGAACAGGATATTTTTGATATTGATAAAAAATATTTTAATTTTTTTGATGTAGTTCGAATCTCAAATCTTTTAAATTACTCTTATTTTTCTGAAGATAAGTTAAAAAAAGCAATATTAAATATAAAAAAAATCGCAAAAGAAAATTCTATAATTTTAATTAATAGAACTCCTAATAATAAAAAAAAAAATACTGCTAGTTTTTTTCTTAAAAAAAGTGGTAAATTTAAATTACTAAAAGATATTAACGGAGGATCTGAGATTAAAAAATTAGTACTTATGAAAAATAAATAATTAATAAATATTCAATTGAATACAAATAAGAAAATTACTTTGATGATAAGTTCTTTGAGTGGTGGGGGAGCTGAAAGTGTTTGCATAAGTCTAGCTAATAGTTTTGCTCAAAATGGCTGGTACGTTGATTTGGTAATTCTTAACTTAAATGATGAGGCTTATCTAAATCGTTTATCAGAAAAGGTAAATTTAGTTGTTTTAAATGTTGATCATGCACGTTATTCTTTAATACCTTTATTAAAATATATATATAAAAAAAAAATAAAAACGGTTTTAGTTTTTAATTACGAACTAGCTGTCATACTTGTAATATTAAGACTTATATTAAGATTAAAGATAAAAATAATTTCAAGAAATATAAATACTCTTTCCATTAAAATAAAACAATTTGAACAGCAAAACTTTTGGACAAAATATTTAGTTAAAAATTTGGTAAAATACTTTTACAACAAAGCGGATCATGTAATAAATCAATGTGAAGCTATGCGTGATGATTTAATTTCGTATTTCCCAAAACTTAATGCTAATTCAAGCGTAATTTATAATCCTCTGCCAATACATATATTGGATTATAAAGAAAAACATGATTTAGAAAAAATAAAGAAAGAAAATTATTTACTGTGCGTCGGAAGACTAGAAAAACAAAAAGCATTTCATCTAGCAATAGAAGCTTTCACTGGAATAGCTTATAAATTTCCAAATATACGGCTTAAAATTGTTGGGAAGGGTGTGTTAGAGAAAGAATTAAGACAAAAAGCTTTAGAGTGCGGTGTATCAAATAGAGTTGATTTTGAGGGTTTTCAAAAAGATATCATTCCTTTTTATTTACATGCAAATGGAACCTTGCTTACCTCACTTTATGAGGGTTACCCAAATGTTTTAATCGAGTCTATTGCAATGAACACACCTGTGGTTTCATTTGATTGTCCAGGAGGACCAAATGAAATTATAAATGATGGAGTAAATGGATTTTTAGTAAATCATCTTGATGTTAATGATCTTAAAAAAAAAATATTAATATTACTTCAAAATAAATTTAACTACCGAGATTTGAATATTTCAATAGAAAAAAATAAAATAGACAATGTCTATAAACAATATGAAAATTTGATTAATTTATACATTTAAGTTCAATAATTTTTCTTAAGAGATTTAAATTCTAATTATAAAAGTATATTATTTACGTAATTTTATTCTTGAATTACTAATAATTAAAAACCACAAATCTCCAAGCAATGTTATAAACCTGAGTACAATTGCGACTACCGTACTTTGCGCTTCACCAACAATTGGTGAAATAAAAAATATTATAACTACCTCTCTAACTCCAATTCCACCCGGTGCTCCAGGAATAATAAATCCAGCCAACCAAGCAATCGAAAATATAACTATTATCTTTGCCGAGATAAAAAAATTTATTTCAATAAATATTTTTACAATAAAAACCAATAGCAATCCTGCAATTAAAAAAAATAAAAAATAAAAAAAATAAATTTTACTAATATTTAGAACATAATCCCATTTTCTTTTATAAGGCAAAGTGATTCCTTTTAATTTCATAAAATATGGTGCTGAAAAGGAGATAAGGACAGATATAATTATAGTTACAGTTAAACTAATTATTATTTGATGAAATGAGAAATAAATATTTTTTAAACCAAATATAGCCATACCACTAAAACTAATAAGTATAGATGTTGAAAGAAGTCCCAAAATTTCATAAATTGCAGCTCCAGCTAGCACTATGTGATTTATGCCTGCTTGATTTGCCAATACATGCCTGCCCAAAACATGGAACACATTACCAGGGATATATTTAGCAATTTGTGATTTTCCATATATTTTATGGCATAAATTTACTGATATATTTTTATGTCCACATAATATAAGTAAATTTCTCCAGGCAAATGACAAAAGGAATTCACTTAAGCCATATACTATTGAACATATAACTATAATTGTAATGAGTTCAAAATTAAAAGCTGAGGATATAATCCAATTATGATGAACCCAAAATTTATCACCGATAAACCATAAGGATAACAAAATAATCAAAAGGCTTAAAATTTGAATTATTTTGGAATTTTTCATTATAAATATATTTAAGCTTCTAGGTTAATAATGTTGAGTATTAATAAAATAATTTAACCAATTACCCAAGAAATACCATATAAGAAGTTTTAAGTTAGTTTTTAAAGCCCCTATTCTTTCTGTCGAGCATGTACAACAATATTCCATGTGAGTCTTTTTAAAGACAAAATTGATAAAATTTTTTCTAAAATTGGATCTAGGGTTATGGCAACCCATGCTAGTGGTAATCCAATAAATCCAGGAAGAAATCTAGATTCAGCTAACGGGGTAGATAAAATTCCTTGTGAATATGTTTCAACCTTATATCCACAATTTTGAAATATTGAACAAATTTCATCCTTAGTAAATTCAACTTGATCAGACGAATAGTTATTATCTATTTTTTTTCTAATTTTTCTAAGTAAGCCTATAATAGGGTTGCCAGCTTGAGGTTCATTTATGACAATAACGCCTTGTGGTGATAATATTTTAGATAGTAACTTAATCACATTTTCTGGTTCAGGAATATGATGCAATACTCCTATCATAAGCACCACATCAAATTTAGTTTGTGAGACATACTCATTTATATTCAAACATTCAAAATTTACATGATTATGGTTATTATGTTTTATTGCAAATTTGATTAAATTTTCAGAATAATCAATACCTGTGTAATTTAGATATTTTCCTTTTAAATAATTTACAGTAAAACCAGCTCCACATCCAACTTCAAGTATTTTATTTATAGGTTTTTGTATTCCCTTAAGAGATCTATCTAATCTGTATTTACGTGCAATACTACAGTATCTTGTAAGATCTTTTTTAGCATAATTAGCTGCTATTTCATTAAATAGCTTTTTATCATCATACTCTCTTTTATTTGACATATATAAATTTATTATAAAAAAATTTAGTATTGATTTAAATTATTTAATCATGCCTATTTTTTTTTCTATCTAATACCTCGATTAAATTTCTATTCATCTTAACTACCAAATCAGCAAGAAAACCAAAGCATAGAATTTGTATGCCAAATAAAAGTGAACCCAATACCAAATTTACATTTTCAACAGGCTTTTCTGTAAAATTTAAAAGATAAGAAATAAATTGAAATAAAAAAACAATAATTCCTAAACTTAAAAAAAACCAACCAATAGGTCCAAAGACTTTGAGGGGCTTAACTCCTATTATTACTTGTATAATTTGTGGGATAACTTTAAACGGATATCTCAAACTAACAAATGACTCCCCTTCATTTCTCTTATTAAAAGATACAGACACATGGCTAAATCGTAAGTTTCTATGATACGCATCCAGCAATATCTGCTGTGTATAATTATAATCACCCGGTAAGTAAAAATTTTTAAGAAATTCCATATTAACAGCAAATATACCTGGTTGGCTATCCATCAGTGGCCAGCCTGTTAACCATCTCATTAGACTGGTAAAAACTTTATTTCCCATTTTTCTCACAAAAGGCATCCTATAACTCATTCTTTCAAACCTATTTCCATAAACGATGTCGGACTCATCATTATAGATTGGTTTAATTAAATTCAAGATATCAAGAGGCTCATGTTGTAAGTCTGCATCATATTTTACAACTATATCTGCATTTATTTTATGAGCACTTAATAAGCCAGTTCTTATAGTAGCACCTAGACCTCTGTTTTTTTTATGATTAATAATAATTATATTTCCATATTCGTTTAATAACTTTCCAGTTGTATCTGTAGAACCGTCATTGATTACATGAATTATTAAGTCATACCCAATTTTAATTAATTCTGGTTTCAGTAAAGACAATTTTTCCAATGTATCAATAATTGTTTTTTCTTCATTAAATACAGGAACGATAACAACTAATTTTTTCATATCGATAAATTTAAATATTTTAATTTTTTTACACTAGATTTAACTGTAAAAATAGAACTTATTAGTATTAAATTTCAATTATAGAATGAAAATATTATTTACTTTTTTTTAAAAAATTAGCAAAAAATAAAAAAATAAATACTAACAGTATAAAATCAGTATAGATAAAGTACCTTGGCTGAACTCGTCCAAATATATATACCATTGAATGGTTTGCTAGTGCAAATGAAGATAAAAATATTATAACTAAAGTTAATTGCGATTTATGTTTTAGAAAATTAATTAAAGCAGCAATTAACATTGCAAAAGGTAAAAATATAAATAGCCATGTAGAGTCGTAGAATTTCTTGAAAATATGTTTGATATATTTACCAAAATTAGCCTTTAATAATTTAAAAGAAATTTTTTTTTGAATATTGGTAATGTTAGTATTTTCTTGTTTAGCTAAATTTTCTATTAAATTGTCTGAGTAAAATCTTATATTATTAAAACTTAAACCATAATGACCTCTACCATTATAATGTTCTATTAATGATTTCTGACTTTTCATCTCTTTAAATATATTTAAAAGCATCTTTTGTTCATTTTGGTTATCAAATAATTTAGTATCTTTTGCACTCGAAATATATATCGCGTCAATATAAATAAAATAGAATGGGCCATATTTATCAATTAAAGAAGATTTTTTATCTAAAGAATTTTGGTTTAGATGTTTATCTATAGATACTAGAGAAATATGAGTAACTAAAATAGAAACAAAACTTATTACTAGTAAGACTAAAGTTTTTTTGGACTTATTTATAAAAAAAATACCGATGTATAGTAACAAAATAATTGGATATAAAATTATAAATTGTTTTCTTAATAAAAGTAACGAAATTATAAAAACTGCACTCCAAATAAGATTTACACGATTAAATTTATAAATTAATTTAATTAAAGAACCCACTAATAAAAGAGAAAAAGCATAGCTAATTGGTTCAGTTAATAAATAGTTGTAAAATTTTATGATTGGTAAAAATAAAAAAAATGAAATAAAGATTTTCATTATTTCGCTTAAATAAAAAATATTTGATATAGTTCTTGTAAGATAGATGATACCTACCCCTATCAATATAGACTGCAATATAACAACAGCGTTTAAGCTTCCAAATAGCCATTGGATTATAAAAATTATTGAAGAATACATTGGAGGATCTATTAAACTTTTATGCAAATATCGCATTGAGTCTCCACGCATAATCGGTTCAGAGGAGTAAAAAAGTAGAATTAATACTCCAGCTATAGTTATAATTTCAATTAAATTGTTTTTTATATTCCTCATTTTGTTAAATAATTGCTTTTATTTTATAAACTAAATATTATGGTTGTTGTACATAATTGATACTATTAAGAGTTTTAAAATATCAAAACCATGACCTATTACACAAAATTATTTAATTATTTTAAAATTTTTTATCTAAAATTAGTTATTAATAATTTATCTGTTACGTCTATACTAAATAGTTAATTTATGTTTAATAAATTTTTACTTATAATTTGGTTCATTTTACGCCCTAAATATTATTTACATTTTTTTTCAATAATTAAACGTAAATTTTTATTTAATCACGATACTTTTGAAAATAGCAAAAAGGCCTTTAAATGGGCTGAGGCAAATGCAATCTCTTATAAAGAAGCCTTAAAAAAACTTGATATAAATGGGGAATTAGTTGGACTAGACAAGGACACAATTTTAGAGGGACAAAAACTTGAAGCAAAATCTTTAGTCAAGATGGGGGGGGCAGGCCATATTCATTTACTTTATGATTGTGTTAGATTATTAAAAGTAAAAAATGTTATTGAAACTGGAGTGGCTTATGGATGGTCTAGTTTAGCGATACTTAAAGCTTTATCTGTAAATGGTATAGGAAAATTATATAGTGTGGACATGCCTTACCCAAGAAAAAAAAATGAAAGTTATGTAGGCATTGTTGTACCTAAAAATTTAAAAAAAAATTGGATACTTATAAGAAAACCTGACAACCCGGGTATTATTTCTGCATTAAGTAAAGCAGGTGGAGAGGTAGATCTATGTCACTATGACTCTGATAAATCTTGGTGGGGACGACATTACGCATACCCTATTTTATGGAAATCATTAAATCCTAAAGGGCTGTTTATTTCTGATGATATTCAAGATAATCTTTATTTTTCTGAATTTGTACAAAAAAATTTTTTAAATTTTGCTGTTATTGAGTTTGAAGGTAAATTTGTAGGACTAATTCGTAAAGATTAAAATTTTTTATTAATTAACAAAAATTAAAATTTGTTTAATATGGCTGATCTACTTGGTTTTGTTTCTATTGGTTTAGTATCTTTAATGACAATATTAATAGGTTTGAGGTGGTCAGACATTTCAAAGATTATCTATATCGCATTGTCTGTGCGTATTATATTTATTTTTATTGGTCATTACATTGTTCCTTTGCCAGATAGTACTCAAGATGCAATGGGTTTTCAGGAGTTGGCTTGGTCATATGGCAAGAATGGTTTTTATGATGCTTTAAATAACTTCCCAGGTATAAATAGTTTTTTTTATAGCTGGATCATTGGAGTTCTTTATTCTTTATTAGGTAGAAGTATTTTGATGGCTCAGTCACTAAGTTTACTTTTTGGAATTTTATCTATTTTTATAGCATGGCTGTTTACAAAAAAATTATGGGATAATCAAACCGCAAACAAAGTGGGTTGGGTATTAGCTTTATTTCCATCTTTAATTTTATATTCTGCACTACCATTAAGAGAAGTGTTTCAGAGTTTTTTTTTATTAATTGCCGTGATTGGAATATACTATTGGGTTAGAGACTATAGTAATAGATATATATTTTTAGCATTATTTGGGTTTATTGGGGCCACTTTTTTTCACGGACCTTTAATATTTGGAGGTATAGTTTTTTTATTGATTGTTTTTTTTATTAATTTTCAAAAAATGATTATTTCAATACTTTCTTTACGTTTAGATATTAATGCCTTTGTATTTTCATTAATTGTGATTTTTATTTTACAATATTTTTTTTTAAACAAGATTTTTATTCCAAAGATTGGATATTTTGAAGATCTTAATTTAGGATATATTCTTAGAGAATTAAATGCAAGAATGATTGGTCAATCTTCTTATGGAGATTGGGCAATAATAAATAGTGAGTCAACTTTATTTGAAATTTTTTATAAGTCTATTTTAAGAATTATTTATTTTTTATTTTCACCATTTCCATGGGATGTTCAAAAACCAGCTCATATAATTGGCATGATGGATGGTTTTTTATATTTATTTTTATTTTACTTGATGATCTGTAATCGAAAGATTATTTGGAATGATATTTTTTTAAGAATAACTTTTATAATTTTATTAACCTATTTTTTTATTTTTGCGATAGGAGTAAGTAATTTTGGTGCAGGTTTAAGACATAGATCAAAATTTGTTATTGAAATAATTCTTTTGATCGCCCCTTTAATCCCATCATCAATTTATTTTCATAAAAAAAAAATTAAAAAATTTTTGAAAAAAAAAGTGAAATTTTAAAAAAAATTGATGAGAATTTTACATATTATTACTAGTTTAGGAGATGGTGGTGCAGAGCTAACACTATATAAAATATGTAAATATGATAAAAAAAATAAACATATTGTTATTTCACTTAAAGATAAAGGAAAGTATTTTTCGTTATTGAATAAATTAGACATTGAAGTTTACAACTTGAATATTAATATTTTTTCTCTTTATAAGTTTTTTTTTCTTATAAAAATAATCAGATCTTTAAAACCAAACATTGTACAAACCTGGCTAGTTCATGCTGATTTTTTAGGAGGTATTGCATCACGTTTAGCTGGAATAAAGAATATTATTTGGAACATTCGTTATTCAAATATTGAAATAGGAAAGTCAAAGTTATCTACAATTTTTATTATAATAGTATTATCGAAATTGTCATACATCATCCCCCAGTCGATAATAATTGTTTCAAAAAAGGCAAAAGAAATTTATGAAAAAAAAGGCTATGATAAAAAAAAATTTAAATTCATTCCAAATGGCTATGATTTGTCAATTTTAAAAATTAATAGAATTCAAAAAATAAATTTTAGAAAAAAAATTAATATAAAAAAAAAGATACCTTTAATTGGCACCGTAGCGCGTTATGATCCACAAAAAGATCATCTAAATTTACTGAATGCACTATCATTGATACGATCTAAAAATATAGATTTTTCTTGTATTCTTATTGGATCTAATGTTGATCAAAAAAATATTGATTTAGTTTCTCAAATAAAAAAATTAAAATTGTCTAATTTCGTAAGATTGTTAGGAAGAAGTCAAAATATTTCAAAAGTAATGAACGGATTAGATTTACATATTTTAAGCAGTAGTTATGGTGAGGGCTTTCCTAATGTTATAGCCGAGTCGATGGCTTGTGGCACACCATGTATTGCTACAAACGTTGGTGATGCAGCATTTATTGTTGGTCAATCAGGCTGGATTGTACCACCAAATGACCCAATTAAATTATCTAAAGCTATTGAGATAGCACTTAAAGAATTGGGCACAATTAAATGGAAAAAAAGGTGCATCATATCAAGACTATCAATTAAAGAAAAATTTAGTCTTAACAAAATGCTAAAATCTTATAATAAGGTGTGGATTAAAGTTAACAAAAATAAATAAGAAAAGTATTTAGTTTTTAAATAATATTAATTTCATAAATAACTATATTTAATATACTTTTTAAGTAATAGTTTAAACTTAACTATATGAATAAAATTTTGCAAAAAACTATAGTAACTGGCTCAGCGGGTTTTATTGGTTCAGCAACATGCATTAAGCTCTTAGAACGGGGTGATAATATAATAGGAATCGATAATCATAATAATTATTATGATCCAAAATTGAAAGAGTTGCGTCTTAAAAGATTGGAGAAATACAAAAATTATCAACATTATAAGATAGATTTAAGCGATCAAAACGCTCTAGATGATATCTTTAAAAACCATAAGCCTCAAAAAGTAATTAATCTTGCAGCACAAGCAGGTGTTCGATACTCTATGGAAAATCCTCTTGCTTACATCAATACTAATATTGTTGGATTTGCTCACATTTTAGAAAATTGTCGCCATTATGAAATTGACCATTTAGTTTATGCAAGTACTTCAAGTGTTTATGGAGCTAACACTCAAATGCCTTTTTCAGAACATGATAGCGTTAACCATCCATTATCAGTTTATGCGGCTTCAAAAAAATCGAATGAATTAATGGCGCATACATATAGTTATCTTTATAAGTTACAAACAACAGGTCTAAGATTTTTTACTGTTTATGGACCTTGGGGAAGACCTGATATGGCTTTGTTTAAATTTACAAAAAATATTCTTGATGAAAAGCCAATTGATGTTTTTAATCATGGCAAACATACAAGAGATTTTACTTATATAGATGATATTGTCGATGGTGTTATAAAATCTCTTGATGCTCCATCATCAAGTAATCTTAATTGGAATAGCAGCAAACCTGATCCAGCTACAAGTAGTGCGCCTTGGAATATCTATAATATTGGAAACAGTCAACCAGTGCAACTTATGGACTATATTAAAGCTCTAGAAAAAGCTTTAAATAAAAAAGCAAAAATCAATTTTTTACCTTTACAGCCTGGTGATGTGCCAAACACATATGCTAATGTAGACAATCTAAAAAAAAAATTTAATTATAAACCATCAACGTCAGTCGATGTTGGTGTTTCAAATTTTGTTAAATGGTATAAAGATTTTTATAAAAATGATTAACAAAATTGAAGAAATTAAATTAGCTGTTGTTGGTTTAGGCTATGTTGGTTTGCCGTTAGCTTTAGAATTTTCAAAACAAAAACCTGTGATTGGCTTTGATATTGATAAGAATAGAATTGAAGAATTAAAATCTGGTATAGATAAAAATTTAGAATTTAAAAAAGAAGAATTAAAAAAAAAACACCAATTTAATCTAACTTACAAAGTAGATGATCTAAAACCTGCAAATTGCTTTATTATAACAGTCCCAACTCCTATTGATGAGCTCAAACAACCTGACTTGGGGCCTATATTTCAGGCAAGTGAAATAATCAGTAAAATATTGAAAAAAGGCGATCTAGTAATATATGAATCTACAGTTTATCCTGGATGTATAGAGGAGGAATGTGTGCCAGTACTAGAAAAATTCTCTAATCTTAATTTTAATAAAGATTTTTTTTGTGGTTATAGTCCAGAAAGAATAAACCCTGGAGACAAACATCATACTATTTCTAATATAAAAAAAATTACATCTGGCTCAACAACTGAAGTTGCAAATTTGGTTGATAATTTGTATAAAAAAATTATTAAAGCTGGAACTCATAAAGCACCTAGTATAAAGGTTGCAGAGGCCGCCAAAGTAATTGAAAATACACAGCGTGATTTAAATATTGCTTTGATAAATGAATTATCAATACTTTTTAGTAAATTAAATATTGATACACAATCAGTTTTGGATGCAGCAGAGAGCAAATGGAACTTTTTACCTTTTAAACCAGGTTTAGTTGGCGGTCATTGTATCGGAGTAGATCCATATTATCTTACACATAAAGCAGAGAGAATAGGCTATAAAGCAAAAATTATATTAGCTGGTAGAGAATTGAATGATAAAATGGGAGAACATGTTGTTTCACAATTAGTTTTTGCAATGAAAAAAAAAAAAATTGAAGTCAAAAACTCGAGAATTCTAATCATGGGATTAACATTTAAAGAAAATTGTGCTGATACTAGAAACTCTGGTGTAAAAAATCTTTTTGATAGTCTAAAAAAATTTGATTGTGTTTTAGATCTTTATGATCCATGGACTAATACAGAGGATATTAAAAAAATATATGATATAGATCCAATTAAAACTTTATCAAAAAATACATATGATGGTTTGTTAGTTGCAGTAGGTCATGATGTATTTAAAAATTTAGGAGAAGAAACTATTAGAAGTTTATGTAAAAAAAATTGTGTTATTTATGATTTAAAAAATTTATTTAAATCCGATAAAATAGATTTAAGGCTATAGTATCGAATAATATAGATCCAGTTTATGAAAAATTTAGATAAAGATACAGTAAAGAGTTTTAGTGATCAGTGGGTTCGCTATGATCAGTCAGGAATGGACGATAATGAGGCTAAAAAAATATTTAAAAGTTATTTTTCTATATTTCCATGGAAGAGATTGTCAAAATCAGCGGTGGGTTTTGATATGGGATGTGGTACTGGTAGATGGGCAAAGTTTGTTGCTCCACGGGTTAGCAAACTTCATTGCGTGGATCCGTCTAACGCAATACATGTAGCAAAAGAAAAACTTAAAAAATTTAACAATGTTACCTATCATCAAAAATCACTTGATAGCAGTGGTTTAAAAAAAAATTCACAGGATTTTGGTTATATGTTGGGTGTTTTGCATTATGTTCCTGATGCAAAAGCAGCAATCAAATCCTGCGTGAAATTATTAAAACCAGAAGCACCAATTTTACTTTATATTTATTATGCACTAGATAACCGTCCTTTGTGGTTCAAGTATTTATGGAATTTATCTAATTTGTTTAGAATAATAATATCAAGATTGCCTAAATTTTTAAACTTTTTGATTTGTGATATTATTGCTCTATTTGTTTATTTACCTTTAGCAAAAATCTCTCTTGTGTTTGATAAAATTGGTATAAGTTTAAAAAACTTTCCTCTTCGTTTTTATCAAAAATCAAGTTTTTATGTAATGCGGACTGACTCAAGAGATAGATTTGGAACTCCTTTTGAAAAACGTTACTCCAAAAATGACATATATCAAATGATGAAAGATTCAGGATTAGAAAAAATTCAGTTTAAAAATGCCACCCCCTTCTGGACTGTAATTGGATATAAAAAAAAAAAATAGAACATATCTAACTGTTAATACTTCATAAAAAATCTAAGATAAATTTTTAAATTTTTTTCATATTAGAAAAACCTGTATTTGTTAATGTATGATAGTATAATTATATAAAAGTTATATAAAATTTTAATATAGGAGCAAGTCATTAAACTTTTATTTCTTATAAATGATTTAAATTTTTTTTGTTCTCATCGTTTACCAATTGCTGAGTCTGCAAGAATAAAAGGATTTGATATAGTTATTGGATATGGTGAAGAGGGCGGTGCTGATCTAAAATTATTAGATCAAAAAGGTTTAAAGATTAAACATGTTCCCATGAAACGTGGTAGTGTCAATTTATTTTATGATTTAATTTCACTGTTTAGGATATGGAATTTTTTTAAAAAAGAAAAACCTGATTTAGTTCATTTAGTTACAATTAAACCATATTTATATGGGGGAATTATTTCTCGTTTAACTGGTGTGCCATGTTTAGTTTCTGCAGTAACTGGACTTGGAACTTTATTTATAAAAAATAACTTAAAAAGTAAAATTTTACACTTATTACTTTATCCTATGTATAAATTTGCATTTAATCATTTTAATCAAAAAGTTATTATTCAAAATAAAGATGATTTAAAAGTTTTAGTAGACTGGGGAGTTCTTAGTTCGCATAAAGTAAAATTATTAAAAGGTTCTGGTGTAAAATTACAAAATTTCTTAAGTTTGAATGAACCAGGTGGCATACCCACAATATGTTTAGCTGCACGTTTATTATGGGACAAAGGAATTCATGAGTATATTGAAGCAGCAAAATTATTAAAAGAGAGGGGTATCCAAGCTAGATTTCTGTTAGCTGGAGAACTGGATCCTAATAATCCAACAAGTCTAAATTCAAAAGATATTAATATAATTAAAGATGAGGGAAATGTAGAAATTTTAGGCTATTTTAAAGACATACCTAAATTGTATAACATGTCACACATTGTATGCTTACCATCCTACAGAGAGGGTTTTCCCAAAGGACTTATAGAGGCTGCTGCAGCTAGTAGAGCGGTAGTAACAACTGATGTCCCTGGCTGTCGCGATGCCGTAATACCAAATAAAACAGGTTTAATCGTACCGGTTAAAAACGCAGAAAAATTAGCTGATGCATTTCAATGGTTAATCGAAAATCCTGAAAAAAGGCTTGCAATGGGAGTGGCGGGAAGAAAATTAGCTGAAAAAGAATTTTTAATTGAAAATGTGGTTCAAAAACATCTTGATATTTATAGTGATCTTATAAAAGGTAGACAATTTTTTATAAAATAATTTAGTTCAAAATGAATAAATATTATTTAATCATTTGATTATTATTATTTATTTTGAGTATTTATACCTTAAAAACAAAAAAACTACAAAAATAGATACAAATAAAACAAAAGAACATAATGGGCCAATTATTAAAAAACTTAAGTAGCCTATTATAAAAAATATCAAATTTATTACAGATATAAAAAAATTTGTTAAAAAAATTGAATTAGTTTTTTTAAATATTATATGGTGTAGGTGGTCCTGCCCTGCTTTGAAGGGATTTTGATTATTTTTTAATCTAATTAAATTAATTGACAAAAACTCATAGACAAATATTGCTACAGTCCATGCAAGAACAATAGGATGAATTAATTTTTGATTTGCTAAATATATTAAGATAAAGGAAATTATAAATCCAATAAATAAACTCCCATTGTCACCTAAAAATAATTTTGGAAGTCTAAAAATAGAAAAGTTAAAACATAAAAAAATTAATATAGGCAACAGAATTGTTATCAAAAATAAAATAAAGTTTTGATCTTTAACTAAAAAGATTAATATAGATAATACCGAAATTGATGAAAAACCTAAAGTACCATCTATTCCATCAAAATAATTAAATGCATTAATTAAAAATAATACAGAAAATAGAGTAAATGGTATTGAAAAGGTTCCTAGTGATAGTTTAAAATAACCATAATCTCCAATATGACTTAAACTAAATTTTTCAAAAATAATTAGATAAATAATAGGAAAAATTTGTAAACTTAATTTTCCACCAGTATTTAGATGAAATTTATCATCAATTAATCCGACTATAGAAATTAAAAAGCCAAATGATAATATTAACCCTAAACTTTTATCAAAAATATCTAGCGATTGAAGCGCAATCAACAAAATTATACTTATTGAAATTCCACCTGTAAATGCAGTAGGAACAGAGTGAATTTTTCTTTTATTTGGGAGATCAACCAAGTTTAATCTATATGATATTTTTGCGAATAAAAATAACACAATAAAATTAATTAGAAGGTATGTAGCAATTTTATATTCCATAGGATTATTATATCAATAAAAAAGAATTAGTTAAAAAATAAAACTTTAATTAATAATTAAATTTTTTTAATTTACCTCACATTATGTACAATTTTATATTAGATAAATCTAATTTAAGATATATGATATTTTTTTGATGATATTTAATTCAATAAAAGAAAAATTTTTATTTTATACCTTTCCAGTATTTTTATTTTCTTTAATACCTTTTTTTTTAATTACAGGACCCTTTTTAAGTGATTTATCAGTCTCTTTAATAAGTTTACTTTTTTTATATTATTGTATTAAAAAAAAAAATTTTTCTTACTTTAATAATAAGTATTTTTACTTTTTTTTTATATTTTGGATTTATTTAATAATTAATTCTTTAACTAATAATTTTAATTTTGATAGTTTAAAAATTTCTTTTTTTCTTTTTAGATATGCTGTTTTTGTAATTGCTATAGCTGCATTATTAAATGAAAATGAAAAATTTATAAAATATTTCTTTTACTGTATTTTTGTATGTTTTGTTGTGTTAATTATAGATGGGTTTTATCAATTTTTTTCTGGAGAAAATATTCTTGGATGGAAGCGTGATCATCGGACATCTAGTTTTTTTGGAGAAGAAAAAATATTAGGTAGTTATTTAAGTCGATTATGGCCAATATTTTTTGGTTTATCTTTGTTTCTTATTAAAAAAAATAATAAATTATTTTATGTAATAATTTTAGTGTTTATTTTAACTGAAACTTTAATTTTTTTAAGTGGAGATAGAACTGCTTTTTTTTTAATAAACCTTTCTGCAATTTTTGTAATTTTATTTTCTAGAAAAATACTTAAATTGAGACTTATTACTTTATTATTAAGTATAATGTTAATTACAATAATTAGTTTTTTTAACCCATCAGCTAAAGAAAGAGTTTTTGATCAGACTTTGAAACAAATGAATTTGATTAACAAAATAGATAGTAATAAAGATGGACTTTATATTTTTTCCAAAGAACACACCCATCATTATCTATCTGCTTATAAGATGTTTCTTGATAATAAATTTTTTGGAGTTGGAGTTAAAAACTTTAGAAAACTTTGCAAAGATCATAGATATGAAATAAGTAAAATGTCCTGTGCTCCACACCCACACAATTCATACGTACAAATATTGAGTGAAACTGGAATAGCTGGATTTTTATTCTTAATAACTGTCTTATTTTATTTTATTACATATGTATTTAAGCATTTTTTATTGAAAACTAAGAGCAAATATTATTTTACTGATTTTGAAATTTGTATCTTATCTGGTTTAGCCATGTATTTATGGCCCTTTGTGCCCACAGGAAATGTATTTAATAATTGGTTAAGTATTGCAATGATTTTGAATTTACCACTACTACTGTGGAGCAGAAATCAATTAAAACTCAAAGAATAGCAATTAATTAAATTTTTTTATACTTTACTAATTTAATTTTTTTCAGTAAAAGACATTGCCTGGTGATTATTGCGAAAGTGTCATACCCGATCCCATTCCGAACTCGGTAGTCAAGCCTTTCAGCGCCAATGGTACTTTGTCTTAAGACATGGAAGAGTAGGACATTGCCAGGCATATCTTAAAATGAAAAATCACATAATTGTTACTGGAGGTGCTGGATTTGTTGGTTCTAACTTAATAAAATCACTTTTAAAAAGAACTAATAAAAAAATAATTTCTTTAGATAATTACTCATCTGGTAGTAAAAAAAATCATTTTAAAAATAAAAGAGTTAAGTACTTAAAAGCAGATACAATTGATATTTCAAACCATTTAAAAAATGTAAAAAAAAAGATTCATTCAATTTTTCATTTTGGAGAATTTGCAAGGATTTATCAAAGTTTTAAAAAATTTGATGAATGTTTTAAATCGAATTCTATTGGTTCAAACGCTGTTTTCAAATTTTGTTTAGATAATAATATTAAGCTTATTTATTCAGCAACCTCAGCGTCATTGGGAAATAAGGGCAATGATAAAAACTTATCTCCTTATGCTTTTACAAAATCTAAAAATCTAGAGTTATTAGAAAACTTAAGAAAATGGTTTAACTTTAAATTTGAAGTTATTTATTTCTATAATGTTTACGGTCCAGGTCAAATTAAAGTGGGAGATATGGCAACAGTTGTTGGAATTTTTGAAAATCAATATAAAAATAATAAATCTTTAACAATTGTTAAGCCTGGAACCCAAACAAGAAGATTTACTCATATTGATGATACCATTAATACTTGTATTGAGGCTTGGAAGAACAATAAATGTCGTCACTATAGTATAAGTCACAAAAAATCATATTCTATAAATGATCTTGCTAAGATGTTTAAAACCAAAATAATTTACTTAAAAGCAAGATCGGGTGAGAGATACGCGTCTGCATTAACTAAAATATCAAATAATCAGAAAATAATTAACAAATATGGAAAAATAGATTTGAAAGATTATGTAACTTCGTTTATTAAAGGTGAAAATTATGAAAATTAAAAGTTCATTAAAGTCGATTAAAAAAAGAGATCTTAATTCTAAGTTAGTTAGAAGAAGAGGTCGTGTTTACATAATCAATAAAACTAATCCAAAATTCAAAGCAAGACAGAAGTAATTTTTATGGATAATGAAAACCATAAAAATACCTGGAACAATTTTACAAAATTTGTGTTGTGGGGAACCGTCGCAGTGATTGGTGTTTTAGTTTTAATGGCAATATTCTTACTATAAGATCAATGTATGAAAATTGCTTCTATTTTAGAAAATCAAAAAATTGAAAAAAGAATAGCAATTACTCCTGAGATTGCAAAAAAATATATATCCCTTGGTCTTGAAGTTTCATTAGCTGAAAATTATGGAAGTCATCTTGGAATTAAAGATGAAGAGTATAAAGAATTAGGAGTATCAATTTCACAAGATGAAAAAGAAATCATAACAAGTGGAGATATTATTGTTCAATTAGGTTTATTAGATGATGATAAAAGTTCTTTATTAAAAGAAAATCAAACATTTATTGGGGTGTTAAACCCTTATGACAATAAAGAGAAGATAAATGATTTAGTTAAAAAAAGTATCAATACCTTTTCACTTGAATTACTTCCAAGAATAACAAGAGCTCAATCTATGGATATACTATCCTCACAAGCAAACCTTGCGGGTTATAAAGCGGTAGTAGAGTCGTTTGCTCATTTTGAAAAAGCAATTCCAATGATGATGACTGCAGCAGGAACAATACCCGCTGCAAAAGTATTAGTGGTTGGTGCGGGGGTTGCAGGATTACAAGCAATTGCAACTGCAAAACGAATGGGTGCAATTGTATTTGCAACAGATGTTAGAATGGCTTCTAAAGAACAAGTTGAAAGTTTAGGGGGAAAATTTTTAACAGTTGAAGGTGCTGAAAATCTTGAGACCGAGGGAGGTTATGCTAAAGAAGCATCAGATGATTTTAAAAAGAAGCAAGAAGAATTATTGTCAGAAACATTAAAGAAAATTGATATTGTAATTTGCACAGCTTTAATTCCTGGAAAAAAAGCACCAGTAATTATTAAAGAAGGCATGATAAATAATATGAGCTCAGGTTCAATCATTTATGATCTAGCTGCTATTCAAGGAGGAAACACAGCACACACTAAAGTTGATGAAATTGTAGATAGCAATGGTATTAAAATAATGGGGGAAAGTAATATTTTAAATAAACTTCCAACCTCAGCATCTAATTTATATGCTAAAAATGTATTTAATTTTGTGTCGAATTTATATGATAAAGAAAATAATAAAATTAATATAAACTTAGAAGACGAGATAATTGAAAAAACGTTAATAAAATAAAATTATGGAAATAGATCCTTTTATATTCAGATTGAGTATTTTTATCCTTTCAATTTTTATTGGATATTATGTGGTTTGGAGCGTAACCCCATCACTTCACACTCCTTTAATGTCCGTTACTAATGCAATTTCATCTGTCATAATTGTAGGTGCAATTATTGCAGGTTTAGCAGGAAACTCTGATACAATATTTAACACTTCAAGTATCTTTGGGTTTTTAGCAATATCATTAGCAGCTATAAATATATTTGGTGGTTTCTTAGTCACACAAAGAATGCTTGCAATGTATAAAAAAAAGAAAAAGGATAAATAATGTTATCAGCAAATTTATCAGCCATATTTTATTTAATTTCAGGAGTATTATTCATTTTAGCTTTAAGAGGGCTTTCGTCACCTGAAACATCCAGACAAGGAAATTTATTTGGTATTTTAGGAATGATTATTGCAATTACAGTTACTTTTTTATCTATTGGTAACTTTTCAACTGGATTTGTAGTTGTATTAATCTTTTTATTAATAGGAGGATTGGTAGGCGCTTTTATTGCATATAAAATTCCAATGACTGCAATGCCAGAATTGGTAGCTGGCTTTCATAGTTTGGTTGGACTTGCAGCCGTATTTGTTGCAATAGCTGCGTTTTTAAATCCAGAAGCTTTTAATTTAGGATCTCGAGGTAACATTAAACTTGGAAGCTTAATTGAAATGTCAATTGGTGCAGCAGTGGGAGCAATCACTTTTTCAGGTTCAATTATTGCTTTTTTAAAACTTCAAGGAATAATGTCAGGTTCACCTATAACTTTTAAAGGACAACATCCGCTAAATGCCTTAATTTTAATCTCAATAATTGTATTAACTTATCTACTTTGCTCTACACAATCTTCTAATTTATTTTGGATATTATTGGCAGTTTCTTTTTTAATCGGTTTTTTATTAATCATTCCAATTGGTGGTGCAGATATGCCAGTAGTGATTTCAATGCTAAACTCTTATTCTGGTTGGGCAGCGGCTGGAATTGGTTTTACTTTAGAAAATACAGCCTTAATTATTACGGGCGCATTAGTAGGCTCATCTGGGGCAATACTTTCATATATAATGTGCAAAGGAATGAATAGGTCATTCTTTAATGTAATATTAGGAGGATTTGGGGCAACTGAACAATCTTCATCATCACAAAATAAAGAACAAAGACCAGTTAAAAGTGGAAATGCGGATGATGCAGCTTTTTTAATGAAAAATGCCTCATCAGTTATAATTGTACCAGGTTATGGTATGGCGGTTGCTCAAGCACAGCACGCTTTAAGAGAGATGGTCGATACATTAAAAAAAAATGACATAAAAGTCTCCTATGCAATTCATCCTGTTGCGGGACGAATGCCAGGTCACATGAACGTTTTACTTGCTGAAGCAAATGTTCCTTATGATGAAGTATTTGAACTAGAAGAGATTAATAATGATTTTGCAAATGCAGATGTAGCTTTTGTAATTGGTGCAAATGATGTAACAAATCCTGTTGCAAAAACTGATCCACAAAGTCCTATTTATGGGATGCCTGTTTTAGATGTTGAAAAATGTAAATCTGTTTTATTTGTAAAAAGAAGTCTTTCACCTGGATATGCAGGAATAGATAATGATCTATTTTATAAAGAAAATACTTTAATGTTGTTTGCAGATGCAAAAAAAATGACAGAAGATATTACAAAAAATTTATAGATTTAATGAATACAAAAATTTTTTGTGATATTGCTGATTTATCTTCAATAAAAAAATTTAACAAATTTAAAATTGTAAATGGGTTCACCACTAATCCTAGCTTAATGAGAAAAGCAGGGGCAAAAGATTATAAATCCTATTCAAAACAAATACTTAAAATTTGTAGACAAAAACCTGTTTCTCTAGAAGTTTTTGCTGATGATCAAAAGTCAATGATTGAACAAGGTATAAAAATAAACAGCTGGGGTAAAAATGTATATGTTAAAGTACCTGTCGTAAATTCAAAAAATAAATTTACAGGTAAAGTTATAAAAGAGTTAAACAATAAAAATATTAAACTAAATATAACAGCAGTTTATACTGCTAAACAGACAGAAAAAATTTTAAAAGTAATCAATAAAAAAACAAAAGTAATTATTTCTATTTTCGCAGGAAGAGCAGGGGATACGGGAAAAGATCCCGTACCAGAATTTATAAAAAGCATAAAGTTAGCAAAAAAATTTAATAATGTAGAAATTTTATGGGCAAGTGTAAGAGAGCCTTATAATTATTTACAAGCAAAACAATTAGGTTGCCACATTATTACTATTCCACCAACAATTATTGAAAAAATAGAAAATTTTGGCAAATCTTTTGATCAACTAACAAAAGAAACTGTAAAAGCTTTTCTGGAAGATAGTAAAAAATCAAATTTTAAAATCTAATTTTTTGTAAAAATATTGTGAAAAAATAAAGTTATTAAAGTACAATTGAGTAAATTTTATGAAAAAATATTTACTTAATATATTCAAACTTAAAGAAAAGTATTTATATTTATCTATTATATTATCTTTTTTAGTTATTGCTTGTTATCATTTGAATTCTGGATTTTATATGTCACCAGATTCTAATAAATTCTCTAGATGGGCGAATGATTTAATTGAATTGAATTTTAATTTTTATGATTTCTATTTTACAGATAAATCTATTAACGAGAGAATATCCCCCTTTTTTTTTACAATTCCAATATTTATTACTGCATTATGCAAGGTTATTTTTGGAAGTGAATGGCAAAATGCATTTTTATTATTCAATCTAATATTAGTTTTTTTTTCTATGTTAATTTTTGCGAGAATACTTTTAATTATTGAGGTTAGAACTTTATTAATTTTTTTATCATTACCATTAATTATGACATCCGTTGATTTATTAACTTGGCCTAGATACATACTTTCTGAGATGAATTATGTATTTTTAGTAATATTATCTATTTATATAATAACTAAAGGTCTTGTTGAAAATAAATTTAATTATTTTCTGCTTTTTTTAATAACTTTTTTTATGCTGATTACGAGACCGTCTTCAATATCTGTAATACTGGTAATAATTTTTTTTATTATAATTTTGAAAAGTCAATTTAAGATTAAACCAAAAAATTTATTAGCGTATTTGTTGATACTGTTCATTTCAGTGCCTTTACTGTTTAGTTTATTATATTATTTTCTTGAAATTAATTTTTATGAAAATACTAAATTAAACTGGTGGCTTCTTAGCAAAGTAAAAACTGGCATGATAATTCATGATCGTCCAGAAACATGGGTTGATACGCCTGAAAATTTTCATGATGTTGTTTATATATATTTTTTAAGATTGATTAATTTTTTTAATCCTTATGCTGTAAATTTTTCAATAATACATATTGTTCTAAATTCAATTCAAACATTTTTAATATTCTTATCTTTAATTTTTTGGTCACTTTTTGGGGGGCATGCAAAATATCAAGATAAATTATTTTTTTTTGTAATATTATTATCTTTTTCAGTAGCATCCTTTCATTCATTTACATTAATTGATTATGACTGGAGGTATCGTTTTCCAATAATATTGCCCCTGATAATGCTTTTTCCTATTTCTCTAGAGATGATATTAAAAAAATATATAAAATAAAAACTGTTAACTTAATAAAATATTTACATTTATTTTATGAGTCAATTCTTATTCAAAATCTTATCTAAGTTTTTAAAAATTAAATTATGGCCTGTTAAATTAAAATGTATATCTCCATGAATATAATATTTTAAAATTATCTCTCTTGGGGTATTCTTTTCTAAAAGATCAAAAATTTCTAAATTTAGGTTTATTAAACTTATATCTTTATTTGAAAAAAAATTAGTCCAGTAATTATTATATCTATTATTAGTTTTTTCTTGAAAAATATGACCTGGCCACGGGTATAAAACAAAAGTAACATTAGATTTATTTTTTTTTGTGATTTCAATAATTTTTGAAACATAATTAGAATTTTTCTTTAAGGACTCATTTACGGCTTTTTTTGAATATAAATTACTTTGACCATAAGACCATTTACCAAAGTTATGATTAATCATTAAATCTATATAATTATTTTCTATAAAAGATAATTTTGAAAGTAAATCAGTAACCAAACTTATTAATAGAAAAGTACCAGGAAGATTGTTGTAGATATTTTTAATTAGTTTTTTTTTACCATCTAATAAATCATTAATTTGATCATTATTTAAATTAAGTGATATTTTTTCATCTATCCCTTTATATCTATAAATTTCATCAAAGATATCTGACGTGTCTAAAAAAATATAAATTTCAGAAAATTTAAAACCGTCTTCATAAAAATACTTTAACTTATTATAGTATATTGAAGTTGAATATCCAGAAACAGCTAAATTTAAAAATTGTTTATTAGGATATTTATTTTTTAAAAGTCCAAAAAATGTGTCTTTAAATTCTACCCCAAGTCCTTCAACAAAAGAGTCACCAATAAAAACATAATCAATTTTTTTAGTTGTTATATTCTTTTTATAACAATCATCAATTGCCCCCAAATTGTTTGTGCATAATCTATAATTTTTATTTCCATAATTATAATTTTTAATATCTAAATTTTTTTTGAAATTATATAGAAAACTTTTGTTAATGTCGTAAACATTGTTTTTCAATTTTTTATTAAAAAAAAAATTTCCAAACAAAAAATCTATTAATAAAAAACTTACTAATAAAATAGAGAGTTGAATTAAAATTTTTTTCATAAATTTCGATAAACAAAATAAAAAAATAAACTATATTTATGATAAGGTCATACAAATACTGATTTATGATTATTACTTAAACTTGGCGATATCATAAAAAATATAAATTTTTTAATAATTAAATCTTTTTTAATAAATTTTACCACTTTTTAAAAATTTATATATTAATTTAAAAGTTTTTAATTGATACGAAAAGGCGGAATTTTTTCCAAATAATTTATGGGATGTGTGAGGAAGTTTATAGTTTGCTAGCACGGGTACTTCTGCTATTTTTAAATCCTCTTGCTTAGCATATAAAATTGTTTCAAAGCTAAATAGATAATCGTTTGACATATAATCAAGATTTAGTTTATTAAAAAATTTTTTGCTATAAATTCTAAATCCTTGGTGAAAATCAGTTAATGGAATTTTCAAGATTATTTTTTCTGCATTGCTAATAAAAAAATTTGGTATCATTCTTTCTAGCGGATATCCATTTTGCATATTTTCTTTAAATTTTAAAAATCGTGAACCTAAAATAAAATCATAATTTTTATCTAAAAATTTTATAGCATCATATGTAGCAATAGGATCAAATTGTGCGTGATCACCATGCACTTCAATTGCATAATCAGCTTTCATTTCTGTAAAAGCATATCTTAAAGAATTTTTAACATTTGAACCATACCCACTTAAATTTCTGTTATAAATTAATTTATAATTATTATCTAATGCAATTTGCTGAATATGTTTATCCTCTGAGTCTTCACTTATAAAGTAGTCATCAATTATATTTGGTATTTTATTTATAGTATATTCTATACTCTTGTAAGAATTATTAGATAAAATAAATGCAACTAATTTCAATTTAATTTTTCTTTAAATGTTCAATTTTAAAGTTAGGAAATATTTTTATTAAATTAAAACTATTTTTATATTTAAATAATTTTTTAACAATTTCTTTTTCATAATTCCAAGATAATAAAATAAAATATTTACATCTTAATATACTTTTATGATTCCAATTAATGACCTTTTTATCAGTTCCTGGAAAGTACGTCTTCTGTTTTGTCTGACTATCATCAATATAATAACTTATGAATTTATCTGCTTTTAAAACATTGGTAATTACAACTCCTCTAGCAGGAGCGCCAAGTGCTATAATATCATTTTTTTCCAATTGGATTTTTGATATTTGTTTTGCTACTCGATATTTTAGTTTATTTATTTTATCTTCTAAAATATTTCCTAATTTTTTATAATAGTTTTGTTTATTTAATCCAAGATTTATTTCTTTCTTAAATAAATTTTTTGTATTGGGTGATACTTTATAATTATTATTTATATTTGTTATATATACTCTAATAGACCCACCTTGAGTATTTAACAATTTAGTATTTACTATTTTTAAATCATATTTGTGCAATAACTTATTTAATGAAATTAAACTAAAAGTACTAACATGCTCGTGGTAAAATGTATCAAAATACCCTTTTTGAATATTATTGAGAAGATAAACACCTTCCATAATAAAAAACCCCTTTTCATTTAATGTATTACTTACACCTTTTATTACCTCCTGAAGATTTTTGACATGGGGGATAACATTTATTGCAAAAATGAAATTAAAACTTCCAAATTTTCTTTTAAGCTGATTTGATAATTGGTAATTAAAAAATTTTTTATACAAATATACATTTTTACCTTTAAGATTTTTTTTAATAGATGGGTCTACACCACACAAAATTTTGCTTTTCTTGTCAAAATTTTTAAGCAATGAATTATCATTAGAACCTATTTCAAGAATTTTAGAGTTTTTTAAATTCAAACCAAGTTTGCTTATCGATTTTAAATGTTTAACATTAATTTTTGAACCAGAAGAAATATGTTTATATTTCTTAAAAAGAATTTTTGGGTCTACGTTTTTTTTTATTTGTACTAAAAAACACTTACTACAATATACAATATTTAATCTATACTTTTTTTTTGCAAATTTTTTTTCCTTAGTAAAATTATTAACTAAAGGTATTGACCCAAAATCGTAAACACTATGAAATGTATTACTTTTACAAGCTACGCAACTCATTTGTAAAATCCTTCAATTATAGATTTGATGTTTTTTGTAAATTTAAATTTGAAATTTTTAGAAAATTTTTTATTAGAAGTATAAAAACTGTAATGAGTTCGACCTTGTTTATAAATAATCTTAGCATCGTGAAAATGCGCTACTTTTTTTGCAATTGCACCTATTTTTAAATTTAAACTAGATAAATTATATATTCCAAATTTATCTTTTTTCTTTGTTTTTATGATCTTAATTATTGCTCTACAAATGTCGTCAATGAACAGTAAAGATTTTTTAGTACTTGGATTAGTAACAGTAATTATTTTATTGTTTAAAGAGTCAAAATGCATTTTATTCAAAATTAAAAACTTATTTTGATTAGGTGAATATCCTGACACTGTACTAAATCTTAAAATATAATATTTTTTTAAGTTTTTAATTATATAATTTTCTAAATAAAACTTTGAAATATCATAAAGTTGATTTGGTATGAATTTATTTTTTAATTTTTCTTCTGCTGGTCTATTGCTACCGTTATAAATTGCTGCCGAACTTGCGAAAATAAAATTTATTTTTGAAATTTTTTTTATTTTATCAATTAATTTTTTTGTATTAATAATATTATTATTTATTGCTCCATCAATATCGTCATTGCATGATTTTACTGAAGAATGAGCTGCTAATAAAATAATATAATCATATCTTTTTAAGTGATTTATGGTGATATTTTTAAAGTCAGTTTTGTAGTTATTAATTTTTATTGGATCACCATCTATTTCATAATCTAATACTTCAATATTAAAATACTTTTTGTCAAAAAAACTAATTAATCTCGAACCTATATATCCACAACCTCCGATGATTAATATTTTTTTTTTCATTTTATTAAAATCTATAAGTTAATTATTATTATTACAAAATAAAGTAAATTACCCTCTTAAATTTGTATTATCAATTTAATTCATTAAATTCAGTGATTTTTTTAATTATTAAATATTTTTTAATATATTGATATCTTTATTGGCTTCTTGACAATTAACTTAATCTAAAAATAAATTTTTTAAAAATATTTTAATCAAGTTCATAAAGGTTTTTATAATTTTTTTTTAAAGTCTCATCTTGTTCATCTTTTAAAAGTAAAAAGTTTCCAACTGCAAGTAAGTCTAAATCAGTACCCATAAAACATTTGAAAGCATCAGTCGGTGAACAAACTATTGGTTCACCACGAACATTAAATGATGTGTTAACTACAATCGGACAATTAGTTTTTTCTTTAAATTTTGAAATTAGAGAGTAAAAATAAGGGTTAGTATCTTTATGAACAGTTTGTATTCTCGCAGAATAATCTACATGAGTAATGGCTGGAACCGATGAACGTGCTATATTAAGTTTATCAATGCCAAATAATAAGCTTTCAGAATTTGACATTTCAATACGTTTATTTTTTTTGACATTCGCAACCAGCATCATATAGGGACTTTCGGTTTTATGCTCGAACCATTCAGCAACATCTTCATGAAGTATACTAGGCGCAAAGGGTCTGAAACTTTCTCGGTATTTGACTTTCAGATTCAGTTGTTTCTGCATCACCGAGGATCTTGGATCTGCGATAATACTACGTCCACCTAGCGCCCTAGGACCAAACTCCATTCGTCCTTGCATCCAACCAATAGCTTTTTGATCTGAAATTGCTTTAGCAACTTCATCTATTAATTCATTTTTTTTTAGCTTTTTGTATGTTGCACCGTTTTTTATAAGCTCAGATTCAATTTGAAAATCAGAAAATTCTGGGCCTAAATAAGAACCTTTCATTGAGTCGCCTTTAGATGAAATATTTCTTTTATTATTGTGGTGTAAGTACCAACCTGAAAATGCTGCACCTAAAGCTCCACCAGCATCACCAGCGGCTGGTTGTATCCATATATTGTCAAAAATTTTTTCACGTAATAAAATTCCATTAGAGACACAATTTAGAGCAACCCCACCAGCTAAACATAGATTACGTTCACCAGTCTCTTTTGCAATATTCTTTGCTAATTTAATTACAACTTCTTCGGTAACTTTTTGAATAGAAGCTGCAAGATCCATTTCTCTCTGTGTTATTTCTGTCTCTGATTTACGAGGAAAACCTCCAAATAATTTATTAAATTTATCATTTGTCATTTTCAATCCAGTAGCATAATCAAAATAATCCATATTTAATTGAAAACTTCCATCTTCAGCAACTTGAATAAGTTTTTCTTTTATCAATTTAGCATAAATTGGCTTTCCATATGGAGCTAATCCCATTAATTTATATTCTCCAGAATTAACTTTAAAGCCTATGTAATACGTAAATGCTGAGTAAAGAAGACCAATAGAGTGTGGAAATTTGATCTCTTTTAATACTTTTAGATCACTACCATTACCTAATGCCAAGGAGGTTGTTGTCCATTCTCCAACCCCATCAAGTGTTAATACTGCTGCACTTTTAAAGGGGGAAGGGTAAAATGCACTTGCTGCATGTGATAAATGATGTTCTGAAAATAAAAGACGTTCTTGCCATTGGACATTATCACCCAATGTGTTTTTTAGGTTTTTTATTATTAATTTTTTTTGGAATAGTTTATCTTTTACCCATAATGGGATTGCCTTAGAAAAGCTGTAAAATCCCCTTGGAGCAAATGCCAAGTATGTTTCAAGCAGTCGTTCAAACTTAACAAATGGCTTTTCGTAAAATACTACACTTTGAATTTGATCTTTGGAGATATTTGCTTCATCAATACAGTATTTAATTGCATTGCTAGGAAAACTAGAGTCGTGCTTTTTTCGGGTAAATCGTTCTTCTTGTACTGCAGCTACAATCTCACCATCTTTTATTAAACATGCTGCACTATCATGATAAAAAGCAGATATTCCTAAAATATACATATCTTGTTTAAAATAAAGTATAAATAAAGGGTGCCACAACAGACCCTTGAGCAAGAATTAACAAGCCACCAAAAATTATCATTACTATAATGATTGGTGTAAGCCATAGTTTTTTGCGTTCACGTAGGAAATAAAAAAGTTCTTTAATAAATTCCATTTTTTAATCTATTTTAAAATTGATTTTTGAAAGGTTTTGCTTGAGTTGAAGTTTCTTTTTGAATCCAATATGATAATTTTCTTTTATATCTTAATTGCAGTTCATCACGCCCAGTTAATCTAAATAAAATTCCGATTGGCATAAAAATTGTAAAAAAAATAATTCCAAGTACAACAGGGCTAACAATTAGACCAAGCATAAAACCAAATCTCATCCATAATTTGTTAAGTGGTAATAATTTTTCTGGTTTTGTTATAGATACTATAAAAAAAACTGCAGTTAAAGAAGTGGCAAAATACAACGATATTTCTATACTCTCTATATAAAAGTAGATAGATAAAGCTAAAAACACTCCTGAAAAAAAAAATCCAAACTTTCTATTAGATGGCAATTTTGCTTCAGATATTTTCATTTGTTTTAATTACTTTTATAAATAGCAGATTACAAGCATTTTAGCTTTAAAATTAAATTTATTGTAGAAAAATTTTATTAATAATTGGTTTATAAAAAACAATTTTTTGGTTGCGGGGGACGGATTTGAACCGCCGACCTTCAGGTTATGAGCCTGACGAGCTACCAGACTGCTCCACCCCGCGATATACTTAAATTCTATTTTTAAGTTTGTTTAATTTTTTAACTCTTTTAATATTTTCTTGAAGTATTCTCTTTTTTTTCTCAGAGGGCTTTTCATATGTGTTTTTTAATTTTATTACTTTAAAAAAACCATCACGCTGTAGTTTTCTCTTAAGAACTCTTAGAGCTTGTTCAATATTATTATCTTTAACTTCTATCTTCATAAATATTTTCAGGAGGTCTGAGTATCACTATAAATTTTCCATGTCTATAAAATTTATCCATTATTAGAAATTTCTTTTGACAGTTTTTCTTTTTCTTTTTCTTTTTTTTCTCTTTTTATTCTTCTCTCTGCTTTTTCCAAGGCATCCACAAGATCTTTTTGACTAAATAAGTTGAGAGCAACAGGATCTTTGGGACTTAAATTGTTATAGTTCCAGTAGCTTTTATTTCTTATAGATGTTACCGAATTTTTTGTAATACCAACTAGCTTTGAAATTTGTGAGTCCTTTAGCATATTATGCTGTTTAATAAGCCATAATGCTGAGTCAGGTTTATCTTGTCTTTTAGACAAGGGTATATATTTCTTAATTTTTTTTTTATCGTTTGATATTTCTATGTCAGTATTTTTAATATTTAGAGATCGATTTTCATCTTTAGATGATAACTCTATTTCTTCTCTTGAGAGTTGACCTGAAATTATTGGATTATAAGCTTTAATTCCTTTAGCAACTTCTCCATCGGCTATACCTTGAATTTCTATTTCATGTAAGTTGCAGAAATTTGCAATTTGTTTGAATGTAAGAGTTGTATTTTCAACTAGCCAAACAGCAGTAGCCATTGGCATTAGAGGTGCATTTGACATTTAATTTTTTTTATCTGATTTAAAGTTTTGAAATTTTTTATTAAATTTACTAATTCTACCTTTATCCATTAATTTTTGTTTACCACCTGTCCATGCAGAGTGTGATTTTGGATCTATTTCTAATTTAAGTAAATCACCTTCAGTACCCCAAGTTGATTTTGTTTCAAATTGAGTCCCATCAGTCATTTCAACTTTTATTGTATGGTAGTTTGGATGTATGTCTTTTTTCATACGGTGACTTATAGCAAAAGATTTTTTTAAAACAATTAAAAGTTTTATAAAATATTTGATTTTTATAAGAAAATATAATCAAATTAGTAAATTTTTCCATATTTTATTAATTCTAATAGTATTTTGTGTTTGAATAAATTTATAGAGTAAATTTGAAAAGTTATTTTTCTCTTTTTACTATAATCGAATTAAGTAAAAATACATAAATTAATCCTAATATAATACCGAATAAACCAGTTAGGATAATGGTTTTTTTCATTGAAAATTTATCTCTTCCTACCTTTTCAAATTTTGTCGCACCTGTCATCAATTGTGCTGCTAAAAATTTTTCTGGATTTGATATTGGAGATGTAAGTATAATTTCTTCAAATCTTTCAATATCTTTTTTTGATAATAGAGATATTTTTAAGATTTTCAATTTATCTAACTCATTAGCAGAGTTTTTTTGATCTCTGTTTTCATAATTTTTTAAAGTATTTGAGATTAAAATTTCTACGTCTTCAACTTGATATTTTCTTAATTTATTTTCATTTTCAATTAGAATTTTCAGCCTATCTTTTAAATAGACTCTAATTTCTTGGTTAATTTTTTTTTCAATAAAATTTAAATAACCTATCCATTTATCTAAATCATAAGTTAAAAATTTGATATACCAATGATTTAATTCATTTTTTTTAGCACTTATTTGAATTTTAGATGCATTTAATATAATTGCATTTTCATAATCTTGATCATTTAAGTAATCTTTTTTATTTACTAATCCAAACTTTTTTATTGAATCAACATGAAAAGAATAATCATTAAGTTTATCGATGTATAGATTTATTAAAGATTTTTTATCAATATATTTAAAATTACTAAAATAATTTATTGGATTTTTTCTTTTTATATTTAATAAATTTTCATTTATACCATAAAGAGTTTCTTCATTTTGAAATTTTCTAAGATAAGCATTGTATAATTCAAACTCATTTTCCTTCTGAATTTGAATAGGTTTTATCTCCGTTACTGCAGCATACAAAGTTTTAGAAGGAGGCTGAAAAATTTGATAAAAATACATCATAATCATCATAAGAAAAGAAATCATAAATATTTTCCATTTATCTTTCCAAACAAATAAAATGAATTTTGATAAATCTATTTCGTTATTATTCTTACTCATAATTCTATTCTTCGGTCATTTAAATAAACACTATTATAATAATAATCTTATTCAAGAAATTAAATTTGTCTTAATTATAATAAAATTTATATTTTTATTATAATTAATATTTTATTTATTTTAAAAGTTTTTTAAACTTTTTAACATCAGGGCATTTATTGAGTCACTAGATGCTCTAATATCTATTTTGTTATTATCAAATTCATCTAAATTATTAACTATACCCCCTGCTTCTTTTACTAATAAAAATCCTGCAGCCACATCCCATAAATTAATCTTATTATGAAAAAAACCATCTAATCTTCCTGAAGCAACATAAGCTAAATCCAAAGCTGCACATCCACTATATCTCATATTAAGATCACTAAATTTTACACCTTCATGATTGCTTGAAAATAAACAATCATCAATTGAGTTTTTATTAGAAACCCTTAGTCTTTGATTATTCATAAAAGCTCCTTTATCTTTTTCAGCAAAAAACATTTCATCTTTAATGGGGTCAAAAATTAAACCACTTACAATTTCATCTTTGGATTTAAGGGCAATACAAATTGCAAAGTGAGGTATACCATGTAAAAAGTTTGTTGTTCCATCAATTGGGTCAATAATCCAAATATTATCTTTGTCAGTGTTACTAATTATTCCAGTTTCTTCAGTTATAAATGAGTAGTTTTTTTTAATTTTTGATAATTCTTCAATTAAAATTTTTTCTACATTTTTGTCAGTTTTTGTTACAAAATCATAAGGTCCTTTTTTAGATACCTGTAATTTTTCAACTTCACCAAAATCTCTAATAACAGACTTCGATGCTTTTTCTGCAGCTTTTATCATTATGTTGAGATTTGCTGATATAGAAATCATTTTAATTATATTTTTTTAATATATTCAAATGTTCTAGTATCAACAATAACTTCATCACCAGAGTCTATAAAAGGTGGGACCTGAATATTTAATCCGTTATCTAAAGTAGCTGGTTTATAGGATGAAGAAACTGTTTGCCCTTTTAGAGCAACATCTGTTGTTTCAATTTTACATTTTACGTGATTTGGAAGTTCAACTGATATAGGGTTTTCATTATGAAAACTTACTGTAACTTCAAGATTTTCAGTCAACAATTTTCCTTTTTCTCCAATAATATCTTTTTTAATTTCAATTTGTTCAAATGTTTTTGGATCCATAAAAATATAATTATTTTCATCTTCATATAGATAGTTAAAATCTGTTTCTTCAAGTGATGCTTTTTCAACATTTTCACTAGATCTAAATCTTTCATTTAATTTTATATTTTTTCCAACACTTTTCATCTCAACTTGAGCAAATGCTCCACCTTTACCTGGTTTCACATGTTGAGTTTTTAGAACTTGCCATAAATCACTTTTATATTCTAAAAGCATTCCTACTCTAATTTCGCCAGCATTAATCTTCATTTAATTTTTATTATAGTTTCTAAGGGTTTATATTTTTTATTATTCCAAACGTAGCTTGAAATAGCTAATAAATTAGCATTGTTCAATAGTAGTTTTTTATAATTATCAAAATTTATTCCACCAATTGCAACTATTGGGGTTTTGGTTAACTTTTTAATTTTATTTAAAATTTTAATATCAGCTTTGAATATTACTTTTTTGGTTTTAGTGGAAAAGAAAGCTCCAAAGGCAATATAATCAGTATTTTCTTTAATAGCAGCTTTTGCTAATTTGATAGAATTATGGCATGTAACTCCAATAATCTTATTTCCAATTATTTTTCTAGCATTTTTTATGTCCATATCTTTTTGACCTAAATGACAACCATCTGCATTAAGTGTTTTTGAGAGTATGGGATCATCATTGACTATAAATTTAATTTTATTTTTTTTACAAATTTGTTGAATTTTTTTTCCAATTACAATTTTTTGTTTAAGTGAATATTTTTTAAGTCTCAATTGAAATAGAGCTACTTTGCCAGTTCTAAATATTTGGTTTAAATCATGGTAAAACTCAGGATAAATTTTATTTGGGGAAATAAGATAAATAAATTTTTTTTTATTTATTCTCAAGTTCTTTAGACCATTTGCCTTGAGCTGCTAAAGTGTTCATTCTTGCTCTATGATTAAAAATATTTTGAGTACCTTCGATATTGTTAATATCTTTCGCCCAGAATTTTAAAGCACTTTGTTGAAGAGCTCTTCCATATGAGTAAGTCATTATAAAATTAGTATTATTATTTTTATTGATTAAGTTTAAATTTTCTGTTGCCTCAACTTCTGATTG
>Ga0255758_10000176_pt1 | contig 69113 bp, 63 predicted proteins | sample 011ome_24_FD_179958 | JGI IMG/M metagenome (GOLD analysis project Ga0255758, IMG submission 179958) | Coastal salt marsh microbial communities from the Groves Creek Marsh, Skidaway Island, Georgia - 011513CT metaG (version 2) | ecosystem: Environmental > Aquatic > Marine > Intertidal zone >... | reverse complement strand
TTCCGATCTCGGTCCGGTGTCTGTACCGAGTCCGGTGTCTGTACCGAGTCCCACTGACGTACCCGCGCCCAGTCCTGTGTCTGTACCGAGTCCGGTGTCTGTACCGAGTCCTGTGTCTGTACCGAGTCCCGCTGACGTACCCGCGCCCAGTCCTGTGTCTGTACCGAGTCCCGCTGACGTACCCGCGCCCAGTCCGGTGTCTGTACCGAGTCCTGTGTCTGTACCGAGTCCTGAGTCGGCCAGTCCTGTATCTGTGCCGAGTCCCGCTGACGTACCCGCGCCGAGTCCCGTGTCGCCCAGTCCTGTATCTGTGCCGAGTCCCGCTGACGTACCCGCGCCGAGTCCGAACGCCGCGCCGAGTCCTGAGATTGTTCGAAATGCGTCATCACACCACACAGGCGAACCTTCCCCGAGTTGTGTGGACAATTGTGGTGACGAATTTGTCGCGCAACAAATTCAAGACGGTTTAGTTGTTCAACAGGTTGTGTTGGCAATTGTGGCTATGATGCTGTGTGTTTTTATAATTGTACGTAATAAGAAAAGGGTCTTGACACGGCATTTCCGCTCCGGGACTTATGTAAACATTTCGGAGGGTAGTGAGTCTGGTTCGTCTAAGCAAGACATCGATGTTAGGAATTTGGAACTGCCTCAAATAGACGAAGTCACGAATACAGAAACACTGCAAAAGGGTGACGGTAATTTTATGGACCTTGAAATTACAAATTCGTGAAAAGTAAGGAATAATCGATAGTTTTAATGTAGCCTTAATAATGGACACGGAATGTCAGATGTCCACGCCTCGTGACATTCGGGTTTTTGTAAACGACATCAAGTCCCGAGGATTACAGTCCCTGGCGGATGACCAATTTCATGCGTTATGTCGTTACGCTTTGATTAATTTACCGTCGCAATGTGAAGTGAAGGGCAAGAAGTGTCCGCATTGTTCGTGGAAAATCGGCAACGCGGCGAAAACATGCCGAAATTGTAAACGTGCCGTTGGAAAGCGGCACGTTCCTGTTCCGCCTCCTGCTGACCTCGAGAATGATTGTATGGGGCCATGTGCTCAAGATGTGACTGGGTGCGCGCACCATGTACTGGCGTGTGGTCATAAATTTTGCTTGGACTGTATGCGCAAACGCGTGCTGCAGGGTTTCCGCACTTGTTCTATGTGTGACCGAGTGTCTATAGACAGCACGATCGTGCAGAATTATGTACAAGCTGTAGTATAAATAAATATATCAATAAATACCTAATATCTCTATGAACACTGTAGTGGCTGATGTGTGCATCAGTGCCACAACGCAGGTACCTGGACGTGTTCTTTGGCTTTATGTCGTCTTTTTAGGTCGAACCAAGATATGATGCGTCTGGGAGATGCGCCCGTATGGGTATTCGTTACCACCAATCATCTATTCGTTCGCCGTCTTGTGTGCGTGCTCTCTGTTCCATACCTTCGGGGCGTGGTTGTATTCCGTCCGGCAGTGGATTATCGCGTGTAGGCGAGAAATAATTCTTTTCCCAATCTTGTTCTTCGGTACCGTAAACGATTTGTCCGTCTTGGACGTAGTAATTGACAATGTACTCGGCTTGTTCTCCCTCGTTGGTGATGTAGGTTACCTTTGCCCCCAGTATGGGTGGCACGTGCATTTTACGTCTTTCGCACCGTCGCAGAACCCCCTGGTCAAATCCCTTTCTAAGCGTGAATGGAAACTCTTTGTTCATGAACGGTAACAGTGCCGACAGGTTCGCAATTTCGCAGGCATCTTTATGGTTCCATTTTTTGTCCGAGGTGTTGTGGTCCGCTTTTTGGCATCCTCTGACAATGGGTACAGTCCGTGCGCATCCATCTCCGATGTACATGCGCTGTATGTCTATGTTTCTGGACCAGCGCATGGGCAGGAGTGGTTTACCACAACAGGACCACTTTCCATCTTGTTGCACGTATCCAGGATGCTGTGCGCACTCGAGAGACCCCATAGATTCTAAAAGTGAGAAGCTTTGTTTGCAATGGATACAAATCCAGGGTTTGGTGGCTTTTTTAAAAGCGGTTTGCACTTCTTCTGTACTTGCGTACAGTGTAACAGGAGGCAACGACGAGCCCGGCCTTGCCATTTTACACTACAAATACGAACGCCTAAATAGTATTAAATGGAATATTTCGTGCGTCGAGCGGGGCGTGTAATGCGGACTCGTGTAAAATATGACGAAGAGGCCGCCGTCCCGTTGACGACCTCGGCTGATTGTTTGGTACATCAAGCACGCATGGACGTTGGGGACCGATTCGTAGCACCGGGTATCGTTATTTCGCAGAAAAACGGTCTTGTGAGCGGTAAAAGGGCATCTGGTATGTCTCTGTTTTCATTTCCTGTGGAGAAAACGTTGAACAATTTCATAGTGGACAAACAGAGGCTGTTCGCGCTTGACCGAACAGGCAAAGCGCACATTTACCATTTTGACGGCACGACGCCTGAGATACACGACATTCATCACCAGCCTTTGGGATGGTGCGTTGTTCCCAACACACGTATGCTGGTGACGTGGAATGTGTTGTCGCTTCGGGTCACCGATCCTGACAAAAGCACCGACCTTTTTCTCAAAGGTCATCGTTCACGGGTGACGGCTGCTGTCGCTGCGTCGTCTACAGTTGCCACGGGGGATATGAGTGGGCAGGTGTGTGTGTGGTACGTGGCCTCGTGGAAACGTTTTCACGATATCAAAACCGGCAGTCAGCCCGTCGAACAAATTGTAATGACGGACTACCTGTTGGCGTTGCGGACGAGTAACACCGTGCAGCAGTACGATACAACCACTGGCAAAAAAACATTTGGCGTAGGAATATCAGCGACCGCCATTGAGTATACAAGTCGTGGCTTGGTCGTCGCACATGACAAAAGGCTGGAGTTGTTCGCAAATAAAGAATCGACCATAGTATTGGAGCACGGTGTGTCGAGGTTACTGCGCTCGGTACACTCGCGGATTTGGTGTGTCAAAGACAGACACTTTGAACAGCTGGATTTATCCGACGCCATAGAGAAGTGGACAGACGCGTGTTTGCGCTGGATACGCCAACCCCGTTTCCCGTTCCATCACAAATGGCCGACGCTCCGTTATATGGACGTGCTCGCGCTGGCGGCGGACGAGTGGTTGCCAGCGGTGGACGTGTGGGACCCTCCAAGAACATGGTTTCGGCACCAGCGTTTGAAACAGGCGGTATGGAAATGGTCAGTGGCGCACAACGCCGCTTTCGCCATCAAATGGATGTTTTTGCCTAAACCGTCACTGCAGTCGTGGTTCGAAATGTGTATTGCCGAACTTGTCAAGAGAACTGAGACTTTCGACTACAATAACCACACTGTAAGTCTTTTAGAGCACGTCTGTAGACGCAAGCGTATCGTTGAGGAAAGTGTATACAAATGGTGCTGGTTCCACCATGGAAAAATGCGGGTCCGGGCTATACTTTTGCGTCTCATTTGCATTGATGCACAGTTGTTAAACATAGTCGCGTCCGACCCAGGTTGTGCCGTATCCATTATGTGTTTTCGAACGGAGACAATTCAAGACATGGTCGAGGCGGGGTTTGTGTGCACATTTATACGTCTGTTGGAGGCTTACCACACGCGGTTCTGCCCGACCGACGAAACCCGAAAAGTGTATCAATGTATTTCTAACTATGTGTTTACGTCCATGGTCGTGGAGACATGCGACATTCCAATGACGGACACAGGACGCTGGACGCCTGTTCGGCGTTTCATGCCTACCGACGTGGGTAAATACATTAAAACCACGCAGGGCGTCGGGTTCGTGACGCGTGTGGTGCTCAAACCCACCTTTCAAACTGTCTACTGGAGACCAATAACAACGGACGCGGAATGCGAATTGTCCGCACGTGGCGTACATGTGTGGTCCTATCATTTTAAGCGGGCGCCCCACACGATGCTGGAGTGTGCGCTGACGTTGCTCAACGCTGAGAAATGGTCACGTTCTGAAGCTTTCGTACCCTTCCGTTGGTTTGAATCAGAAGTGGGTGCTTTCGAATGCCACGGGCAGCTGCTTCACGTACTCGACAAGTCGATGCGCGTTGTCCAAGCTGTCTGGGACGAGACAGGCGCCTCTATAGAAACGGCGACGTCGATGACGGTGCGCGAGAGCGAGCAGCTACCTATTACATTTTTGCGCGAAGAATGGTCTTACATCGCCGATGCTGCCTACGAACTGACACCTATGCGGTTGAAAGTATGCTCTTTCGTGTCGAAGAAACAACTTGAACTTAGTTCGGGATACGCCTCGGAACTGTTTAGCTGTTGTCCGTCTGACACAATCGTGCAGGAACATCGTTGGGACATCAACACCGCGGTTACCGCGTCGACGTCGGATACGCGGTCGTTTTTCGTGGGGATGAAAAACGGCGCCGTTTGCGAATTCGACAGTGTAGCTTCTTTTGGGTTTCCAAAACGCAGCTTTCACTACCATGCCACTTCGATATTGTCTCTGTGTGTGTTCGAGAGCCGTCTACTGTCTCTGTCGACCGACACTTTATGCATATGGTGTTTGAGAACCGGCACCATGCGCTTCTGCAAAGACACTTTTGAGCACTACACGGTGGCGATTCCATACGTGGCTATGCAGTTCTGGGTCATGGAACACGGCGAGTGTACTCGAGCCACCTTGTGGGACATCGAAGATGAAATACCACTACGCCAAGTTGTTTTGCCCGAAGGCGAACAGTATGTGGGTGCATTTCACATCGACGGACTGTCCGCACTTGTCTCCAACTGCAACGTCACAGTGTGGTCCGAAGAGCGCGTGGAGCGCGAGTACACCTTAGACCTTGACGGGGCTGTGACGTGCCTTTGCGAAACGCCAAACGGCATAGCTGGCGGCACCGCCGGTGGAAGCGTTTTCATGTTAGATTTCGATACCGAAAAAGTCATGCAGTGGACTGCTATCGGTGGGATCGTCACAACTGCGATGGCCACACTGCCCGGCACCAACTACATCATCGTGGGCGACGCAATAGGCCATTTGACACTGTGGAATTCACAGACGCACGCGTTTGAACGAAACGACGCGCTGTCGTCGGCAAGTATCGAGCACATATACGTGGAGAGCATATTTGCATTTGTGGTGCACAGGTGCCATGTGAAACTTGTTTCGATTATCCATGAGCGAGGGGCACTATCCTGCCACAGCTTGCACAACATCATGACTTGGTCCCCTGTATGGAAAACTAAAATTCTAAGCCACATCACGAAACACGTGAAACCCGTCGTGACAGAATGTTTGCGCACAAAAAAAGTCCTCCCCGTCGCGCTCAACCTCATAGGAGCGTGCTCTGAAGAATACGCGCACAGACCTATTTGGTGCGACGACAAGATAGTAGAATTGCTCATGGACACGCACCATTCACTGTCTAAAACTATTTTGAAGCGTCTTGTCGCCTTCAAGGGCCCCCGAATAGATTGTCCTATTTGTGCCGACAGCGACAACGATGACACCGTATCCTTCCTGCCTCAATGTCACCATAGATTCCATACGAAATGCATCTCTGAACATATCGAGAAATTACCTGAACATAACGAACAGATGCAATACGAGTACGCTCTATCGGTGCAACTCCGATGCCCTACATGTAGAGCGCCATTTAAACCGACCGATGTCAAGTTAGACCATTTATTAAACAGTACATAAATTCATTTCTTTACCTGTTCGCTGCCGCATAGTATCTCGCAAACGGGCCCGTTCGTGCCAGACGCGCTTTGTTCATCTTCTCAATCCGCGCCCTATGCACGTACTCCGGCCTGGGCCATGTCTCGCTCGACGAAGTTGCATAGAACTGGCCGTCTGCACATACCTCCGCCCACGTATAATCCTTCTCCAAATCGTTCCAATGTGTAGGAATGTCAAACACGTTCTTCTCGAATGCCTTTAAGTGGAACGCACTCTGACGTATCTGTACGTACTTTCGTGACCGTCGCACGGTGTCCACATACATATCGCAACCATACTTTGTCCCAAGTGCTTGGGCAGAAGTCAACAGGGTGTGGGTCTGCGCGGCAAGCAAAGCTTTCATAGCACGCGTACAGTCTTGCCACTGTGCCGGCATGACTATCGTCACCGCGCCATGACGACATCCGTGGTGGACGGCGCGGTCCAAAGCAGCCTCGAAACTGCTGGTCACCGCGTCCGCGACAGACACCGCGCCGAACCAGTGCTCCACATAACGCGGGTTTACGGGAACGTGCGCCGACTCAATAGCGCGGTGGCGGTGTGACATGGTGGTTCGGTCGACAACACGTAAATACCGATTTAATAATAACACACCGTTTTAATTTAAATTAAATTAAAACGGGTCAAACAAAAAAAATCACGTATAAGTACAAATGTGGTGAATACGATGGATATATTTTTACTACTGTCCCCGAGTGGCTTGGCCCTTTTTCATTCGCAGGATACGTTCGACCGGTTAAAACGAGTGAACGAACGGTACGGTTATCGGGGACTGGTCTCGTTCTTGGAGAATGCATTGGGCGGCAAATATAAGTTCTCACAAAAGGTGATTCAACATTTACCCACGGGCATTGTGCCTTACGTGGAGACAGACAACCCATTTAACCGGCGGTGGCGAAGAGTGAAAGGGAAAAACTTGTTCGAGAAGGGAAATACCCGCCGACCAGTCCCACCGGCCACCGATTTGAAACCCATTCAAACTTCACTCATGGCACCAGGCCTCCGTGAAAACACAGCCTACATCACGAACGGCTACGGTGCGAAAGGGTCCTACGCGACGGTGAAAACTTTGGTGGCATACAACGGTCACATATGTGTGATTAAAACCATGGGCGCGGACGAGGACGATTTGTTCGAGCTCGTTACACAAACGTATTTGTTCGAACAACTACATGCAAAGCAATACAAACATATCAAGGTGCCGAAAATATTTTTCATACAACGAACCACACACTCTCGACGCACAAACGGCGTCGTGGGCGTCGAAAAAAAAACCGACGTATGCATGGAGCGCGCCCGTGGCCAGCAGTTGGTGGCGTTCGCACGCCAACGCGGTTCGGCTCTGTTTCTGCCGATGGCCCATGTCATGAAAGCGCTGTGGCACTTACAACGAGACTTTCAATTCATGCACCGTGATTTATCCGGTTCCAACGTGTGCTACGATTCTCGTTCGAGAGACGTCACGTTCATAGATTTCGGCATGACCTGCATTAATCCACAAAAACGAAAAGAGGCTTGGCAAAATGACGACCAAACCTTTTTCATTCAAAGTGAGAATTCGCGGGCAAAATACTGCACGAATGTTAGCTTCGACGTATGCATTTTGATTGCACAAATGACGTACACGGGCCATCCGTGGCTCACAGAACAGCACGACAAAATGAAAGCCGAAATGAAAGCCTCTGTGGAAGCATCACAGAACGAAAAGGCCAAAGCTCTTTTGCGAGGGGGTGATAATTATACCGACATAAGCCTTCCGAATTGGACCCCAGGCAACTTATTAAAGGCATTCGACCCACAAACGGGGGAAGGAGACGGGCCACATTGGTGGATTTACAATATGGTAGAGTTTCCGTTGCCGTCGTTCAGCCCGGAAAATGTACTGACGCGTCTGCTGGACAGAATCCCTATTCGAGAATGGTTCGCTATCCGGCGGAAATGGACAAGTACGTTTGACAACCTCATACCCAACGACGTGAAGGTGATGGTAAAAGCCAGTTGTCCTGTCGTCGAGATAAGAGGCAAAATAGCCACGCTGGTTGAGTTGTACGGCAAAAACAAGTTGGTGGTCAGGGTCGCGAACGATTTAGCGAATCAGATAATAGAGTCAAGACACTGTTCAAGGTACATTTGAATTAAAAAATAATTTATTGTCTACGAGATAGGTGTACCATCTACTTCTTGCGCAAAAGCGCGAGTGCAACGTCTGGTTCATGTTCCATCTGTTTAAGCGCATATCTCAATACATCTTCGTGATTCGCCTGTAACGTGATACGTGAACCCGCCTGCAGCATGCGGCGGCGTGGGAGGGTGCCATCGCCGAACTCGATTTGTCCCCATGCCGATGTGTAAGCGTGATACACGTTGCGCCGGATGCGGAGCATGTTGGCAAGGTCGCCACAGAACACCTCGATGGCATGTACGTCTAACTGAGCATTCTCAATATCCCGGCGAACGCCTTCCAGTTCCTGCTGATCGCCGGTGTTTTCTTCCATCTGGTCGATAGAGTACGGAAGCGTCGAGACAAGTTTGTCACGTACTTCGGTGTAGAACGAAGCCAGAGGTTGACACCCAGTTACGCCGTCGGTCGGTAGATTCATAACTTTGACGGACATTTCGTTGACGCCGTTATCAACGGCATCCAGAGTGAGCTTCACCTCATACGGACGCCCGTCGGACTTGACAACCTCCAGTCCCTTGGTTGGACTGGAACCAGTATCCGCAATAATCGAACCAACCGATTCGTTATTGTACGCAAACCTTAAACCCCGGAAGACCTTGGACACATCGGCAAAATCATCGTGATATTCATCCGCGCGAGCACCAGGGGTTATTTGTGCACCTTGTGACATATGCAATCCGAGGAAAACGATAGTAGATGTCACAGCACGTGAGGTGGACATCGGTGCGTCACGCGCCCGCACTTATATACCACCACAAATTAAAACATGTCACCATATTTTATTATTTTTTGCGGAGCTGTGACCATTTTAATTTAAATTAAATTAAAACTTCGATAGGTATTTTTTTTTAGGTGGTGCCAGACGGTTTAATTTAAATTAAATTAAAACTTCGATAGGTATTTTTTTTTAGGTGGTGCCAGACGGTTTAATTTAAATTAAATTAAAACTTCGATAGGTATTTTTTTTGGGTGGCGCCGGGCGGTTTAATTTAAATTAAATTAAAACTTCGATTGCCCAGATATTTTTGTGGGTGGTACCGGACGGTTTAATTTAAATTAAATTAAAAAATTCGATTGTCCAGAGAGTAAATTCGTCATGCACTGTTCCATGTTTGCGAGTCGCCCCTACCAGTACGGGCCATCCCTGTACGTTCGTAGCCATCTGAACCAGCGGGGATGTTCGCGCTCTGTACTTGCGTACTATCCCCTGGGTAGCGGCAAGACACTGGCGGCGTTAGCGGCAGCGCGCGAATATGTAGGGTTTCGTCCGAAGGCCAAGGTGGTGGTACTGACGACAAAGTCAAATATCGAGACATCTTGGCGTGACAACGTGGAGATGTTTGCGGCGGCCGAGGGGTTTCGTTTTGATGCGCTTTGCGTGAAGAACGTAGACTGGTGGTTTTCCGAGGACAACACGCGCCTGGCGAATTACAATCGTCTCATTCGCTTGTTGGCTGCTCACACTAAGTGCGCTCGCCGCGGGTACCTGTCAATGTCCTGGTACCAACTCGTGCAGGAGATCAAGTTCTGCAAACGCCCCAGCAAACAATTGCGCGCTATGAAAAAAGTGTTGTGTGCGACGCCCGACAAGTCGTATTTGCAAGTGTGCTGTCCGAAAGATTATTTTATGATAGTGGATGAGTGTCAGCAGTATGTGAATTCGTCTGCCAGTAGTGACGTGGTGTACAGGTTGTGTCGGAAGGCTGGATTTGCTTTGTTGCTGTCGGCGACGCCTTTGGATGACAGACGTCAGTATGAGGGGCTGTGCCGTATGCTTGGCACTCGCGACATTGACAGTCGCGTGCTCTATGTGAAACCGGTGACAGCCGCTCGCGTGCATCACCGGTACATGGGTTCAAAAATGACCCCGGAAGAGTGGCGCGAGTATGTGTATGAAAAGTCCAAGCGGGACGACGCTTATTTGAGTCGCGGGCGCCAGTTTTGCAACACGGCTTCGAAATGGCAACGTATGTACCGGCGTATTCGCAAAGATGTGGCGAAGGGAGCGAGGCGGACGATTGTGTATTCGTTTTTCCGGGACCATGGCGCGGACGGGTTTTGTGACCATATGCGCGTGGTCAACGACATGGAGTGTCGCTTGATGAGCCGTCCTGTGGAGGACATGGCGTGGTTCCACGAGGCAAGCGCGCAGCCGAAGGTATTGGTGATCACGTCGCGCGCTCAGATGGGTATATCGCTCATGGGTGTGGATGCGTTTCATTTGATGGAACCTCAATGGTCGGCGTCGGACGAGCAACAGGCCGTGGGACGTGTGACTCGTATTGGTTCTCATGCGCGTGGGCAGCGTGTATGCGTTTACCATTGGGTTGCAACAGCACCGAGTCAAAAATATATAACTGCTGACGAGTCTGTTTTATCGTCGATGCGTCAGAAAGAAGAACGTACGGCACGCCTCTTGGAGCGAATGTCGCAACACGGGTCTCAAAAATTAAAAACACTGTTGGCTACATTTGGAATATGCAGTATATAGCGGAGATAAATATTGAGTAAATGCATGATGTTATTTACCTACTATGTACGGCGCTGATAGGTTTGATAGTGTCCTTTTTGGTGGTCACAGTTCTTAACATAGGCGGACGCGGTGACGACGCTCTGAATCGTGACGTTCAACAATTACTGATGCAGTGTGTATCGTCGTTAACAAATGTGGTTTTCATACCCGTGTTGGGCTTGTGGAATCTCGGTATCGACTTGGGCACAATGGCCACGATGCGGGCCAAATGGTCTGTAGCCTTGGTGTTGCTTACGGTCGCCGCCTTGATGATGCACTACTATCATGCCGAAATATTATCTATATTGGACGACAGTTGGAAATGCTTTCTGATTCCACTGATGGACAACATCGTTGAGCCGTTTTTGCAGATATCTCGTGTGTTTTATGCAATTGTGATGCCCTTTGTCAACTTGCTCCTGGTGATGCATGCCCAGGTCCTCAAGGCTTGGTACGTGACGTTAACGGCGTGCAGCCATATTAATATGTTTCAAATGTTCGATGAGTTGGCCCGTGCTCTTGTGACGGGCACCGGTTCGTTTGTGAAGTGGTTCCATGACTCGTCAAAGTTGGACCCAACTACGAATACGTTTTATTATAACGATTTTGTCATTGAACGTCCTGTGAATCATACGTTGACCGCCCTTTCGATCGGACAGGAAGTGGTAGCCTGTGCGTGTAAACGTTTCGAGCCATTGTTCAATATTGGATTTTTCATCACTCAGGAGCCCCATGTGACGGCGGTCATCGACAACATGTTCCAGTTCGTGGTGCGGCTACTGCAAATGTTTTTTAGGACGCTGCTCTCCGAGTTTCCCGATATATATAAAGCCACGTTCAAACTCGAACGCGGCATCACCGAATTAGGCCTGTCGTTGGACTCTATCATGTTCAACACTGTGGGCAACCTGATCAAGATGTTCGATAAGGATTTTAGGCTTGAGCGCTGGCCCCACGAAGGGGTTTTCACCATGCTGATGCACCTGGCCTCTGGAGCTATTCACGTGGCAGCCACCGTCTTTGTCAACGGACCGTTGCACATGATGGCGTCGTTTGACCCGGACGTGTCCGCGCTGGACCCAAAAGTGTGGGACATACAACCCGCCATTGCGAAAATGTACAAGGCTGTCAACTCCGGGGCCGTGTTGTTACAATGGATGGTTTGGGTGTTCGAGCAAATGATTGTCAACAAACAAGATTTGTCCGCGGTGTTTTCGGCAACGGACAGTCCACTGGAATTACAGTGCGATTGGGCACGCGACGTGGATGACCATCGCTACGTGAAACTGTCGTACACGGTCGGGTGCACGTCGTTAAATCTGGGTCTGTTTTCTGTCAACACTGTCGCCATTGTGACAGGGGCGGTCTCAGAACTGTTGTTAAAATCCATCTTTACACAGGAGCAAAATGTATTTCGAACCCTGCAGCGTTGGGAAGGGCCCAGTCTGCCCCGCAAAAAAGTGTACTCGTGCGAAGAACGTAAGGCCGCCACTGCTTACGATTACGAATTGCAAAGGTCCTACCCGGAAGGATGGATATGGACTCAAGACCGCAACTTATGTGGTTGCGACCTACATTACGGTTCGACGGCGGACGAGGACGAGCCAGCGTTCAACCCCTGGTGCGGTCAACCCTCTTTGAACATGGATATATTTGGGCCGCTCGACGCGCTTGTCATGCACGTGTCGCACGGCGTACTCGGGCCTGGGTTTGGGGACGCGATGCCGTTCATACGTCCTCTGCGCAGCATCGACATCAATATAGAACAGATAGGCGTGGACAAAACCATAGCACTGCCGCTGACGCTGCCACCACTGACACGCACGGCGATTGAGTCCGCGCGCGTTCTGACGCGTGTCGTACTCTCATTTGGGGATATCGTGACGGGGCACTTTTTCAACTACCCTGTGAATTGCGGCCATGGTCTCAACAACGAACAGCTGATAGCCCGCTACAAGACAGACTACCCCGACGCGATAGACATGCCAAGCGAAGACCGCGTATTGCGCTGGAAAAAGTGCAAAGAAAAGGCCTACAGTGCATTGTCCCCAGAGTCATCGGGGTTCGCCTCAGGCGACAGACTGGAAAGAATGCAAGTCTGCGATACGAGCAACAACAACGCAGACTGCATGTGTTCCTACATGCAGCCACTGGAGGCGAAAGCACCATGCCGTTGCATCGCGCGCTACCCCGACATTGACGTTACCGCATCGTCACAAGAGGTTGGCGATTTGATTGAAGACCGTTTCACGTCCTCTGAGGTGTCTATGCACTGGTGCAACTCCATGATTATCGAATGGACGTTTCAAAATACCGCCGCGTTCGCAGATGCGCTGGATTACATCGTGTCGCTCGGACCTATCAACCCAACGTGCGATGTCATAGAGCGGATTACAGGCCTCGAAAAAGAGAAAGAGGTGTGCGCGATGAGCCGCGAGGAGGCACAAGCTACGATCAACGACAATCTGGGGTGTATTCGAAATATGGACGCGTTGGGAAGCCTGTGCGACGCTATGATATTAAATTTGCCCGGAAATACACTGAATGACGCTCTCGAATGTCGTGTAGATAACCAGCGGTTAGTCGGTCAGTGTGGCACTCTGGTCTGGAATTTTGATTTCGAAAGCTTCGGAGAATGTCTGGTAGCGAAGCGCGATCGCGAAGCGCTGTGCGACGAGCTCTCACGTGCGAACGCAGACGCCAGCGCGGCACTGGCATGTCATGACCGGAATGCCATGATAGGTAGTGGCGAGCGAGACCAGCGGTCAACGTCGACATACAAAATCGCAACCACGCCGACGTTGGACTTTGTGGGCGAATTCGCGACAGCCGAAACCAAACTGAATCACATTTCCGACCTGTTCAGCCAGCGTCCTACAGGTTGCTCCATCGTAGAGGACGCCGACGGTCGGAAGGAGTGGGCCTGCGACGTGTCCGATGGAACGGCCTTGTCCGAAATTGATACAACCCTCAACGCAGACGACGCAGGGTGCAAAATATACGGGCGCACTGATTTTTTCTGCTCGGCTGGTCTTTACGTGCGGAACCACAAACGCGTCACGATGAATATTGCCCGACAGGTCGTGAACGATGGTATATCACTGATTGCTGGCAACTTTGCCGATGTCAACGTGAACGCACTGCCCCGGTTGTGCGATTATGAACGTCAACAAGGCGCACTGGCTGCCATGTTCGCAGGTCTCATCCCTGGACTGCCCAGTGCCGTCCAGATAGCTGTTGCCAAATACGTCAACATTATTTTGCAGGTCACAAACGTCCACGTGATTCGTATCGTACTCACTGTAGTGAATATGGCGTCTCGAATCGTGCAATCGTTCGCGATGAACACATTAGACGAAGATTCGATCACCAAGACGTTCCAAACAGGTGTGAAAACCATCTTGAACAGTTATGTCTTCTTGGTGCGTGATTTCTGGCAGACAACTGGAGAATTTCTTGACGCAGTTTCGCCGGGCACTGGAAGGAACGGAGCCGGAAAGATATGTTTCGACATTGTCGCGATTATCAATATCATTGCCGAGCGCTTTGAACGAGGCCTTTTGGACTTGTTGACGCTTATTGTGAAGACTTTTCTGCAAGGTATTGCCATTCTGTCTGGTGACACGGAACAAGTGGGGGAATTTATGGAAAACTCGCTCGAAGTCATCGAAATGGCTCTGAAGTTGGTGATCGAGAATGCCTTCGCCATTTTGAACAAGTTGTTTGAGTTCTTCGGTCCCATCGGTGAATTCTTCAAGATTCTGTCCTCCACGGTCTGTGTCATGCTCAACGGCGTGATGAACGCCATCAATTTCGCGCTGTTCGGCATTCTGGGGTGGGAGGACATGAAATGTCCACCCATTCTCGGCGCGGAACGCTCGCACGCCCACTTTAAGAAACATTTTCTGAAAGCGGAGGACGACCACATATTGCAGCGCGTGGCCGACACGCTGGATTGGAACGGTACTTCGACCTGCGACCACTTTATGACACTGGTCGGCGATTATAAGTATTCAGACCTCCGTCCGCTCGAACACGCCAAGTGGTACGAGTGCCTGGAGATGAAGCTGATCGGGGTCGAGATGGGACGCTTCGTGGGGTCGCGCGCATTTCCCACGGACATCATGTACAACTGGAAACGCAAGTACATGATGATTTTTGAGATGGTACGCGCTTTGCGCATCGCGATTCCACATTTTCTTGTGCGCAAATCGGATTGGGGGGGTCTGCGCATGTCGCTGAACGACGTTGGCATTGACGCGGACATGTACATGTCTTTGTTCCGAGTAACAGCCACACAAGGACACAAACTCTTGAACAGTCTCGAGGCCACCAACATGCTCAAGGTGGTCCTCGAGAGCGTCGACCCCCTCTACGACAATCCGGAGAATCCCTCGAACGCTGCGCGCGCTTGGCGCATTTTTCAAAACACAAAGTCCATGTACAACGATGCGTCGACGGAATGGGTCAACAGGGACATGAGCAAAAGTATGTGGGAGGCGGTAGACGCCACGAACGACGCCCAAACCCATTTACATAGATGGTGGAACACACTCGGCACCGAACACCAAGCGGAACAAACGCACACGGAAAAGGTATTCGCCGACCTGAAATCGAGATGGCATAGGACTGTCTCCGAGCGTGTCAAATCGACTCCACAACACAACGTCCCTCACTGGTTAGGCGTGCCTATCAAAACAAGACCACTGACATGCGGCCAGCGTTCGTCCCCGGAGTGGTGTACAGAGTGCAGTATTGTGGACAACATCATTGAACAAGCCGTGGAGCACACGGAGGGCATGTCTCAATTTTATACTTTGTATTTTCCGCGCGTGTTGTCAAATGTGTCCACGTACTTTAACTCAATGGTGGAGTCCAATGTCGAGTTCTTCGACCGGCGCTTTTCCAAACTGGCCAGCACGTCGTCCGAACAGGTTGTTCCGACAACGGCCGTACGTTGGACAACGCACGTGGCGAACGACTGGGAATACTTGGCAACCAACTTCACTGAATTCGTCACCAACCATTCGCACAAAGAGCAATGGTTAGCGCAAGTGAGCAAATTCCTCAGCTCGACACGCAAATGGTTTACGTACGTCGACGACTCGTACGTTCCGTTCTTCGGATACAGCTTGTACCATGTGTACGACACGGTTCTGTTTTCTGCGTGCGATGTCGAACAAACCATATTCATCCCTCTGGACTCAGACGACCAATACCGGCCCCAACAAGAACAACGGCTTGATGCCATGGACACTGCACTGATATGGTGTCTCGTCCTCGCGCTCGTCGTTGTCACTAACACGTCCTGGTCCGTCATACCACTTGTATGGCTCGCGAACACACTTGTCCTCGGCATGATACTCAGCTTCGTGTATTTGAACATCGTGTACAGCTGGCAGGTGTCATGCGCGCCGCTGTTGCCCTACACATTGATGGAAGACATTTATGCCTGGTATGACACACGGTTGCAAACCGGTTGTTTCTACAAAATTCTGCCGTTCATGGCTCTCGAACCCTCTGAAGATATGTGCCGTATGTGTTCGGCACCAGACCCGTGGCAAACCGAGCAAATCAGAATCAACAATGTTTGGAAAAACTTAAACCAAAGCACGTGGAACGCGACAACGGGCGAGTCCCAGTTTACGCAAATGAACAAGAACTATTACGACATAGAACTGGGACAACGACAATCCTACCTCGATTGCAGTTCGTACGTGCACGAGAATCATAACCCAGGACAACTCACGCTTCCCGAGCTCATGGAAGACTTCAACATATTTTGGACGCCCCTGTTCTGGTTACGATGGCAATTTCCAGAGCAGGCGATTTTCTTTGTTGAAAACGGTATTTTTGAACTGGACACCGTCTTGGGAAAATTGGCACTTTCGGCCTGGCAAGAAGAACCCGTAGATGACGTATGGATTGACTGCTACCACGCCATGTGGCTCAACAACGTCATTGCGGCGTTGGCCGCCGCGATTGTAGCCTACGTAACCGTCAAAATGACAGTCATACTCGTACAGACCGTGGTACAGGTTCTTATGCTGACCTGGTACACGTACACATCGCTTGGGTACATTACGCTGGCTGTGGAGAATTCAGTGGTCATAGAGGAATATTAAAGTATATAAATGTCATAATACATCATTACTATCTATGTCTTACTCCGAGTTACGAACGGGAGATATTGTTCTATTCGAAGAAGACGCGAAATGCGGCAGCATTTTCAAGCTCGTCGATTGGGCGATTCGCTGTTGGACCATGAGCCCATACTCACACGCAGGACTGGTCGTTGTGGACCCAGTGCGCGTCAACATTTGCAGTGGCAAACCCGTACTCGACGCCCAGGGACAGCCTATGGTCTTGAAAGGTACATACATATGGGACTCGTCGAAGCATTTTCAAAAGGACCCCATGGACGGTAAAATTAAATTTGGCATTGCACTCGTTCCCGTGGAGACCTACATGCACGACAAAATGCTCAACCACCAAACCTTGTACAAGCGGACGCCCGTCAACCCAGACACCTACAAACTATTTACGCCCGAAATCATGAGCAAATTGTACACAAAAGTCTACGACAAGCCCTACGACACACAACTGGGCCATTGGTTAGCTGGCATGTTTCATATACTGATACCAAGGTCCAGCAAAGCGTTTTTTTGCTCGGCGTTCGTATCGTATGCATTGACGTATGTCGGTGTACTTCGTAAGGACACGTGCTACACGATAAAATCACCGGCTGATTTGTCTTCCAAAGCAGACCACACATTATCTTTCACGCCTGGTCACGAATACGGAGAAGATACAGTGTTCAGCTCTTTCTAACGTCGAGGTGGTCTGTAGGTTTTTTGCAGTGCCATGGCCGGGTATGCTTCGACATCCGTCACCGTCATTGTGAATTTTTGCAACAAATGTATATCGCAGTGGTCCGTGCCGGAAACAGCCTTTGCATCTGCGAGCGCAGCTTCGGCAGGCGCCACATCCCCTTCAGCGTAGATGTTTCGCGTGCCAGAGTATGTCATATACCACCGTGTGCACGTATACGCGTAAGTGTATATATCCATGGATGTATGGCGGTTCACCACCTAAATACCAACATTCGGTATCTTCGGCCAATTCGCGGTGGTTAAATGTCTGCGAATGGCTCTTGACCAAATCGAACGTGAAAACAAATGGTGTTCTACTATGTATGTCGCAAAAACATAGAATGGTACTCACTACTCACACCTTATACAGTTTTGTGTGTTGGGCTTTGAGCCTTTGATTCTCGACCGTCAATACATCCACACGCGCCATAAGTTCGCTCTGAACATCGTGATAGTGTTTCAGGTCTCTGCGGTGACGTTTGTCCATCTCGACTATCCTCGCCACCAAATTTTCTACCTTTGCGGACAGTAAAGACGGGGCACGCTGCACTCGTGCCTTACGCATGCTATGGTTGTCCCTCGACAGATATATACAGTGAAATTTTAAAAAAAAATTGAACACGAATTAATTTACTATTCTGATTATGGTGTCAATCTTCAGTCCTTTTATAAAGAACGTTCATTTAATTTAGCGCGCCGCCGACAGCCATTTTCTCGTACTCCATGTCCTTCAGGAACGCGTTCTCGCCGTTGCGCACCGCGCGGCACCCCGGGTACACGTTCGGCCCCCAATGTCCGGTGTTAACGGTCACCTTGGAGAACGACTTCCTCTCGGAGTCCCACGACAGCTGGTGTCCCTGGAAGCACACCGTGTTCAGGTGCCGCATCGGTGACAGGAACTGCTCGTTCTGGTCGTAGTTCTGCAGGCGGTCGAATCCGAGGGCCGAGGCGTAGGCGGCGGCGTTGGGGTAGTGCTCGTCCTCGTCGTCGAGGGTGCTGTTGTTCGCGTCGAGGGTCTGGTTGTTGTACGCGCCCGAAATGTCCAGAGGGTTCTGCGGCTTCTTGATGTTCCCGTTGGAGTCGGCCGGAATCCAGATGGGGATGATGTCGTGGGAAAACGAGTCGCGTGCGAGTTGCTCCGAGAACTTGCCCGGGCGCTGGCTGCCCTCGCCCGGGAAAATGCCGGTGCCCTCGCCAGAGATGTACGAGTGGGCGAAAATGTCCTCGGCGAGCATGATGTTCTTGCTCTGCTTAATAATCGACTTGTGGTAGAAGGTGTAATGACCAATGTGCACCTTGTGCATCACGTCGTCCGTGAGCATAAAGTCGTGGTGGCCGTGTGCCGTAAATCCGGTGTCGAGACCGCCCTTCATGAGCACGCCCGACGCCATGTTGTACGTCTGGAACGGACGCAGGAGCAGCACAGTGCCCTCGCCAGAGGTGGCCACGCCGGCCGCGGCGGCGTTGAGCTTGGCCTGTGCAGCACACACATCGTAGTCCATCTTCTCGAAGCTGTCCGAGTCCATCGAGTAAATGTAGATGTCGCGCTTGCCCCCGGCACCGGCCTGGGCTGTCGTCGGGAACACGAAGAATTCACCAATCTGGCGCTGGCGGACGAGCAGGTCGCGCGGCTCGCCGATAAAGTCAATATCGAACGGACGCGTCTCGAACACCTTCGACCCACGGAACGTGAGCAGGTTGTCCGGCCCCTTCTCGAGGTTGGCCGCGGCGCCCGAGCCCTTGCGGTAAAACTCGACCTCGGCCGACGGCACCATGGTCACGTAGATGCTCATCTTCGACGGAAGAATCCACACATTAGGACGGACCCCCTCGTACTTCATCTGGTCTTTGAGCTCGGCGTCAAGCAGGTACAGGCCGCGCTCCTGCTTCTGCACGACACCCCAACGACGGCGCTGCTGACGCAAAAGCTGGCCGGGCCGCGTGACCGTGGCGCCGTGCTGGCGCTCCCACTCCTTGTAGTGGTTTTTGCTCGAAAGCAGGGCGTGGATGACGCCGTGGTAGGCGGTCTCGTTGACCGAGTCGACGATTTGGCGCAGGTTCATAAGGTAATGCTGACGTCCTTGGTCAGTTTTGTAAAAACCGTGCTCAATAATGAACGCTAGGCCTCTTCGTACCAATCTATCTGACCTACTTTCACGCTCCGCAGTCACATAGCGAGGAACACCTTGGTGCGGCTCCAGGTCCATTAGGGTCTTGTTGAAACGGAAGATATCCCACTTGACCGAGAGGTCTTGGGTCAACACCCACGGGAGCACGTCGCGCGTGTACCAGGCGTCCTCCTCGGTGATGAGGTAGTCGAGGACGGACTCCAGGTGCTTGTTCTTGCCTTCGTAGGCCTTGGGGAGGTTGTAGGTCTCGTGGGCGAAACGGTCTTCGGCGAGCATCTTCTGGTACTGCGGCTCGACGGCACCGAAGAAGGGCTGAAGGGCATGGTTCGGGGAGGCGGTGCCAACACCGGACAAGTTGCTCGTATCTTCGTAGGACATGCTTTGATACTTCCGTGAGCGTGTCTTTTATACTGCGTTTTCATTATGCAAAAACGGTAAAACGCTTTTTACAAAACGCGAATGAACGTATATATGTTCGTGTTGAGGTGATCATTATGGGATTGCTGTTCAGCCAGCTGGATAGGCTGTGGCAATCTTTCCACCGCGACTCGGGAATACTGATTTTGGGCCTGGACAACGCGGGCAAGACGGCCGTGCTTTACGCGCTTCAACTTGGAGAAGCCATCGAGTACACGATTCCCACGATTGGTTTCAACGTCGAGGAAGTGGTTGTGGGTAACGTCAGTATCAAAATGTGGGACATGGGCGGCCAAACCAAATTGCGCGAACTGTGGCCCCACTATTTTGGACAGGCAGACGGTATTGTCTTCGTGGTTGACAGTGCGGACATTGACAGGCTGGACGTCGCTAAAACGGAACTGCACACGCTCATGTCACACAAAGAGTTGAACGCAAAACCTTTCCTGATTTTGGCCAACAAACAAGATTTGCCCCGGGCATTGAACAAACAACAACTGGTCGACGCGCTTGAACTTGCACCCGTGAAATGGTTGGAGTGGTGCGTTGTGGAGTGTTCCGCGACAAAGAACGACAGAGCTAAATTAGGGTTGGAGTGGTTATCAGAACAAATATAGTATTTAATACGTTTTATGTATACCAATCACAGCATGTTCAAATTCCTATCCGGAGTCGTTGTCGGATGGGTGTCCGCACGCGCCTTGCCACCCCCAGAAAACACGTCCGACAGATTGAAACCCCCAACATCCGACGAACTGTACAGCCTGATCATGAAAGCGAAAAAGGCGGGCCAACACGTGCTTCACAAACTCGACAGTCCATCATCGAGCTGAAAACACCCGTTTTTGGGGTTGACTCTCGGTTTTTTCGACAATACGCGAGGCGCACGCAGAGCAAACCAACTCGTGGCCCGGGAGGAAAAACACGTCAGCGCGACACTGGTAACAAGTGTACTTTAGCGAACTGTATGTTTGCATGCACCGCGCCACCTTTCGCTTGCGCCGCCGCGGCTCAACTTTGGTATTCGCAGGGATTCGCGCATGTAGAGAATATGACGAATGCATTTTGACAACCTGTTTTACAGTAGACATATTTAAATAGAGACATGAGCAACATTTCACAAAACCCGCGCTTTCATTCTCTTGCCGACCAGGGACTATCCATGCCGGAACAGGGCACTCAGGCCTGGCTTGACGGTCGGAAAGGGAAGATTACCGGCAGCAAACCCAGCAGCCTGTTCTTTGACTTTAAACAAGAGAGTGACTGGGACACGATACTCGAAAAGTGGTCGGGCGACACTGTAGAAGATTTCGACCAAATGTCCAAAGACAGAATGGCTTGGGGCTCCAAGCATGAAGATACTGCCGCCGCCGTTATTCTAGACCACTTTCCAAACGCACATTTCTACGAGTGTCCGCAAATTAATATCAACGACGTGTATGCCGTCTCGCCCGATGGAGCCTTGGTCCTTATGAACGAAGATAACACACCCAAAGAGCACTTCAACGTCGAAATTAAATGTCCAGGACGTTACGGCGCCGGCGGGCAGCAAACCCCAGAACAAATGAAGAAGTATCTGGAGAAAAAATGGGATGTTCCAGCCTACTACTACATGACACAAGTCCACCAAGAAATGGTAGGCCAAAAGGCCGACCATACGCTGTTTGTCGCATGGACGCCACTCCTTACGCGAACATGGCGTATTCCTTTCGACAAATCGTACTGGGACCTCTGTCTCGAAGTGTTCGAGAACTTTCGGAACAAAAATGTACCGTTCGATGTTATGTACTCTAAAGTACAGAAACTCATGCGTCGTTCGCGTGGCTTGGCGTATTCTTGCAAGGACTCTCTGACAGAGATACACCACGAAATATCTATTTAAGGACAATTTAAAATTTAAATGCATGAATGTACTATATGTTTCAAAAGAAAAAAGGATTTCACGGTTCTAAATTGTGACCATGAATTCTGCACTGTATGTTGGAACAAATGGAAACGTAGCCAAACATCATACTACAACAAAGTGTATCCGACGTGTCCTACGTGCCGACAGGAACAGATACCCCCGACTGTATCGTGGTGGGCCAAACTTTTGATTGTACTTGTACTGTATTTGATGCTGAAAGATTCTCCCAGTCTCGCAAAAACTCCGCAGAAGGTTTAAATTTGCGTCGCCCACGGGCCTCTTGTCCATCGCCCGTGAATACAGTTGCCGGCAACACACAAGGTCTTTTGTACTGCATTTCCGGACCCAACACCACAAACGGTTCCCAAGCATACGCCGGCGCCAAACAGCGCCGGAGTGCCAGACGAGACGAAATACGAATGGGTCCGTCCGACTGAGAATCAACGTAGTACAAGTATGTTGTACCGTCCACAGTCTCCGGCCGAATGCATGCAAAGTGATGGTTGACGGGCTGGTGTATCAAAATGCCACGGAACGTCGGTTCTTGTGCTAACTCGTCCATACTACGTGCACACCAAACACGTTCTTTCTTGCTGCAGACAGCACGCTCGACATCGTATCCGACGTTGCGCATAGTCTCACACACAGCCTCCACAGACCAGTCGCCGCCGAATGACTCGTGGTTGGACACACAATCGCCAGTCTTTCGGTGAATGTCTGCGCAAGCCGTATGCAAATCGTCACGTGTCACCGCCGCGGACTTGAACAAATTTTGTATAGCGTGCAAACCACACTGATTGCTCTGCTGGCGTACAAAGAACATCTGTTCGTACACTAAAACGCCTTTTTATATACGATTTCTATTATGCCCAAACTAATCAGACATCGTGTGCCACAGCGACGAACTTAGTTGGGTTGTCTAAACACCCTATAAACATACATACTTGAAATGCAATGAAGTCTATTTTACTGTTCGTGTACCTGTACATACAGTACGCGTGCGCGCATGATACTTCCGACTGTGTGCTTGCAAGCTTACATTGTGACGAAAGTATAGAATTTTGTTCTCAGTACAGAATTCTCGCCGGTGGTTGGTGTTCTGGGTTTGGCATGCAAGAGATTTACGAGAAGCAAGAGTGCGCCTCGGCAATTCAAATGCTGGGGTACGACGTCGATAGCCATGTATATCAACCCGAGAAAAGTAGCTGGCCGGGATGTCAGTACCAACGACACACACGAAAAATATGGCAACAAGGGCCGAACAACCCTCGAACTCCGGGCGGCATGCACGACCCCGATGACGGGTTTGTCGTCGTTTGTAAGTTCTCAGGCCTCACGAAATACACAAGTGTGTCCAGCGGTTTGTGTAGGAACTACGGGTACCGAGAAATTTTGACACAACAAGAATGCACACAAGCAGCGCGCTCGTTGAACATTGCACACAACATCCGTTCCGATGACACGTCCAACTATCCAGGTTGTTCGTATACCAAGAACGGGCTCTTCATTAACGTGCACCCATCGTCATCTACCGCACGAACGGCTGCCTATGACGATTTATACATCTGCGCAAGAACTGTGCACAATACATGCGATACAAACGCATTCTGCAAAAGAGTTTCGACGGGAGGCAGTTGCAATATTTGCGTGGCGCCACATTTTGAGTGCGAATGCAAAGAGGGGTACCTTGGAGATGGGAAAACCTGTACGAAAAACACGGCTTCGTATTCGTACACGCTTATCGTCGTCATGATTCCTGTAGCTGTCGTCGCCGCGGCCATTGCGGTCCGACTTTTTCTTGTCAAAGACCCCGCGGAGTCATTGACGTTCGAGGCACATTCATCCTACATGCCAGTAGGGACAGCATCCACAGCAACGGGACCAGTATCCACAACGCAAAACAAAATCTATAGGACGATTCATTTCTGATTCACGAGTACGGACTGAACACGTATACAGTATAAATATAGTATACCTGTAGACACGTTCAACGAAACATGTACCATACGATGCTGTTAGTTCTCATGCTGATGGTTCTCTCGTTCGCGCACGGTCGGTACCATTTCACGGATGAACTGTTGAACGAAGTGAAGACCCAATGCCACGGTCCACTCAAATGCCGCGTGGAGGACAATCGATTGGTCGTCGAGTGGAAGACAAATTCAGACAAAAGAGTGTTGCTTCTATTTAACGAGCATGCACGAGAGCGTGTAACCGGGGAACTCGCGCTTGAAGTCATACGTCACTTGCACGAATGGAACCCTCAAATAAGCGTCACTATCATTCCAGTGTTCAACGCATGGGGGCGGCGACAGGTTGAACAGGGCAATCCCTGTCTTCGTAAAAATGAAAACGGGGTCGACCCCAATCGAAATTACCAAATGCCGTCGAATTATCACCACTACGCGCACTTTTCAGAGGAATATGAGGGCCCGACACCGCTGTCCGAAAGTGGTTCTCGCATGATCGTACGCGAACTCAAAAGCGTTTCAAGATACATCAATGTACACAGTGGCGAGTTCTCGCTATACATGCCGTATGATTCAACCACGTCGCGAAGACCCCCCGAATACCAAGCCATGCGTAAGAAGTTGAACGACTGGTACCAGAAATGTCCCCGATGTTCGGTGGGCTCGGCTGCCTCCACGTCTCTATACAAAGCGTACGGAACTTCTGTCGACTGGGCGGTAGACCACGGTGTGCCCGAGGCGTACACGTTTGAGATATATGGCAAAGAGACCGCGGATTGCGACAAAATGTTCAACCCCCCGCAGGAACATTTAGAAGACATTATTAACATGTGGTTACCCATTATCCACGACGGACTGCAGCCGTAATTTAGACTTGTAACGAAACTCGTATACTACAACGGTTCAAACTGATGTGCGATATTCACTCCGTCACCTCCTGAGCGAGCGTTTGTGCTGGCGTATCAGACGCCCCCAAGACGCTGTCTTATACTTTTTCGGCTTTCGTGTGGGAATACGTCTCTGCACAACGGTATCCCAAGTCCCGTCGCTGCGCCGTCTCATGTCCAGACACACCGTGGTTTTCCAAGTGACGACAATACGATTCATCTTCACCATGTAACGAAAAAAAATGACAACATTTAATTTAAATTAAATGTCGAGGTCAGCGTCAGGGGCATCGCACGAGCAGATTTTAATTTAATTTAAATTAAATGTCGAGGTCAGCGTCAGGGGCATCGCACGAGCAGATTTTAATTTAATTTAAATTAAATGTCGAGGTCAGGTCGTGGAAAACAAAGTTCCAGTGAAATCCGTTATGCATGTTCCGATCACAAATGCATACGGTAGCATCAAATAAGCATGGACGGTTGATGTCTCTGGAGAACAAATGTACGTTAGTCGCATTTTCTGACGCAATTGCTTATCAATATCCTCGAAAGATGATGGAGCTCGGTGTGGATTCCCCCAGTGCGTTTGTTGAGATTGTTGTACAGGCCGGACTGCCTTTTGAAAAATTTAAAGGAACCAGTATTTTCTCGAATAATATTCTGAAACAATTACGTGACGCGTATCGCTCCAACAATTCGAGTCAAGGCCACCCTTTTATTTGGCCTATTTTGTGTTATTTCATGGACATTGACGTATACACGTGCACGAATGAAATCAACATTACCGTAAACGATATGAACAGAGCAACCGAAGGGGTGGCAGTGTATAAACGCCTGTTGTCGAACACGCCCCAATCAAAGAATAGTCTCTATAACATAAAAAGCGCGGGTGACAGGCATGTAGAGTTCGTACCGTTCGCGACGGTATTTGCGAATGCTGAAGGCGCCTTTTACGCGAAATATAGTGCAAACCGTCGCCGAGAGATGGACACATTGGCGATGCAACACGATTTTCAGCAACAGAGCCCTGCCGGCGGCTTATTCTAAAGTACACTGTCTGCAGACGAGTTGTTGCGAAACCGGGATATTTAGACCTCACATGTGTACGCAATGACATGTCGCATATGTTTTGAACCAGGAGACTTGGTTCGTGTATGTGGATGCGAGGGCTCGGTCAGGTGGGTGCACCTTGCTTGTGCCCAGAGATGGATTGACGTCTCCTACAGGTCTACCTGCGAACTCTGCTTGCAACCGTTTGCCCACCCAAATCTGCGAAGACCGGTGCACACCAAACATGCCTTCGAGTGGGCTGTATTCGGCATGTTCGTGGGGGTCTCTCATGCGTTCGTCGAGTGGTTTGTCACACTCGTACCGGAACACGAACTCCTGTACAAACACGACGCAACTGCTATAGTGACAGCTGGATTCAATGCCTTGGTCGTGTTCAGCATCGTCTTGTTGTGGCGCGTCCGTCAGCGCGCCAAGCCGCTGATCGTCTCATACTTCACCACCTTTCTCGTATCCGATGGCCTCTGTCACCTAATAACACCCGAACCCATTCCCGTGTTCCTGTTCGTTGCGGAGTTGTGTCTCTTCGTGTTCGTCTGGTCTCTGGATTACGCTGTTTTTCAGGTGGTGTTCTTGCCCTGCAACGCACTCCACCAGGGCAACAGTCCAGAACTATAAATATGTACACGCCTTCACAAATACCTTATGGAAGAATGTTGCACCTGCTGTTGTCAGATGTGCTCGCAGGCCGATTGTGGTGAGTGCAACCCAGTACAGATTTTGGCGTGTCATTATCTTTGCCAACAATGCGACTGCGATTGTGGCGCAGCTCCGGCCAAAAAATACAAGCAACTCGGCACAGACGTCGCCGCACCCGAAAAAGTGGAGATGACGCGCGCCGCCACATTAAAATTTTAGTCTAAAAGAATAAATACATACTTAATCCTTGCGTTTCACGAGTAGGTAATAGTTTTTCGCAGGGGTGGCTACCCAGACATCGAACCAAGTCCCTTCCAAGGGTTTGCGGATGTACGTTTCCAACCAGCATGTGACATCTTTGAGATAAGCTGGGGGCGGGGGCGCGTCTTGTGCCGCTTGACGAAGTCGATTGTTTGACATACGTTGGGCTTCCTTTATCGGTGAAACGCCGGTATATAGCGTCCATTGGCTGTTGTTTTCCACTCACTGCATAATACATGACAGTTGTTCTGTTTCCGTTTGATTCTCGGCGGCGTTCCTCGCTGGGGCGGCGCTGCCGTGCGTCGGTTCTACGTACGCTTGCAAATTACGCTCCAAGTACTGCATGAGCTCCGATTTTGAAATTGTCTCGGCGTTTCCGAACTCGGACAGAATCGCACGCGCGTCGTCCTCTCCAACAACTGCGGCCAACTCCCGAACGTCCAGTTCGTCGTTGTCATTCGTATCCAGGGCCGAAAATGCCCTGGTAAACGCTCCAAACGTATTGTACAGCTCTTCGGACATGAGGGCCGCAATGAACTCGGCCACGTCCCACTTACCGTTACCGGTGACATCCAAATGCGCGAACAGGTTTTCAATCTCTGCGTCTGAAAAAAGATACTCGCGAAGTTTCGCCGCGGCTTGCTCGCGTGTCATCGAGCGTATACCGTCGCCGAATTCGCGCTCATACCGCCGTTTGTCGCTGAACGTCAGCTCCTGTGCTATCTTGAAACGCAGTAAGCGCTTTATCTTGTTTGAGGACACGTAATCGCGCAACCTGAATTTGACGACAGCGCTGTCAATGTTGCCGGCGCCGTTCTCTGGGCGTGATTCGAATTCGGTCAATGTGGTCAGCATTTCGTGGTCTAACGCCTGACGCGCCGTCATGCGCGTGTCGCCGTTGGGGTCCAGCAACCTCGCTACGAAATCACGCACGTAAGGGGGGCGTGAGCTCCAATCGAATTCTCCAGTGTCAAAGTAAGTGTCAAAGTAACCTGTCTTCGTCTTCGTCTTCGTCTTCGTCTTGATGATGGTATACACTTCTTGGGGCGTACTGTCTGGTTCCCCAAACGGCCAATACCCTTCGAACATCATATACACTATCACCCCTAGAGCCCATTCGTCACATGTTTCGGTATAGTTTTTATTATGGAGTCCAGGAGACATGTACCAGGGCGTTCCGAGGCGCTTGTGCAGACGTTGACCGGGCGTACACACCGTGGCCAGTCCGAAGTCGATGACCTTGGCACGTGGCACGTCATCCCCATGCCACGGGCGTTGCAACAGCACGTTCTCGGGTTTAATGTCTCTGTGGACGATGCCTTGTTCGTGCATGTAGCGTATGGCCTGCGCGATGTCGCGAACGACGTGCGCTACGTCGAATTCGGATACGAACTTGTTGGCGGTCAACGCCTCAAAGAGTTCACCGCCCGAACACAGCTCCGTGACAATCCAAAACGACAATGTGTCGGCGGTTCTGAACGCGTCGACGAATTTCAAAATGTTGGGGTGACGAAGCTGCTGAATGTATTTGATTTCGTCCGCAATTTGTGCACGCGTCATACCTGGTGAAGACGCGTCCTGTTTACGCTTAATCTTTTTCACTGCGACGTTGACACCACCAAAACGTGCCTCGAAAACCTGCCCGAACCCACCACTGTTTATGAAACGACCCACCTCGAAACGTCGTTCACGCGTCCCGTCGGCATCGTTCACGACACCTATTAGTTTCGCGTACGAGTGAAACATAGGTACACAGAATCCAGACCGATATATATACTCCAAAAGTATTCACACAAGCACCACGGACGACGGTATATCTTCGAATACGATGGTGCACGGCCCGCAGTACATGGACAGAACGCGTACCATCGTCGGCTCTAGACGAATGCAGTAGAGACGCGAGCGAGCGCACGCGACGTTACTACACCGTCGCACCGACAGCACGGGGCAACCGACGCGCGTTTTGCACCACGCGTACCGGAGGCGTCTCAATGCGCGCGGCCACCGGAATAAATGATGCGCAGCAATGGCGTTGTAGTAATCGTCTAGCGCGACAAAGGTATGAATATGGCATATGATATCCTTCACGTATAACATAATGTACTGGCAGGCTGGTGCTGATTTGTACAACTCTTATACTTCTGTACAGGCACCGTTTTTATTTAATTTAAATTAAATTGAACGGCACTGACATCTCGTTTTTATTTTATTTAAATTAAATTGAACGACCACTACATACAACATGGACTCCCCGTCTGCGTTCCGCATCACGTGTTCGGCGGCCGCCCGCGACATCGGTGGTCAGCGCAAACAACAAGACAACGGGTTCTCGACCGCGTTATCGGACGCAGACGGTCGAACGCTTGTCGTGGCGGCGGTGTTCGACGGGCACGGGGCTCGGCGCGGTGAAATGTTCAGCGCATTGTGTGTGTCCACGCTCGCGGAACAAGTGTCTGCCGACGATTTCGTGGGTCGATTCATCAACAATCCGGAGAACACTGGGCGCGAAATATTCGCCGCCATCGCGGGTCGATGCTTCGAAGCGAACAAGGCAGAGCTTGTGGAGCGTGGCGCGGCCTTCGTGGAGGAGAACGGCCTCTTGCAGACGGATTTCATGAGCATGTTGAACGGGGGGTCGACGGGAACTGTGCTCTTTGTGACCGGCACCGGTACTATTCACACTTTTAACGTGGGCGACTCGGACGCTTGGTTTGTGTCAGTGCCAGAGGGAGTTGCACGGCCGCTCTGTGCTTGCCACAGTCCCGACAGTGCCTCAGAGTACTGTCGAGTGCACGCTACGTGGCCGGACACGCGGTTCGAATACCATTACAGCGTGGCGTGTGGCCGTCCGCGCAACCCCGACGGCGACCATGTGTTCCCCGCTCGCGATAATTTCACCGGGTACTATGCGAAAAACATCAACGGTGACATGGCCACGCTGCTCAAGGTGGGTGCGTCCTCATTGGCCATGACTCGTGCGTTTGGCGACGAGCCGCTACGCCACGGAGGTCTCATCGCCGAACCGGACTACAAGTGTGTGCAGGCGGGCGCGTCCGGCGTCCTCCAAATCGCGACCGACGGGTTCTGGGACAACATTCGAAATTCGGATATCGCGCCGTCGGTGACTGCCGCATTACAGACGCACGGGTTTGACGCGGATGCGCTGAACACGGCATGGCTCGAGAAGACGCGCGCCGCCGCCCTCGCCAACTTTGGCGCGTCCCGGGACAACATGTGGGCGTACACCCTTGTACTTCAAACGCAGTAACTCGCAAAACATTTATTCTTTCTGCATTTCGCATTCTATATCTCTCCAAAAACGCAGGCGACATCCCATGCCTTGATGGTACGGTACCCGGTCGAGAATCCGCTTCGGGATGCCCATGCCCTTCGCCTGGTAGACCTTGACCATGTAACAGTTCACAAGACGGCGGCGGTATCTGCATTTCTCACAAAGATAGATGTCGAAGACCTGTGAATACGTGCGACGGCCACAGCCGACGCAGCGACATACACTAAAGTATTTTTCGGCCGCGGCGCGCCACGTGAGTTGGAAGCGGGCGTTTCGCGCACGACGTTTGAGGTCGAGGACTTGAATGCTGAAACGCGGCCACGACACGTTGACGAACTGCCGACCGAAGACACGCATGTACGAGAACAGTCGCCGCTTGGTGCGCCACCTGAGCCGTCGGACTTTGACGCGTAGGGCGCCCTGCAGCCATTCACGCGACACTAGAATCGCACGGTAGCGCCACGGCATGTAGTCACGGATGCGGTACACCACGACCATCGGCAGCTCCATGCCTGGTGCGTGCATCACTTTTATACAACAAACGCAAAGTACACAATGTTGAACATTTACTTTAAATAAAATTTCGGTGCATCTGCAGATGTATAGACTAGGAAAATAATATATTTAGGTGTCAGTCGGCACGATGTCTATGGCTTCGTGTCGCGGTATTGTTGACCAAGAGTTATTCGCGGACTCGCTTCTGTTTCAGTCACCCGACCCTAAAGAGTTGCCGCTGCCGGTGTACGACGAGTTCGGCAGGTTCAAAGATTGTATGTGGAACACCTACGCGCCCTGCGCGCACACTCTGCAGCTCGAGGCGCGTCCAGGGGGTGACGACACTGCGCCCAACGCGTCAAAATGACACGGTCGCGTTTATCCCTCCGCGTGTTCTTCCCACGTGTCTTTGCCTTGGACGTCCGGGTTTACGAACAGGAAACGGAAACAGTCGTTGACGGAATTGCAGTGGCAGACGTCTTCGACGGTGTAAACGCCCGCGTTGAAGGTCTCGCGACCGCCGAACGAGGTCAACAGGCCACACGCACCACAAGTTAGACCCGGTAGGTCTGGGGGGTCATCATGGACTGCGCTCACCATCATGTTGTAACGCACGGTGTTCATGTTTGTAAGAGTGGTGACGGATTTTAATTTTAATTTTAATTAAATTAAAATCGGTGGGCACTCTGAAAAAGTTGACCCAGTCGACGAGTTTTATTTTACCCAGTCGACGAGTTTTATTTTAATTAAATTAAAATCCGTCACTCTCTTCTGGACACGCATCCACACAATGCCTATTCGCTGGAACGAGTTCAACCCCGATGTCATCAACAACTCGACACACAACGCGGTGTCCGTCTGCAACGAGCTGCTGCGCATCACAGCGGTGCCAGGAATGAGCATATGGGAGTTCATTACGATTCTGGAGCGTGAAAGCGCCGAGGCGTCGCAAGTGTGGCTGAAGCACATGTGCCAGGCTGTGGCGTACATTTATTCACAGAGAATTGTGGAACGTGCACAAAAAGTTTCCCCCGAGTTCGCGACCGCCGCGCACGCCACGACAATGGCGGATTTGAACGAGCGCATTCGCGTGGAGTGGAATCTGTTCGTCGCCGCGCTTAACGGCATGCCCGATTCGCGGCCCGGCATGCCCGATTCGCGGCCCGGCTCGCCCATGTCCGTGGTAGAGTTGTAGAAATATGAACAAAACAGTAAACGAGGTTTAGTACATTAGGTGTATCTCTTTGTAAACTGCATAACGCTTGGCCATGTTGTAGACTTCCCTTGCGCTCGAAGCCGACGCTAAATCAGCGTCGGGAGGTATGACCGGGTCACTTCGTGTCCAGTTGATGCCGTTGTGCAAACAAAAAGTGTCAAAAGCGCGCCCTGCCACGTCGCGTTTTTGTTGTATCGTGGGTTTGTTTTCTTGCACCTGTGCCCTGTCCACACAGCCGCGAAGATACCCTTTTTCGTTGTCGTCCAGACCCGATGCAACGAAAAGGGGTGCAGATGCGCCGCGGAACGGGGTGCCTTTGACCAGCGTTTTGCTGAGTGACTTTGCGTGTTCTTCCTTGGTATTCCAAGTCTCCTCTCCTTCGTCGAATTCGGCTGCAGCGTCCATGTACCCGTCCACAAAGTCTTGACTGAAATTCGACATGACGTTCTCTGGGTCACTATCGGCCCGATAAACAACCATGGATATATGTTTAACATAATCAAATATCATCAAAGTCGAAGGGTGTTTCGCTTTCTTCTTCTTTCGTTTCGACCACGGTTCCGATTTCCCCGTAAGCCCGTAGATTTCGCACATCTTCGTCCGAGTACTTGGCAATGATGTCACACTTGTTGTCCTGGTAGTCGCGCAGCCCCACCAGCACCCAGTCGTCGAGTTTTATCCAGACTTTTTTGCGCATGGCGCCACGTATGACGCCGAGCCGTGTCACGCCGTCCGCGCAGCGTACTTGACACCTTCCGTTTCCGACCATCTTGGACACTTGTGCGTAGTCTTGACCGTCGTCTTTGAATTCTAATTCGCGCTTGGGTCCTTTTCGATGCGTGGACATGTATGACACTGTAGAGACCACGTGCTTTAAATATTACAAATGCTGAACATATATGGACTTCTATTTAAGTCAGGTCTTCGAACACACACACACGCACAGGATGATAACGTTTCAGCATATCGGTACGGCCCGCCATCGTGGCGCGGAGAACACGATGGACGTGATGTTGTACGGAAGACAGGCCAACGGCGTCTCCGTCGCGGTGCGCGTCCAGGGAATCGCGGCCTACGGTTTTGTGCGCGCGCAATTGACCTCGCAACGCCAGCGCGTGCTTGCGGAGTGGGTTCGCTGGTTGACGTCTATGCAGCGCACGGAGAGAGCTTGTGCCAAGTACAAAAAAGAAAACGACGAGAAGAAGCCTGACACTGACGTGTTGAGTTACTGGCAGTGGTGTTACGACACTGCCAACGTGGAACCGGACGAGATTCGTTGGAAAGCCACATCGGGATTCAACATCCGCTGTGTGCGGGACGTCCCGCCGCCAACAGTCCACCGCTTCACGGTGCGTCGGTATGACATCTGGCGCGCACTGCTGAGCATCTTCAAAGAACCGCGCCAGATATACAAACGTATGCGCAACCACCGCGCCAAGATGCTTTCGTTTGTACCGGAATACAGAGCAGACACTGAGCACGTGCCAGGGCTTCCCGGTGTCCTCGATTTGCAGGACTGTGAGATTTACGAAACGATGTTCAAACCCGAAATCGTTTGGATGGTCGACCACCAGCTGCCGGCTTGTTCCTGGATGCAGGTTCGGAATGCGAGCGCCCCGGACGCTTGCGTGACCTCGTGCGGGGTCGAGGTCGCGTGCGCGCCCGACGACGTGTTTCCGTGCACGAATCCACCCATTGCGATGGCGCCGTTTCGCGTGACCTCGTACGATATCGAAGCCATGCCGTACGTCAACCCCGAGACTGGCGAGTGTGAGTTTCCCGAGTCGAACAGGGATTGCATCACGACCATCGGAGTCACATCGTTCAACATGGTCGACCAGAAAATGTTGCAAATCGTGTTCATGTTCGAACCCGAAGGCCCGACCAATACGACGCTGCCGGCACTGTCCGAGGAGATGAAGACCGACGAGTACGACCCGTCCGAAACGGTGGTGCAATCGTACCGCAGCGAACTCGAGATGTTACGTGGGTTTTCAACCCACATTCGCGAGTACGACCCCGACATTATTACGGGTTTCAATGTCCTCAACTTTGACAATGTGTATCTCATTGAGCGTATTGAGGCGTTGTGTCCGGAGCACGACGGGCCTTTCTGTTCACATTGTGCCTCGATTCGCACATTCTCTCGCATTCAGCGCCCGACGACGCTGCGAAAAAAGTACACGCACACCAATCAACGCGGTGGACAAGAATCGTGGGACGCGTGGATTGAGGGGCGCGACTGGATGGACTTGTACCGCGTGGTCATGACAGACCACAAATTGCGCTCGTACAAGCTGGACAACGTGTGCCAAGAGTTGCTGGGCACGAAGAAAATGCATATCTCGTACGACGACATTCCAAAGCATCAAAAGACGACGGCGGGTCGCGCGTTTCTGGCCCAGTACTGTGTCAAGGATGCCTGGCTGCCGTGTCAAATCATGATTAAACGGTGCAAGCTGGTCAACGCGATTCAGATGGCTCAGGTCACAGGCGTGCCGCTCACGTCCATTCTGCACCGGGGGCAGCAGATTCGTACGCTGTTGCTGATGCTGCAATTCGCCAAAGCGCGTTGCCGAAAAGACCCGACCCATCCGCGGTACTTTTTGCCGGACGAATCGGCCAACAAACCGGCGGCGAGCGAAGGCTTCGAAGGCGCAGTGGTGATTCGACCGTTGCCGGGGTTTTACCAGACGCCTGTGGTGACGCTGGATTTCGCGTCGTTGTACCCATCCATCATGCGTGCTTATAATATGTGTTTCTCCACACTCATTCCATCGTTTCGCGAGGCGAAGCGGTTGAACCTCGCCTGGTCGCCCGAAACACATGGTATCAAAGACACGGCCGACGAAAACTACCCTGAAGTCCGCCCGGTGAGGTCTTTCGACTACCCCGAGGGAGGTACCTTTGAATACGTGTCCGATGAACACGACGTGTGTTTCGTGACCACGAAAAAGCGCGTCGGGATTCTACCCGAAATTCTGCAACAGCTGTTGTCGGAACGAAAGCGCGTCAAGAAAATGCGCAAGAAATTTCATGAGAAATCGATGGACTACGCGGTGCTGGACGGTCGCCAGCTGGCTCTGAAAGTATGCGCCAACTCGGTGTACGGGTTTACGGGGGCGGGCATGGGATATCTGGGCGAGAAGCGCATTGCGTCGTCAGTCACGCGCGTCGGCCGCGGCATGGCCAACCATACTAAATTCATGTGCGAAGACAAATACAAAGAACACGGCCTGCAAATTGTGTACGGGGACACGGATTCGGTCTTCGCCAACATTCCGCCGTCCATGTGCGACACAAACTGCTCCAGAGAGGAACTCATCGCCAGAGTCGACAAGATAGGCGACGAAATGGGCAAGTTCTGTACTCAAGCCTTTCTGCCCCCGAATGACTTGGAGTACGAGAAATTTTACTACCCTATTCTGCTCAAGGGCAAGAAGAGATACGCCGGTCACAAATTCGAACCCGGATTGCAACCCAAATTGGACGTGAAAGGGTTCGAGTGTGTCCGCAGAGATTTTGCGCCAATCGTAAGCAAGACACAGAAAAAGGTGCTTGTCAAACTGTGCAAGGAAAACGACGTGCAGGGCGCTATCGACTACGCGCGGAGCATCGTGGTGCAACTACTCGAGAACAAAGTTCCGCTCGAGGACTTGACCATGTCGAAAAAGTTAACGCGGCCACCAGACCAATACAAAAACCCGGCCCCGCATACGGTACTGGCCAAGCGGTTACAGGCCACGCAACCGGCGCACATCGCGCCGAAGACCGGCGACAGAATCGATTTTGTCATTCGGCCCGGGTTCAAGGGCGAGAAAACATGCATGCGAGCAGTTACGCCCGACGACGTTCGCAACGGCGTTGCCTCGGCGGACACGCGCTGGTATCTGTCCCATCAATTGGAAGCGCCCCTGCGCCGTATTTTCGAAATGGTGATGGACAACAGCAGCAGCATTTTCGAAGTCAACACGGTGCAACAAGCGAACAACATTTCAAACCCCATGATGAGGTCTTTCGTGCAGCGCGGGCCCATGCGAACCACGGAGAAAAGAACCAGAGACAACATACAGTTTCAAAAGAAGAAAAAGCCGCGTAAAGAGAGGTCTATCAAATCGTTCTTTTCTTAAGCCCACTGCCAAGATTCTCATATCATCCATACAACGTACAAGACGGTACATAGATTATAGATATCAAATTTGTTGTTTATATTCAACGTTACTGTAGATATTACGGGATATAAAAATCCAATCACTACGCGGATGATCGTAATCGACAGTATAAACATGTGATTGCTGCATTCACACGATGAATATCGAAGCCGCCCAGTATACACCTGACAATTTGATGGACACGCTCATTGAGAGTCGGTCGTTCAAGCGTAATAAACTTCAGTGGATAGTTTTCTATGGGTCTTCGTTCGCAACTGCCGTCATGTTTGTCATTTTGTGCTCGCTGTCAATATGGACATTGACACTCGCGCACGAAATAAACCACATCGTGACCAAATCTACGGCCATTTTGAACGACGTGGAAGAAATGATGCCGGTGATGCGGGCCATCTGTCAGCACGACAACTTTACCGAATCGTACGGTCACATATGTACATTTTAACTGGACCATCGGTTAAAGGCGGGCCCAGGCTTTCACCTCACGCCCGCCTGCTCCGCCAGCTCTCACTTCTCGCGTCTTTTTACTGTTGTGAGTGTGTGTTTCATACGCACATGCTTGTTCTATACGGTGTAAGAACCATTGGAACATCAAAGCGCTCACGTATTCGCCCCAAGTCGTGTGACGATCCCATCTCAGTCCCGCTCGCATTGTGCCGTCAGTATTTAAACGTAGCATTTTTTCCATGCGATGCGTGTTTAATTTAATTTAAATTAAAAGTAGGGCGCCGAGTTTTTTATTTCCATGCGATGCGTGTTTAATTTAAATTAAATTAAAAGTAGGGCGCCGAGTTTTTTATTTCTGTGGGTGCGTGTTTAATTTAAATTAAATTAAAAGTAGGGCGCCGAGTTTTTTATTTCTGTGGGTGCGTGTTTAATTTAATTTAAATTAAAAGTAGGGCGCTGAGTTTTTTATTTCTGTGGGTGCGTGTTTAATTTAAATTAAAAGTAGGGCGCCGAGTTTTTTTTCCATGCGATGCGTGTTTAATTTAATTTAAATTAAATCGTCAATACCACGTATATAAAATCGAGAGCAACGTTCAGACTGTGCAATGTGGCAATGGTATTATGATGGGAACTGGGTGCCTTGCACGTCCGAGAACCAGGCAAAACTGGACCGTCGTGTCGCGGAACCGTCCGTGGAGCCACTTGTGCTGTGCAATCCGTTCGGGCGTATATCGGGTCGTCTCGGACCAGGCTGTATGTATTTTCGTATGACAGGTGACGACGAAGATATACGGACTTTTGTGCGCAAAGGTCCAGAAGAAGATGAGAGTCCAGTGTATGCAATTGTGGAAAGGGGGGTGCGTCGCGTTCTGCCTTACGAGGTCGGGCGTCAACTGTTTCATAACGGCAACCCTATGCAGACTCTCGTCGAGGTGTCCTCGGGCACTGAACATTACGTGGCGAAAAACCGTCGCCTGTTCAAAAGTTCGAACGGCTCTCTATCTCCTGTCAACTGGGAACTGACGGACATGTCGAAGTACAACTACGAAAAAACCACCCGCACGCGTTACAAGTGGGAGTTCAAAGGCGCATTTCGATGGGAACGCGTTCGTGCCGCGGTGTCGCGCGTTGCTGCTGCATTGGACGACTCTTCCGCACTGGACGAAGCGTTCGCGTCGTTTGACCCAGAGTTGGACATGACAGAGCATGGGCCGTATCAGTTCTGTGATTATTTGGTGGCGCAGGAACAGTCCGAATTGGCGATTCGTGTGATGGACGTGTATCATGCCAACGAACCGACAGACTGGATACCGTTTGATGCGGTGACGAATTCAATCATTGAAAATGCCCGTTCGGAAGGGCGGCCAATGGCTCCCTTAATGGTGCGCGGGCATCAGTATGTGTTAGTGTTCGACAGCGGTTCCGGTGCGTCCGGTCAACCGCCGGTCGTGATACGGCCGCTGAGATACGAACGTCTTTTATCTTCGATTGAAGAAAACGTTGGTCGTAATCAGATGCGGGTGTTATTTGAGGCGCTGCAAGAAGTCGGGTGCAATCCGCGTCTGTTCCTCATGGCGGTCATGGTGGACCAAAGTGCAATCGAACGCATACTTCCTGTGGAGGCACAAGACCGTATTCGCCAGTTGTTGTCGAATCAATCGTCTGTGAATTTAGCAACCGCGCTACAAAGCCAACTTCCACCACTGCTTGAAAAATACAAAGAGTGTGAGGTGCGCATGTCTGTGTCTGAGAACCTGAACCCCAAACCGCTCGCAACGTCTATCAAAATGACGTTGGCCACGGGCCTTCGTGTTCCCGGACATTTGCGCCAGCACTGTGAAACGTTTGGTGAACTCATTGACCATATTTATGAGCATCAAGCGTGGGACTTGGGGGAGGGTAAGCATACGTGTGACATTTGTAGTGCCAAGACAGTTGTGCTCGGGGGTCATTGCGGGTCTGCGAAAGCGTGCTTGAAGTGTTGGACAGACTCTTTGCATGCAAATCGTATGAAATGTCCTTTTTGTCGCCAAGAAGTTGACGATGCCCAACTAACAGTTGTGTCGTCTCCCCCCCAACGCGCCGCGCGTGTGTCGAATAAAAGAAAGCGTCGCGTTGAATTCGCGAATGCCGAAGAGGCGCTGCAGCAAATACACCGAGATAAGCTGTACGCGCACTACAAGCTGGACGACAACCAACCGATGCGGAAATGGTTCACCGTTCTCATGCGCTCAGGGATGCTCAAGAACGGACAACTGCCCCGGAATATGCAGGCGAAGAAGAGTTTAAGAACAGCACTACGCGAATTTAATATATTAAACTAAAAGCTCTCTTGGGTGTATTTTGTACAATTCTCCAGTTTCTCTGTAGGCTTTGAGTATGTTATTTTTACATGCTGTAAACGAAGGTTTGTTGATGTTGTACGAGTCCAGTGTATTCGCCTCTGGTAAGATGGAGGCCAAATATTTGTCCTTGGGAATAACCTGCACCCCCCCCAAACACAGTCCACCCTTCATTATGTACAGAATGGAGACGATAAATGTTTTAATCGGAAATAGTGCCGGCGTGTGAACGCCCAGAGGGATTTTCTGCGTGACGAGTCGCCAGTATTTGCACGCCGTGTCGGCGTATTGTTGAACCACTTCGTCAACGCTCCGGTCTTTCGGGAGCAGATTTCGAAAGATGTGTCTGCGGTTCATTTGATTGATATATAATTGCACGACGTGCGTGAAGATAACCGGCTGGCCCTTTTTCTCGCACGTTTTAATGTATTTGTGAACCACTTTCTCCGCCTCGTTTTTCATCTCGACATATTTACGTTGTTCCATGTACAGACGGTCGTTCGAGAATAAAATCGCCGCCACCTGTTTCTTAGAGATGTAATGGTGTTGCTGCTGCCGTATCGTGTCCGAAGAATTGCTGTTCACTTCAAAATCAGTGTTGCGCACCAGTTTCAACGGGTCTTTGTTTTCCTGGTGTGTCGCGGTCACACGGTGTCCCGTGAACCAAGTGTCCGACTTGACAGACTCGTAGCGGATGCCAGATATTTGACAAATGTAGCCGCCATCGAGATGGTCGATGGTGGTGCACGCGCACTGTTCATCACACCAATGTGATTGACCTGTTCTGCAGCACATGTACAAATTACGAATCTGATGTTTCAAGGTGCCGCGGTTCGCCCACTTCGGATGGTCGCGACACATGGAGCGAATACATATATGCGTTTCTTCACCGCGACGCCATACACCGCCTACTACGTGTTGTATGTTGCAGGTCTCCATCGAACAGATGTGACCAGGCTCATGGCACCAGTTCGTATTGCACTGTTTCCAGTGGGTCGTCAGTGCCAACTGCAAGGCCTCGCTATTCATTTACAATACAACGAACACTAAATCAATAGCCACACAAATGGGATTTAGTAAATGACACACATATTCCCAACCGTATTTAAATAGCAAGTGGGTGAGAAGGATGATGGACATAGATTTAACAAACGGTGTGTCGTTGATGTCGGAAATCGTGGAATACTTGTCGCTGAAAGACGTGGCAAAAGCCCGTGGCATTAACAAGCACGTCAAAACAGCGACCGAACAGCGCCATGGATGTTGGCGATATCGTGTGCAGAGACATTTGCCGGACGTCCGAGGCTGTGGCGTGTGCACTGCACTACTACGGACCCGCGGCCCTTTAAACACCCTACATAAATCAGCAGCTTGGTGTGCTCTATGCGACAACGTCGTCTGCGCAGAACACCTCTTGATGTGCCGCACATGTGGCGCCGTCTCGTGTAGTATGTGTGTATGTTGTTGAAATACCTCCGGGTAATGTGATACGAAGAGGTGGCTGCACGTTACAACATTCGGTTACAACGTTGAGCCAGTCGGCTGCTGTTTCGTCTCCCACAGTGACGCACGAATCCTCGGGCACGAACTCGGCGTTATACAGCGAGAAGAGTTCGTTTGGACCCTGAACCATTTTGAACGTAGAGGCCGCGCACAAAACAAACAATACTGTCTTTCCAAAGGCGTACACATCGTTGCGCATGGAACATTCCCGTTCAGTGCACTTCCACGCGGTAATCATTTGTCGGGAAGCGACATAATTTGCTGTGCCACAGCGGACATATTTTTCAAGCGGACTGCTAAAGTCGAAATCTATCAAGTAAAAATGCTCTATATCTAACACGATATTTTCAGGTTTGATATCCCTGTGGGCGAGACCCTGAGAATGCATCCACGTGATGGCCTTGGCTACGTCACACAGTCCTCGCCAAGTGCGCTGCAAGTCAAAGGGTTTCCGCACGAAATTGTACAAGTCCGTGCTCACGTGTTTCATCCCAATTGCAACCGTCGTGTCGTTCACTTTAATCAACTTCTCGGGACACACCACAAACTTACACTTGGCCATGCTTTTAACCCTGTAGTTGTTCAGGAACGTGTGTCGCATGACATGTGAACTGCCGTGGCACACTTTCCAAACGCGGCCGCTTGTAGAGACATATATTTTGGTCGACGAAGTACTTACGTCCTCTCGCAACCTCATCGCTTCACCCGTGAGGGTCTCCAAGTTGGATGAACGTGACGCCACACAACCCATTTTTGTAGATTCTTCTTTACTTTATACTCCAGTATATAAGAGTCTCGTCTCTGGTATACTATGTTTCAATCCGGAGGCTCAAAACATCCACCGTGGTCAAAAACACGCAGGAACGAGACACGCAAGATGGCCATCAAGACATCAGTGACGCCACCGACAGAAAACGTCGTCACCAAGGTAATACGAAACGTAAAAGCGTTGTTCAAGAGATGAGACAGCACGTGTTGTGCGCGCGTGCGACCTTGTAAAACGCTTTCGACGAAGCTGACAACCGTTCCGACTTTTCCACCAACTCTGCGATATTTTCACCACGACCGAGTACCTTGTCTACGTTTTCGTGCATGATAACAAGAGTTTCGCCCAACTGTTGGCGGACGCGATACGTTGCGCTGACTGTACGCGGGTCTTGACAGTTCTCAAGGACGGTGTTCAGAAGTTCTGGGGCGCGACACAACTGTGACAACAATTCGTAAGCGACCTGCACAGGATACTCAATATCGGTGACCAGTACAAGCTTTGTGTCGGCGGCGCGCATCGCAATAACTTGCCATGGGTCGTGCACGTAAATCTTGCGCATGTCATCCATGCGTTCAACTGCGACACGAACCAACTCGTGCATCAACTCGGACACAGAGCTTCGGTTAAAATACGGTACAAAGTTCAAATCCTGCACATAACGACACCCGCCCTCGTCGAATATAAACGCCGAAACAACGCGCATTTTTTTAGGCTGAAGACTGGCATAAATACACATGTTTTGATGTTGGTACTCGTTGGATGCAGTTGACAGTCGGGACGCGCGTGCATGCGAACGTCTGTTTTCTATTCAATCTCCTCTCGTCGATTAGAACACATTCTCGGAAACATTGAAAATACACTATAAGTACGGATCCGATATTGTTTGTATGTCCTACCTCAAACACACTGAGTCCACTGTCGACGAAGTACGGGCCGCCCACGTCGCGCAGCATCCAATGGCGCAACGTCTGGCCGCGCGAAACTTTCAGAAATCGGAGGCCAGGCCCGGCGGCGACCCCGAGCCGGAGCCGGTCGAGTACTCGGTAAAACGTACGTACATCAACCCAACAAATGTTTGGAAAGACTATTTCCTGGAAAACGTACTCGAAAAAATTCTCTTCCACGATACATCTTTCGTCCGACACATGGGTGACGACGGTACGGAGTGGGCTGGTCCCGATTCGGTTCTTGTTATTGTAGAAGATGAAGGACCTGATGGTAAGCGGGGTGCAAAAGAAATACAGGTGGCCACCACGCCTGAAAAGTACGCCAAATTCGACGCGGCCATCCGAAAAATGATTCTCTGGGAACTGATTGGCGACCGTGTGGAAGTGCGCGCGTTCTGTGAGTACACGGTGGGTGGTACGGGTGCTGATTTCGGGCCAAAACGCACTGAAGAGAGGAGTGGCCCGCGTCAACGTAGTGCATTTCTTTATCTGGAGCGATAAGAATATATCGTGTATTTAATCTTAAGCTGTTTAACGTATATAAAACTATATTTTTTCATTCAAAATCTGGACTGATTACCGGGGGGATACAAGCGGTGGTACAAATCCCACTGAGCGCCGATGGATTGCCGTAAATCTGCATCCCGTTGACGCAGAGATGAACACAGACTGTGTATTTCGCGTTTTGCCTGTGTCAAACTCTCTTCCATATGCGCACAGTCGTTGTACGTGTCGTCGAGTTTGCGTTTGGTGGCACGAAGTCTCATTGCGGTGTCGACATGTTTCGCTTGCACATTTTTGTATTTGCGTTCGAACTCACCACGCTCTGCTATGAGTTGGCGCACAGAATCGTCGTACCGCCGTACAATGGTTTTAAAGACGCGCGCTCGCAATTGCTCCGGCGATTGTATGTGTAGGCAGAGGCACTGTTCGAGGGTCTCGTGGTGATTGGCGGTGAGTTCTTCGAACACAGAGACGACCTGTGGTGCATCTTTGTGGACAATCGCGTAGTCTCGTTGCGGCGTGTGTTCGCACTGCAAGTTCCATTTCCGCTGGACAGAGGCCACCGATTCATATCCAACGTGTATGAGATACGAAGCAATTTCTGTCGTCATTGCTCTAAAACCGATACGGTTCGCAGGACAGTCGACGTGTCCTGTCCACTTGTTGTCGAAGTGAACTGGGTAAAACAGGTCTTTTCGGCCACCGACGCCATACTTTTTTTTGGCGGCGAGTACTTCGTCAAAGAACCATGCGCTTGCTGTTTGGTTTGTGAACACGAAGGGCGTTCCTTTAAAGTGCCCCCCCGGCCACGCTTGTATGCACTCGCTGAACGATTCAAGCTGCGTGAACAGGTCCTTGTATTTCTGTTTGGTTTTTTTTCCCGTCTCGTGAAACGTCTGGAGTAGTTCCATGAATTGTAGACATTTTTTGCTGGGCTGTTTGTGATGATACAGGAATGCGTGATAATGCTGCTGACGGAAATTGTTCAGAGATAGCACGTAGTCATCCATCGTGGCAGACTTCGTTCGAAGGGACCACCGTATACTGAGAAACGAGTATATGAGTTTCTTGAAGCCATCTTTGGAGAGGTCGTCGACGAACTGGCGCACAGTATGCCGTACGATCACTGTCCCATAGTCCATGTGTTGTTGCATCTGCGGTACATTTTTGACTTTGCATATTCCTAACATTTACAGAAGCGAGGACGAGTATAAATTAGAAGCATGGACTACAAATGAACGTTTCAAGTCCATCTTTGCCAGAGCGGATAAAGCAGAGTGCGCAGTCCATTGTGAATGATTTGAACCGGTCCCGTTTTGCGGACCAAAATATAGACCTGCAGATAGAGTACGTCGGCATATTGAACTACACTTCCGGCGTGAAGGTGCGCATGTCGTTCGTCGATTCTTTTTCGGACGATGACGTTGACGAATGGCGCGGAATTGCTTGTCGACGTGGTGCATCGGGCGTTCGAACCAAAGTAGACACAGCCACGGGGAATATTGATTTGAATATCGAGTATAAAAGGCGCCCGTCAGTGCAATGGACATGGATGGTGCGGCCGTTGATGCTCGCGTTCGCCAGTGTATCTTACCTGCAATTGAATCAAATACACGCGGCACGCTATCCACTGCCGTGGTGAGGGTGAAAAAACCGGTTGCGCTTCAACTGTCGGAGAATTCTTTCATTGAAAAGACCCTTCATTACATATCTTCTATTCCGGGTTGTGTCAAGTCGGGTTTGGTGTTGTCTACGAACACGAAATATCCTCGACGTTACATTATCGCCATTCGCGGTATGCCGGTGATGAGCCTCGAAGACTTTCAGAACATTCGGGACACGAATGACAACATACGTGACATTTTTATTTCGACGGTCGAAGAGTGCATTCGCATCGACGTTTGGCGGGCTGGACAGGGGGCTCGCAAGAGCACGAAAAGGCACAGACCCAAAAGCGCGGTGGTCATGTCGTGCGATTTGAGTGCCGTCGACAAGCGGGACCACAAGTGTTTGCGACAATTGATGCTGCGTCTGAACGCTATGCACGAAATAGAATGCCAATTTGAAGTGCGTGTGGACACGTCGCAGACAGATTATTACGAGTTAGAAGCAGACATTCTGGACAGAATGTCTCTTGCCGCACTGGAAACCATCATGCACGAATGTCGCGCGTTTTGTCACGACATAAAGTTCGATTTCCCGCACAAAGTTGTGCGTATTCAATGCTTGAAACTTGCAGCCCCGCTTCGGTCTACCCGGAGAATATTGCGCATAAAGAACAAAAGTAAATAAGTAGTGCAAATGTTTTTTCTCATATAGTGTACTCATACTGTGAAGTGGACCCATGGCATCGCCTCCGCTGGTGTCTGCCTGGCCTCCTCTGTACGCGCCTGTGCAGCCGTTCGTGCCCGTGTTCATGCGAGAGGTCTTGGACACGCCAGCGGTGCTGGGTCAGTTTCGTGATTACAGTCCGTGGGAGCTGCAGGTGAGCTGCCCTGTGGGTCTTACACCCACACGGTCCACGGAGAAGGCCGCGGGGTATGATTTGTATTCGCCCGTGGACGAGACCATACCGTCCAAAGGCTCATTGGTGGTTGACACGTGCGTGTGCGTGGCGCTCCCTTCGGGTCATTATGCGAAAATCGAAGGACGGTCTGGTCTCGCGTTTAAGTACGACGTTGTTGCGTTCGGCGGCGTCATCGACGAAGATTATCGCGGCACGATCGCTGTGAAACTCTTCAACTGGGGCGAATCGGAGTACACTATACGCACGAAAGAGCGTATAGCTCAGATGGTCATACAGCCATACGCCAGTTTGAACGTGCGCCACGTCCCAACTCTGGACACTACCACCAGAGGCGTGCATGGATTCGGCGCCTCAGGACGGTAAATGATGTATATAACATTGTTATTCACGATTTATAGAAATGTACCGTTCTAACTACAAGAGTTTATTTCGCTGTCACACGTTGGTGGAGTGTGTAAATTACGCGTTGGAACCGAATACAGAAAAAGCAGATTTATTTTTATACCTACTGGACACCTATGACATATTGTTATCGCACGCCGACGGTTCTATGATAATGGACGAGAACGACGACGTACCGTATTTGAGACTTGCTACGAAATTAGAAGTGTATGCGTTTGAAGCGTGGCACAGTTTGTTCGGCCGTATTCCTGGGCAACTGAAAGGCTGGTGCGAAGGCATGTTCGTATACGTATGTATTTCGATGTGCCGCTGGCTTGCGTCTAAACCTGGGTGCACTGTCATACCCATGGACACGCGCGTCTGGATGAGAGAGAAACGAATGCGGTCTCACATGTCTTTCGACGCCGCGACGTGGTCCGTTGGAGACATATTGAACGCGTTGGACATCATCGAGTACCGTTGGTACGATTTGAAGACGCTTGACCATCACATCTTCGTGTACTTGGATGCATTGGAGTATCGAGCAGCGTGGTTGATTGCACACACCGTGGGCCAAGAATGGTTTGACATTCGTAAACATCGTGTCAAGGTCGGCGACAACGAATATCAAATCCACCCCGCGCTCTTGTACGAACTGTACGTCCGCTTCGTGTCTATCAGACGGTGTTTCGCACAATACACGATGTTCGACACAGTGCCGCCTATCTCAGACATGCCAGAGACTCGGTGGAACGACTTCCTACAGAAAGAGTCTCGACACTTGAAAATCCGAAAATTCCGCGACCGGCTTGCGGACGTCACGTGGGAGCATATGATGCGTCCGACAGATGGTGTACGCGCATCGTATAATGCGCGGGGCTCTCGTGTTACTCCGTATCAATCGTTGGCCGAAAACAGACCCCTGGCTATCCTTGACGAATTGAACCGCATCACCTCGTACGGAAAAGTACACGAAGTGATGGAACACGATCAGATTCGCGACGGCCTGTTTCTGAACATGGTACACGCTCACTTTATGTCCACATATTCAGTATCGTTTAAGGACTTTTTCTACTGTTCGTCGGAGAAATCTTGGAGGCATAGGTCCAAACTACCCCATATGGTCATCCCTATCGTCTTGGAACGCAGGCGGCGTTTTGATGTCATGCACAAGGGGTTGATACATTTGGTTCCCAACGGGACGTTCGCAGAAGCGTTTCAATTGTGGTTGCTCATGGTGCGCCGCGATTACCGCGGTATACTCTACGGTTCAATGGACTTCGGACGTTTATGTCGTATGTTATTCGACCCGCCCGACGTAGCGCAGAGTAGAGAACTTGCCCCAGGAATGGCGGCTTATCAATGGGACGTATAAAGCATACATAAAGTCCACAGAAACACCATGGCGTTCACGGTTTGCAATCGCCAAAAATATTTGGCTATGCTTCAACGCGAACTGGAAGAAGCAAACCGAAACAACATGGGGCACAAAGAGCCTGTCGAACTTTCCGATTCCGATTCCGAACACGAAACGCAGCCGTATCAAACATTTCCCACGTCATCCGCACAAGGAGACGCTGTCGTCAAACAAGATTACGACTTGACGTGTGGAATGCGCTGTCTGCAGAACATGTACGGCGTGCACATCGTGACGCGTGAGGAAATGGACACCAAAGCCAAACTTTTAGAGCAAGAAGAAGCCAAATTCGCGGAGAACGTGGAGCCTAAATATAATCCCGAACTCGGCGATTACTCTATCGAAGTCTTGAAGGCAGTTCTTGAGGCCAAAGGAAAGTGGACACAACGCATTGCTATAGACAAACTACCCTCTGAATATTATTTGCCTGTGCTGGAATTGAATCCGACCTTTTCTGGGTTCATCGTTGCGCTTCCAGGCCATTACGTCACGGTAAGATATGCGAACGGCGCGTACAAGTGCATAGACTCCCTGAAAGGCGTGCCGACACGTTCAATAGACCACCGTACGTTGTTCAAGGTCCGTGGCGACGCGATTTACTGCTCACAAGACGCAGACGATATGCGCAACGTCATCGCTGTCGTAGCCGTTGCTGGGTCGCCTTTCGTCGAGTATACGCTGTTGCACGATACCTGGGCACCCCAGCCACCGTCACCGCACAAATACAGAAACGAAATAGGTCGCCTTTTAAGGTGGAATCTAACCCACAACACCAAAAGGGCGGCGGCGTTTGGCCCAGAAGCTGTACAATGGTATCGACAATGGTCCTCCTCGCGCATCCAACCGTCGACACCAGTGTCACAATTTCTTTGCGCGTTGTTACGAGAGCGTGTCTCAGACGAGAAGACCGTCATTGTCAAGAACGGTGACGAGCAAGCAGCAATACGTTGCATGTCTGTCCAAGGCATGGTTCAAGAACTGTTCAATATGCAGTGGATATCGCCCAGCTCGCATTTTTATTTCGAACTTCAAAACTCCATCATACAAGACGAAGATGGAAATGACCTCGACATCGAAGCCGAAGGTTCTCTGGAAGAGTTTGGTCTTCACGACGGCAGTACGATTACGCTGAAAACGGACACGGCTGTCGGACACACAGCGCATGTAGGCGGGTTCTACACGTTCGAATCCAAGATAGAAGGAACCTGCATCGGCCAACAGCACAATGCCTACTCCGTCAGAGATACACAAGGTAAAGTTCACATAGTCTATAAACATTGTATACAAAAAATAACTCAGTAATCACGCGATGAATTTAAACTTTTTTTTCACGTTCCAGAACAAATATTTAGAGACTTGGTGTCGGTGCAACAGACGCTGACGACATACCGGACACTTGTTCGAAATATCTTGCGCGAACTCGTGCATACATTTCACGTGCCCCACGCGTGTTGTACAATGACAATGCAACACCAAATACGGGTCTTGGAAGCTGAAGGGTTTTGAACACTTTCGACACAAAGGCTCTGTTGAAAACTGTCGACGGTGTTTACGTTTCGCCGGAACAGCCTTCGGTGTCTGTAAAGAAGACAACATTTTGTCGGAGAAACGCAAGGTTTCTGACTGTCCATTGAACCACGATAATCTGGCGCGTACCAGAGCCATTTTCTCAGGGGTCGGGGTTTCTTTGACGTCGAGCCAAGCATCGTAACATTGGCGCGCAGACGGGTCTAACAGCATAGCCGCGGCGGTTTTCAAATAGACGGCTCCCTCTCGAAACACCCTCTCCGACAACACAGCCGCCTCCTCCGGAGACATGGTCTGACGCAACTTTCGGGCCACCGCGGTCAACGTCCACTGGTCTAAATAATTCTGACATTGTTCCATCACATTCTGCGGGGAACACGTAGACGGAAGATTGAGCAATGCGTACACTGACGACTCCATCCTGCATACAGACGTGTCAGACTCCAACACAGATCGGCTCTCCACAACGATGATTCGACACTATAAATAAACGACATGCTTCATCACAACATGAGCGACGACTGGGATACAGGCTCCGACACCGACATCACAATGAAACCCAGAGCTCCCAGTCCAATGACGCTTCGCAACATGTATAACATCCCACCACCACAACACGATACGTTAGACGAAGACGACGAAGACGCGTACAGGCCGACGTTTGTCTGTATGTTGCCACAGAACATAGAATTTGACAGGGCGCTCCGAATCGTGCCCGAAAAAGGCGTTGCTCCAAGTGCGCACTACACGCTCACCAAAAAATTGCTCAGAGATGGGAAACAGTCGTTTGAATATTGGGTCATAACCGTCCTTGTGAATCGCAAAACACAATGCACGTGGGAACTTAGCGAAGTCACTTTGGCGCACTCGGAAAAACGCATTTTCAAAGCATTCGCCTACACGTGGGAAGACCAATCAAGAGTCCTTGGCCAATACACAAACCCCTTTACAGACCGGAAGGAGTTCGGTTGGGGGCCTGAGCTCTACGGCGAAACTCTCTTCAACGCCGAATGGAAAGAAATGCCCAACGTAGTTTTTTAAGAATTAAACTAAATGAACCGTATGAAAAATGCCTTATTTAACACTACTTAAGCAACATTAAATTCAACCACATCATAAAGCATGGCGACACGCGTCGGTCTCGACTGGGATTTGTGCGCTGCGTGCTTCTCCTTTGACGCCCAAGACACGGTCACGCGCCGTGCGTTGTCTAAAGTCCTTAAATCGTCGTACAATCATGACGACGACACTGAGAAACAACGAGAAGACATCAAAAAGGTTGGTGCGTACATGACGGGCCCACTCAAGTCTTTCCTACACAAATTTAGTGGCCGCATTGACATTGTAACGGCCAACGCGGAGGCGAACGTCCGACAGCTTTGTGTCTACTTTGGACTGCCTCAACCGGAGAATGTCGTGTCGATATTCGACAACAAGGCGACGGAGTTCAACCGCCAGCACGGTACAGACATTTCGGCCAACTTGTTCGCCGCCGCTACAGAGTACATGAAGAAAGTTCCTAACGCGAAAAAGCCCGAACAGGTCGCAAAAAAATTTCACGTTTCCGTGCAGTCGATTACCCAACTCTTGCACAGCCATTCTGTCGCAATTCAGAACATCGACGCGTCTATCACGAAGGCGGCACACTTCAAGGCACAACGTACACCCTTTATATTCCTCGACGACGCCCGGTCTGAAATACGCAGTGTCGAACGGCTTTTTAGCACTGCGCCTGCGAACCTGTTCAACGCCGTCGCAGATTTCATTGAAACTGACGGAACTTTGGAACAAGTCGCACACAAACACAAGATCAGTGTTGCGCAAATCACGGCGGCACTCGAGACGTACCCCGAAATTACAGACATACTACAGAGGGTCACAAACGGCGCCATCCTGTTCGACAAGGCTGTCATTGTGCCCATACCGCGTCCAGGTCGTCATTCACCTGTCGAAGATTGTGGCATGTTTAGTGAAAAAGCGCGAGCTCTGTTGAAACGCTACGGCAAGTCATCTTGGGAACAATTTATGGAGGAAAAGATTTCAATTCTGGATATCGAAAGTGTGCATGCCCACACAGTCGGTATATCACATTTTCGTACTCTTGTGCAGTCCGGACATAAAAGGAAGTAACAACAGCCACTCAGTTTAATTTAATTTAAATTAAAATGCCACCACCTCAGCGAAAAAAAAGTCGAGGCCACTCTGTTTTAATTTAAATTAAATTAAAATGCCAGCACCTCAGCAAAAAAAAAGTCGAGACCACTCTGTTTTAATTTAAATTAAATTAAAATGCCAGCACCTCAGCAAAAAAAAAGTCGAGACCACTCTGTTTTAATTTAAATTAAATTAAAATGCCAGCACCTCAGCAAAAAAAAAGTCGAGACCACTCTGTTTTAATTTAAATTAAATTAAAATGCCAGCACCTCAGCAAAAAAAAAGTCGAGGCGCCCTTGTTTTAATTTAAATTAAATTAAAATGCCACCACCTGGCGGAAAAAAAGTCGAGGCGCCCTTGTTTTAATTTAAATTTAAATTAAAACATTATCATGACCTTAAATCGAACATTTTTACGGTCCGACAATAGTACTCGTACAGCACCGTTCTACGGGTCTAACACCACGGCCGTAGCCCTCGTGGTATGCTTTCTGTGCCTGCTGTGCTGCAAAGCGTTTAACGAGTTCGTTTCAACATGTTGTTGTCACCGGCCTGTGGCGAACGGTTAAAAAACGTCGTCTTGAATTAAAATCAGATTAATTTTGACATTTGTTGATTTAAAATTACGTGCGCAACATATACCAACGTCACATCATGGCTTCACTCTCCACCCACCCCGCACTCAAGTGTCCCATCACGCACTGCATCATGACAGACCCCGTCAAGGCCCCCGACGGTCACAGCTATGAACGCGCCGCCATCGAGCAGGCGATTCGTGTGTCCGGCAAGTCCCCAATCACACGGCAACCCATGAGCATCGACCAATTGGTCACTGACTACACACTGAAAAGTCTGATAGAAAATCTGGCCAGCAGCGTGACGGAAGTCGTCGTCAAGGAACCGGATGCCATTCATGTCGCGCTCCGTTCGAACGCTACGACCACCCAAGTGACGCTACACTCCCCCGACGGCGAAGCGCAGCCTCTCTGCGTGTGTTTCGTGGTCGATAACTCCGGTTCGATGCAAATCGAGGTGACCGCGGCCACGGGCGAATCAGACGGATTCAGCGTCCTCGACGTCGTGAAACACGGCATTGCTACTTGCGTATGTGGACTGCGTCCTCAGGATAAGGCTTCGCTCGTAGTGTACTCGACGAGTGCACGCGTTCTGGTGCCCTTGAGCACTATGGATGCCCGTGGCAAAGCCCGCATCAAGGTGGCGCTCGCGGGCATCGTGCCGGAGAACAGCACGAACATTTGGGGAGGGCTCGAACTCGGGTTGAAGCAGCTCCCCGAGGGCGGCACTATTTTCCTCCTGACGGACGGCCAACCGAATTGCAGACCACCACGCGGCGAATTAAGCATGCTCAAAAGTGCGTGCGACGGCCGCGACGATATCGTCGTGAATACGTACGGATTCGGATACAATCTGGACTCGCAATTACTGGTTCAACTGGCGCGCGCCACACAGGGCTCGTATTCGTTCATCCCCGACATCGGTCTGGTGGGTACCGTCTTCATCCACGCCATGGCGAACCTTCGCACCTCGGTCGACCGTAAATTGTCCATCTGTATCGAGACGGAGGGCGTCCTCCAGATACCCGAGGTCGTGAAAGCAACGTGGGGCTACGTGCTGCCGGTTGGACGCATCACGAAAGGCCAGGCTCGTGATATCTTTCTCGACTGCGACCAACCCATGTCAATTACCGTGCACGATATCGAGGTCGAGGTCTTGGAGGAGCCGCCTCAGTCACCCGACCGTCAAGCGCTCTCCGTGGGCATCTTCGCGTGCCACAATATGGCGCGCATCGACGCAGCGAAGGCGAATACCATGGTCAACAACATTATGGCGTCCGTGACGGCGCCAGAACTTCAAGAAGATTTGAACGGCCAAGTGCGCGAGGCAGTGGTGGACGTGGCCTACAGAAAGTGGGGCCGCCATTACCTCCCCAGCCTCGCCTTGGCGCATTGGACGCAGCAGTGCAACAACTTTTTGGACAAGGGTATCCAAGAGTACGGTGGCGCCGCGTTTCACGATGCGCGCGACGCGCTCGACAAGGCCTTTAACGAGCTCCCGGCCCCAACGCCCGCGCACCGCGAGCAGGTGGTGCACCGCATGCGTTCGTCCGGCCGTACTGTGACGGCGGCCCCGACACGCATGACGTCGTACAACTCTGCATCCGCACCGTGTTTCGCCGGGCCCTGTCGCGTCAAAATGGCAGACGGCTCGCGCAAAGCATGTCAAGACATTGTCGCCGGCGATACGGTTGAAACGACGACGGGCGACGCCAAGGTCAAATGCGTGGTCGAAACGCCGTGCGAGATTGTTGCCCTCGTCAAGTACGGGCGGCTTATGGTGACGCCGTGGCATCCCATTCAAGTCAACGGGCGTTGGGTGTTCCCGAACGACCTAGGCAACACGGAAGAGTACCCCTGCGCCGCCGTGTACAGTTTCCTGCTCGAGCCCGGACACCACGCCATGTGGATTGAAGACCAGGCATGCATCACACTGGCGCACGGAATTGAAAACGATGCCGTGGCCACGCATCCGTTTTACGGTACACACAAGTGTGTCGAAGCCCTGTCCGACCACCCGGGCTTCGAAATCGGGCTGGTGCATATTCAAGGCGTGCGCAGGCACGCGGAAACGAACTTGGTATGCGGATTCGAATTTTAAAGCCGGAACGAACCGAAACTCATTAATCTATCTATTTAAGCCTACCTGTAATCAATTGTACACGATGACCGAACAAGCACCACTGTTCTTCGGCCCGTACGACGAAACGTCGAACCCCCTGACGCGCGAACCTCTGTTGGCCCACAACGACCCACCATCATCGCTTCTGGCCCGTGTGCTTCTCAGCTGTAGCACGCGATGGTTCAAGACGTCGTGGCTCGGCATCTTCGTGTACACGGCGGTATGCTGTCTCAACTATCTCATCGGCTACTACGCCATATTCCGCCCCATGGGGTGGGAGGTCGCGAAGCTGAGCAACGTTCGCGTGTTCGGCGACTTGGTGACGGTGGGGTGGTTCGCCCTCGGCTTTGTGTCGCTTCCCTGGCATCAGTGGGAGCAGCTGACATGCATTAAAACCAAAGACTGTCGCGGCGTCGGGCGGTTCATGGCGTGGTGGCTCGGCACCATCGTTACCTTCTTCGTGTACGGTTACATGGGCGAGAACCCTCTGTTTCAAACGTCGTTGGCCAGCAACTTGTCCCCTGGCCAGAGGGCGGTCTACGCCGTGACGTTTGCAGTCATCGCCGTCATCGTTGCTTACTGGATGGCCAAGATGTGCCCGACGAGACGCTGCAAGCCGATATGTGAACCCGAAACGGCGCGCAAGGTTATCTTCATACGACTGTTCATTCTACTGACCCTGCTTTTCGTCGTGTCTGCGGCGCTGTGCTCTGCGGACGCCACGTGCAAGTACCATCTTCACCATTGGTGGTTCGGTTTCGTGCTCATCATGCTTTCCACAGCCGCGCTCGACAATTGGTTTGACTATTTCCTACAGGGCATCTTCTGGACATTTCTTACAGAGTCTATCTTTAATTACGGATTAACATTCGGAGAGTTTTTTATCTAAAGGTTTTTTATTTATTCTTAGAACGTTTTTGTAAATGGGTGCGCCGCCACCAATGGGCCCGGGTGTTCCCATTCGGGGTTCCATTTCCCAGGCTGCCCCGACTGAAAAAAATCCACGGGTACGCCAAACAATATATTCAGTACAACCAGTATGTATGTATACCCTTCGACAATATCGTCGACGCGAACTTTGCGCAGTGAGTTGGTGCTTCCGTCTGCCGCAACTAAGAGACGCAGTGCTTGCGGTTTGACATCCGTCCATGGCACCATGAATCGCACACTGCCTCTCTCCAACTCGGCGTCCTCTCCGGCCGAATTCAGCCGAAACGTGCCGTCGGCCAACGCTTCGTAGTTTTTATCCAGTATATCCGGCGCCGTGGTTTGCATTCTTCGGACATACTCTTGGGCCAATACCCTCGCACGAGCTTCGGTACCGTCGCGTCTTGCCATGATGAGCGCGCAATCTTGCTTCCAGTCCTGGTCATAACAGCTGTTGAACACTGCTTTTACGGTGGCGTAGTTCGCACCTGCATTCTTGACCACCAAATGCGCTATGAATTTCGCTGGAAACGGACTGGCCCGGCCGACAGTATTACGCCAACCGATTTTGATGACATGTTCGCAAATACGTTCGAGTTGCTCTTCAGACACGCGTTCGGATAATGCCGCGCGCACCTGTGAGTACGAAAACGGAAACGCGCCTTTGCCGCCGTCCGTGTCCACGATACGAGCAGCAGTGGCCCACGATTGAAGGAGACGCGCGTTCTCTTCGGCGTCTCCTTTGCTGTTCAGGGTCGAACCCATGGCACCCACCAGATAATATTCAAACGGCGGGAGCCAGTCTGGAATGACCAATTTGCCGTGTGTTTTCTCGTGCACTGGGCCGATTTGCAGTACCACGTTGCGTTTATTGGCGGCGAAGACAGACCACAAGTCCGAGACGTGTTGAACATTTACACGAGAACCACCGAATGATTCGAACTTGGCCACCTGCTCATCGAAATGCTCCTCGTCGGTGAACACAAGGTTCAGCAACGCCGGAGTCTGTGGTGCAAGTAAGCTGGTGACTTCATCGTCACACTCTTCGCCGAAATCGGTAATAATTATCAAATTAAAATCGAGTTCAGTGGGGTAATCGTCTTTGATAAACCCTTGTGCGTTACGAAATTCCTGTTTGAGTTTCATGACGTCCCCTTCGATGTCAAACTTTTCCGGATGGAAGACTGCGAGTAACCCGACCACGTCGTATGCCGGTGTAGTCGGGATGTTCTTCACGCGACATTTGTGACTCCAAACCGTGTACGCCTTGCGCATTCGCGCGTCGATATATATATCGACTTTGGCTTCGCCGCCGAGGTGCGGTTCTGCAGGCGCGAATTGAGACAAGACATGCGTGGAGAAAACAGACATATTCTTTTAACTGTGTTATAATATATAGTGTATTTTATGAACGAAATATTCTTAGCGTTTTCGTTTTTTGCGCGACGGTGCGGCGCGCAGCGCGTCCTCAATCATCTTGACTTCTTCCTGATAACGGACCGTAACCGACGTCACGCCTGCGACGACCGTCCAATACTTTTTCTCCTTGCGTTGTGCGTCCAGTCGGTTGATGCGACCGCGCATTTGCGTGCGACTGGCTTGGTTGGAGGGGTACGACCCCGTGATTTGACACGTCATCCACGTGAGCGAATAGCCTTCGCAGTTGCGGAGAGCGGCCACGACCACTTTGAATGGGTGTACCTTCCCGTCCAACACCTTTTGCTCGGTCAGATGCACGGACTTGTGATGTGCGACGTTCGCGCTGAGTCGCCCCGGACGTGTCCCGCCGACGAGTAGGATATCACGCGGGTCGATGCGTGTCACCAGTTTGTCGATGAGCTCCACGGCATGACGCTGGTCAAACGCCACAATCAGGGGCCGCTGGCTGTGCGAATTGTTTCGGATGGCTTGCACGTGGTCTGCCCGCCAATCCTGTGGATGGTTTTCGTACATGTGTACGGCCATAGCGACTATTTTGGCATCGCAAATCTGTCTGCTTTTCATGTGCATGTGCACCCAGCTTTCGCGCGTGGGTGTTTCCGTTTCACCGTACCAGGGCGGGCGCCTCGGAAACCGCGACTTGAAGAACTTCTGGTCGTCTGGCTGCAGTGTGACGTCAACCGTTTCGTCTGTCACGTTGACGTCGCCAGAATTGAGCTGCGTAATCATGGAATTGGCACCTACCCAGAAATTCGAAGCGGTCAGTGGAAACGGCATGCACAGCTGCAACCATTTCAGCAGCCCGTATCCCTTCTTGTCCACGATAGGAGTCCCCGTCAGTGCGACCAACTGTTTGGCGAGGCGAGCGAGTCGGAGAGCCGCGGCGGTGCGCTGTGTACCACTTTGCATAGTTTTGTGTACTTCGTCGAATATAAAAGCAGTTGTGCCCATTTGCGGTGCCAGACGACCAGCGAGCTTGCGCAAATGGTCGTGTTCAATCAGAGTGACTCTCGTTGTCAAATTGGTGTTCGTAGTGGCGTTCCATACGTTGTGGTCCTTGTTTTCGCGTCGCTTTGCCATTGCCTGGTTCACGTATTTGCGCCGTAGGCCCTCGGATGGGAATAACAGTACGGGTTTCCAACCTACTTCGGCGACAATTTCTGCAATCGAGTCCACCGCACTCTTTGGCGCGGCCCAAACTATGTGCTTGCAAGCACGTGTAGACTCGAGGAAGTTCAAAACCGTAAGCGTTTTCCCCTGGCCCACGAGCATCCAGAGAAACGAGGCCAGGCCTTTTTCGTGCGCCGCACACATTTCGGTGAACGCCCGTTGTTGCGCGCTGCGCATTGACAGATGCGAAGACCATGCAGGCCATCGGCACGACGTATGTTGTGAGGATGCCAGCCGCATACACAACTCTTGACGGAGAGCCATGCACTTCGTGTCGAAAGTAAACGACTTGGTCAGCCACAGAGCGTCTGGATAGTGCTCCGACAGGTGCATCATGTATTGAAACCCCTGTGCTTCCAACCCGGTGAGCGATTCATCAGTGCCTGCGCCGATTCTGTTTATTTTTGGAATGGTAATCGTGTTGTAGCCTTTCATACGACCCAAGCACCACTGCACAACTTCCGGGCAAAACGTCTGACCAGCGCCAAATGTCTGCGACCAGGACCAGTTGTCCTCGCGTGGTTCGTGTAGCTTCGACCAGTCCACCTCTTTGGCGAGAGTGGTCTGTATATGTCGAGCTTCTTGCACCCACGGACGACCGTTGACAAACCATTCGTCGCCCCGCAACACTATCTTTGCGCCGCCGAAAGATTTGTCCGGCACGTTTGCCGCAATCTTACCCCGTCGGAGGCGTGTTTTGGCGGTATGTATGATGGCGTCGCGTTCTTGTGGCGTGATGTCGCTCATCAGCTTTTTGTTGTCGCGCGTGGGCTTCGGTATGACGACAAACTGAGTCAAGTCGTGGGCAGAGACCGTCACTAAATAACGGCCAGTCCCGTCGGTGATTTCAATCGTGCCCAACATTCCCGCGAGAGCGCCGACGGGCAACGACCATTGTTTAACAGCGGCCGCTGCTTCTGGCATCTTGGGCACGATGCCTCTGCGTGTCTTTGAACTCGCTCGAAGTGCATCGAACACCATCTGTTGCTCCGCCGCATATGTCTCCCGACGTGCCTGGCGCCGGGTGTTGTAGCCAGACACTTGGAAGAAAGCATCTTCTTCTGCCTTTTGGAACACGTTTGGCGGCAGGCGTGTGCGTGGGTCTTTTATGAAACACACGAGACGCCCATCTTGATGCTGGTCACAGTACACGTCCAACGGGTCCACACCCGACAGAGGTTGATTGGGCGTTCCAATGCGATTCCAATCGCTGGGTTTAGACGCGAGCCATCGTAGCATTTTTTGGTCGCCAGACATGCCGCCCAATTCCGATTGTACCATCGCCGGCAAATTGGTGACCAAATCTGACGTAAAGGCGGACACGAAATTCGTCTCATAGTGACTGGTTACGGAACTGTGCAACAGTCGCAGACTCTCCGCTACAAAACTGTCCACAAGCGCGCGACTTGGGCGCCAGTGTGGAAGTTTCGACGCGAGAAGAGCTTTCGTGCACACGAAGAACATTTTTTCGCGCGAGTACTCTGAGTCTTCTGCTGCAATGATAAATAACCGTTTGAGAAAATGCTCCAGTGGCGTCACGAATTTGCCTATCAGAGGCAAAAAATAACCCGACTGTCGCCCACAACACATGCGTCTGGTTATTCGTTGCACAATCTCTTCGGTTCCAAAGAGTTCGTTCGTTTCTGGGTGTCGCATAAACTCTGGGCGCCGCCGTATGGCTTTCTGTATGAGAGAGATGCACCCACCGGTGCCGATAGAATCCAAAAAAACGCCCAACGCATCTTTTTTGTGTTCGTACGACGCGCCGTCGGATTTCTGCACGAGGAAAGCCCAGCGGTGGCCGAACACATTCAGCACGTACGCCAGCTCATCATCTTCTGCATAAGCCGAGGGGTTGAGCGCGTGGTCGGTCACAACCCCGTCTACGTCTTCGATGAGACCCTCTCGGACTTCCAGGTCGAACAACTGCCAGTTCGTGCGGTCATACCCCATATAGTTGTTTGGGTTATCCGGCCCCGCTGGACGCGAACCGGGTAACGGTTGAACCGCGCAAACAATCTGCTTCATGGTCCATTTGGACCCGGGTTGCGTGAACGTCTCCACGTTGTTCATGGTGCGCGTGCCATTGGGCAGCAAAGAGTTGTTCATGGACAGAATTTCAAACAGCAGGTTTGTATTGTTCCAGGCCATAGGCATTGATGCTTGATTTTTGTCGCCTTGTATTTCTGGTACAAAATCTGCATGCTGGGCTTGGGCAATTTTGGACGGATACAGCACTTGCGGACGATTGGACACGTTGTGCACACGCAGAAACCCGTCGCGGATGTTTTTGGACTGTTTGACGGGCTTCAATAGTACGGTACTGCGCGGCGGCACGACTGCACCTTGAACCGACAGCGACTCGAATGGGCGAATGTGAGGCATGACGTGGATGTATGTGTACAAGTAAATTGTAGAAATTTTAAATCAAATACTTTTTAAATTAAAACGTTTTTTTTTAAAAAGTTTTTTTTAGAGTATTTCATTCTGTAATCTCGGCAAAAGGCAACAATATTGATAAATAGAGCTATATAGAAATAACAATCCAACATATCATATCTTCTCGATTCAGAACTCCATCTATCTGTGCTAACGTGTCCAACACATTTCGACTTTATTTTATAAACTCGTGCATTATTGTTCAAAAACATATTTATTGCAAATGGCCCGCATGTATTTAAAAAATCGGGTCCGCGAAATGGCTGAATTTTTTTATACTTTAAATAGTTAAATATATCGAGCCAAATTGGGTCTTTTGGACGGCTTGACATATATGCGTTAGATATGCTATAATCATAAATGCCAATGCCGTCCTTATATGTATCTGGTTTAGACCTAAATATAATATCACTGTCTTTATAAATACCTCCCCATTTCCAAAGAATAACATATCGTGAATAGTCAATTTTTTCAATATGTTTTTTACAAATGTTAGGATAATTCCATTGAACCAAAAGTTTATCAATTTCTTTGTCATGCCAGAGTAAATGGGTCCAATCAGGATAATTTTCTACCCATGTATTTATCCATTCTGTAACTTGTTCTGAAGGATTTACATTGTCCATATGATGCATTATTTTAGGGAATGCTCCATTATAAGTTTTATTTGCCAGAAAATGTATTGGGTCTATTTTTACTTTTGGCGATAATGTATTATTATGTTTAGATTTTTTAAATACATCACAATTTGTTTCAATAATGAGATTGAATATTTTACATATTTGAAAGTCAGTTAAAAATGCATATATATAAATATATATAATAATAGACATTATAGTTATATATTTCCTCATTTTTTACATACAACTATAACTATTTATATTCGTTTCCCCGAAAATGTTGACTTTTAGCTAAAACTTTTAGAGAAAAAATGAAAAAATATTCTAAACATAATCAATTTTGTCTTATGGATTGGTTCAACTTTTGCCCAAGCGAGGTACCAAAGTTGTCGCGGGATTCTGGGAAACTTTAATCTGCTGGCGCGACGACTCGATGACCCGACCTCATCATTTAATTTAATTAAAATTAAAATCACAGGGAAATTTCCGAAGAACTTTTTCGAGTTATTCATTCTAAAATCAAAGTAAACAACATACAAACACACTCGTACGTACCACCACACATCTACAACCCAACATCCAACATGTCTGTATCTGCCGGCCCATTTGTCGACATCTCGACCCTGCCAAACGATTCACAAGAGCAAGACGCGTCGAATGAGCGGGTCGTCGGTGCCAAACGCAAGGCTGGTCAGGTTGAACAGGGGGCGGCGGCGGGCGCCGGGTCGACCCACAAAAAGAAAAAAACAAAAGTTGAACTTCGTATGATTACCGTCGACGAGTTCGTCTTCGAGGTCGCTGCCGTGCTTGCCGAGACCGGAAAACCGGCCAAAAGCACCGCAGAGCTGTCCGCTATCTTTCACAAGTATGAGCACGTCCCGTCGACGCCTGCGCGCGAGTGGTCGGCCGCGGAAAACCGCCGCCTGGCGGCCATGCTAACCGAACTGGGTTTCGAAGGCATTGAGACAGTGGAGCTCAACCAGATGCTTCCCGACGACGCTACGATGCGCGATGGCTCTCCTGTGGAGGAGGCGAACGTCCTGGTGACTCGTCAGTTCGGTCAGCAGCTTGGTATCGACATGGACTTGCTGTACGAACAACTGGAAGGCCGGGACATGGACAAGCTCAAGTGGTCTCGACGTGCCAACAAGTTTGACAAGGATGGAAACCCGACCAATGGTCAGCAGAACAAGCTGGCCCGTTGGAACTGTTGCATTACGAACGCGGAAGAGGACGGAGAAGCGATTGAGCAGGGTGTGCAGGCCAGCCACCCCAAGAACGCGAACATCAAGTTCACTTTCTTTTCGTACGAGGCCTTCCTGGAACTGAAAAAGTTTCGCTGGCGTTGTGCCGCCGTGCTTGGGCCGTTCGGGTACAAGGTGGTTGACCAGTTTCACGAGCTGAACAAGTACTACGACAAGCTACGAGGCATTGGACGCCATGGGGACATCGAAAGAGGCCCGGAAGGCAGCCCGTCGCGCGGTATGGTCAACTGCTTGAAGGTGGGCTATCACATTCCCATGCTGTTCAGCTGGTACAAGAACGCCAAACCTGCGGGTCGTTCCGAGGCCATTGGCCCTATGGACGTTTCCAAAGCTTCTTATCCAGTCGTACCGATGGAGAAGAAGGCCAAGGGCGTCGTGAAGTGGTCTACGTCAACCACGGCGGCCGTGTTCACCCTGGGCCACGGCGATTACTATCAGATGTCGGGTAAAGCCATCGGCAAAGACTGGAAGTGTCGTGATTGGGCACTTCGCCATTGTGCCGGCCACCGCAAGTATACAGGCCTCCCGAAGACGTATTACAACGCCGTGGAGGCCACGTTCGGCACGGTGAAGCCCGTGGCGTACTCTCTGACGGGTTCTGACCGCGTGGAGAACGATTCGGAGACACCGGAGCTGCAGTCGGCGACGCGCTTTGATGGTGCGTAGTTATAAAATGTGGGGTATATTAATCAAGAAATTATATTGTATATTCACATGCCTTACTTTAAAGTGATTGGACAAACGCCTTATTATGTACCTGGTTTCGAAACACGGACGTTCCAGAAGAAGACAGCACGGCGCGTGGTGGCGGGCCTTCGTGGTATAGGGGTAGACACGCGCTTGGTCAACCACCACGGTGGCTGTGATGTCACATATCTCGACAATTTGAGCGTCTACGTGGAGCAATTGAGTCGACCGACGACTTCGTTACTGCAGGCCCTCACGCGGGCTTTTCTGTAAAAAGTAGCCCATAATTGAAAAAGAAAACATTGCACATACATGTAATGTAAGTTCCCCGACCATGTTGTCGGCCGTGGTTCAGAGTCCAGCGGACTGCCACCCCTCTGCCGCCCCAAGTATCAACCCGGGTACTGTTGTGCATGCGCTGAACGTCCCGACATTTTACCAACAGGAGGGGCAATTCTGGCACATGATGCGCTATTTGTTCCAGCTGTACAACCAGAAACCCGTCTGGCAGCACCTGCCCGTGGTTTCACACTACCACCTGGCCAAGCAATTGCACCTGGCCGTCGATTCGTTCGAGTCCGAGGCGGAGATGATTCCCCGGCGCGAGCTGTTCTACCAAGCCTATTTTGCGATAGTGAGGAAGACGCGCGGCGAGCATACGCAAACCGAGTGGCTGGCCCATTCGCCCCAGGATTTTCTAACGAGCATGCACAAAATGTACCGGCTCTTGTTCTCGATGCGGGGGAGCATTCCGCCACTGCCCAATTTCGGACACGTCCACCCATCGTTAAAAAAGTAGACTATATATAAACAGTATTTACTTGAATATTATTATGTGGCAACCTGGCCCGTCTATTACTCTCGCCTCTTCGCAAGTGTACTCGTATACGCACAAGAACAACGGGCTGCGGCTGCTGTTGTGTCCAGTCGAAGGGTCTGATGTCTGCGCCTACATGCGGGCCGTCTCTGCGGGCTCGAAGAACGAGTCGGGCGCGGTGCCCATGGGTTCTGCGCACTTTATCGAGCACATGTCTTTTCGCATCCAGAAGGGAAAGATTTGGTCACTGGCGTCGAAAGGCGACGTTATCAATGCGGAGACGAACATGGACTCGACCCGATTTTACGTGGTGCATTTGCCTCACCAGACGGAGGAAACGATTCGCATCGATTCGGAGCGCTACAAGCAGGCGGCGGTGCCCGCGGACAAAGTGCCTGTCGAGTTGAACGCGGTGATTAACGAACTGGAGCGCGGGCAGCGCGCCGGGAACCTGATGTTTCAGACCACGTCGGCCATTGGCATCTTGGAACACCCGTACCACCACAGCACGATTGGCACGCGTTTCGACGTGTCGTCGACGACTGCACTCGACATGGAGCACTTTCGGGCCAAGTTCTACGTGCCCAACAACACCACGCTTATTTTCTGCGGTTCGTTCGACCCGGAGGCGGTGCAAAAACATGTCGACGCCCACTTTGGCGGCATCGCGCCGGCCCCGGAGCTCAAAAAGGGGTTGACCCCGGAACCGCCACAGATGGGCCGGCGCTCGGCCGAGTTGCACGTCGCAGCGCAGTGTCCGATGATTTGTATGGCGTTCCGTCAGCCCGAAGGGTCTACCCGCGAATCCATCGTGCTCCAGTGCATCTCGCGGCTGGTGTGGCACGGCAACCAAGGTCGCGCCGTCTCCCTCGTCAACGACGGCACGGTGCACGACGTGTCTACATACGCGCCCAGGCAGGAGAATCCGTATCTGTGGTTCATGCACGCGACGCTCGAATCCGAGAACCAGCTCGACACCGCGGAAGAGAAGATGCTCCACGTGCTGCAGTCGTTTGTCACGCACCCGGTGTCCGAGGAGACCCTGCACGACGTCAAGGCCTCGTTGCACGACGACTGGTCTCGTTCGGTCGAGTCTGTGACGGACATGATGAACGAATTGGGCCGGGGCGTCTCCATGGGGAACTGGAAAGATTGCGCGGACAGGCGCGTGGCGTTGGAGTCGGTTCGGCCCGAGGATATATCGGCGGTCGCAAAACTCGTGTTCCAGACACGCCATATGACAGTGACCCGTGTGGTACCGAAGAAAAAGCCGGCCGTGAACAAAGCGCCGACGCGCATGAACGCTGCGCCAGCAACACCGTCCCCAGCAGTGCCCGCGAACGTGGCCAGCAAATCGAGCTGGCAAGTGATGCCGTTGTCCAAGGGGACGAACATTCTGCACGCGCCGAGAGCCAGTTATGTGCGCGTCACGCTTTCCGCGCGCTTTTCGCCGGCACAGCACGACATTGCGACCCTGTTCGTCGGCACGATGAGCGCCTCCAAGAACGAACCCGTGCTGAGCAACATGCACACAGAGCGCAACTTCTCGCACGACCACGAGTTCGTGCACATGACCATGGAAATGCCGACGCAGCCCGCCGTGCTCGGCAAAGCTTCAAGCATGTACTTTGAACAGCAGTGGATGAACCCCGCCCTGCAACGGAACATCGACATCCAGAAGCGCCACATTGTGGCCGAACTCAACGCGTCGACGAAAGACCAGGGCTACATCACCAAAAGCAAGTTCATACAGTCCTTGTTCGAACACACCATGTACCACACGCCTGTGGACGTGCGCACCAAACGAATTATGGACATGACACCGGCCAGTTTGAAAGCTTTCCACGCCACCTGGATTTCACAGGCGCCCACCATGGTCACCATTGTGGCGCCGACGGTCGACGCGGCGTCGTTTGTCGGACAAAAACTGCCCGCGCACGACCACGTACCCGACACCACTCTCGAATGGTCGTCGAAAGCGCGCGCGGCACACGTACAGCACGTTCAACTGCCCGGATACGGCTCGTTCCAAATCATGATGGGCCAGACGGTGCCTGTCAAGCAGTATTCGCGTACTGCTGTCGCGTTGGAGTGCGCGTCTCATATTTTGGGCGGCGGCATGACGGGTCGGTTGATGCACACGGTGCGCGGCGAGCGCGGTTTGGGCACGTACGGGATTTACGCGGTGATGCAATACGTCAGCCCCAAAACGGACGGTATATTTTGCATCCAAGGCACGTTTAGCCCGAGCTCGGTCAAGGAAGGCATGGCAGCCACAAAGGAACTGTTGTCGGCGTGGCAGCGGGCCGGCGTGACAGAAGACGAGCTGCGCCGCGCGAAAGAGCACATGGTCGGGAGCAAGGTCATCGCCATGGACTCCGTAGACCATTTGCACGGCATGGTGTTGCAGTACCTGTTGCACAAAAAATCGCCGCGCGACGCCTTAGACTCGTACCGCACGACAGTCGAATCGTTGACCGTAAAAGAAGTCAACCAGGCCTTGCACGATGCCATTGACCTGCACAAGATGTCGGAGGTCGTCGTCGGCCCCACGAGTATTTAAGGCGCGGTATCAACAAATACATGGACGCGCTGATACAGTCGTTCTGCAAAATGCGCCTCCAGGCGGACACACCGGTGCCCAAGGTGACCAAGAGCCAGCTGGTCGGCGTTGTCCAACACTTGTACGTCGAGAATACAAAACTGAAAAAAGAAATTATACGATTACGAAAAGAACTCCATGTACACGAGCCCACCATCGCTCGGTGGCAACAGGTACGCTAAACATTTTTAATTTCGCGGACAATCTATTCATTTAATAGAAGAGCTGGTCGTCGGACGCCTCTCGTTTACTTGTCATTCTCAGAAGCTCGAGGTCTATATCAGTAAGTTTTGCGAGTTTTTCGTAAATTGGGGCGAGCTGTTCCATGATGTCGTCGTCGTCGGTATATTCCATCAAGCGCATGATACGTTCAATAATTAGCTGTCGGCTCGTCGAGCCGATACCTTTGAAACCATCGGCGAACCATTCTTTGTCGGCGTCAATCTTAAATTGCGTTAATTCCCGAACGAGGTCATCTTTATGGACTGGCTCGTCTGGCCGCTTCTGGGGGCGTAAGAAAATATAGCATTCGAACAAAAGTGCTTTTATTTGGTCCTTGATATTTTGTCCTGACAGAGTGTTTCCCTGCATGAATGCTTCAGTCCAGTTCGTACTACCATCTACGGCTGACTTAAGACCGGGGTTGTACAGTACTGTAAACGTTTTGAATGTCGGCGTGTCCATGATATGGTATGGGTACACAATAAATACTGTCAAATGGTTGTCGCCCATTTGGGCGAATCTTGTACCGTAGTTTTTGCATAACAACCGCTTATGCACACGCATCGCGAATTGCGCTTAAAAGATTGTAATCCAAATTCAGTTTGACCGACCCCACTCTCCACCGCACAAAGTTATCTTCGCTCGGTTCGTAATCATCTTCCAACAGCGGCAGCTGTTTCCGCTGTAGAGTAGAATTTGCATCGTCTTCGCTCATGCGTCCATTTTTGACCGCCTCGAGAATCCCTTTCCACACACCTACAATCCGGTCAACATTTCCCATGTGCTTGCGCATTTTTTCTTCGGCTTCGCGCAATACAGAGTCAATGTACTCGAGGGCTTCACTTCTGGGGTCTGGGGTGTATTTTATGCTGTACACATCGTTGAGAGACATATTTGAATTCCTTTTTGTTTTGCATTCCTTTTTGTTTTGCTTTACCATGTCATATTCGCATGCGAATAAGTGTAACATTTTCTTATTCTCATTAATATATATAAATAATCCAAAACTAGTTTGGATAAAATTAAATGAATTTTTTGAACTGAAATCCACGTAACCGAAAGTGTAATTGTGGTGTTTTCGTAAACCATTTGAATTCGTGCGCGTGCTTCCCCTCGGCATTGCCAAAACGACTCATCGGCAATTTGACCAACGAAGGGTTGGCACGGCATACGAACAACACATATTTGCACTTTGCGTCATAAAATATTTCGTTGCCGTGATTGGTCTCCAGAATGTCGCGCACCTTGGAGGCGCATTCAGTTGACTCACCACCAAATAAACCGTGATTCGTTTCCTCGCATACTTCGCGCACCACAGTGTCAAGAATTGTCTGGTCTCGTGTGTCGGTCTTGCCCCCCAGGTCTGTCCACTTGCCCTTGTATTTACGAAACAAAGTGTGTCGTTGACCGTCGACTTCCGTCCATATCAACATCCCGGCCGCCTTGACAGGTTGACCCTTGTACTCAAACGTCGGCCGTACCATGTGGCGTATATAAGACACCTTAAATACGCATTATGAGCGTGGAAGATTTGGCTATCGATGTAGGGATTCCCGTCAACACGGAGGAGTTTGACACGTTCGTGTCTTGCGTGGAGAACATTTTAGACCACGGTTGTGGGTATTCGGCCGACGTGACGGTTCAGATATGTGAACGCTGCGAGACGTCAGAGCTGCCGGTCGCGAAACGGGTATTGCGCGAGTGTCGTCGTGCCGCGTCCAACACGTCGCGCATGCGCCCGAGCAAGTTGAAGTGGTGGCAAACGTGGCGCAGTAAACGCGAAGGTCAAGACGTGCCGCGCTGGCCGGGTCGCGCGGCCTCGCCGTCACCGGTAGCCGAAACACGTCCCCGCACTGGACGGAGAGAGATGGCTCTCGAGTTTAAGAAAAACGCGCACCGCAACCGACGCCCACGACCGAACCGTCCTCCGGCAAAGAAAGCGAGATACACGCGACCCGAATCGCCTGTGCGCAGACCCATGGACCAACAGCGTCGTAGAAAACGTCCGATGTCGCCTATGTTTGAATCACGGTATTCACCTCAATACGAAAGACACACAGCAAACACATACTCCAGTCGAAATCAAGACGCTGTGTCACAGAGGTACGCTCCTAAAAAACGACGTCGGCGTTAAGACACTTTTTAATCACCATGTCCACGTAAGAATCGGCGTTGCGGACATGTTCGTCGTCGGTAAGACCGTCAAACTGTGTTTCCCATAAATATGCGTAATCAACCGTCCCTAATGCCAAATGAGTACATTCATGAATCAAAGTAAGTGATTTATGAACGTCTGTCATATCATCGTACTTTTCATTCACTGTAAACACATAATTCGAGTACAGTTCAGGGACCACAAACGCTGTAGGGACAAAAAGCAACGTGCGCGAATAAGGCACCAGTGATTTCGGAACGCGATACACAGTCGTGCCATTGATGCAGTCTTTCACCCTGTGCATATCCAACCCTGGAGTATTGTCTTCCAAACACTCGAGTAGACCATACGATACATCCACCATGTCTCTAAGAATTGGAGAGTGAGGTACCATTCGCAATATGCCTAAAGAGACCGTTTTGTACACACCAGGTATTATCATACAAATGTATACACAGCTCAAACACTTGGGTGTTTGAGGATCCGTAAGCACACGATACAAGAGTATCAGATATACAACGTCGAATACAACAGCAACGCTGTGAAGATTATACATGTGACAATCCATACATATTATCTAACATACATATATTTAACTGTTAGATAACGCGCAGAATGTTCTATTTTATATTACATGACATTATTCTCGTATACGGTATAGGTGAATGCTTATTTGGGTACATATAGCTGAAAATACCCACGCACTACACAACAAACTCCACCGTAGGAACACGGAAAGTAGAGTTAGAAGCAAGATAGACGCCCATATGACAAAAATGGGGACCCAGTCATTGGCGTGTCGACCGCAGCACTGTGCGCAGAGTATTCCGCAACAAAGAATGCTGATGAACAAAAGTGGACCGCCGTGACTGGGCGGCAGCTCGTCAAAGTGGTTGAGCATAACTGAGACATGTAGCACAAACCACACCACGGACAACCACATTCACCTATTTAGAAGACGCTTTATAGACAGGTCTGCGAATGCAAGCTGGACTTCTTTTACTGGCTGGCACAGCGGGCAAGGTTGTAGTTTCCACTGCTATCACGCCTATCGTAAACAATACGATTTCTCTCATCACGTCTCTGCGAAGTATCGACAACACGCCAACACTCCAAGACGTGATTGAAAAACATGACATACCAGCGACTCTACAAACCATCGAATCTACCTGCGTTGCACTCAAGTGCGACGATGAACCGCTCAAAACGGCGGCGGGGCACGTTGTAAATGCTGTACAGCACATCCACCAACTTTTGACACGTATAGCCGATACGACGGCGTCTCACAACGCTGGTTACATTTCCAGATGGAGAACACTCATTCTTGACAACGAAATCGCACAGCTGGAAAGCCTCATGAACATATTGCACCAGCGTTTCAAATTGATGTGCGATATACACTCCGTCACCTCCTAAGACTTTTCCGGTGTCGACGCATCAGGCGCCCCCACGCCGATGTTTTATACTTGTGAGGCTTCTTGGTGGGAATGCGTCTCTGTGCGAGTGTTGCCCACGTATCATCGGCGCGGCGGCGCATGTCCAGACATACAGTACATTTCCAAGTGACAATAATACGATTCAGTTTAACCATTGTAGATAAAATAACCTAATTCATTTAATTCATTCAACCTTGAAACTTTCGGCTTCCGGGCCGACTTTTAATTTAAATTAAATTAAACGCGCGGTGAATTTTTTTTTGACTTCCGGGTCGACTTTTAATTTAAATTAAATTAAACGCGCGGTGAATTTTTTTGACTTCCGGGTCGACTTTTAATTTAAATTAAATTAAACGCGCGGTGAATTTTTCGTGGGG